>Ga0209117_1000396_pt1 | contig 19654 bp, 16 predicted proteins | sample BlaSpr_A8_OM2_M2_FD_187978 | JGI IMG/M metagenome (GOLD analysis project Ga0209117, IMG submission 187978) | Forest soil microbial communities from Thunder Bay, Ontario, Canada - Black Spruce, Ontario site 2_A8_OM2_M2 (SPAdes) (version 2) | ecosystem: Environmental > Terrestrial > Soil > Boreal...
CACACCGGAAAAGTGATCGGGCCCGGCGATCTTTTCCACGGAGGTTTTAATCGCCTGAAACGCGGAGCGGACGGATCTTTCATCTTCCAGGTTCAGTTTCACGCCGCCCACGTCGGTCTTGTGCGTGATCGTGAGCGAGTACAGCTTCAGCACAATCGGGTAGCCGATCTCCTCCGCGGCCAGCAATGCCTCCTGCTCGGTGACTGCGATCCGCGTTTCGACCGTGGGGATGTCGTACGCCTTAAGCAACTGCTTGGACTCGTGCTCGGTGAGGATAGTGCGGCCCGTCTGCCGTATGTTACGGATGATGGTCTCGGCCATGCCGCGCTGTAACGCGGCGCCCGCGTGTTGCGGCATGGCTGGCGTTTCGTAGATCCCCTTCAGGTTGTAAGCGTAGCGCCACATGTAGTTAAAGGCGCGCACCGCGCTGTCGGGGAACTCGAAAGTCGGAATGCCGGCCTGGTTCAGGATCTCCTCGCCGGCTGCGACCTCGGCGCCGCCCATCCAGCTGGCCAGCAGAGGCTTGCCCAATCCCTTGGCGTAAGGCTTCAACTTTTCAGCGATCTGCGTCGGGTTCGTCATATCCTGGGGAGTGAGAATCACCAGCATGCCGTCGATCGCAGGATCCTTGGCAGCAATCTCCAGTGACTTGGCGTAACGCTCCGGCTCGGCATCGCCGAGGATATCCACGGGATTGTTGTGGCTCCACTGCGGAGGCAGGATGGCGTCGAAGGCCCTCATGGTCTGTTCCGACAACTCGGCAAGTTCGCCTCCGCCTGTGACCAGCGCATCGGTTGCCAGCACCCCCGGCCCGCCAGCGTTGGTCAGGATGCACAGACGCTTGCCGCTAGGTCGCGGCTGCTTAGCCAGAACGTCCGACATAAAGAAGATGTCGGCTATGCTGTTGACGCGCAGCACGCCGCAGCGGCGGAACGCAGCCTCCAGGACTTCATCGCTGCCTGTCAACGTTCCGGTATGCGAGGCCGCGGCCTTGGCGGCGGCCGCAGTACGGCCGGCCTTGATCACGATCACGGGCTTGTTCAGCGACACCTCGCGCGCTGCCGACAGAAACGTCCGGGCATCGCCGATGGACTCCATGTAGATGACGATGCTATGGGTTCGCGGATCGCTGCCGAAATAGTCGACCAGGTCGCCCCAGTCCACGTCGAGCATGGAGCCGATCGACACGAAGGCGCTGAAGCCGACGTTCTCCCGCAAGCTCCAGTCGAGCACGGCAGTACACAGCGCGCCACTCTGGCTGATGAAAGCCACGTTGCCGGGCCGGGCGACGCTGTGGGCGAAGGTCGCGTTCAGGCCTCGCACCGGATTCATCACGCCCAGGCAGTTAGGGCCGATGAGCCGCATCTTGCCGCGGATGGTCCGTGCAATCTGCCGCTCCAATTCTTTGCCATGCTCGCCGAATTCCTTGAAGCCGGCAGAGATGACGATACCCGCAGGAATACCCAGCTCCACCGATTCGGCGATGATCTCGGGTACGGTATCGGCGGGCGTGACCACCACCACCAGGTCTACCTTGTCCGGCAGATCTCGCAGGCTGGGGTAAGCCTTAATCCCGAGCACATTGGAGCGCTTGGCATTCACCGGAAAAACTGTGCCGCCGAAGGGACTGCTCAGCAGGTTCCACAGCACCGAGCGGCCCACGCTGCCGACACGCTCGGAAGCGCCGATTACGGCAACGCTTTTAGGAAGAAACAGCCGATCTAGAGGATGGCTTTCAGAGCGGTAAACTTCCGGGGACGGGCTTGGCTTGATCAAAGAAGCGGAGACGTCGGTGGCAGAGATCGTAGACATAAAGCACCCGCTTGGCTCGCTCGCCCCGACCGGCGCGAGCGAATGCCAGATTTATGACGCGTACCGTTCCACCGCCAGGCCCATGGCATTGCCCCCGCCAAGGCAAAGCGCCGCGATGCCTTTGTGCACATCGCGCTGGATCATCGCGTAAAGCAAAGTGGTCAGAATTCGCGCGCCACTCGCGCCGATAGGATGTCCGAGAGCGACCGCACCGCCGTTCACGTTAACTTTGTTGAGATCGAGTCCGAGTTCACGCGTGACCCCGATCGCTGCCACGGAGAACGCCTCGTTGATTTCGTAGAGGTCAACATCTTCATTTTTCCATCCTGTTTTCTTCCAGAGCCGGCGCACGGTTTCAACCGGTGCCATCATGATCCAGGCGGGAGCAATACCACTGCTGGCCTGCGCCACGATCCGCGCCATGGGCTTCAGCCCCAGCTCCTTGGCTTTCGCTATTGACATGAGCACAAGAGCCGAAGCGCCGTCGGTGACACCCGGCGCGTTGCCCGCGGTCACGGTCCCGTCTTTCTTAAAGGCTGGCTTCAGACTGCGCAAAGACTCAATGGTCGAGTCCGCGCGCGGTGACTCATCCTTGCTAAACAACACCGGAGGCACGCCCTTCTTCTTTGACGGCAGTTCCACAGGAACGATCTGATTTTTGAATCGGCACTCGTTCATCGCACTCACCGCTTTGCGATGAGAATTGAGGGCATATTCGTCCTGCTCCTCGCGGGTGATCTGGTACTTCTCGGCGACATTCTCGGCGGTGTTGCCCATGTGGTAGTCGTTGAAAATGTCCCACAGGCCATCGTGCACCATCGAGTCGACCACTTTCTGATCGCCCAGGCGAAATCCCTTGCGCGCAGTTTGCAGAAGATAGGGAGCATTGGTCATGCTTTCCATGCCGCCGGCCACAACGAAGTGGGAGTTCCCGGTCTGGATAGCTTGTTGGCCGAGCGCGACCGCCTTCAATCCCGAGCCGCAGACTTTGTTAATGGTCAGGGCGCTGACGCTGTCGGAGAGTCCGCCGCCGAGAGCAGCCTGGCGCGCCGGGTTCTGCCCCAGTCCGGCGGAGATCACATTACCCATGATGCATTCATCAACGCTGTTGGGATCGATACCGGCGCGCTTGACGGCCTCGCGCACGACGATGGCGCCCAGGTGCGGAGCACCTAAATCGGAAAGCGAGCCCTGAAATTTCCCAATGGGCGTGCGTACTGCCGATACGATGACAACATCTTCCATAAAGGCCATGGCGTACCTCCTGAAAGGAATCTGCGAGAGAACGTTATGGGAGCATTCGGGTCTACATTTGGGGGCCCGAATGGTTGACCCTGTAGCTCGACTTTCTATTTTCAGCCGCAGCGATTGGATCATCCGCGGCGGCTGCGTGACTGCTCAGAATTGCTCACTCTGGCGGTAGATCTCTACCGACTCATAGTGCAATTCTAAAGTCTGGCCGCGGCGTCTTCCAAGATCGCCGATAGCCTCACCACGATTCAGAGGTCGTTGAGGGCTGACCCCTTCCGATCCCCTGGTATTTCGCTTCAGCTCCGCGCGAAATCGAGGACGACGCGTGACGGCACTTCGCCATGCTCGAGCCGGTCAAAGATTTGGTTGATCGAAGACAAAGGCTGGAGCTCGATATCGGCCTTGACCTTACCCTCGGCGGCAAAGGCAAGCGCTTCCGCCATATCCTGGCGCGTTCCCACGAACGAACCCCGAATGGTAATACAGTTCGCCACCACGTCGAACAGTGGAACCGGGAACTCGCCTGGCGGCAACCCGACCAAGACACAGGTCCCGCGCTTCCGGGTCATGCCAACTCCCTGCTTAAATGCGGGAAGCGAGGGCGCCGTAATCAGAACGCCATGAGCTCCGCCACCAGTCTCTTTCTTCAAGGTGGCTGCCGGGTCGCCAGCCTTGGCGTTGATCACGAGATCGGCGCCAACCTGCTTGGCGTGGGCCAGCTTGTCGTCATCGATGTCGATGGCGCAGACGAACAGTCCCATGGTCTTTGCATATTGGATCGCCAGATGCCCCAGTCCGCCGGCGCCGGAGATCGCCATCCATTCGCCGGGCTTCGCTCCGCTCTCCTTGATCCCCTTGTAAGTGGTGACGCCGGCGCAGATCAGCGGCGCTGCATCCACAGCCTCGAGTCCGGCAGGCACATGGGCAACGTAGTTTGGGTCTGCGAGGAGGTATTCGGCAAAGCCGCCGTTCCTGGTGTAGCCGCCAAACTGGGCCTCGGCGCAGACCGTTTCCCAGCCCCTCAAGCAATATTCGCAATGACCACAAGCCGAATAAAGCCAAGGTACTCCGACTCGGTCGCCCTCCTTGACGATCGTCACTCCCGATCCGACGGCGGCGACTAGACCGATGGCCTCATGACCCGGAATGAAGGGGAGCGTGGGCTTGACCGGCCAGTCGCCATGCGCGGCATGGAGATCGGTGTGGCAGACACCGCAGGCCTCCGTTTTGATTAGGATCTGGCCCGCCCCGGGGGACGGGATGTCCCATTCCCGGAGCAACAAGGGCTTTCCAAACTGCTCGACCACTGCGACCTTCATCTGGCCCGCCTTGGAAGGCGAGGTGTCCCATTCCTGTCGCGTTGAGGAAACAGGCTGATCGATCACTGCGGCGTTCATTTTGACTGTCATGTGTAACCCCTCTTTTCCAAGTCGAAAACGGTCGACGGCGGCTCAACCGCTGCTCAAAGAAGCGGCAGACAACATCAGCCGCTCCCATCCTCTGAGGCCGCTAGGAGGCGGCCCACCTTGTGTAAGTCCCGATCGGCCACCGGACCTGGTAGCCGGTGACTATACCGGCGCATCGATCGCTTCGACGCAAACCAGCTTTTTGTTCACAAACTCCTGGATGCCCATGCTGCTGAGCTCGCGCCCGTAGCCGGAGTCCTTGATCCCGCCGAACGGCAAATCCGGTTTGGTCCAGGTCGGGTGATTGACGAACATCATGCCAGTGTCGACACGGCTCGCCACGCGTTTGCCGCGCGCAACGTCCTTGGTGAAGACAGAGCCCCCCAATCCGAAATCGGAGTCGTTGGCCAGCGCGACCGCCTCGTCCTCGTTCTTGACTCGAAAGAAGAGGGCGACCGGCCCGAAGAATTCCTCCCTAAAGGCGGGGTTGTCGGGCTTGATATTCGTAAGAATCGTCGCCTGCATGAAGGCACCCGGCCGATCAATGCGTTTTCCGCCCATCACCAGCGTGGCACCCTTGGCCACGGCTCCTTCGATCTGGCCAAGCAGTTGTACCAGGGCCGCTTCCGTGGACAAGGGTCCGAGCGTCGTAGCCTCGTCCATCGGGTCTCCTGGCTTGAGCGCGGCGAGGGCGGTTTGGAACTTGTCGAGAAAGCGGTCGGCCAACTCTCCGACCACGATGAAGCGCTTCGCCGCGACGCAGCACTGGCCCGTATTGTTCATCTTGCCCCAAACCGCCCACTTGACGGTTTGATCGAGGTCGGCATCCTCGAGCACGATGAAGGCGTCGCTGCCGCCAAGCTCCATCGTCGACTTCTTAAGGTTTTGTCCAGCTCTCCCAGCAACGCTTTTTCCGGCCTCCACACTACCTGTCAACGCCACCCCTTTGATCCGGGGATCGTCGATCACGCGGTTCACCTGATCATGCGAGATCAGCAGGTTGGTATAAGCGCCCACTGGCGCACCCGCCTCCATCCACAGCTTCTCAAAGGCGATGGCGCACTGTGGAACGCACCCTGCGTGTTTCACCATAACGACATTGCCCGCCATCAGGTTGGGCGCGGCAAACCGAGCAAGCTGGTAGTAGGGAAAGTTCCAGGGCTGGACGCCGAAGAGCACGCCGAACGGGCTGCTTTCGACTTCGGCTTCGCCCGAACTCGGCTTGAGGTGTTCTGGTGCGAGGAAGCGCTCGGCGTTCTTGGCATAGTAGTCGATGATGTCCGCGCTGAGCATCACTTCGCCGCGGGCCTGGTCGATGAGCTTCCCCATCTCGAGCGTCACCGGACGAGCGAACTCGTCGATGCGAGCGCGCATTATAGCGGATGCTTTCGCGACCACGGTCGCTCGCTCCGCAAAGGTCGTGTGCCGCCAGCTCTCGAAGCAGGTTGCGGCGGTTTCAAGCGCCCTATCGAGCTGGCTGTCGGTAAGTTCCTCGAACGTCTTCAGGATCTTGCCGTCATAGGGGTTAACGCTTTGGTAGGCCATGGCTTCGTCCTCTTCTAGGTTTATCGCGCGGGAGCGGGATCACGTTGTCGCAGTGCTCTAGGCCTCGATAATCACGTTGCATCGCGGCGTTCTAGATTGTCTGTCCACTTCAACAGGAAAGCTGTGCAGTTTTGCTCACGAAGTCTATTTTTCTGCGGAAGCGCGCCGGCGTCGAATTCACCATGTCAGGTCCAGCTTTTGACGCCATTCGCCAGGAGTGAGCGAAATAGAACAGTGTTTGCTCTGCCATCGCGCTATAAACATTGACTGCGATTTGAAGTTAAAAGTTTCTTGGATCCGATTTCATTCGCCGTGGGGATTTCGTAGATGGATACTTTTGGTCGCGCCATGGGCCGTCGAAATACTGCAGCGCTGATGGATGAAACAAAATCATTGTAAAGGAGCGTCCCATCGCACGCACCGTGGAAATCACCGAGTTGCTGCTGAGAGAAGCGCAACAGAGTCTTCTGGAAACCAGCATGGCCATCGAAGACGTCATGCCTGTGTGTAAAGACCTGGACAATGCGGGCTATTGGTCGCTGGAGTGTTGGGGCGGGATGGCATTCAATTCCTGCATACGCTTTCTCAATGAAGACCCGTGGGAGAGGCTGCGGACTTACCGCAGGCTGTTCCCCAAATCCAGACTGCAAATGCTGCTGCGCGGACAGAACCTGGTCGGCCACCAGAATTTTGATGACTCTATCGTCAGCAGGTTTGTCGAGAAGGCTGCGCTGAATGGTATCGATGTCTTCCGCATCTTCGACGCACTGAATGACGTTCGAAACCTGAAGGCGAGCGTTGATGCCGTGAAGAGGGCCGGCAAGCATGCACAGGGCGCAATCTGCTATGGGCCCAGTCCGGTGCACACCATCCCGGTGTTCGTGGACATAGCTCAGGAGATCAAAGAAACGGGTTGCGATTCCATCTGCGTGCAGGACATTGACGGTCTGCTTCAGCCGCAGGCGGCCTGCGATCTGGTCAAGGGAATCAAGCAGAGGTGCGGAAGCGAGACGCTGGTCAGCGTCCACACTCATTCGACGACGGGCGTGACCATGGTTTCGCTGATGAAAGCGATTGAGGCAGGATGCGACATTGTGGACACAGCGATCAGTTCTTTGGCGCTGGGCCGCGGGCACAATCCCACCGAAAGCGTGGTTGCCATGCTCGAGGGGACGGGTTACGAGTCACGTCTGGACATTGAGAGGCTGCACAGCATCAAACAGCATATCGCCAACGTCCGTCCGCATTACTCCGAATTCATCAATCAGCCCATCGGTGTTGAGACGGAGATTTTTCAGCACCAGATACCGGCAGCGCTCATCTTGAACATGGCATATTTGCTGAAAGGACAGGGCACGCCCCATTTGCTGGACGAGGTGTTGGCGGAAATCCAGAACGTCCGCCGCGACGCCGGATATCCTGCGCTAGCCCGCCCAGCCAGTGAAGTCCTCGGTACCCAGGCAATGTTTAATGTTCTGCAAGGCAAGTATAAAGTGATCACCAATGAGTTCGCCGACTTGATGCTCGGGTATTACGGGACAACGTTGGGAGAAAAAGACCCGGGGGTAGTTGCCAAGGCAGCCATCCGCGCGAACAAACCCGCGATCACTTGCCGTCCGGCCGACTTGCTTGAGGCATCATGGGAGCGACGACGAACCGAGGCCTTAGCGCTCGGCTGCAATGGTAGCGATGAAGATGTTTTGACATACGCCATGTTTCCCAAGACGGCGGCGCAGTTTTTCCAGACCCGGACGGCAGGCCCGAAAGACATTTTCAAGAAATCGAGTGAAACCAAAGCCGGCCCCGAACCGGCGCCAACGGAGAGTGCGAGCAGCCATGCGAGCCCGGGAGAATCTCGGGCCTATATCATCAGAGTCAACGGTGAGGAACACAAAGTCACCGTGACGCCGGCGCCGTGAAAACAGTTTCAGTACTCGGGTTTTCCGATCTCTAACTTTTACCAGGGAGGTCCAGCATGTCGACACCAGCACTCAAACCGGTGAGCGCGACCATGGAAGCGCGAACCGCCGAACTTCGCGAGAAACGGGCGAAGATCAAGGAGGGTGGCGGGAAACGGCGCATCCAGAAGCAGCACGAGGCGGGGAAGCTGACCGCGCGGGAGCGCATCGACAAACTGGTCGATCACGGCAGCTTCCAGGAGATTGGTCTGTTCGCCAAGCACCGTGCCACCTACTTCGGCATGGCGGACAAAGATCTCCCCGCCGACGGCGTGATCACAGGATGCGCGACCCTGGATGGCCGCCTGGTCCACCTGGCCTGCCAGGATTTCACGGTAGCCGGAGGCGCAGCCGGGGAAGTGCACTGCGCCAAAATTACCGAGATGATGAAGCTTTCCATGAAGACGGGAAGCCCGTTCATCTTCGTAAACGATTCCGGTGGCGCGCGTGTGCAGGAAGGCATCGACAGCCTGGCGGGCTACGCCAGCGTGTTCTACAACAACGTAATGCTTTCCGGGACTGTACCGCAGATTTCCATTATCTGCGGACCCTGTGCCGGCGGTGCAGCCTACAGTCCAGCGCTGACCGACTTCATCATTCAAACCAAGCAAGCGCAAATGTTCATCACCGGTCCCCAGGTCATCAAGCAGGTGACGGGAGAGACTGTGACGGCAGACCAGTTGGGTGGGCCCGCGGCCCAGATGAATCGCTCTGGCGTCGTTCACCTCATCGCCGAGAACGACGATGGAGCGCTTGCTCTCGCCCGCCGTCTGCTGGGATTCCTGCCGTCAAACAACCTCGAGGATCCGCCGCGACTGGCATACAGCCTGGACTTGGAAGACGATCCTGCGCTAAATGATTTGTTACCGGCGGAACCAAAAGTTGCTTACGACATCCGTACCGTGCTCAAGCGTTTGCTCGACCATCGCGACTTCTTCGAAATCCAGCCCGGCTTTGCCCAGAATGTAGTGATCGGTTTCGGCCGCATCCAGGGCCGTACGGTGGGAATCATCGCCAATCAACCCTGCGTACTTGCGGGGGCGCTGAACATCGATGCCTCCGACAAGATGGCCCGCTTCATTCGATTCTGCAATGCCTTTAATATCCCGTTGCTCACTTTTGTCGATGTACCCGGATTTCTGCCCGGCGTTGAGCAAGAGTACGGCGGCATTATCCGGCATGGAGCGAAAATCCTGTTCGCCTACTCGGCGGCCACCGTTCCAAAGATAACGGTTGTGATACGCAAAGCGTACGGCGGAGCCTACATCGGCATGTGCTGTAAAGACCTTGGGGCGGACCGCGTGGTGGCTTGGCCGACGGCGGAAATCGCCGTCATGGGAGCCGAAGGTGCTGCGGAAATTGTGTTTCGCCGTGAGGTCGACGCCGCCGAAGACAAGGTGCAACGGCGGGGTGAGTTGATCGAACTCTATCGCCACACGTTCGCCAATCCCTATGTGTCCGCTGCCCGTCGGCTGGTGGATGACGTGATCGAGCCCTCCGAGACCAGGCGATACCTGGCCCTGGCTCTGGAGGCGTTGCACACCAAACGCGAGCTTCGTCCAGCTAAGAAGCACGGGCTGATTCCCCTGTGAAGCCCTCAGGAGCAAACGAAATAGATTTCCAGTCACGCCGCTCATCTCAGCGGGTCACGTCCAAGACGCTGTCGGTGATCGCCGCAGCCGTCACGGAGTTTCTTGGCAAGAAGGTCCGGATTCGCTCGGCGAGAAGGGTGACGACGCCGTATGCAGTTGATCGCTGGGCACAGCAAGGGCGTGTGATGGTTCAAACTTCGCATAACCTCACCCCGAGAGGACGTTGACGATGCCTGCGAAAGACGAAATCAGCGAAGGCACGGGAGTTCTGGAGGGGAGCGGGCAATGAAGCTCCTCATCGCAATCGACGGTGAAGTGTATGAAGTCGAGGTTGAGGTCGCCGAAGACGATTATCCCCAGCAGATGCAGGACAACCGCCCCACGCCGGCGTCGGCCACCATTCAATCGACCGTATTGCGCACGCCTTCCACACCGGGGTCTGCTCTGGATCCCGATGATCACGAAGCCAAACTATGCCGCAGTCCTCTGGCTGGAATCGTCGTGCATGTGCCGGTGGCCCCGGGACAGCAGTTGCAGGTGGACGATCTCATGATTGTACTGGAAGCGATGAAGATGGAAACCACCGTCACCGCGCCGGTGGAGGGAAAGCTGAAATCGGTCAACGTGGTGCCGGGAGAGTCGGTGAAAGTAAACCAGGTGCTGGTCGAATTCGACTGACTCGTGCAGCCGAGCATGGAACCGCCATCATCTCCGGCGCGGCGTTGCTCAACGCCCTGGAAGTTGCAGGCAAGGACATCGGCAAGGTCCGTGTCGTGGTAAACGGCGCGGGGGCCGCGGGCGTTGCTTGCGCAGAACACTACGTCCGTCTGGGCGTCAAGCGGGAGAACATTATTCTGTTCGACACCCAGGGAGTGATCTACCAGGGCCGCGTCCAGGGTATGAATCCCTACAAAGAGCGTTTCGCGATCAATACCAGTCTCCGCACTCTGGCTGAGGCAATTGAGAACGCCAATGTGTTTCTCGGCCTGTCGGTGAAAGGTGCGATTACGCCGGACATGGTGCGCTCGATGGCTCCCCGTCCCATCATCTTCGCCATGGCCAACCCAGATCCCGAAATCTCTTACCCCAGAGGCTAAGGCAACCCGGGATGACGTTATCATGGCCACCGGGCGTTCCGATTATCCCAACCAAGTGAACAATGTGCTCGGGTTCCCCTCCATCTTCCGGGGCGCCTTGGATGTGCGTGCAACTGTGATTCATGAGGAGATGAAGCTCGCGGCGACTCGCGCCTTGGCCAACCTAGCCAAGGAATCTGTGCCTGACTCGGTGTGCCGCGCCTACGGAGTTGCGCAGCTGGAGTTCGGTCCCGACTATCTGATTCCCAAGCCGTTTGCTCCACGCGTGCTGGTGCGGGCGTGCTCAGCCGTCGCTCAGGCAGCGATGGAAACGGGAGTAGCTCAGGAGCCGCTCGATATTCGGGAATACCGCGAGCAGTTGCTGGCTCGCAGCGCCGAAGTGGAGGAGATTGTGGACGTGGTTGCCATCGCTGTGGTGGAGGCGCGGGAGGCCGAGCTATCCACGGTGACGCCGGAAGTCGAGAAATCGATCGCGCAGGCCGACTGATGATCGCAATCTGGAGTTTCTAGAATAGTGGGCAGCCCAGGCTTAGGGTCACTTGTCCACCGATCCAATGCCGCTCCGTCACCTCAACAGCGAGGCATCTTCGGCGGTGACCAGCGCGACAATAATTTGCCGGGTGAGCACTTCTGACCAGACTGGTACGAGTGGAAGCCATATGCTTCCGCGATAAAGCGCGAGGTCGCAGTCGGCCCCGCAGAGTGGGTATGTGCTGCGGCAACTCTGTTCGTTGAGTTCTTATGGCGGAACAGAAATTATCCAAACAAACAAAGATGGCGATGGCCTCCCAGTTTTTGGGATTCATGCTGGACGCGTATGACATGGCGATGGTCCTCGTCATGGCGCCGATCCTGGTGAATGTTTTCTTGTCCCCCAAGGGCAGCGCAGCCTGGCAGTACATTGTCATTTTATTCACCTATTCGATTACCATGGCCGCAAGGCCTATCGGTTCGGCGATTTTTGGCGCCTATGCCGATAAAATCGGGAGGCGGTTCCTCCTGATCCTAACCCTCGGTGGCGTGGGCGTGATGTCCCTCCTGGGAGGATTTCTTTCCACCTATGCCCAAATCGGCGTCTGGTCGTACGTCATTTTTTGTGTCCTGCGCTTGCTCATGGGAATTTTCTTCGGTGGCGTCTACGTATGGTGGGCACACAAGATCCCCTTTATTGCTGCGATTGAAAAACAGGACATGTGGTTATCGCCAGCGGTCATTCTGACGATAGGCGCAGTCATGACCTTCGTCAGCCTTTCATACTCGCCGGAGACGAAACATCTTCAGTTAAACGAAGTCGGTGAAAGGGAACGAGCGAGCGATTGGGCCAGGGACCTAGCCGGTGTGGGGGATACTATGGCCGCGGACTAGCGTTTGGCAGACTGTGGCCGTCCACTCAAATGGGAGGAAGATCTAGCCAATGTTGCTGAAACCTTTCGTTATCAACTGTCACGGGCGCATTGTCTTCCCCGGGAACTTTTTCCCAGAGTTGGACTTTTCTGTATTTAAAACGCTTAAGCAATTTGCGGCGGTGATCCGGCGAGACTTCGGAGAGAAAGCTCCGACGGACGCGGAGATTGCGGCGCGCGTGCAGGCGGGTGAATACAAGAGCAGGTATGAGCTTTGCCGTGACCTGGTGTTGAACCGTTTCTGGGTGAATCGCTACACGTTTACGATGTACGAGAAACGCCCCACCCGCTGGGGAGATCTCCCGCGGCAGCGGGACGATGTCTTCCTGCCGGTGTACAAGCCGAGGGATGCGTCCGCCATCGCAACCGCGATCGAGGTTGGGTACTGGGCCTTGCCTCCGTCGTGGGACGAAGAGCTGGAAGACCGGAGTTTCAGCACTCTGCTGAATGTTTTTCGCAATAAACTTAGCTCCGGTGGCGAGCTGCGCCCTATCCGTCCGACGGTGTCGGAGGCGCTGGCCGACCCTGCGAGCCGCACCCGCCACCTGCTGGCGTATGACCCCGATTATTTGCGCTATACGTTCGACGATGTAATCGACTGCCTGCATCCCGTGCCCGAACTGGAGGCGTTGATGCGGCAGTGCATGATTCTTCACAACCAGTATCCTTGGGACCCCTCGACGAGCACGCAAATCGAAGTCGGAAAGCTGAAGGACGACGATTACGTGGTGGCATTCTATCCCCGAAGCCAGGATGTGCTCCGTTTCATCCAGCGCGTAAAGCAGGACGAAAATTGGGGACCCCGCGTTCGACAGCACAAGACCCTCCGGCCCGACACTCTGGCCCTTAGTGAGCCCATCAAACCGTATCCTCCGGTAGAGGTGAGTAAGCGATTCGTGGTTCTTCCCCGGTTGGAGGCCATTGCCGTCTATGAAGGTGAGGTGACCTGCAGCAACGCAGACCTCATCCGTAACCACGCCTACTGCTGGTCGCGCATGAGTGCCGTGGAAATCAGCGAGAAAACCGGTATCGAGCAACGGCGTTACACCCAGTTGCCCCTGGAGGACATGGCCCTGCTTGCGGCCAAGAAGGCCCTGGCGAAGTCCGGCCGGAGGCCGGCAGAGATTGGCGCTGTGATTTTATGCACTTGCACCAGCACCAAGCTCATTCCATCGATTGCCACCTGGCTTTCGGGTGAGCTCGGCCTCTTGCAGACGCATGCTTCGTGCGACATTGTCGCGGCCTGCGCGGGCATGCCCTATGGTCTCGCGGAAGCAGTGCGCCTGCTGCAAGAGATCAATCGGCCGGTGTTGCTCATCTGTGCGGAGAAATTCTCCGACAAGATCGGGACGGTGCGAACCTCCCGCATGATCTTCGGTGACGGCGCTGCGGCTGTTGTGGTGGCGCCAGCACCGGAAGGAACTCCTTCCGATATCGAGTTCTTCCAAACGTATGCCAGCGGTCCATGGTCGGAAGTGAACTCCATCATCTGGCCCAACCCGGAGTTCGACAACAACATCACGGTGTACGGGCCGGAGGTGAAGGCCCTGGTGACCCGCTATCTGAAAGAGATGATGGGTGAGTTGGCGCGGCTCCCGAACCCCAACGGTGGCGGCGGATCGCTCATCGACGCGATCGATCTAGTAGTTCCGCACCAAGCCAACAAGAACATGGTGCTGACTTTGGCCGAGGCGGCCGGGATTCCGGGTGACCGGATCTTTTTCAACATCGAACGGGTGGGCAACACCTCGTCCGCGAGTATTCTGATGGCCGTGCATGACGCGGTGCGCGAAGGCAGGATTGACCGTCCTATGCGGGTTTTCGCGCCGGGCTTCGGCGCCGGCGCGGTGGGAGGCTACGTGGTTATGCGGGTTGATCCCGCGATTGTGAGCTGCAATTCGGAAGACAGGAGGCTTGCTATGGCAAACGTTGACGATGGGAATGGAAATAGAGATTTCCATCCGACGTCGCTTGCGGGTAAGGTGGCGCTGGTGACCGGGGCCACCCGCGGCATTGGGCGTGCGATCGCGCTTGAACTCGTACGCCGTGGGGCGAACGTGGGGCTGAACTTCCGGGCGGATGTCAAGCACGCCGAAAGCGCGGCCGATGAAATCCGCGAACTGGGTGGCGAGTGCCTACTCGTCCAAGGGGACGTGGCCAAGAAAGGCGAGGCCGCGCGCCTCGTCAAAGAAGTGCTCGACAAATGGCAGCGCCTTGACATCCTGGTGAACAACGCAGGCATTACGCGCGACCGAAGCATGCGCAAGATGACCGACGAAGACTGGGCAGAGGTGATCGACGTCAACTTGAACGGCACATTTTATTGCACCAGCGCGGCCCTGCCGGCCATGATCAATCAGAGGTTCGGGCGGATCATCAATATCAGCTCGGTAGTCGGGCAAATGGGCGCATTTGGTCAGGCCAACTACTCGGCCAGCAAGGGCGGCATCATCGCATTCACGAAAACTCTGGCGCTGGAAATGGCTCGATTCAACATCACCGCCAATGCCATCGCGCCCGGCTTCACCTCCACCGAAATGGTGGATGCCATTCCGGAAGAGATTGCCGCGCAGATCAAAGCCAAGATTCCTTTGGGACGTTTCGCGTTGCCAGAGGAAATCGCCAAGGCCGCCGCTTTTCTGGCCGCGGATGGAGACTACATCACCGGGCAGGAATTGAACGTCAATGGCGGATACCACATGTGAGGAGTGTTGACTTACTGAGAGCGAAGGGCCAACCAGCCGTCGATGTGCGGCCAAGTGAGTTTGCTGGCTCCGCTGCCTGCCATGATTCCGATGTGACCACCCTTAACCCGGAACAGTTCCTTATCCGCGCTGCTGACCTTCGACATAATGGGTTCAGACTGGCACCCCGGTGTAATGTGGTCGCCCTCGGCGATCACGGTGAGTAGATTGGCGTGAATGCGGCTAATTTCGACGCGCTCGCCTCGAATCATAAGCTCACCGCGCATCAACTTGTCGTTCCGATACAGGTCCACGATGAGCTGGCGGAATACGCCTCCGGCCAGAGGCACGTTGTCGGTGACCCACGTGTTCATCGCATGCCAGCCTTCCACCATGCGAGGATCCTCGATGTTGTCCCATAACTTCACATAGTTCCCGATATAGTTTTCCACTGGCTTGAGTGCCTTGGCCCCGTAGTCGATCATCTCTCCGGGCATATTGCCAAACGCCGCGACCACCTTGTCCACATCAAAATAGCGCTCGTCGGTCCAGCGCGCGAAAGTCAGGCCCTGCCTGTTGGAAAAATCCAGGGGCGCCGTCAACAGAATCAGGTTGCGCAAGCCTTCGTCGCCACGGAGAGAGGCATAGATGGTGGTGAGGATCGCTCCGATGCACCAGCCCAAGAGACTGAACTCTTCCACTCCTGAGATTGCTTTGAGCTTGCGGATTGCGCGTGGCATGTAATCAAGGGTGTAATCGTCAAACTTGAGGTTCTTGTCTTCCGGCCCGGGCGCTCCCCAGTCGAGCAGGTAGAGATCGTAACCCTGCTTGAGCATGTACTCGACAAAGCTGTGACCGCGACGCAGGTCGAGAATGTAGGGCCGGTTCATCAGGGCGAAAACCAGCAACAGCGGAATCGGATGGCGCTTCGCTTTGGGAAGAACCGGAATGTAGCGGTAGAGCTTCGCCTTGTTCAGCGTCCAGATCAACTCTTTCGGGGTCTGGGCAATGGCAGCTTTAGTGGTCATCACCCTGGTGAGCGTTTTCAGCCGGTCTGCAGCGGCGGTGACTGGGTCGGTGATAACCGTATCTTCTGCCATCCTACTTTTTCCCTCTCTTCGTTTGCTTCGCTTTGGTCGTCTGCTTCTTTTTGCTTGGTTGCGGGGCTTCCCCCGCCCGCGGACGCGGCGCGGCGCCAGCTTGCACAATCAACCGCTGAATATTGTCCAGTTTGGCATCTAGGTCGTCCAAGCGCATCTCGATGTTGGTCATGCGCTCGGCAATCGCGACAACGTCAGCCCGGGACGGCATGGCCAGCTGCTCGAGCGTTTTAAGCATCGCCTTTTCGAAAGCTTCGCGGAATGGAGCAGAAACCGTCAGATAGTTGTTGAGCATCGCGCCCGTGGCCTGCGCATAAGCTTCGGTGTTCACCATATCAACCATGCTTTTGCCCCAGGCATTCATATAGAGGTCGCGCACCTCCCGCCAAGGTTCCATCGGATCGAACGACTTACCATCGTGGAGTGGGGCTTCAGCCACTTAGGACTCCTTTCAGCAAAACGATACACCAGGGACAGTCAGAAGGATACTCCGCCGGGTTTTTTTAACACCCGGCCGGCATCCTTGCACTGCCCCCGCCGAACTCGACCACCGTTAGTTCTTGGCGGTCGCAAACGGCTGGGAAGCGATGTTCAGGAACGATTTCTGCGCTTCGATGAGAGCGTTCGCTCCACGCTGGAACGTATCGACGACCACAGTCGCCGGTCCTGCCGCGCCGAGCTGCTTCTTGGTGGATTCAAAAACGGCCTTGTTTTGCTCGCTTGCAAACTCAAGAACCTGCTTTTGCGCTTCCACCGAGCGCGCAACCGACTTCTGGATGGTTGTGGTGACCCCTTCGGCGATCTGGGAGTACGCCGCGGCGCGCTGTTTGGCGATACCGGTGACGGCCTGGGTCTGCTCGACCGCCAGATCGATAGCGCCCTTCTGGGTTTCGATGGCGGTTTGGACTGCGTGGCTGGCAACGTCGAACATGAACGTGGGCAGTGTTACCGGGAAGTAGCTGAATGCCTTCTTCCAGGCTCCGATCCATTCGGCGGTCTGCTCCGCGGCGACGTCCAAGGTCTTCTTTTGCAGGTCGGCAACCCGCGCAACGCTGTTGAGAACCAGTGGAGAAAAGGTGTCCACGAATTCAGGATTAACGGCTGCTGCAGCTTTCTTGGTTGACTTGGATGTATTTCGCATGATCTGCTCCTTTTGAAGAAACGGTGTTACAATTATGTTGCAAGTTGTGCTGCACTGCAACATAAGTAAATCTTACTCCTCTTTAGCAGCGTGTCAAGAGCAAAAATGAAGCGAAATCTTCCGCAGCCGCTCATTATCAAGAAATACGAGAACCGGCGTCTTTACAACACTTTAACCAGTCAATACATCAATCAGGACCAAGTTGCCGAACTGGTGCGCGAGGGCTATGACGTGCGCATTGTCGATGCGGCATCCGGGGAAGACCTGACCCGGCTGATCCTGGCGCAGATCGTGCTGGACGACGCCAAGACGCCCGATTCCGTTTTTCCTCTCGACACATTGCGCCAGATGATCCTCGCTTCCGGCAGGGCAACGCAGGAAAATGCGTTACGGTACATGAAAGCGATGATGGACATGTACCAGAACGCCTACCGCGCCATGCCGCCACCGATCAACCCTTTCGAGTTCCAACCGGGGCGCTGGGCCCAGCCTGTATCTCCTAATAACAGAGCAACCGGAGGCCCGCAGTCGCCACCAGAGCAGCCGCCGGCGGCCTCCGAAACCCAGGCGAAAGCCAGTGAGGTGGGCGAACTCAAGCGACGACTCGAAGAACTGGAATCTTTGCTGACCAAACGTGTACCCAAAAAGAACAAGCCCAGGGCGAAATCTCGCCGCAAGACTTGACGCACTGCGGCAAAGCGGCTAGGCTGTTCTGCGGCGCCCCTCAATCAGGAGCGGAATTGACGCCGCCCCAACCATGGCGCTTCCCCAAAAGAATGTGATGACCAGGAGCATCAATGCCTCGCTCTGAGCAAGACTCAGCTACTGAAGGCGTTTCTCAGCCGGTTGAAGACAAACCAGTCTCCAACGCTCCTCAGCCAATTGAATTCACACCCACGGATACGATCCGCATCCGCGAAAAACGGCAACCAGCCAGAGAGAACGGGCTGCGTGGAAAGGTTGTCGTAATCACCGGAGCCGTGGCTGGAATCGGAAGTGCGACTGCGTTGCGCTTCGCAGAGGAAGGCGCACGAATTGCCGCCTGGGATATTTCGGCCAAGACCGCGCCTCAACTCGAATCCGCGATCAAGGAGGCGGGAGGCGAGTCTCATTTTCAGGCAGTTGACGTCTCCAACGCGAGCGCGGTTGAATCCGCTGCTGCGGCCGTTGTCGAGCAGTGGGGCCGCATCGACGTTCTCATCAACAATGCCGGCATCGTCCGCGACGCGCAACTGGTGAAGTGGAACGGCGGCAGCCCCGAGTCAATCATGAGCGAGGACGTGTGGGATTCGGTGATCGCGGTCAACTTGAAAGGAGTTTTCCTGGTGACGCGCGCGGTGGTGCCCCACATGATCAAGGGCGGGGGTGGAGTAATTCTGTCGGCGGCCTCCGTCGTGGGACTTCTAGGGAACTTCGGGCAGACGAATTACGTCGCTTCCAAGGCCGGGGTCATCGGAATGACGCGGACCTGGGCACGGGAGTTGGGCAGGTACAAGATTCGCGTCAATGCCGTGGCTCCGGGATTTATTGCGACAGAAATGGTGAGGGCGATGCCTGCGAAAGTCCTCGAAGCCATGGTTGCACGCACACCGCTGGGAAGGCCAGGAACACCGCAAGACGTGGCCAATACATACTTTTGGCTGGCCTCGGACCAGGCAAGCTTCATTCACGGGGCTGTGATTTCCGTCGATGGCGGCGTCGTAATCGGAACCTGACAGCGCTGGGTCAGGGATCCCTAACCCAAGGACGAGGGCCGATCTGGGACAATTCATACGTTGGCAGTGCCGCCCAGACTGTCGATTCGAGCCGCACCCATCGGATGGGTTCAAAACCCGTGCGTCGACCGTTCCTTCAACTCAATTAGTATCGCCACCGCGTCGTTTCTCCTCCGGCAACACTGGCATTCTCAACCGAAAGTGTGCAATAGGGAACAGTTTTTCAGATGAGTGAGCTGTCATAGTCTCGGGTCGATGCGTGAGGGGCTAAGGATGACAGACCCACGAGCGATCCACAGTCTTTGCCGAAGGATGGTTCTGCTTGCTGTCCTCCCAGTGGGGAGGGTGACGTTGATGGCCGCCAAACAGGATGGGAAGTCGCAAAACGCCGTTGCGGATAGCCCTGCGTCCGGCGAAACTGCAGGCCAGTCGAAGTTCGTCGGTTCGGAGACGTGCAAGGGCCGCCACGAAGATCAATTCAAGAACTTTGAAGCGGGTCCGCATTCTAGAACCCAGCTGTCCAAGATCAGGGGCGAAGCGGCTCATGGCTGCGAGTCGTGCCATGGCCCCGGGGCGGCGCATGTGGAGGGAGGCGGAGATAAGACCAAAATCTTCACTTTCATAGGAGCCAAGCCGGAAGCCATCACCAAGCGTTGTCTGGCCTGCCACGAGTCGAATCCTGAGCAGCGCGAATTTATGCGTTCAACCCACAACGAGAACGGCGTCAGCTGCACGTCCTGTCACTCCGTACATCACTCAACGCAGCTTTCGACGGATCCTTTTCGTCTGTGGTCTACTTCCCTTCCCCGCTGGCTCCACGTACCCAGTTTTTCCGCGAATTACTGGAGCGAGGTAGCCAATTGTTGCTGCCTGCGCGATGGAGGTTGACTAGCCTGAGCCAACTCCCGGTTGCGATAGTGCATTCGCTAATGTTATAGTGAATGCACTAT
>Ga0209117_1000397_pt1 | contig 19581 bp, 17 predicted proteins | sample BlaSpr_A8_OM2_M2_FD_187978 | JGI IMG/M metagenome (GOLD analysis project Ga0209117, IMG submission 187978) | Forest soil microbial communities from Thunder Bay, Ontario, Canada - Black Spruce, Ontario site 2_A8_OM2_M2 (SPAdes) (version 2) | ecosystem: Environmental > Terrestrial > Soil > Boreal...
CGTGCGACACCGAGCTGGATGAACAGGGTGAGACGGTCCCAATAGACACGTTCGCAGAGCAGGTCGGGGCCGTCGAACACGAAGATCGCCACCAGCGGCATGTCGATTCGGCGCCCGGTTAGCGGTCGAGCGGCTCTAGGTCCTGTTTCGTGGTCGTGGGTTGGGAGTGGAGAGAGCACGCCTTGTGGCATGGGGGGGTGTGAGTCGGGCGCTAAGCGGTATCCGGAAGGTCGAAGGAGATGTCGTAGACGCCGCCGCTCAACTTGGCGTGGTGAATCCAGCCCATCTTTCGTAACAGCCCCAGCATCTCCTGGTTTTCCGGAAGCACGATGAGCGAGAAGCTCTTGATCCCGTGCTGGCGCGCGACCCGGGTAAGGATGGCCAGCAATGCCCCTCCGAGTCCCATTCGTTGGAACTCGTCGACCACTGCGACCGCAACCTCGGCCACATCGACCCCGGGCACTCGGTCGTATCGAGCCACGCCGAGGATGCGCTCACTTCCAGTCGGTCTGTGCGTGGTCGCGACCAGCGCAAAGCGATCTTTGTAGTCGACCACCGCGAGCCGGTGGGCGAGAGCATCGGGCATTCGTTTGAGGGGCGAGAAGAACCTGAAGTAGACGGTCCGCTCCGACATCGCGGCGACGGCCTCGTGCAGAAGCGGCTCATCCTCAGGTTTGATCGGCCTGACGTGAACTTTGGTCCCATCTTTCAGCTCGAGGACCAGGGGCTCGAAATCGGACGATGGCACCGCTACAAGGTAGCGGCCTTTACGATCCGCGATGCATGAGCGGCCCTAGCCCCAGGCAGCGATGGCTCAACCTGAGCTTTGCGGCCGGAGCCGCGGCGGCAGCGCTCTTTGCCGCCTGGGATCTCTACAAGTGGGTCGAGGCATACATGTCCGACCACTTCCACAACGACTTCACCTTCTACGTGGCGGCGGCGCGGATCGGCATCAGCCACGGATGGCCTTCGATCTACGACCTCTCCATCCAGCAAGCCGAGCTCGACGCCATCGGGTCGGGGATCAAGATCGCGGAGCTCGCGCGCTACATCAGCCCCCCGCCAGTCGCGTGGCTCGCCCTGCCGCTGGCGCCATTGCCGTACGAGGTTGGCTACTGGATTTGGAGCGCCCTGCTGCTGATCGCTCTCGCCTGGACCTGGTACCTCGCCGCGCCCGGTACCGGACCGTGGCGGCTCGTCCACCTGACCGCAGCGCTGGCGTGGCTCCCGGTCATCTATGGGTTGCAGCTCGGCCAGCCGGCTCTGCTAGTGGCCCTCGGCGTTGCGGCTTGCTACGCGCTGCTACAGGCGGGGCGGCCCTTCTGGGCCGGGCTCGCGCTCGGCGTGCTGGCGCTTAAGCCCCAGCTCGCATTTCTCGTACCACCAGCGCTGTTGCTCAGCGGAAGGACCAGAGCCTTCTGGGGCAGCATGGTCGCGCTCGCGGTTCTGGGCGGCGCATCAGCCCTCGCCCTTGGCCCGAGCGGCATCGCCGCCTATCAGGAGCGGTTGAACTTCGCCGCCAGCGTGCCGGTGAATCGCGAGCTGACGCTTGCGGTTTTGCTCGGGAACCTCGCGGCGACACGAGTTATCCAGGTCGCGATTGCGGTGTGGGCACTCGGGGTCGCCTTCCGCCTTCGCAAGCGAGGTCATGAGTGGGTCTTGATCCCGGCGCTGGTCGGAGGGATGCTCGCCACTCCCTACCTGCACCTCGACGACCTCGTGATGCTAGGCCTCGCGGGCTGGCTCTACCTGCGGACCTCGCCACCGGCGTGGACGTGGCTGCTGATCCTGGGCCTGATCGTCGCTGCCGAGGGCATTCCGTTCTTTGGACCGATTCCTCTCATCGCCGGCGAGGTGGTCGTGCTCGTGCTTCTTTCAGTCGCGGCGCTGAAAGTTGACGACCGCAATCCCGAGCATCACCACTCCGAAGGCGAGCATGATGCCCGCCTCGAGCGCGATCGGGAGCACGTTGCCGTTGATGGTCAGCCCTAGCCTGTCGACCACCTGGCTTGGCAGACCTGAAGCAGACAGCACGACGCGACGCAGCGGATCGATGCCGTAAGACGCCGGGTCTAGCCTTGTCAGCACTGTCATCCATCCGGGAAGGTTATTTAGAGGGAACAGGGCCCCAGACAAAAAGAACATCGGCATCATCAGGAAGTTCATGACGACCTGGAAGCCCTGCATCGACTTCATCGTCGAGGCGAGCGCGACGCCAAACGCGGAGAGGCCGAAGGCCAGCACCGCGGCTAGCGGGATCATCGCCAGCACGGTGGGTACAGTCAAAGTCACGCCGACCAGAGGCGCCAGGACCAGGAGGATGAGACCCTGGAACATCGCCTGGGTGGTGCTGCCCAGAGCTTTGCCGATCGCGACCGCGGAACGGTCGATCGGGGCGACCAGGACCTCCTTGAGAAATCCGAACTCCCGGTCCCAGACGATGGACATGGCGCCGAAGATCGCTGTGAACAGGATGGCCATGCCGATGATGCCCGGGTACATGAACTGGATGTAGGAAAGGCCGCCTTTCGTGCCGAACGCGCTTGCGCCGCCAAGCGATGAGCTCAACCCGGACCCGAAGACGACCAGGAAGAGAAGAGGCTGGGCGAGGGACGCGACGAGTCGCCAGCGATCGCGCCAGAACCGAAGGATGTCCCGATACCAGATGATGTAGATCGCACGGAGGGTCGCCATGCGCGTGTCGACCGGGGCCGGCGGCGCGGCAGCATGCGGCATGGTCGCCACTTTCACGCTCATCGTCTCCGCCCCATGAAGCGGCTCGCCATGGCCCGATTCTGGTCCGTGGCGCTCGCCTCCTCGTCCCGTATGGCGCGACCGGTCAACTTCAGAAAGACATCGTCGAGGCTGGGGCGACGCATGGACACGGTGTCCACCGGCGCCTTCAGCTCACGCACCAGCCGGGGCACGAAGGCCTTGCCGTCCGGGACTTCCATGCGGAGTGTTCCATTCTCGCGCGACGGTGTGACGCCGAGCATCGCCTCGATCTCCCGCGCGGCAGCGTCAGGCTGGCTGGAGGTGATGGTGACGACGTCGCCACCGACCATTGCCTTCAGTTCGTCGGGGGTACCCAGGGCAACGATCTGGCCTCTGTCGATGACCGCGATCCGGTCGCAGTACTCGGCCTCGTCCATGTAATGGGTCGTCATGAAAATCGTGACGCCCTTGCTGTCGCGAAGCTCCTTGACGTGCGTCCAGATGGTCTGCCTGGTCTGGGGGTCGAGCCCGAGCGTCGGCTCGTCGAGAAACAGGATCTGAGGCTGATGCAGCATCCCGCGGGCGATCTCCAGACGGCGCTTCATGCCGCCGGAGTACGTCTTCACCTGTGAGCTCGCCCGGTCGGTCAGCTGCAGGAGGGCCAGCATCTCGTCGATGCGCTGCCGCCGGTCGGACGCGGGGACGCTGTAGATGAAGGCGTGGAACTCGAGGTTCTCCCGGCCGGTGAGCTGGTCGTCGAGCGAGGGATCCTGGAAAACCAGGCCGATACGCTGCCGCACGCCTGCGGGATCGTGAACGACGTCGATCCCCGCGACGCGCGCGGTGCCTTCGGTGGGCCTAAGCAGCGTGCAGAGAATCGAGATCGTGGTGGACTTGCCGGCTCCGTTAGGCCCGAGGAAGCCGAAGATCTCACCGGCGCGTACCTCGAGGTCGATGCCGCGCACCGCCTCGAGCTCGCCGTACCGCTTGACCAGGCCTTTTGCCTGGATGACTGCATCTGCCACCTCCACCTCCACCTTGTTCAACCCAGGCTCATCGATTCAGGTTCCGCGCGTTCTTGAGCAACCGGCGAAGCATCAGAGGTCAACTCCCGTGGCGTCCGGCGCCTTCCGAAAAGCGACGGGCGCCTTGCTGTGCGTCGCCTGAGGCGATGACGTCGATGCCACCCCGATGCTCGGCGTCCGCCGCCTCGGCGAAGCTCAGCGACCATTGGTTGAGCACGCTTCTGCGATCCGCTCGCATCGCGCCGGACGGGAATGCTGCTATCTGGTGCGCCAAGGTCTGTGCCTCCGCGAGCGCACGGCCCGGCTCGACGAGCCGCGTCACCAGGCCGATCTGCAACGCCTCCTCAGCGCGGACCGGCCGGCCCGTGAGGATCATGTCGAGCGCCCTGCCCTGGCCGATCAGGCGTGGAAGCCGTACCGTGCCGAGGTCGATCAGCGGCACGCCGAAGCGCCTGTTGAACACGCCAAGAGTTGCGCCGGTCGCGGCGATGCGGAGGTCGCACCACAGGGCGAGCTCGAGCCCACCCGCGACCGCATAACCCTCGATTGCCGCGATCACCGGTTTGCTCAACGTCATTCGGGTCGGCCCCATCGGACCTTGCCCGCCGGACGGCAACCGATTCGGAGAGGTGGCGGCAAGCGATTTCAGGTCGAAGCCGGCACAGAAGTTCCCACCTGCCCCCGTCAGGACCGCGACCGCAAGGTTGCTGTCCCCTTCGAATTGACTGAAGGCATCCGCAAGCGCTGCGGCAGTCTCGGCGTCGACGGCGTTGCGCACCTCGGGCCGGGCGATGGTGACGGTCATGACGCCGTCCTCGGCCGAGCGCTCGACCTTTGCCACCAGGGTTGCCGCCTTTCCGCTACTCCGCGTCCATATATGGATAGCGGTGGTCGGTGGGCGGCACGTAGGTCTCTTTGATCGTCCGAGGGCTGGTCCAGCGGATCAGGTTGAGGATCGATCCTGCCTTGTCGTTGGTCCCTGAGGCTCGTCCACCCCCGAAAGGCTGCAGGCCGACGACCGCTCCGGTCGGCTTGTCATTGATGTAAAAGTTGCCCGCGGAGTTGACAAGGGTCTCCGACGCCTTGCGAATCACCTGCCGGTCGCGAGCGAAGATCGCCCCCGTCAGCCCGTACGGGCTGGTGCGGTCGACGAGTTCGAGCGTGTCCTCGAACTTTCCGTCGGCGTATGGATAGACCGTGAGGATGGGGCCGAACAGCTCCTCCTTCAGAAGCTTGAAGTCGGGATCGGTGGTTTCGATGACGGTTGGCCGCACGAACCACCCCACCTTGTCGTCGCCCTTTCCGCCCGCCACGACCTTCGCCACATCGGACTTGCGCGCGAACTCGATCGCCGTCATGTGCTTCGAGTACGCGTTGCCGTCGATCACAGCGCCCATGAAATTCCGGAAGTCCGCCACGTCTCCCTGCGGGATGGCGTCAACTTCGTCTGCCATCTCGGATCGCATCCTCTTCCACATGGATTGCGGGATGTAGGCACGAGAGGCGGCTGAGCATTTCTGCCCCTGGTACTCGAAAGCGCCCCTGATCAGAGCGGTGCGCAGAGCGTCCGAGTCGGCCGACTCGTGAGCGACCACGAAATCCTTGCCTCCGGTCTCACCGACAAGCCGCGGATAAGTGCGGTAGTGGTCGACGTTCTGGCCCACCGTCCGCCACATGCCGTGGAACACCTCGGTGGATCCAGTGAAGTGAATGCCGGCAAGGTCCTTATGCGCAAGGACCTGGTCTGAGATTTTCGCTGCGCTGCCGCTGACCATATTGATAACACCCGGCGGCAGCCCCGCCTCGTTGAGGATCTCCATCAAGAAGTGACTCACGAGCAGCGCCTGCGTCGCCGGTTTGAAGACGACGGTGTTGCCCATCAGGGCGGCGGCAGTGGGCAGGTTCGCGCCGATCGACGCGAAGTTGAAGGGGCTTACCGCGAAGACGAATCCCTCGAGAGGTCGGTATTCGAGCCTGTTCCATGCGGTGCCGTCGTTGTACGGCTGCTGGCTGAGGAGCTGGTCGCCGAAAAATGCGTTGTACCTCCAGAAGTCGACGGACTCGCAGGCGGCGTCGATCTCGGCCTGGTGGACGGTCTTCGACTGGCCGAGCATCGCGGCAGCGTTGACAGTGTCCCGCCACGGACCGGCGAGCAGAGACGCCGCACGCAGGAGCACCGCGGCGCGCTCGTGGTATGAGGTTGCTGCCCAGGCCTTGCGAGCCTTGAGCGCCGCGGCGATGGCGTCGTCGAAATCCTTGGGCCCCCCCACCGCGTACTCCGCGATGCTGAGCTCTTTCCGATGCGGCGCCCGGATGTCGGACCTAGAAGCTCCCCAGCGCCGCTCGCCTCCGATCTGCATCGGGACCTCGGTTCGCGCGTCGGTGAGCTCGGCCAGCCGTGCCTTGAGTGTCTTGCGGCCGGGATCGCCGGGCGCGTACTGGCGCACGGGCTCGTTGACCGGGGTGGGTACTCGGAAATGTCCGTCGGCGGTCACTTTCTGATCCATCGTAACCCGGCCCCGTATTTCATTTGAGGCGCCCTTACCCATAAGAGTGCGCGCGTCGATACCGTTGGGAGGCGCTGCTTGATCGAACTGATCTCCTCGCGATCCGCAGCCGCGCCGGACCGGATCCGGCGCACTGTCGCGCTCCTGGCGCGGCGCGGATATGCCTTGAAAGCACAGCGGCTCGCCGAACTATGCCTTGGCGGTTCGATCACCCCCGACGAGATCAGGTGGGCAGCCGCCTCGAGTCCGGATCTCGGACTCGTTGAAGACCTGGTCGTCGATCGAAGCTCGATGAGCAGGTTGGATGAGATCCGGTCTCGCGCGTCCGATCACGGAGCAGACGCCGCCGCCTACATCCACATGACGACCCGCTTCGTCCGCAACCTTGTCGAGCTCGCGCCCTTCATCCGCAACGTATCCATCGCGGGATCGCTGGCCAGTGGCGGCTTTCGAGTGTCCGACGATGTGGACCTCAATCTCATCGTGGATGACGGCCACCGTCATCTCGCTTACGTTGCGGTGAACGTGCTCGGGCTGCTGCACGCGCTCGCGCATCGCGACAAGCCTGTCGACGACCTCACGCGACGCCCGCTGGCGCCACGGCTCATGACCGCAAACCTGATCCTCGAGCGCTCGCAGTGCCTTCCGCTCGTGCGGCAGGACGAAGACATGGCGTTCGAGCTGCTCATGGCGGAACCGCTTTTCGGCCGGGAGGCGATCGATGAAGTCCTCGCCGCCAACCCCGGCCTCATGGAGCATTTCCCGCAGCTGGCACGCAAGCCTGCGCCACTGCTCATCGAGGCACCTCCGCGACGGCTGCCTGCGGCGTTGTTTCCAAAGTTCCTTGACGGAGCCGCGCGATTGCTTGGCGAATCCGCGTGGCGCTACATGCAATGGACGCGCCGGGATCGACCCGACGCACTTGCCCGCGTCGCCTACGTGCGGTCGACCATGCGGCCATACACGTTGTTTGACGGACCCAGCTGAGCGTGTTGGCATCGATTGCGATCGGCATCATCGCTCTGACCAGCCTCGCCCTCTTCGCGTTTGGTGCGAACGTCCTTTTTCTGACGTGGCGAGCGACCCGCTTGCGCGCGTGCCCGATCTCACCGCTCGCCACCGGCAGCGAACCGAGAGTCTGCGTCCAGGTACCGATCTACAACGAGCGCTACGTGGCCGAGCGCGTCCTTGACGCGGTGTGTGAGATGGAATGGCCGGCCGGCCGAATCGAGGTCCAGGTCCTCGACGACTCAGATGACGACACTGTCGCGATCATCGCTCGGCGCGCCGCGTATTGGCGCCGCCGTGGAATCGATGTGACGCACGTGAGACGCAACACACGTGACGGCTTCAAAGCCGGCGCATTGGCGCACGGCATGACGCTCACCAACTCTCCATTCATAGCGATCTTCGACGCTGACTTCATGCCTCCACGAGACTTTCTCCGCCGCTCGTTGGGAGTTTTTGACGATCCGACCATCGGCTTCGCCCAAGCTCGATGGGGACACCTTGACGAGAGGTACTCGTGGATCACACGTCTGCAAGCGTTCGCTCTCGACTTTCATTTCCTCGTCGAGCAGCCTGTCCGCTCGGCCGCGGGCTATTTCACCAACTTCACCGGCACCGCGGGCGTGTGGCGCAGGACTGCGATCGATGAGTCGGGTGGCTGGAGCGCAGCCACCCTCACGGAGGACCTGGACCTCAGCTACCGAGCGCAGCTGCGCGGCTGGAGAGCCGCGTACCTGGAGGACCTCGTGGTCCCGGAGGAACTACCGGTCTCCTTTGACGCCTTTCGCCGCCAGCAGTCTCGATGGGCTACCGGAAGCTTTCAAACAGCTTTCCACCTGCTCATTCCCGTGCTGGCAAGCAACGCCCGGCCGGCCGTCAAGTTCCAGGCCACCATGCACCTCCTGGCGTTCGGATCAGGACCGGTGCTGCTCGTTCAACTGGCGTGCTACCCGCTGCTTCTGATGAGCCCTGGTCGCCCGAACGTTCCGTGGCAACTCGCCGATGCCGGCGTGCTCTTCGTGATGATGGGAGTGGCGCCCTGGATCGGTTACATCGTCGCTCAAACCAGGCGTGGTCGGGCGTGGTGGTCGGGCGTGCTCTCCCTCCCCTGCCAGATGGTGGGCGCCGGCCTCTCCTTCACCGTGGTCCTCGCGCTGCTCCGCGCGACTCGCCGTGGCGGCGAATTCGTACGCACGCCCAAGTACCAGATCGTGGAGCGCGGACAGGAGTGGCGCGACCAGGCTTACGTACGAGTTGGCGACCCGAGAGCACTCGGCGAGACCCTGCTCGGTATCGGGGCACTCACGCTTCTGCCCTCCGCCGCGGGCCAGGGACAGTGGCTTGTGGCGATCTACTCCGCCCTTTTCGCACTCGGGTTCCTGACGGTGGCCGGCTTGAGCGGAATCGACGTCCTGCATGTGTGGACCCTGCGCGGCCTCGGCCGGCGCGCCCTGGTGCGACTCCAGGCAGCCGGGCCCCAGCTTTGGCTCCTCACGCTATGCGCTCTGCTGCTGTTTTTCGCCGCGCAGATGCCAGAGCCGTTCGAGGACGGCTATGCGCACTGGCTCATTGCCGCGAACCTCGCGTCGACAGGCCAGCTGCACGATCCGCTGTTCGGAATGCAGGACACCTGGCTTCCCGGTTACCACGTGCTCGCGGCAGGGGTGCTTCACACATTCGGTTTATGGCAGCTAGGCGCGCTGAAGGCGCTCGGAGCTCTCCTCGGCCTCATCACTCTTGCTTGCGTCTATGCGCTCGCCGAGACCGTGCGTCAGGCGCGTCTCGCCGTCGCGCTTCTGGCGCTCAACCCCGTCTTTCTGTTCACGTCGGGATCCGCCGTGGTTGAACCGCTTCTGACCGCACTGCTTACGGGCGCCGCACTGGCGGCGGTACGGGGCCGGATGAAAGTCGCCGCACTGCTGGCGGTGCTCGCATGCATGACCGCGACCAAGGCGTGGATCTGGATAGTTGCGGTGGCCGGTTTTGCAGCGGTCGATCTGTTGCATCAGCGAAGCCGATCGAGAGTGCCGGCGATGGCGTGGGCGGTTCCGGCGATCGCGCTGCTCGTCTTCCTCCAGCTCGGCTTTGCCCCGGCCAGCCATTCGATTGCGCGCGGCTCCATCGAGGTTGCCTCCGCAACCGCTCGAGGGAGCCTCCCGCTGGGAGCTCCAGCACGCGTCTTCGACCTCGCGAAGAACTTCGGCCTGGCCGCTCTGCCGCTGTTCGTCCTCGGAGTACCAGGCCTGTGGATCGTCATCCGCCACGCGTCGCGGAGGCGCGAGTCGGCGACCCTGCGATTCCTCCACTTTCCCGCGCTCGTCTACCTGGGAGCGGTCATCGGCCTGGTCGCCGCCGGCGCGTATACGGGCAGCCATCGCTATCTGTACCCGGTTCTTCCCTCGCTCGCCCTTCTGGCAGCGGGAGCGCTCGATCGCCACTCCGGAGTTGTCAGGTTGGGCTCGGTTGCGGCATGTGGCCTTTTAGCCATAGCCTTCCTCCCGGTATTCGCCGGCTTTGCCTCAAACAATCGGGGCCTCATCGCGGCGGGACGAGCCGCTTCGAACAGCCCAGGACTTCTGATCACGGATTCTCCCGTGGTGGCCTATTACAGCGGCAAAGCAGCGACACGGGTCACGGGTTCGCAACAGCTGCCGCTCGAGCGGGCTCTCGCCATCGAGTGGATGCGCGATCACGGAGCCACGGCAATCGTGATGGAAAACATCACCTATTACCGAGCCAGTGTCGTATTTCCAGACCTGGCAATGGGTAGGGCAAGCCCTCCCTTCAAGTCTCTTGGCGATCAGAGTAGCTACCAGGTGCCACGGGGCAAGCCGATCTACGCCTATCACCTCATGGCGACCTCGCAGTCGATCTACCCTGGCGTGAGCGCCGTCATCTCGCCGATGCCTGCCCAGGGTAAGACGGCGGTCCTCGCCAAGGGGTTGACCCTCAGAGCCTCGGGCGTGGACATCACCGGGGAGGGGATGGGCTTCGGGCTCCCGATGGTGCATTACACGGACGGATGGGTGTATTCACGCACCAGCACTACCATCGATCTGTCGACTGACAGCGACACGATCTGGCAACGAATCTTCAATCTCGATGAGATCGGCGTCGACGAGGCGCACAGCTACCAGCCAATCGAATCGCGCGGCCGGATCGAGGTCACCTACACCTTGAACCCGGCGGGTGTGTTTCTCAAAGTTCGCGTGCTCGACCTCGCTCCGGGCTACCTGCAGATGGGCGTTCTCAACGAGCAGTCGGCGGCGTTCGACGACTTCGCCTACGAGGGCCATAAATTCATCGGTCCGGCATTCGGTCGATGGATGCCAGTCGACGGCAAGTGGGCGCGACTGCGCTCAGCGGCGCATGGTGTCGAGTGGTCGGTGCCGTCGCTGTCGGGCGCGCGGCTTCACGGCGGCCGCGAGCTTTCTCCACCCAGCTTTGATTGGGCGGGCCTGGACTACTTGTTCGAGACCCCGCCTGCCGTAGTCAATTATCAGATCACCGTGCAGGCTGCGCGATGACAACGGAGGGATCAATGGACCAGGTGGATGTCGTCCTCGTGTACCCGCAGCGAGCCCCGATCAAGGGGCGTCACTGGATCATGCCCTCGCTCGGGCTCATGTACCTGAGCGCTTCGCTGCGTAACGCGGGATACACCGTACGGCACATCGACCACACGTTCATGGAGCGGCGCGAGGTCCTGGCGGAGATCGAGCGGCTGCGCCCATCGGTGATCGGCATCTACTGCATGATCACGATGCAGGACGAGGCGCTATCGCTTGCGCAGCAGGTGCGAGGCAAGGCGCTGACGGTTGTCGGTGGCCCGTACCCGTCAGGCGAGCCCGAGACTTTCGTCGACCATTTCGACCTGGTCGCGGTCGGCGAGGGCGAGGAGACGATCGTCCGGATCATGGAGCACCTCGGCGACCGTCGCTTTGAGGCGATCCCCGGGTTGGTCTTCAAGCGAGATGGGGAAATTGTTCGTGGCACGACGCGCATCCGGACCAAAGAGATGTCGCACCTGCCGCTGCCATATCGGGGCGACGTCCCCAATGCCGAGTACATCCACTACTGGCGCAAGCATTGGAAGGACGCGACAACCCCCTTGATGTCGACGCGCGGATGTCCTTTCCGATGTGACTTTTGCCATAAGTCCGTGTTCGGGGACCTTTTCAGCGCAAGACCTGTGGACTCGGTCGTCGCTGAGATGCGAGAGATCGCCGAGCTTGGTTACGACCACATCTGGATGTCAGACGACCTGTTCACGCTCAACTACAAGCGCACGTTTGAGCTCGCGCAAGCGATTGAGGCTGCACACCTGCCGCTTACCTGGGAATGCCTCAGCCGCGTCACGCATGTCGACCAGCCGATCTTCGAGCAGATGCGTCGCGCGGGCTGCAAGAGGATCTTCTTCGGCATCGAGTCCGGCGACGAAAAGGTCCTGAAAGAGATGAAGAAGGGCATCACCCCAGACCAGGCTCGAGCCGCGGTCGAAGCCTGCGTCGCGGCGGGCATCAAGGCAGCCGGGTTCTTCATGGTGGGATACCTCGGAGAGACGACCGACTCGCTGATCCGCAGCATCAACTTCTCGAGCAGCCTGCCTCTCGATTACGTGAGCTACACGATTGCGTACCCACTGCCCGGAACAGGTTTCTATGAACGGGTACGAGAGCGGCGCCGACGTGGCGAGTGGCACAAGGTCCGCCATAACCGCCTTCTCTTCAACACCGACTTCTCGGAGCACAAGCTGCGCGCGGCGATCCTGAAGGGCGCTATCCAGCACCGTCTCAACCGGATGCACCTGCAACCCGCAGCAAGGGCTTTCGAGATCGCCACCAATCCGCTCCTGCGAGCGATGCGATGACGGGGGTCTGGGTGGTCTTTCCGTTCGTCGGGCCGATACGCCTCAGCACCGTGCTGGCGTTCATCGCCACGGTGGCGATCCTGACTTGGGTTCGCCGATCACCTCTAGTGGGTCTGGTTGCGGGGATGGGCTGGGTGAGCGCATTCGAGATCGTGTACCAGGCCATCGGCACGATTTACGGCCGGCACGACGCGATGCACCTCTTCTACCTCACATTCAGCATGTCGGGATGGGTCGTCGCCGCCTACGTGGCCGGGATTCGACCTCATCCATGGTTGCTACTTGCGTGGACGGTGCTCTTTCTCGGATGGATCGCATCCGGATTCCAGCCAAACCTGTTCGACCACCCCGGGCAGTTTTCTGTTGCTCAGGAGGCCTTCAACGTGGCGACCAAAGACGGGCTCGCGGCCATCTTTGTCATCGGCGGACTGATGCCCCACCGCCCAGGGGAACTGACCGGGGCGCCTTCCGCCCAGGCCGCCGGCCCAAGGCGTGAGGGAGATTCGGTTCGGACGTGATCGCCTTTGACGACGTGGCCGCCGACTATGACCGCCGCGAGGCGGACAACCCGATCATGCAGTTGATGCGCGCGCGCTCACTGGAAATGCTGGAGCACACGTTCTCCCATAACGCGACGCTGCTCGATGTTGGGTGCGGCACCGGAACCGAAGCCATGTGGCTCGCGCAGCGAGGACGTGAGGTGTTCGCGGTGGATTCCAGCTCCCGCATGCTGGAGGTCTTATCTCGTCGGTTGGCGGCGGCCGACCTGCGCATCTCGACTCGACTTCTCCGCGCAGGGGACCTCATGAAGTTGGTGGACGAGCTTGGTGAAGGTTCTTTCGACGGTGCCTACTCCTCCTTCGGGGCGCTGAACACCGAGCCTTCGCTCGAAGGGCCGGTCGCGGCGCTGTCGCGCCTCGTACGACCGGGCGGCAGGATCGTGCTGAGCGTGATGAATCGATGGTGTCTTGCGGAGATGGCTTTGCTGGCGGCAGGCGGGCGGGGCAAGCAACCTTTCCGACGAATACGGCCGACGGTGCGGGTTGCGGTCGGTTCGAGCATCGCCGAGGTTCGGTATCCATCCTGGCGCGAGATGAGAAATGCTCTGCATCCACGCTTTCGAATCGTCACTGTGCATGCGCTGCCACTCTTTTTGCTTCCGTACGCATGGCCTGCCTTTTCCGGTCGCCCCCGCCTGTTCAAGGTGGTAAGCAGGCTCGACCATGCTCTGGCTCCGCGCCGTCCCTTCGCCTGGCTTGGGGATCATCTCCTGGTGGTGGCGGAACGAACTCAGGGGGTGCGGCAGGAGGGCCGACCGATCCAGTTGGCGTCTCGGGCCGCTACCCCGTTACCCTAGACGTCGTGAGCGTCGACGCCGAGGGTTATGGATTTCCGGAGCACCAGGTCACGCTTGCGCGCTTGATGGCCGACATACGGGTTCTCTCCCCCGCCGGCGTCGAGCGAGTGGCGATGGGATGGGACAAACACGTCGGCCATCAAGGCTTGCAGGCTTTCCGCGACGCAGAGAAGGCGGCCATACATGCAATCGAGCAAGCCGACCGCGGACCCGCCTGGGATGAGGTGCGCCGGAACCTGTTCGGCATGACCGAGTCTGGTGACGCGCTCATCTCATGGAAGGCCGAGCACGGCGAGATCGGCCATAAGGCCGAGCAAGCCGCGTTTGGCGCCGCGCTAGGGATCGTCGCAAGCGGACTGATCAGCAAGGAGCAGCAGGCCACCCTGATGCGGCCACTGGCGGAAGCGCTGCCGTGGCTGCTTCCGGACGAGAACCAGCCCCAGCCCTAGAGAGTCTCTCAGGACGCCGGCGTTGGGACCAGCTCGCTGAGATCGACGGCGAGGTTCGCGAGCGCTGACTCACTTACCGGCCGGCGGCTTTCGACCAACTTCCCACCTACCTCGTTTGTCTTCGAATCGTTCATTGAAAGTACCGCGTCGATCAGTCCGTCGCGTAGGTAGAAGACTGAGAACTTCAGGCCCGCGCGGTCGCCCCGCCAGATGGCTCGGTCCTCGCCCGATGCGTGGCCGCGATACTCGAGGTTGACTTCGTACTGGTCGGACCAGAAGTAGGGCAGCTTCGTGTAGGGCGCATCGGCGCCGGTGATGGATGCAGCGATGCCGCGCCCGTGGTTCTTTGCCACCTCCCAGTGCTCCATCCGGATCGCGCGGCCAAGCACTGGATGATTGTGGAACGCCACGTCTCCGCCGCAGTACACGCCTGCGGCGGCCTGGAGCGATCCGTTGACTTGCACTCCACCGCCCTCGAGCGGAAGACCCAGTGCCGTTGGTAGGTCGAGGTTGGGATCGATGCCCACTGCCTCCAGGACGAGGTCGGTCTCTTCCCGCCTGCCGTCGGAAAGAGTGACGCCGACCACCCTGCCGCCATCCGTGTGCCACCGCTTGACGGTCGTACGAGTTCGCAAGTCCACGCCCTTCGAACGGTGGATCTGCGCGTAGATCTCGCCGACCTCGGACCCCAGAGCGCGGGCCAGAGGCACCGGGGCGGACTCGATCATCAACACGTCTTTGCCCATCTGCCTGGCCGAGGCAGCAACCTCCGCGCCGATGAAACCTGCCCCGATCAGAAGAAGTCGCGTCGTTCGCCCGAGCGCCTCGCGGATGACCTGGCTGTCACGAAGCGAGCGCAGCGTCAGCACGTTGTCTGCACGCGGGACGTCGGGGAGGTGGCGTGGAGTTCCGCCAAGACCGAGGACCAGCGTGTCGAACGCGATCTCGCCGCCGCTCTCGAGCGAAAGCTTTCGCGCGGAGAGCGAGCCACCGGTCACGCGCGTGTTCAGCTGAAGGTCGATTCGCTGCGTCGCGTATTCGGAGTCATCGTGGAGAAAAACCTTCGGCAACTCGACCTCGCCGCGCAGGAACTCCTTGGAGAGGTAAGGGCGGTCGTAAGGACGATCCCGGTCGGCGCTTAGGATCGTCACGTCGCCAGCGAAACCGCGCTTGCGGAGCGCAAACGCTGCCGCGTCGCCTGTTCCACCCCCACCCACGATGACGGCGCGCGGCGGAGCCATGAGACTTCAGACGATACGCGCGACCGGGTGAAGCCAACGGTGTGGATCCGGCGCGGCCCCGCGCTGGATGTCGACCAGCGACTGGCGCAACCGCATGGTGATCTCTCCCGGTTTGCCATCGCCGACGAGCCAGGACCCATGCGCCGACTTGACGGCGCCCACAGGAGTGATCACGGCAGCCGTGCCGCAAGCGAAGACCTCTGTCAGGGAGCCATCCGCGCAACCCGCGCGCCACTCGTCGGTGCTGATCCTTCCCTCTTCTGCCTCATAGCCGAGATCCGCCGCAAGCTTGAGCAGCGCGTCACGCGTCACCCCTGGTAGAAGCGTGCCGGTGAGGGCTGGGGTCATCAGCCGGGCCTTGCGGCCGCTGCCGAAGATGAAGCAGAGGTTCATCCCGCCCATCTCCTCGACCCAACGGTGTTCCTGCGAGTCGAGCCAGACGACCTGGTCGCATCCCTGCGCCGCCGCCTGGGCCTGGGCGAGAAGCCCGCCAGCATAGTTGCCGCCAGTTTTCGCCGCGCCAGTGCCGCCGGGAGCCGCGCGGCTGAAATCCTCCGAGAGCCACACGGTGACCGGCTTGACTCCGCCTGAAAAGTAAGAGCCGGACGGAGAGGCGATCAGGATGAACGTCACCTCGGAAGACGGCCGCACGCCAAGGCCGACCTCGCTCCCGAACATGAAAGGCCGCAGATAGAGGCTGTGCTCCGGAGCGGATGGCACCCAATCGCCGTCGAGGTTCAACAGCCGCTCGATGGCTTCGATGAACACGGGTGCCGGCAGCTCGGGGAGCGCGAGGCGGCGCGCGGATCGCTGGAAACGCGCGGCATGCTCGTCAGGGCGGAACACGGCTATTCCGCCGTCCTGCTGCCGGAACGCCTTGAGGCCCTCGAAAACCGCTTGCGCATAGTGGAGGACGGTGACCGCCGGGTCGAGCTGAAGGGGCGCGTACGGCACGAGCTCGGCGGCGTGCCAGCCGCTTTCGCGGTTCCAGCTGATCCGGACCATGTGCTCGGTGAACACGCGACCGAATCCCGGGTCTGCCAGCAGCTTTGCCCTTGCTTCGGGCGCCGCCCGATGAGCCGCGGGCGTCACGGCGAACTCGAGTGCTGAGGTTTCAGTCCCCACGATGCAAGAAGACTAAGGCAAGAAACTAGGGCAAGAAACTAGGCAGGAAGCCGAAGGTGCCCGAGGCCCCGCCTGCTACCCCGAATGAGGCCGGGCCGTCGAGCCCGGCCTCGCGAGAGGAAGGAAGGAGTTTTCTAGCGAAGGACGCGAAACGGCTGGACGGGCACGGGCTCAACCGCGGGCAATACCTCGCCCGCCCTCTCGAGGGGCCCCGCGATCACCGCCAGTAGCGGGGATCCCGTGCTCTTCGGGTGGCGACGGCGGGGCGCCTTTGGGATGACCACGGGGTCCAGCATCTGCCGCAGCTCGAACTCCAGGAACCGGTCAAAATCATTCATCTGTACTAGAAACGGCTACCTCAAGCGGAGTACTCACGGCCCCCAACAGAGAATTCTCGAGGGGTTGGCGCGAAAGTCAGGCGGCGCGCCGCCTGGTCTGCATCGCGGGGGCCTCGAAGCCAGGGGATGCCTCGGGGCGCCGTCGGGTGGCGTAGAACACGTCGAAATAGTTGTCGCCTTCGCCCAGCTCGTGGGCGAGCTTGACCATCTGAAGACGCAAAGGTCCAGGCCCAAGGCATTTCGCCGCCAGGACGACAAACGGCCGGAGGATCACCCTCCTACCGGTTCGGGGCAGCGTTCTTGGCGAAACCATCGCATTAAGACAACGTCCCTGCTTCGTGGAGTATTGGCGCCGCCGGCCGAGAAGGTCGTCATGAGCGATACCACGCTCCGGCCGGGCAGTGGGAGCTCCTATGAAGCAGCCGGTCGGAGCCCCCTCTGCGTGTCCAACGCAGCGAGGCAACCCAGTACCGGCACGCGTAGATGTAAAGTCGAACCTTGGATGAAAAGAGGGTGAATGGCGAGGGGCCGGCTCGCGTTCTCATCGTCGAAGACCACCAGGTGGTGGCCGACGGCCTTGCAGCTTTGATCAACGACCAGAAGGACATGACGGTGGTCGGTCAGGCGGGATCGGTGAGCGAGGCGATCGCCCGTGCGACCGAGTTGAGCCCTGATGTCGTCCTCATGGACTTCCGGCTGACTGATGGGACCGGCGCCGACGCCGGCATCAGCATCCGCCAGGTGAGACCGGAGACGAAGCTGATCTTCTTGACCCGAGAGGACAGCGACGCCGCACGCTTTGCGGCCCTCGAGGCTGGAGCCAGCGCATTCGTTCACAAGTCGCGTGCCGCCTCTGAAGTAGTGGACGCGATCCGAGTGGTCGCCGGCGGGGGGACTCTATTTACGCCTCGCTCGATTTCCGTCCTGCTCAACAAACGGCGCGAGGTGGAATCCCAGCTCGAAAGACTCACTCCGCGCGAGAGAGAGGTGCTTCGGCTCATGGCCGAGGGTGCGGCGAGTCGCGACATCGCGAGCCGCCTCGGGATCAGCTACACGACAGTGCGCACTCACATCAGAAGCCTCGGAAGCAAGCTCGGCGTGCACTCGAAGCTCGAGGCGATCGTCAAAGCCCGCGAGCTGGCCCTGGTCGAATAGGAGGCGCGGCCGGATCCTAGCCGCCGGCCACCCTTCGCCGTCCACCGCGTCCGAGCAACCTGATCGCCGGTCGCTCCTCGGGCTCCGCCGCTCGACGGACGGATTTGCGGCGCCGCTTGTCTTCATAAAGGTCGGCGTCCGCGAGCTGGTAGACGGCTTGCCAGTCCTGGCCCGGCCGCCATGCCGCAACGCCAGCGCTGACCTCGACACGGTCCGGCGACTTCGAGCTCAGGCTCATCTGGTGGATCGCGGAGCGCAGCCTGCCCGCCACATCACGAGCCTTCTCGATGGTGGTCTCGGGCATCGCGACCGCGAATTCGTCACCACCGATCCGAGCACAGACGTCTGAGGCGCGAATCACGCGGAGCAACTGTTGCGCGACGAGTCTCAGGGCTGCGTCGCCGGCACGGTGGCCATGGCGGTCATTGATGCGCTTCAGGTTGTCGAGGTCGATCATCATCATCGAGAGGCGGCGGGAATGGCGCTCTGCCAGCGCGACCTCACGCTCCATGACCCTCTCGAACTCCCTGCGGTTGGCGAGCCCTGTCAGATGGTCGGTGCGCGCCTCGCTCGAGAACTGACGAGCGCGGTCCAGCGCGATAGCAACCTGATCGGCAACAGCGGCCATGAACAGCATGTCGGATGCGTTGAAGATGCGATCCGCCATCGTGCCAACTCCCATCATGCCGACAGTTCGTCCGTGCACGCGCAGCTGCGCACGCAACGCATTCCATTCGTGATCGGAAATGCGGTCCACCCGCGATTCGGAGCGGCCGGCAGCTGACGCTGACGCCTTCACGCTGGGGCCGACCTGGTGTCCGAACTCCGCAATCTGATCCTCATCGAGGCCAACTGTATGAATCAGCTTGAACGTCGAACGCTCCCGAAGCCAGATGGCGCCGGTGCTCAGGCGAAGTGCGGCGAGCGACTCCACCAACGCGACCTCCGCCGTCTCTGAGATGTCTAGCGATCTGCCCATCGCGGAAACAATTGCGGCCAGGCCGTACATCTCACTCTCTCTCGCGCGGTGCTCAGCGTCAACGTGGTCGAGATAGCCGCGGGCGATCGACGTGGTCAGACGCTCGGCCACGTCTTCGAGCCGGCTTTGGGCCAGCGCGAAGATCTCGTCCCGGCGAGGGCTCTCGTGCAGCGGCATCGAGATCAACTCGATGGTGGCGCGCCGATATACAGCGAGCACGTCGATGAGCGACTCGAGCGGCACTCCCTGCGCCGCGCGCAGCCGTCCGTAGGCTCGAGAGCGCTGTTCGTATTGCGGCCAGGGCAGATCGAGATCGGAGCGGAGTGATGCAAGCATCATCTCGATGAACCCGGCCGAGGTGGCCGCGAGGTCTTCGCCTGTCTCCTCGCTGAGCATGACCAGTTCGGGCGAGCGCGCCCGGACGACCTCCAGCGTCTTCTTTCCGCTTGTAGTCGTGTCAGCGGCGAGGCCGGTCGCCAGAGCAGCCAGCACATCACTCGGCATGCCTGACGTCGGCCGTGAGGCTGAACTCATCCCACACTGAGAACGTCGCCCACCCGGCGGACACCTGAACGGAACCCCTACCTCAACTGAGTTACTCAAAATCCGCGCATCGGTACGGCGACCGGGAAGCCCTCTGCAACCGAAAGTAGACACAGGAAGAGCGACCCAACAGGGCGCGCACCGAAACAGAGGGGAGACCAAAGACACCAATGGCGGAAACCATCTCGAACACGGCGACGACCGGCGAATTAAGGGAGGCGGTGAAGTACGAGGCCGGTAACGAAGCCGATTTCGAGCGCCTGTACCAG
>Ga0209117_1000398_pt1 | contig 19559 bp, 13 predicted proteins | sample BlaSpr_A8_OM2_M2_FD_187978 | JGI IMG/M metagenome (GOLD analysis project Ga0209117, IMG submission 187978) | Forest soil microbial communities from Thunder Bay, Ontario, Canada - Black Spruce, Ontario site 2_A8_OM2_M2 (SPAdes) (version 2) | ecosystem: Environmental > Terrestrial > Soil > Boreal...
CCGCGATTAGAACAGTTCCACCGCAAATTCCCTTCTCCGCAAGAGGCTGCGCCCGGTCCCGCGCTTCTTCCGTCAAGGGTTTCCGCTTCTCTCCAATGAACGGCTTACCCCGCCGCCCTTGACGGCGCGCGTGCCCGTTCGCAATGAGCCCGCTATGAAGGGAATTTGCTTCTTTTTTCGAGCAGTAAAACCGCTCGAAAAAGGAAAAAGAAGAAAGTACTATGACGAATAAGCAAGAACATGCAACTTGGGAAGAATTGCTGCAGAGTGCGGTCCACACGCCTGGAAAACTCCTCGCCGCCTACACTGCTTTCCACAACTACTCGTTTGGAAATGCGCTACTCGCCCTCGAACAATGCATCAGCCGGAAAATCGAACCGGGACCGCTCAACAGCTACAAGGGTTGGCTGGCCCTCAAACGGCAAGTGCGCAAGGGCGAGAAGGGGCTATGTCTGTGTATGCCCATAACCTACAAAAAGCGCGTGCCTTCCGATGCACCAGAGGAAGCTACGGAAGAGCATCACGACGAAATGCGGCAACGCTTCGTTTTCCGTAACTATTGGTTTGTACTGGCGCAGACCGAGGGGGAAACATACTACGAGCAGGCAATCCCCGAATTTGACCTGGACGCCGCCTTGCAAAGGCTCAACATCGCGCGCACCCCATTCGATGAAATCAACGGCAACGTGCAAGGTTTCGCGCATCAGCGGGAGATAGCCGTTAACCCAATTGCGGAGCTCCCGCTCAAAACCACGCTGCACGAAATAGCTCATGTTGTTCTCGGCCACACGACTTCTCAAAAGTTTGTGGATTTGGAACATATTGACCGGAACATCCGGGAAGTAGAGGCTGAATCCGTCGCGCTCATCTGTTGCGAGTCGCTCGGGTTGCCCGGCGCAGAAGCCGCACGCGGCTACATTCAGCACTGGCTGCACGGCGCGAAAGAAATTCCCAATCAGTCCGCCGCGCGGATTTTTAGCGCCGCACAAACAATTCTCAAAGCCGGGAGTTCGAGGGAGGAGAGCCAGTAGGCTCTCCCCTTCGCTTTTTTCGAGTCTAGATGTGGGACCGCGCTAGGACTCCGCTTTCCGAGGTTACCTCGCTACAATGTGAGCGACGACACAATGCCGAGGCTAACGACCAAAGGAGGCACGGGCGATGTCATTTAAAGCGGAGATATACCGAGTGCTTATAGCCTCACCGTCCGACCTAGCGGAGGAACGCCAAGTTGCAACCGAAGCCATCAACGAATGGAATTCCCAACATGCTATAGCCGAGGCCGTCGTTTTGCTCCCAGTCAAATGGGAGACACATGCAACGCCCCGGTCAGGCGTGAGACCTCAGGAAGCGATCAACGAAGACCTTGTTCATAACTCGGACATTCTAGTGGGAATGTTTTGGACGAGGTTCGGCACCAACACCGGCATAGCGGAGTCTGGCACTGTTGAAGAGATAGATGAGTTCCTGGCTGCCGCGAAGCCTGCCATGCTGTACTTTTCACGTCGTCCTATTGACCCAAATTCGATCAACTTGAAACAGCAAAAGAAACTCCAGGATTTCAAAGCTTCTACCTACAAGAACGCGCTGACCGGCGGTTTCACTGGGCTTGACGATTTGCGGCAGACTCTCATCCGCGACTTACTTAGCCAAGTGCGTAAAATGAAACCCGCTACTGCGGCTCTCCGGATAGACAAGATTGACAAAGCGCAGAAACTTACCGAGTTGATCGTCACACACAAGAAACACAACATCACGCCGAAGCTATTCGATAAATACGTTGAGGATTTTCTAAAACCGAGAAAACGGTCGACGGTCCAGACCACAGATCCCGTTCCGCCCGGTGAGGTTGGCCCGAACGGTCATAGAGTTGGTTACACCAAGGAAGGCGACAAAGTGGAATGGCTTCCCGATGAGGAAAATCCAGGTAAAGAATGGCCTATGATCCTCCGCCGCAACGATAACGCTATCCTCGATGCGGAGAGGGAATTTTTCGATGCCATCTGGTATGACCGGAAGCTTGTCCTCCTAGAAAACATTAAAGAAGGCAAAGAAGCAAACACCCCTGAAATACATAATGCGATGCTTGCTGCTATGCAGGCTGTTGAAAAGAAATATGGGAAAAAGAAACTTCGTAACTATTACCACAATGATTTTGAGTGGGGAATGTTAAACGGGAAACTGTCTGCGCTCCGATGGGTCATGGGCGACGATTGGGATATGCTGGATACCTAACCCGCGGGCTCACAATCTTTTCGAGGTTGTTGGTCTAGGGTCGAGCTGCGCGCTTGTTGAAAACGGAGATCCAGGCTTCGTGTTCCACCTTCATCATTTCAACAGCCGATTGGACCAAAACATCGTCAATTGCCTGCGGTTGACCGTGGGCGAAAAGGTTACGCCGCTCCTGGATTCTGGCCAAATGAGGCCATACCTGAGCATAGCCGGCTTGTTCGAGATCCTCCCTGTACGTCGAGCCAAAGGCGACGCGGTAAAAGTCGTTCATACGAACCCCAATCGAGGAATACCGACGCAGTGTATCGTCTAAAAGGCGCTCCGGCACCTCACGTAGTCCTGCACGAAGAAGTCGCTCGATACGAGTTTCGAAGTAGCTCCAAAAGAGAAGTACGATCGAGGCCCTAGGTGAAGGACCATCGTTTAAGGAAAATCCTGGGAAACGATCAGCGTCGAATACTGGCCGCTTCCACTCGCGCTCAATCATGTTCAAATAAATCCAATCTTCATAACGGCCCTCCGCACCCATACAGACGGACGGCACTAGAATTTCTCGCCCTTCCACGTGCACTAGCTGTGGTTCCGAACTCGGCGCAGGGTCTCCGCAGGCCGAACACGGGCCTTCCAAGAGACGAATACCCTGACAGCGTCCGCATATGGTATAGCCGTACCACAGGGCGCTCCACGATTTATCCTTCGGAAGTTCGTCACACCACATGGACGACCTCCGCGATGATATTGCCGCGTTCGTTCCCATTGTATTTTGCCTGTTCCTTTCTAGCCTTCGATGCAAGGTAGAGCGACCGCGTCACCACGCGCATAGCGCTCACCGACGTTCGAGCATTCCGGGCACGCCGCGTCTTTGCGCGGTTGAACAAGGCTCCGTGTCCTCTTGAGGAAATGAAACTCTTCGTATTCGAGCAGTTCAGGTTCCGGGCGAAGACTGAGATAGTCGAGCAGAAAATCATTAACCGCGTGTGCCGCAGATATAGCATTGAGACTGATCACGCTCGGGTTCGCCTCCTCCACACCGTAAGCTTGCGCCTTCCGCTCATCGTCCGTTTTTGCTTCTTTCGCCAGGGCATTCGGATCGATAAGTTGGTTACACCACAAACATCCGTGACCCGGACGGACGGGACGATTGGCACTCATCACGTCGATGAGCGTCCCCCCTGAATCAGACCGGATCTTGGAGCCAAGCTGAACGCCTGGAATGAGGTACTGATGAACCAGAGCGTTAAACACTAGGCGCGCCCGCATGGAATCTGCGGCCAGAAAAACATACTCACAAGCAGCAATCTTTCTTGCGACGGATTCTTTAGCAGCGTCATCATTAATCAATTTGATGTTTGCCTGACTGTTGGCCTGCCGAATCATTCGCTTCGCCACCGACAGTTTCGTTCGGTGCGCACGCGCATCGGACGAGGCTGCACCGACAATGCGCGAAAGATTCGACTCTTCCACAAGGTCATCGTCGACCAGAAGGAAATGTCCCACGCCCAATCGCGCAAGATACTCTGCAACCAAACTGCCAATACCGCCGAGCCCAAGAATGGCAACGCGGCAATTCGCGAGCTCCGCCTGCCCGTCCTTTCCAAACATTCTCACTTGGCGGTCATATGTCACCTCTGCACCACTGGAGTACTTTCTAGGTGACGGTGTCAGCCTCTGAATCGTGCTGCCGACCACGACTGCTTCCTCCAATCCCAACCGAGTTCCACCTGAAAGCCATACGTCGGCTTCAATCGATCGGCGGCCAAATACTAGAGCACCTACCGGCATGCCCCGAGCGATCTGCAGGAGCGCTGGATAGCCGCGCTCGTGGGACTGAAGGTCAATATGGCTGAAGCCTACCTCCCGGTCCGTCCCGTGATTGTGTACCGCCAAGTAAGCGAGCTTTTCGTCCCGAGCCCGCGTGATGAGCCGGTGAATAAATGTAGGACTTAGCGCACGGTAGCCGATCTTCCCTTCGACGTAATCGACGCCCTCTTCCGCCAGATGCACCTCGCGTATGTGCAAGGTCAATTGACCGTTCAAGTGGGAGGTTCCAGCCAGAAGGACCGCCCCGTGCTCATCCATGTCCTCTGGAAATAGATGGTCAATGACGACATTAAACTCCTCGCGCGCGATCCGAATACGGCATTTTTTATTCATGGCAGTTTCTCTAGGAAATCTAGAATTTTTAGGATCTTCGCGGTGACTTTTTGCAAACCGTTTTGCGCTGCACCGCTTCGTCGGGACACTTGTATTGCCGGCCGACCCTCAAATTGATGGCCTGGCGTCACTGGGGCTGTGAATGCAACGCCATCGACACGCGCTACCCCTGCCCCGACAAAAACGGGGTAGATGTCAGCGTACGGATACTGCGCAGGGATCTGAAATCCCACCCACGTGCTTTCTGGTCGGTATCGCGGTCCTAAACACACAGGTTCCATCATCACGTATGCGCCCCCCTGCCCATCCTCGCGCACCGTGAAAGATGCAGCGCTGAATTGCCGCTTCAATTCCTCAATGCCAGTTGCAACCTCGACCTTCATTTCGAGCACCTCGTTAAGAGTTATCGTCAGGTGCGATAGCGGTAAACCGAAGGTGCTCGCGCAAATGCACTTCATCGTTGTCGCCAATGACGCGGCTCTTTCCGTTCGGGAGTTCTTCCTGCAGGACGAAGTTTTGCTGGATTTGTACCCCCTGAGCGATGGCGGCAGCCTTGATCTGGGCACCCGTTGCTTTCTCGCCGTTGAGCTTTACAGGTTGCTCATTCACCGTCACGATTACCGTGTGCTTCTTTTCATCATGAAGCTCATGCTTTTCAGGCTCACGTTCCGTTGCCATGGTTTTTCTCCTTGCCAAGTAGGCGTAAAGTTGCTATTCTGCAACTGCATCGTAGTCTAATTCAGTCTAAATCGCAAGTCAATTGCTATTTAGCAACCAAAGGATAGGAAGGACAATGGCGGCTGACGACAAGGGGTTTAATGGCGATGCCTTTTATCGCGCCCTGGAAACCACTGTAACGGCACGGTCCACGACGTGGAAACAAGTCGCCGCTGAAACAGGTGTGAGCGCCTCGACGCTAACACGTATGGCTCAGGGACGGAGACCGGATGCGGCCAGCTTGGCTGCCCTCTCCGCATGGGCTGGGCTGAATCCCTCTGATTTTGTCGATGCGCCTTATAACAGGGGTTCACGGACCGAAGCCATTTCGCAAATCTCGACACTTCTGCGCACGGACCCTAACTTGGACGCCCAATCGGCAGAAACGGTTGAAGCAATCGTCAAGGCCGCCTACGAACGGCTGCGCAAGGTTGACGAGTAAAAAGTTTCTCGATTATCAACACTTCAGTTGCCAGTGCCGGCTCTCGGCGGCGAGCATCCGACGCTCCTCAACTACTTTGACAATCTCCGGAATGACCTCTTGCGTCATCTCCTGCTTGAAATCTGCAAGCGCCTTTGGATCGATAGGAGTGAGGCCCTCAATCAGATCAAACACTTTCTTGTCCTCTGCTTTGTCTTTTTGTTTGTCTTTGCTCATTTGCCTTGCTCCCTACTGGAAAAACGTAATGCTCTCATCGTGCACCGAACCACGGATATCACTTTGTTTGGGTGGGTCGCAAATTCTGGGCCATGCGAGTGAAAGCTGTATGTCCCATGTCGGAAACCTTCAGTCCACGCATACCAGTTTGTAGATCCAGACTAACGGTTTGACGGTCAAAAATCAGAGCTTGTGTGCGGCTGTGAAACAGCCAGAGAGGCATAACCTCCCGCAAACTTGCGGTGGCGTCAACTATCGCCCGCGCGGCAATCTGGCCCACTGCCCATTGAGCTTCCGTGGAAAATTCCACAACCCATACGAATTGAGCGAATGGGAGTGTCATGATGGTCTGAATCAGTTTCGGGTCGAATTCCGATTCCCGGTCGCGTACGAAGCGCCGTAGAGCCGAGCCCGTGGTAATGAAATAACGAATAATGGTTTTGTCCTTTGGGGGCAGCCCGACAACAGCACCAAGTTTAAAAAGCGCTGGCGCTAATCGATCGACAGCGTCTGCGGGGTAGAACACCTTTTCCGGAAGCGCGACAATAAAGGCGTCAATGTCCTCGGCGCAGTACGGAGCACCACCGCTGACCGGAATCGAAAGATATGGGAGATGATTGTCGTCAACGACCGCAACTGACCGCACTTCATCCCATGCGTACCTCATTCCCGGAACCCCCGTGTTAACGGGGGCGCGCCATTCGTATCCGACAACTGCAATCGCATGGCCTCGTGAGTGCATCGCGGCAAAAAGCGGAAAACCGGATTCCACATATGCGATTAGCTGTCGGTAAAAGGACAGGTCATCTTTGCCGCTCTTTCCGCGTGCGACGTGAACCGGAAACGTCCCGGCTTCCTGGAAAACTCGCTCGGCGTGCGACACTTCCAGCCCCTTCGACGGAACGAGACCGCCAGGGTTGAATTGCTGAGCCATCAACGTGATGTCGTGAGTGAGAAATTCACGATAGATACTGTACCGTTCGCTGTAATGCCGAAGAATCGACCAACAGGCCGCATGCGCACACACCGAAATGTCGATGTGCTGATCCATGGACGGAAATCCCTGCACGGTCAACTTGTAACCTAAGAGGTGGACTTTATGATCCGCGCTGATAATGAACCTGCTCGCGCCGCTCCGGACGTCCGGCGATACGATGCTACGCCCGATAGTCGCGATGCCTGTAGGGCGTAAAACCATATATCCAAAATAGTGGTCTGGGAGTCGATTGTCAGGACAGCCCAACTTGAGCGCCTTTTCATCAAAGCTGACTGTTTGATCAAAAAAGTGCAGACGCACGCAATCCGCCCGATAGTGCTGCCCCTTCTTCGCATAGAAGTTGTAGTACGTGCTTCGGTAATCTTTGTCGACGTAGTTTCGCTCAATGAGTACGCCCTTGACAGCCTCCGACATCCCGTCCGCCAGCCTTTTCGCGACATGCTCCGGCGCATACTCACCCGAAATATGCTTTGGGAGTTGGGCCAAGTCCGCGCGAGAACTGAGCGGCATCCACGTGTACATCTATATCCTTTCTCTTACCTTGGACCTGACGCCTTGCGCGACGGTATTTGCCGTGAGCCGAATTGCGGATAGCATCTCAATTGCGCTGACTGATCACACTACACCATCACCTACGTCGAAAGTAATCGTTTGCAACCTAAATTGAACGAACATGATCGGAGAGACCGGTCCCCTACTCTATCTCGAAACCGCTATTACTCCCGAACTTGAGTGTTCGGCTGTTTTCCGTTACCGTCCGCACGACGTTGTCCGGCGCGCCTGCTGGGATTTCAGCTTGAATTTCCAGTGTCACAGTGACCTTTGATCCCATGAGCCCAACGAGGTGAGTAACGACCTCGTCCGCAATCCTTCCGGCATCGCGTCCGACCCGTGACGGATCAAGAATTACCGTACCGTGATAGCGCTTGGGTTTCGGCGGTTGCACTGGCCCGGATGGTTGAGCAGTCGGTGGCGTCGGCCCAGGTATCGGTGAGGCCGCGTTGCCGGTGTCTGTTCCAGCGGGGACGGGTGGGGCGGTCTCCTGATCGATTTGCCGTCGTGCGATGTCGGACCGCACGAGAAGGCCGGTGTCGTCCTGGGTGACAGTTATCTGCGCGCCTGAGCGAAGTCCACGATAACGCGTTGCAGAGTCGTCGTGGTTTTCGGCATAGGCGAAGCCATCCTGCTCCCACGTCAGCAGCGCAAGCCCCGCGCGGATGGCATTAAGCAAGACAGGGCTGTTCTGTAAACGCGGCAAGTAGAGGTAGCGAGCAAAGTCGTCAACGAGCTGTCTGATCGCGACGTGGTTCCCGCGCCATAAAGGCACGCGGTCCATCTCCATACGCAGGCGGGAGGCAGCAAAAGTAACCACAAGCAATTCATCGTTCTTGAGCTTCTTGCTGGCTCGTTCCGCAAGTGCGTCTTGTCCTGAGAGGCGGATCGTCTGCCATGTGATGGGGGCTTGAGGGTTTGTCTGTGTCGGTACGAGCAACCACTGATATGTTTCGGGTAGTCTGGCTGTGACGGCACCGTCGGCGGCTGTCTTCTGTGTTTCTGCCTGTTTGACCTGATGCGGCGTAAGATCAAGCTTTACTTTTTCATCGAGGATGGAATCCCATGCCAGGAGTTTGCGCACGGCTTCGTCCAAGTCCTGCAGGCGCATCTTGTCGGCCGCGAGAAAGACAATTGTATTTTGGTACAAGCGCGGTGCAGTACCGCGCTTCTGGAATATTGCCTTCGCCGCCGTCTCGGCGGCATTGTCGGGCTCTTTGCTGTAGGCGTGGTCTATCCCAAGAACCACGAGCCGTGCGTCAAGGTCATCCGGCACATCAGCACTGGTGCCCGGCATTGGGTGAACGCGATTGAAGCTGCCCATCTTGTGCAGATCGGCTCGGAGACGTTTGTCCAGCTCCTGCACCACCTTGTCGGGGTCTCGTTTAAGCTGCTCGGCGCGGTCGTCGGCGAGTTTTGTAACAGTGGGTTGCGTCGAATACCAGTAACGCGCGCCGTCCTGATAGAGGTAAGTCGCGGCTGCCGCTAGCCTTCTCAAGGCATCGCCGAACACGGCAGGCGACTCGCCGGGCATCACACAGCCGAGTTTAACGCGCCGGTCCTCGACACCGCGATTTGCGGCAGAGGGGGTGGGTGCGGAACCGAGATAGATTGTTCTGGCCACGCGGCGACAAGCGGCGAACTTTCCTAGATTCGGTACTTCGCCGTCGATCCGCAACGGAAGTGAACTGGGACCGTCAACGTCTTTTTCAATGATAGGGACCCAATTGTCAGAGAGGTAGCGTGTGAGTTCGAACTGCACGCGCGGATCGTCGATCGGGATATTAGCGGGCAGGATAAGAGGGTTTTTGTCGCCCTTTTCCCAGAGGCTGTGAATCACGGCGGCCATTAGGCGCAAGACGCCTCGTGTCCGCTGAAACTTCACTAGCGTGGACCAATCCGTGTAAAGCCGGTCAAAAATCTCCGGGTGGATGGGATAAGCGGCCTTGATCCGCTTCTCGTAATCAGCGTCGTGGCATTCCGGCGGAAACTCCGGGTGCTGCGTACGGTACAGATCGGCGAAGGCGCGCGCCACCACGTCGCGGTCCTTAAACAGCGCCTGGTCGGCGAGCGGTTCGAATAGCCGCCGCCTCACGATTTCGAAGCCTTCTTCGGCGCTGGCCGGCCGCCACGAGGATTCTACGCGGCCCACCACGTTGCGCAGACGGTCTAAGGCCTCCCGACCGCGCTGTCCGCCGACCTCTACATCGTCAGCTTGGGTATGGGGGGAGCCTCCTGTGTCCGAGGCTGGCAAGCTGATGACGAGCAGACAATTCTTGGCCAGCTTGGCGGATTCGGTGAGAACTTGAGCAAAGCTAAACTGTGTTTCGAAGCCGCCTGCGGGCAGGTCGCTTTGGTCGTGTAGTTGGCGTGCGTAAGCTACCCACTCGTCGATCAGGATAAGGCATGGTCCGTATTCGATAAATAATTCTCGCAGAACGTCGCCAGGGCTAGTGGCCTTCTCGTCGTCGGCGCGGACGCGCTCGAAAGCCTTTTTTCCTCCGAGCTGCCAGGCAAGTTCGCCCCAAAGGGTACGAACGGTTGTTCCGTCGGCCTTCTTTACTGGATTGCCGGGCGAAATCTTGTTGCCCACCAATACGACGCGCTTGGCCGTTGGCAGCTTATTGGTCCCTGCATCCTTTAGCACTACATCAATGCCCATTAGTTCGCTAGGGGCGGTGCCGGAGAAGAGGTGATAAAGCGCGAGCATCGAGTGCGTCTTGCCCCCGCCGAAGTTGGTCTGGAGCTGCACCACAGGATCGCCACCTTGACCGGAGAGGCGCTGCACCGCACCTACCAGCATGTGCTTGAGGCTCTCGGTGAGATAAGTCCGGCGGAAAAACTCAACGGGCTTCTTGTATTCATCCGTTCCCTCACCGAGGTGGACCTGCCAGAGATCGGCGGCAAACTCAGCCTGTTGGTAGCGACCGCTGGCCACGTCCTTGTGTGGGATGACGACTTCACGCCAGGGCTTGAGGCTGGTCGCTGTTGCGCTCTCGATAGCAGTGCCGGCACTCTTCCGCTTTTCGTTTCGGACTTGCTCGTCGAAGCGAAGACGCAGGAGTTCCATCTTCGTCTTTTCGATTTCTTCTGACTGAGGAGCAGATATGGCAGTGAGGAGCCGTCCGGATGAGTCGAGCGCGCGGTAGGCATCGTCCCCGGAGAATGTTTGCTGGTGCGCCCATTTGTTGCGCAGGTCGCGCAGTTCGTTGACGAGACTTCTTTCAGCCGGTCCGAGTGTGCGGCGGAATACGTCGTTCCAGGCCTCCCACATAAGCTTTAACAATCCCGCCGCGTCCCACTCGGCAATGGCTTTCTTTGCCAAGAGACGATCTTCGCCCATGTAGCGCGTCGCCTCGGCAAGGGCCCGGTCTTTGTGAGCGTTCTTAAATTCGCGCTCAACGAAAGGGCCAAGACCTTGCTTGAGGAGGTCCATCGCCTTTCCGACGCGCTCGTGATTCGTGATTGCCATTAGTTACTCCTGACTGAACAGTTGAGCCTGAGGGACAGGCGCGGTCGCGCGCGCTAGGCGCGTGATCTCGGGCCAGCTTTGGACGAGGGCGTTGTACGAAAGAGCTTCCTGCGCGCGCTTCTTGCGCTCGCATAGTGTGTAGAGTCGATAGGCCAGTTCGCGGGCGATCTCGGCTTCGCCCCCGAGTTTACCTACGAGCTTGGCCGCTGCGTTCTCGCCTCCTGCATCCAATGTACGCACCAATTGATGCACGGATTCCCACGCTGTGAGCCGTGGGTCGGTTTCTGGGTTCCAATCTGCCGGCATCTCTTCGGGTCGGAGTAGACGTACCTTTCCGCCTTTCGAGGTGAGGATGCCCGCCTCGACCATGCCTGAGACTGAGGTGTTCTTGGCCTTCGAGAGCATTTCGGCCACACCGTATTCGCCCTCGTCGAAGCCCGATTGCTCGAACCACGCCAGCGCCCAGCGACTTTCGGCGTCGAAGTCCCCCTCTTGCTCGGCGAGCGCCTCGTCGAGGGTTTGGTTAATGAGCGCCAAGGCCTCGCGCACCGAGAGCGACTTGCCTTCGGCGTCGAGCACTCTGGCATAGCGAGTGTAAACTGCCATTCCCGGCCCGATGGCCGCCTGCGCTAGGTCCACCGGGGCGATGTTGCCGCGCTGCAGGTGGGCGAGCGCCACGGGCAACTCGGCCTTGAGCGCGGTGATGAACTCCCGGCGCGTGGTGGTGGATGCGTCAGCCGGGCGTTTACGGCAAACGAGGATGATGCTGGAGGCGAGCGCGTTTGATCCTGTCTCTCGTATCCTGCCGGGCCGTTCTGTTCGTATCGGCCAAGTACCGACGAGCGCAAAGCCAGAACGAATAGCTGCGTCTAGGAAAGTCTCCCATCCCGTACTTGCGGTGCCTTTATCGCTGTCACTCTCCGATTGCTTAAACGCGTAATAGATGGTCACTGGGAAAGCCGGGTGTCCCTGTTCAGCGAGTCTATGCATCGCTTGGGTCATTCCGTTTAGAAAGAATTTTTCTGCCTTACCCCGACCGCCATGCCGATCGGGAGTCGCGACCAGCTCTTCAGCCTTGGGGACGGTAAGCGTGGCAAAAAGTTCTGGGAATATATCTTTTAGCGAGCGGCGCAGCCAGACGTAGAAGTAGTCAGAAAGATCTGCGTAGCCGATATTGTCGTAGTAAGGCGGGTCGGTCGACAACACGCGGCCAGCCGAGATGGATTGTGTTTGGGCGTCCGCCTGCTGGCTGGTCCCCGCTATCTGCGAGTCGAGCGTTCTCACAAAACGCTCAATCCATTCAATGCACGTTTGCTCCCAGCTGCCGCTCCCGTTGCTAAAGGGATTCGCCTCAGGATAGTCCCATGTCATTGGCAAAGCGTTGCGCGTGAATACATGTGCGACAAAAGAGCCTCCGGGTTCCCAGATGGCCCCTGTTCCCCAGTAATCAGCAGCGCGACTAACTCCGATTGCCAAGTACACGCAAACAGAATCCGCATAGGCTGTGGCGATGCTACCACCTGTCGCCAGACCACGGCCGTCATCGAGCATCCCTGCGGCGATGGCGTCGCGCTTCACCTGCTCGCGCGCTTCCAGCACCAACGCCGAGAATGTAGACATTGCGACAAGTTGCCGATTGGTGAAAAGGTCGCTCCACTTTGTCATGCCGTAGTTGCCTATCCGGAAGCCGAGCGCCTGCTGAAAAAATTCGACATCCGGCTTCCACTCTGGCTTCGCGGTCAGCGCTGCACGTTCCATCTGGGGCGTCGGTGACAAATAGACTCGCCCACGCTCGGTTTCCGCGACGATTGCCATGAGTCGGGCACCCATACGCCCGGCTTGGGCCTCTGTTCTAAGGTAGTCACCCGAAATCGGCGCACCAGAAAACAGGCAGACAAAGTTGCCCCGCGCCAGCTTAGTGCCGTTCTTTGCCGCCTCCGAGTTTTTCGGCTTGCCCATTTTCACTGCAAATTTGTAGTGATCGCGCTCAAGGACGGGATCAACGTATGCCTCTTTTCCTTCCTTGGTTGACACCATAAAGGTGGACGCCAGCGGTACATCGACGTGTGCGAAAGCCGGGTTCGGGCTCTTAACGGTGCGCGCCCAGAGTGAGGCGATAACGGTGAGATTCTTGCCGACATAAGGCTTCAGATCAGGACGCTCTCTCACTATGTCCGCCGTGATTTCGAACTTGGGGTAAAGGTGACCGATACGCTTCTCCGCCTCGTTCCGCATCCACTGGCCGTAGTAGCGCACGTCCTCAGCGAGTCCTTGCGCGCCTTGCCATTTCTTTTTGAAGAGATCCTTATCCTTGTGCGCATCGGGATTCACTGGCGGTCGGCCGGGGAACCTGGGCGGAATCTCAATCATCGCTTTGTTGATGAGCACCGCGACAGGATTTAGGTCAGTCGCATAGCTTTCCAGCCCAAGCCGCTGCGCTTCCAGCGGCAGCGAGCCGCCACCCGCGAAAGGGTCATGGAACCCCGGAAGTGTTTTTGGGTTGAACAGATCTTTCGCGCGAGGGTGGTTCTGGTTCTCGGCGCAAGTTATGCGCCAGCTCTTCAAGATTTCATCTCGCGCTTGCGCGAGCACTGTTTCATTGTTCGTGTTCTCCCAAAGTACAAGCTCCTCAATTAGCTTGAACAGGCGTTCCCGCTCCTGCTCCTGCGCTTCCTCGCTCGGGAAGCGCTCTGGATGGCTCGATGGGTCATCCACCATTTGTGCAAAAATTACCGCACGCGCGGCGGCAAGAGGCCGACGCGCCCACCAGAGATGCATGGTGCTTGGATGTCCATGACGGATGGACTTCTCCCTCGCCGACGCTATGTTGATTGCCGCCAGTGGCAGGGCGACTTCAATAAGTTTTTTGTTCGTTTTCATGTCGCTGCCTGTTTTGTTTGCTCCGGCTGTTCGGCTCGTGCCAAAAGCTCTGGGAAGTCGTAATTGACGCTCGTCACGCCAAAATCTGGTTCCCGTTGGAAGGGGCGACGCACATAGTGCACGCGGTGCCGATCGCCCTCCAGAAACTCGACAATGGCGAGGATAAAATCCTCTGGCTTGTTGAGGGAGTAGAGAATTTCGTTCTTCGTGACGGTGATGGTCGCAGCACCCGAGGCACGGCCCTTTACTTCCAGAAAACGCAGCCGGCCAGTATTCACGTCGCGGCTTTCGATGTCGTAGCCAAGTTTTTCAAATTCGCGGTCAGTCGGTTCGAAACCGAGCTGGCGTTCGACCTCCAGCACGATAGCTCGCGCGCGAGCAGCCCAGAGCTGAGTGTCTATAGGTTGCGTCGTTTGAGGCAGCGGGCGGCCGGTGATCTGGGCAATCAGTCCGGCCGGGGCGACCACAAAACCTCCGAGCGCTACCGGAGGTAACGCCGATACTTGGGCTTCGAGATCGAGTTGTTCCATTCGTTTCTGAAGGCGCGCCTGAAGGTCGTCCGCCCTGCGGCGTGCTTCCTGGGAATTGAGACGGGCGTTGGTTTTGCCTGCCTGTTCTTGCAGTTTCAAACTTTCGGCGCGATGGTCCCAATAACCGATCTCTTTGGTGAGTCGATCCTTGACTGCCGCTCGTGCCTTGTCGATCCAGGCAATGCGCCTGGTGCGAACTTCCTTCAGGTGTTCCGGCACGACCTCGCCGATGGCGTGCGCCAAGGCCTTCTGCTCCAGGTCGCGTGTGATCCACGCGCTCTCGGGGTGTGCCAACAAAACATCTACGCCGGGCTCATCGGCCCGAAGAGGGCGGTAGTCAAGATAGGGCGCGTAGTGAAGATGGCGTGCTTGTCCGGTGACATCCAGTTCCACGTAAAGCATCTGTTTGGAGATCGTGCGTCGGTCGCCGCTCTTGAGGACGCTTGCGTCCTGAACCGCATGCTCCAGGTAGAAAAGAACACGCGGCGTCGTGCCAGAGTCACGCTCGTCAACTAATACCGTGCCACGCCGCAGAAGGTCGCGGTGCCGGTCGAGTGTAAGGTCAAGCGTGGCATCGAGGAGAGGATGACCGGGACAAATGAAAGCAGCGAGTGCTTCGCCTTGCGGTGCGATGAAGGATTTCTCAAAGGCGATGCGCTCATAGCGCGGGAGCACAGGTTCACCCGTTCCGATCATTCGGTCGCGATTGCGTACCGGCGCCGGGACATGAGTGACTTCGTAGCGGCGCGGCTCGCGCTGCCGAACCGTGCCGCCGAGCTGGGTGAATGCCTCAAGAAAAAATGACTCGATGTAGTGTGGTTGCAGTCGCCGGGCATCTGCGCGCTCCATGTCCTCCCGGACACGGGCGACACGGCTGGCATCCATGACATCGTGGGCAAGAGCGCGCTCTTCGAGGAGGTCTTGCAGATGTGGACGATCTACTGCGTCGGCGATGACCTGTGTCAGTTTGGCGCGTATGTCCGGGCGGTCGCCGTAACGGATCGCCTGAATTAGCAATTCTCGGAGCGGCCGGCCCTCGAACTGGATCTTGCCTAGAACGTCGAAGACCTGTCCGCCGAGAGTCTGGCGGGCCTGCTCAAGCTTCTCAAGCAAGGTGCGGTAGACATCGCCCTCGCGGGTCTCCTCGGCTACCAGATTCCAAAGGTGACATACCTCGGTCTGGCCTATGCGGTGAATACGGCCGAAACGCTGCTCAATTCGGTTGGGGTTCCATGGGAGATCGTAATTGACCATCAAGTGGGCGCGTTGAAGGTTGATACCTTCGCCGGCGGCGTCAGTCGCAAGAAGTACATTCACCTCTGGGTCATGTCTGAAGGACTCTTGAGCCTTCATGCGTTCTTCGCGGCCCATGCCGCCGTGGATCACTACCACGGCCTCCTTGCGACCGAGCAAGGTGGTGACGCGGGTTTCGAGGTAGCTCAGTGTGTCGCGGTGCTCGGTGAAGACAACGAGCTTCTGGCGCGGCGAGGGCTTGGGCGGCGGAATCGTGCTAGGAGTTTTAGCGGAATCCGCGCCGGGCACGTCTTTGGGAATTGCAGCGGGTGTGAAAATTTCGCCGAGAAGGCTTGCGAGTTCCCGCCATTTACGGTCCTCTCCGCTACGGCGGACCGCGAGAGCAAGCGATTCAAGGCGCGCGAGTGTGGCGATTTCGGCTTTGAGCTCGCCTATGGTGCGCGCGGCCGTGGCTTGGTCGAGGATCTCCTCCTCGGCAGCTTCAACTTCGTTGTCTGGCGCATCTTCAAGGTCCTCGACGTCTTCGGCATCGAGCACAGGAGTAGCGGAGGCCATAGCCTCAGCCGCCGCGCCGCGCTGCAAGAGTTCGAGTTCCCGCAGGCGTTTTTGCAAGCGTTCGCTACGCCGGCGCAGCGATTGGTAGATAGCCTCGGGAGAAGAAGCGAGTCGCCGTTGAAGGATAGTAAGGGCGAAGCCAACCGTACCCGCTCGTTTGTCATTGGCAAGGGCCTCAGCGCGATTGAACTCCTCGCGAACGTAGTCGGTGACTTCCCTGTAGAGCTGAGCCTCAGCGTTCGAAAGCTTGTAAGGCACGGTGTAGGCGATCCGTTCGGGGAAGAGCGGCGTGCCATCAAATTTGACGAGCGTTTCCTTCACCATGCGGCGCATCAGGTCTGAAATGTCCACTTGGTGGACGCCGTCACGAAACCGCCCTTCGAAGCGGTCGCCATCGAGCAACGCCATAAATAACTGGAAGTCTTCTTCTTTTCCGTTATGGGGAGTTGCCGTCATGAGGAGGAAATGGCGCGTCAGGCCGGACAGGAGTCGGCCAAGGTGGTAGCGTTTAGTGTATTTAACTTCGCCGCCAAAAAAAGTTGCTGAGAGCTTATGAGCTTCGTCGCAGATCACGAGGTCCCAATGGCAGTCCGGAACCTGGAGTTTCTGTTGTACATCTTCGTTGCGTGAAAGTTTGTCGAGACGGGCAATGACCAGGTTGTTTTCGAGAAACCAGTTGCCCGTGCGGGCGGCTTCAAGTTTGTCATTGGTCAGGATTTCGAACGGAAGTTGAAAGCGACGGAATAGCTCATCCTGCCACTGCTCGGCCAGACTGCCAGGGCAGACGACAAGACAGCGCTGCAAGTCACCGCGAGCAATCAGTTCCTTGATGAACAATCCCGCCATGATGGTTTTACCTGCGCCTGGGTCATCAGCAAGCAGGAAGCGCAGCGGCTGACGTGGAAGCATGGCCTCATAGACAGCTGTGATTTGGTGCGGTAGGGGTTCGACGAGTGAAGTATGTACGGCAAGGACCGGGTCGAACAGATGTGCGAGACGGATACGGTGCGCCTCAGAAACGAGACGGAACAGGTGCCCATCACCATCAAAGCTCCATGGGCGACCGTGCTCTACTATTTGGAGCCGCTGCTCATCGTGGCGATATAAGAGCTCGTTGGCAACACGGCCTGACTGCGTCTTATATGTCAACTCCAGAGCCTCGGAGCCGAACCACTGAACGCTGACGACCGTGACGATTTGGTCAGGCAGTATGCCTCTGACGGCTGCGGTGGGCTGGAGGTCTTCGAGTCGCATCATATTCTTCGCGCCAAACTATTGAAGTCAGTAATCATATGCTCTATCAAACGTTGCGGCTCAGTAGGTTAACGTTTCCGACTCAGCATTACCACCGAAGCATATAAAACGAGAACAGCTACACTACCTGTATGCCGGAGGAATCCAGGAAGGAGTCCGGTGCTCTGCGCTGACGCTACGCGCTGCGCTTGATAGGGATCGGGATCAGAATCTCCCCTTTGATCTTCGCCACCCTGTCCAGACCAACTCCGGGGAGTGCCCTGAAGGTCTGTGATATGTGACCACTGGCTAAGTGCCCGTAATATCGCTCGACCATTTTGGTGTCAACATGCCCCAGTTGTTCCGCGACAACTTTCAAGGAAACACCCAAAGTGATCCATCGGCTTGCAGCACTGTGTCTCAATTGATGAAATCCGAAACGCTTAATTTTGGCCAACGCACAGGCGCGCCGCATCGGTTTCCTTTGGCTATCTTTTACCCAGGGCTCGCCACTTTCGCGTAGGAACATCACCTGACCCAGATCACGGTTGGTGCAGACGTCCCGGAAAAATCGGGCAGCCTCTAAGTCGAGGTGTACGTGTCTCTGTTGACCGCCTTTGGATTTCGCGATGAAAAGGGTACCCGCCGAAGCGTTGAAATCGCCGACGCCTAACCGACCCAATTCTCCATACCTGGCGCCAGTGTATAGGCCAGCGCGAACGAGGCGCTGAAAGTCCTTCTCCCTTGCGCATGCCTTCACAAAATCCCGCTGATCCTTCTCGCTAAGGAAAACTACCCGTGCGACTTCGACGTTTTCAAAAGGCGACACCTTCCACGCCATGGGATTTGCATGTACACGCCCTTCTTCTAACGCAAGGTTCAATGCAGCACGGAGACGGCGCATGATTCTGTTTGTCGTCGCCCGACGCTTGCGGAGTTCCTCTTCAGTCTGGATGTGTGGTTCGTTTTCCTGCTCGTGTTTCCGATTCGTTCGCCGCGGACTGGCGGCAATGTCTGCGCGCCACTGTTCGAGCTTTGGGCGAGTCAACTTTGCAACTTGCAGAGTGCCAAGCTTGGGGATCGCATAAGCGTCTAGATCGTATTTTGTATGAAGATAGTCGGGAGCGCCACGACGCTCCAAATGGTTGAGATAATCTAGACAGCACCGATTCACAGTGTAGCCGCCACGATCACTAACGTGCTCACCTGTCGCTAGTGTCGTCGCGCTCAAAAACCAAGTCCGGGCCTTTTCTTGAGCGTGCGCGAAGTCCAAGACTCGCGCGCCCTCGGCATCCAGAATGTCATCTGCCAATGCAAGTTTCTCTTCCTTGCGGAAACCCTCGATTTTGTACCGCGCGAGCCAGACGCCGCCTTTGGTCCCCTTCCTATAACCTAGAGCTCTGCCTTGCGATAAAGGCACCCACGCTACCGTTCCTATGGGAATTGCTCTGCGTGCGGTTCTGCTGCAAAGCTCCTTGCTAGTTACAGTTCGCGCCACAGGTTGTATCTCCTTCGTGTCACCAACTTCCTGCGGGCTTATTATTCCACTTTTGCCAACTATTTGCCAACTTTCCGGGTCGCAATTGCATGATTGTGCAGGTCAATGCAAGACCGTGCATCTCCTACGTATAATATTGCTTCTAAACGGGTTATATAGACTTTGCGGCGTTTATCGGGAACAGCTTAAATCGGTGAGCGCGCCCCTGATAAGGGCGAGGTCGGTGGTTCAAGTCCACCCAGGCCCACCATTCAAATCACCAGTAAATACGCAGCTATTCTCACTTTTCCCCTTTTCGGGGATCTCCCTCAAAAAACCGTTTTGTCAACCGTTTGTCAACTTTACGATTGGCCGGATGACAGTACACTCAGGGGCGTCAAGACCCTTCCGGTGAAGGCAGAACAGCTCGCATCGATTTGGCTATGTCGAGAATGCCGCCCTGTCAGGTCGAAGGACGTGCAAGGCAGTGCAAGACACTGCAAGCTTGCGGAAGGAGCGGGAAGGCATTTTTAGTCAGTTTTCGAGGGGATAGTTCAGTTGGTTAGAACGCCTGCCTGGCACGCAGGAGATCGCGGGTTCGAGTCCCGTCGCTCCCGCCATTCAAACTCTAGAATCCTTCCCTCGTGCATTCACATTGGTGATTCTGCATTCTTGACTGGCGCAGCCCGATGTGCTCCGCCAATTGCGACAGCCCGGGAGCCTGGAAGAGCAACTTCTTGCCCCAGATAATCACGGGATAGCGGGGTTCACTACCAGCGATTTCCCGGAGTCGCGTGGCGTTTTCTTCTTCGGCGATGTTCATCCAGTGATGCGGCACGCCGTTGCGAAAG
>Ga0209117_1000399_pt1 | contig 19522 bp, 16 predicted proteins | sample BlaSpr_A8_OM2_M2_FD_187978 | JGI IMG/M metagenome (GOLD analysis project Ga0209117, IMG submission 187978) | Forest soil microbial communities from Thunder Bay, Ontario, Canada - Black Spruce, Ontario site 2_A8_OM2_M2 (SPAdes) (version 2) | ecosystem: Environmental > Terrestrial > Soil > Boreal...
GCGAGAAAAATAAGCGGACCAGATCTGCCACGCCGTTGTGTCAGCTACCCGCTTAAATCAAGGGGTTGGGCCCTGGGTTTTGCAACAGCCTTTAGCTAGGGTCGTGCTCGCCCGCCTGGGCAAATCGGCATTCGCGCAGATGAGCTGCTGCAGGTCTCACCAAATATTCACGCGGAACTGTTCCACACGCAAAGTTGGGAGTTTAAAACCGGGCCTGCTGGACCCCGGCCTATTTGCGCTAGAAGCGCTATCACGAAGAGGAGAGAAACGCATCTATGATATCGAATCGCTGGTCCACGACTAAGTTGCTTGTTTTTGCTTCTCGAATCGCCTTCGCCGCTAGTTTCGGTCTGTTTGGCATGCTAGCGATTGAAGCCGATGCGCAATATGCACCCAGTATCCAAGGGGGCGGAGCAAGCTTGCCCGCGCCCACGTATCGCCAGAACTTCAATTGTTATGGCATGCCGCTGACCAATCCACCAGATCCCGCCGCGGATACTTACGTCCCGTCGCAATGCACTGACGTCGGGTATCCGATCGATAGCACCAAAATTTTCCGCTATAGCTCGGTCGGTAGCGGGCGGGGGCAATACATGTATCTAACGGGCGACACCTCCTATAACAACGACGCGGCCCGACCGCTGTCCGAGGTGAATTTCGCCGGGAGCGACGCCAAGCTGACGCAAAACTAAGTCAATACGTTTACCACCGGCGGTGCGCTTGGAAGCGAAGCATCAGCCTGCAGCGGGAGGGTTATCCCGGCTCAGGCACCCATTTACGGTCCGCTGATCATGATTCCTTCGTTGGCGACGCCGATCACTTTGGCCATCAGCCCCGATACCGCGCTCGCGCTCAATATTCTTCCCAGCATACCGGCTGGCGGCACAAGCGGGCTGACGTTCAGCCGCGCTGGTTACTGCAAAATGCTGACCGGTCAGGTCACTGATTGGAATAGCGCTGACCCGGATTTCATCTCGCAGAACGTCGATCCGGTTTCGGGAGTTGCGCAACTATTCTCTATCGATCCTTTGCCCCTGCGTGTTGGCTATCGGTCGGACGGAAGTGGCACCGCGTTCCTGTTCACTCAACACATGACCGCAATCCAGGCGGCTTGCAACAGTACCCTCTATCAGGGTGCGGCCGAAACTATGCCTGCCGGTCTTCCAGCAAACTTCACGAGCGCGAGCAGTGGCCGGGTGGAAGCCGCCATCCTCGGCCCGGACCATGTCGGAAACATCGGGTATCTAAGTCCCGATTTCACTGCGCAGTCCAGTGTTGTGCCTGCGCATCCGGCCGTGACAGCAAATCTGGTCAACGCCGCGAACGTCGTGCAGCCGCCGTCGCCACAGGCTACGACTGCCGGCATGGGCAATGTCGATCCTCCCACGGGAACAGACCGCGCGAATCCGCTGAACTGGGTTCCGCTCGTGGTTGATCCCGTGAGTCCGAGCGCCTATCCCATGGTCGGCTACACCACACAGGAGTTCTGCACCTGTTACAACGTGACTTCGGGTACGGATGTTAAGGCGAATGGTATCCGCGGCTATCTGACGTGGGCCCTGAGTTCGCCCGACGCGGTCCCAGATCTAGTCCTAAACGACAACGGCTTCGCCCCGCTGCCGGCGTCGTGGAAGAGCGCGATTCTCGATACGTTTGTAACCGGCGATGCAAACAACCTACAGATCCGCGTGGGACCAGTCCTAGGCGTGTGCAGCGGCGGCGCTTGATCGGGCTGCGTTAAAGTGTCGGCTATTTAGTTGAGCAACTGTTTGCCGAGGGCGCTGGGTCGATTGTGACTCTGCGCTTTCGGCAAAATTACCTGTCCGTTCCGCTGAAATCGCAGTCCTTGTGACCCAAACCTATCTGATCTGCTAGGCAACCACCGCTTGTTCATCTCACGCGTAGCGTCCGCGTCGCGGGCGGCTTGGTTCAGGTCCGGTTCGGTGAAATTGCCACCTCCGGTCCACTTGGCCGCATGTTGGAATGTATACGTCGGGAGGAGCGCTTGCTGTGCTAATGCTGAACTCAGCGTCGCAACGGACAGAATGATTGCCGACTACCGGTGTGTGAGTTTCCTAAGCAGGCTATGAACGAAGCGTAAAGCTGCTTGCTACACAGTTCGCAATTTCAAAATGTCGGGTCTTGAAGCGAGGCAGCATGCGGCGGCAGTTGCGGCGAGATGTTGCTCGGCTCGTTTCGCCCGGCAAAGAAAAACCGCAGCCGCTCCATATAAAGGTACACCACCGGCGTGGTAAACAAAGTCAATACCTGACTGACCAGCAGGCCTCCGACAATGCTGATTCCCAATGGCCTCCGCAGCTCCGCCCCGGTCCCGCCGCCAAGTGCCAGCGGCAACCCGCCCAGCAACGCTGCCATAGTGGTCATCATGATGGGCCGAAACCTCAGCAGGCACGCTTGACAGATGGACTCCTCTGAACTCTTCCCTTCTTTCCGCTCAGACTCCAGCGCAAAATCAATCATCATGATGGCGTTTTTCTTGACAATTCCGATCAGCAAAATGATTCCGATCAGCGCTATCACGCTCAAATCCGTCCCAGTTATAAGCAATGCCAGAATTGCTCCTACGCCCGCGGACGGCAGGGTCGAGAGAATGGTTATTGGATGAATGTAGCTTTCATACAGCACACCAAGGACGATATACACCGTCACCAGCGCCGCCAGGATTATCCACGGCTCGTTTCGGAGCGAAGCCTGGTACGCCTGCGCGGTTCCTTGAAAGCTGGCATGAATGCTTGCCGGCAAGCCAATTCCAAGTTGCGCAGAGTCGATCGCCTTTACGGCATCACTCAACGCCACTCCCGGCGCCAGGTTAAACGAAAGCGTGACCGCCGGGAATTGTCCCTGGTGGCTCACCGCCAGGTTCGTAGTCTTCGACTCGTATCCGGTGAACGCGCTCAACGGCACCTGGGCACCTTTTGACGATCGAACAAAAATCTGTTTTAACGCGTCGGGGTTCTGCCTAAAATTCGCAGCAACCTCAAGCACGACGTGATACTGATTCAGTTGCGTAAACATTGTCGAGACCTGTCGCTGCCCGAAGGCGTCGTAAAGGGTATCGTCGATGGTCTGAGGGACGACCCCGAGACGCGAAGCCGTGTCGCGATCAATCACCAGGTACGCATCGAGCCCATGATTCTGCAAATCTGTCGAAACATCGCGCAGCTCCGGCAAGGACCTGAATTTCGCGAGCATGCGTGGCCCCCAATCAAGCAAATCGCGCAGGTTTTCGGCCTGCAAACTGTATTGATATTGCGAGTTGGCCATCCGTCCGCCGATCTGAATGTCCTGAGTGGCCTGCAGGAAAACCGTTGCGCCTGGAACAGTAGCCAGTTTGGGTCGCAGTCGCGCAATCACTTGATCGGCAGTTAGCTTCCGTTGGTTAGGACCGCTGCCGATGGGCTTGAGTTGCACGAAGATGTTCCCGGTGTTGGTTCCGCCTCGCCCGCCGCCGGTGAAACTGACCGTCGTATCTACGGCCGGATCGGCGATCACAATGTCGTTGATTTGTTTCTGTTTTTGCTGCATCAGCGAAAAAGAGATGTCTTGTTCTGCTTGAATGCCGCCGCCCAGCCGGCCGGTGTCTTGCTGAGGGAAAAAGCCTTTGGGCACGATAATGTACAAATAAATATTCAGACACACGATGGCAATTGTTATTGCCAGCGTTAGCGGTTGATGGCCGAGCACCCATCGAAGGCCATCATCGTAGCTGTGGAGTGCCCCCACGAAAACTCGCTCGGATGCTCTATACAGCTTGCCGCGCTGCCGTCCTTTTTGCGGTTTCAGGAACCGCGCGCACATCATCGGTGTGGTGGTCAGCGACACAAACAACGAAACCACAATGGCTACGCTCAAGGTCACCGCGAATTCCCGGAAGAGTCGCCCGACAATTCCGCCCATCAACAGAATGGGAATGAACACAGCGATGAGCGACGTGCTCATCGAAAGCACGGTGAACCCGATCTCACGCGAACCTTTGAGCGCCGCCTGCATCGGTGGTTCCCCGGCCTCGAGATACCGCGCGATGTTTTCGATCACGACAATGGCGTCGTCCACCACAAAGCCCGTGGATATGGCCAAGGCCATAAGAGATAAGTTGTCTATGCTGTAGCCCAGCAGGTACATCACTCCAAACGTGCCCAGCAGCGACAACGGCACTGCAACACTGGGAATTACCGTGGCCCACAAGTTGCGAAGAAAAAGAAAAATCACCATGACTACGAGCGCAATGGTTAGCATCAGCGTGAATTCAATATCGCGAACCGACGCTCGAATCGTACCGGTGCGATCGGAAACCACCGCCAGATGGATGGAGGGCGGGATAGAGGCCTGCAAGAGCGGCATCAGTGCTTTGACACGGTCAACAGTGCCGATAATGTTGGCTCCCGGCTGGCGTGAAATGATGATTAGAACCGCAGGTTTTCCGTTAGCCAGGCCCGCCGTTCGCACGTCTTCCACCGACTCGGTAACGACCGCGACGTCGCTCAGTCGTACCGGGGCTCCATTCCGAAAGGCGATGATCAAGGGCTTGTACTGATCGGCCTGCAATAACTGGTCGGTGGCCGTAATGATCGAGTGGCTGCCGGCATCGGCCACTTCGCCTTTAGGTGTATTGGCGTTGGCTAAACGTAATCCAGCCCGTATTTCGTCGAGTCCTATGTTGTAGTGCGCAAGTGCGGTTGGATTCAGATCCACGCGGACCGCCGGCTTGGCACCCCCGCCCACAAACACTTGGCCGACACCTGACACTTGAGCGATTTTCTGCGCGAGGATCGAATCGAAAACGTCGTAGATGTGACCGAGCCCAACCGTCTCCGAAGTACCCGCCAGGATCATGATCGGAGCGTCCGCGGGATTGGTTTTGCGGTAGCGCGGCTTGGTGGGTAAACCAGCTGGCAATTGTCCCGAAGCGGCGTTTATTGCGGCTTGGACATCTCGTCCGGCCGCATCGATATTCCGGCTCATATCAAACTGAAGCGTGATTGAAGTAGACCCAAGCTGGCTGGTCGAAGACATCTCCGTGACGCCTGCAATTCGCCCGAATTGCCGTTCGAGCGGCGCGGCGACCGAAGAGGCCATAGTCTCAGGGCTGGCCCCCGGCAAGCCTGCCGACACTGAAATCGTGGGGAACTCGACCTGGGGTATGGGCGACACCGGAAGAAACCGATAGGAGACTACGCCGGCTAGTAGAATCGCGGCGCTCAGCAGCGACGTGGCCACCGGCCTGCGAATGAATGGCGCTGAGATGTGCATGTCTTTAGTCGGCGATCGCGTCGGCCTCCCCCCTGGCGCCGACACGAATTCTTTTCTGCAACCTTCGAGCCAGCCGGTCAAAGGCAAGATAAACCACGGGCGTGGTGAACAGAGTCAGCACCTGGCTGACCAGCAGCCCTCCGACAATGCTGATTCCCAACGGCCTCCGCAGCTCCGCCCCGGTCCCGCCGCCAAGCGCCAGCGGCAACCCGCCCAGCAACGCCGCCATAGTGGTCATCATGATGGGTCGAAACCGCAGCAAGCACGCTTGATAGATGGACTCCTCCGGGCTTTTTCCGTGTTCGCGCTCAGACTCCAGCGCAAAATCAATCATCATGATGGCGTTTTTCTTCACAATCCCGATGAGCAGAATGATCCCGATCAGCGCGATCACGCTCAAATCTGTCCGGGTTATAAGCAAGGCCAGAATCGCTCCAACGCCCGCAGACGGCAGCGTCGAGAGAATGGTTATCGGATGGATGTAGCTTTCATACAGCACCCCAAGGACGATATACACCGTCACTAGCGCCGCCAGAATCAACCACGGCTCATTCGCGAGCGACAATTGGAACGCCTGCGCGGTACCCTGAAAACTCCCCTGAACGCTCGCCGGCAGTCCGACCTCGTGCAGAGCAGCCTGGACGGCTTTGACGGCATCTCCGAGCGAAGCCCCCGGCGCCAGGTTGAATGACAGCGTGACCACCGGAAACTGCCCTTGGTGGTTGACTGCCAGCGGCGTGCTCTTCGGCTCATAGTGAGTAAAGGCGCTAAGCGGCACCTCGGCTCCACTCGACGATCGCACGTAAATCTGTTTCAGCGCGTCAGGATTCTCCTGGAACTGTGGCGCGACTTCCAGCACGACGTGATATTGATTCAGTTGCGTAAACATGGTCGAGACCTGTCGTTGCCCGAAGGCGTCGTACAGGGTGTCGTCGATATTCTGGGGAACGATGCCCAGCCTCGAGGCCGTATCTCTGTCGATCCCGAGCGAAGCCTCCAGGCCGAGCTCCTGTTGATCACTGGCGACATCGCGAAGCTGCGGCAGCGATCTGAGTTTCTCGAGCATTCGCGGCGCCCAGATGGAGAGCTCCCTCAGGTCCGCATCTTCAAGCGAATATTGATACTGTGTGCGGCTGACGCGGTCCTCGACGGTCAGCTCCTGCACCGGCTGCATGTATAGCGTGATGCCCTCAACCTTGGCGAGCTCCGGCTGAAGCCGCCCGATGATCGCCGTTGAATCCATCGTGCGCACTCCCAGCGGTTTCAGATTGATTTGGATGCGACCGTTATTCGGCACCATGTTGGTGCCGTCCACGCCGATGAACGACGAGAGACTGGCCACGTCGGGGTCCCTTAAAATTACGCGCGCCAGGGCCTGCTGTCGCTCGGCCATCAGAGCGAACGATATCGTCGCCGGCGCTTCAGAAACACCCAAGATCACCCCGGTGTCTTGTACCGGGAAGAAGCCCTTGGGAATGATGATATAGAGAACCAGGGTCAGAACCAGAGTCCCGACCGTCACAACCAGCGTCGCGAACTGATGTCGCAGCACAAAGCGCAATCCCACGCCGTACAGCTCGATCGAGCGCTCGAGAACACGTTCAGACGAGCGATAAAACCATCCATGGTGGGACTCGTCCACGCGTTTCAGAATTTTGGCGGACATCATCGGTGTTAGCGTAAGAGAAACAATTGCCGAAACCAGAATTGTGACGCTTAGTGTGACCGCGAATTCGCGGAACAGCCTGCCCACCACGTCGCCCATGAACAGCAATGGGATCAGTACGGCAATCAGCGACACGGTGAGCGATACGATCGTGAATCCTATTTGCTCGGAACCTTTGAGCGCCGCCGCCAGCGGAGTCTCTCCTTGCTCGATGTATCGCGCGATGTTTTCGATCATTACGATGGCATCGTCAACCACGAATCCGGTAGAAATTGTCAAGGCCATGAGCGAGAGGTTATCCAGGCTGTATCCCAGCACGTACATCACGCCAAACGTGCCCACCAGCGACAGCGGCACTGCGACGCTGGGGATGGCGGTCGCCGCAAGATTGCGCAGAAACAAGAAGATCACGAGTACCACCAGCGCAACCGTCAGCATCAGCGAAAACTGCACATCCTTGACCGAAGCGCGGATAGTGGACGTCCGGTCCGTCAAGATGGAAACGGTCACCGCCGATGGCAGTGAAGCTTTCAGCTGCGGCAGCAAGTTTTTGACGCGGTCAACAACATTGATGATGTTTGCGCCCGGCTGGCGCTGGATATTCACGATCACCGCGGGCCGATCATTCATCCACGCGGCCTGCTTATCGTTTTCTACGCCGTCAACCACTTCAGCCACATCGGAAATGCGCACGGCCGAGCCATTGCGATAGGCCACCACAATCGGCTTGTAGTTTTCGCTGGTCAGTAATTGATCGTTGGCGTCGATCGTGAATGCCTGCCGCGGCCCATCCAAGTTCCCCTTGGCCTGGTTGACGTTTGCTTGCAGAAGCACCGCTCGCAAGTCTTCGAGACTTAGATGGTAGGACGCCAGCGCAGTCGGATTTGCCCGGATGCGCACCGCGGGTTTCTGCCCTCCGCTGATGCTCACCAGTCCCACGCCCGACAGCTGCGAGATTTTCTGAGCCAGGATGGTATCGGCAAGATCTTCAACTTTAGGGAGCGGGAGGGTACCCGACGTAACTGCGAGTGTGATAACCGGGGTATCGGCTGGGTTGGTCTTGCTGTAGATGGGCGGGTTCGGCAGATCGCGCGGCAAAAAAGTTGAGCCCGCATTGATCGCCGCCTGCACTTCTTGTTCAGCCACATCAATGTTCAGCGCCAGGTTGAACTGCAAAATGATCAGCGAGGCACCGAACGTGCTGGTGGAGGTCATCTGGTTCAGCCCGGGGACCTGTCCGAATTGACGCTCGAGCGGCGTGGTAACCGAGGAGGCCATTACGTCGGGACTCGCACCAGGGTAAAAGGTTAGGACTTGGATCGTCGGATAATCTACCTGTGGAAGGGCGGAAACCGGAAGCTGCTCGTAGGCCACAATACCGGCCAGCAACAACGCCGCCATCAACAATGAGGTTGCGACCGGCCTAATAATAAATGGCCGTGACGGATTCATCGGTTGCCAGAATTTTGCGGAGTGCGCTGCCGCGTACCCCCGCTTGGTGATAGCGCCCCGCCATCGCCCGCCTGCGGCTTTCCCGAAGTCGCCGGAGAGCTTGGCCGCACATTCACCTTGCTGCCCGCCTGAATTTTGTCTTGCCCGTCGACGATGACCTGTTCGCCTTCCTGCAGTCCGCTCGAAATGACCGCAGAATTCCCCTGCGTGACGTCTACGGCAATCGGACGCACTTCGGCCTGATTATCTTTGGCAACGTACACGTACGGACCCTGTGTTCCGCGCAAAATTGCCGCAGCGGGAATCACCAGGGCATCGTTTCGCACTGTCAGCAGCAATTTCACATTTACGAACTGATTTGGCCACAGCGAGGAGTCGGTATTCTCGAAGACTGCTTTAAATCTCACGGTCCCGGTCGTTTGATCAATTTGATTGTCGATTGTGGTGAGCTTGCCGGTCGCCAATTTCGTTAGATCGTCGCGGCTATATGCGTCAACGCTGAGATTGCCTTTGCGCATCTGCTGGACAACAGTTGGCAAGTTGTCCTCTGGCAAGGTAAAGAGAACATCGATGGGGTAGACCTGAGTGATAACAACCAATCCATTGGGGTCTGATGCACGGACCATGTTGCCCTGATCCACCAGTCGCAGTCCGGCGCGCCCGCTAATCGGGGCGGTAATTCTGGTATAAATTAATTGCAATTTCTGATTGTTGATTACCGCCTGGTCTGACCGGATAGCCCCTTCGAGTTGACCCACGGTGGCTTTCTGCGTCTCCGCCTGTTGCACAGACACGACGCCTTCTTTAGCCAGCTCCTGATAGCGTGCCAAATTCACTTGAGCGTCGTTGAGTTGTGCCTGATCCTTCGCTAGTTGTCCTTGCGCCTGATCTAATGCAACTTGGAATGGACGCGGGTCAATCTGAGCAAGGAGCTCGCCTTCCTTAACAAACTGCCCCTCGCGAAAAAAAACCTTCTCTAATTGGCCATCCACGCGACTTTTTGCGGTAACAGTATTGTGTGGAGTGACCGTGCCCAGACCCGTTAAGTAATAGGGAACGTCTTTTTTTTCTACCGGAGACACCCCCACAGGAATCGTGGAGAGGCTGCCTTGCGTTCGTTTCGATGCAGCTAGGCTCGCTGAGCTAGCGCGGGATCGATAAAATATGACTGCAACGACGCAAATAATTACGAATAGAACGATCCAGATCCACCGGTGCTTCCCTGGTGGACGGGAGCGTTGATAGGCGGTACGCAGACGCTCGGGGTTAGAAACGAACTCGTCAGTCTCGGGTGGCGGGATGTCGGAAAAAGCCATCTTCGTCCTCGGTGAGCCATGAAACCCACCCTATTCTAGACGCACTTTGCCTACAAACGGTTACAAACCGGCATCCCTCGATCTTCAATGGCGAGTCGTGCGTTCATCACGCAGAAGCCAGACGCTACCTCCACCGACTAGTCCGCAACCTGGACTTGAAGATGGCGCTAAAGGCCCATCAACCATCGGAACCAGGGGGTGCAGGATGAGAAAAAGAGAATGGCTCGTGGCGGTGGTATTCGGGATCTTTGGGGCTCTGTCGCCAGGGGCGGCTCAGGGCCCCATTTGGTACAGTAAGCTTGGGGACGCCCCAGGTGAAACCATCCTTCGAGACACAATGAACACACAATTGGTTTCAGAGAACAGGTTGGCGGCAGTATGCAAGACGCAGCAGCAGATCGATAGGAATGCATGCCAATGAATGATGCCGCCGGATGATCCGGTTCTGGGGCAGCTTCAAGGACAGCTAAGGCAGCTCGGCCTGAACCCCTTCCCCCTGGTGAACCCGCCCAAGAACAGTAGCGGCGTGGCGATACCGACCGTAAACTGGCAACCAGTGGCCGACGCCTTGGCCGGCGACGTGAACATCTACAAGCTGGCTCTACGTTTCGGTGATCCAAACCCCGATCTCTATAAAGATCGTGCGAAGGACATCGCCGATGGTTCCCGCTCTTGACCATTCTCCCACCGGTCACACGATTTTCAATTCGCTTGTTCCAGACGCCGTCTTCACTCAAGGCCCTGCCAGGTAGGTGTTGCGTGGGGCGGCGGAGCGACCGGGTCACTCTCTGTCGCCGAGGTCCGTGCCGTGAAGTCCTCGTTGTAGCATCGGCGTACCATGCCCATCATGAACTTGAGCGCAATAAAGCAGACATTGACACCGGCCGAGATGAAGAAAGCCTGTAGGACGACCGAGACCCTCAACCGGGCCCTTTTATCTCTTGACTTCAATCGAGTGGGACAGGTCTGGCGAACAGCGCTTGTGACAAGTTAGCGCGATGCTGATAGGGTCAAGCCCAAGGAGAAAGTGGTGCGCCCGGAGAGATTCGAACTCCCGACCTACTGGTTCGTAGCCAGTCGCTCTATCCAGCTGAGCTACGGGCGCGCCGTAAAGATATTTGCTTAGTGAGGAGTTTACAGCAGCTTCTTCGCTGACTCAACTTCGAGTTTTACTGCCCTCGGTAAACCCTGAGTTTGCTCGCTACTACTGCGCCTTTTGATGCGGAAAGCCAGTTCAAGTCACGTCTACAGTGACACCAGATGTGTCTTCATTGTACCGGTAGTCGAGCGGAGTCAAAATCTAATGAAACCTTCCTGGCGATTAGGACCGCACTGCCCATGGGGGTATCTGATAGCCGCCTAGTGCCTGCTCGATTTTTTCCGCTACCAGCAGGACTAGCTCCTCTTCGTGTGGGCGCCCAATGATTTGAACTGCTATTGGCAATCCTTCAGGCGATTTAGCAACAGGAACGACGGCGGCGGGATTGCCCGTAAGGTTGAACCACTGTGTGTAGCGCATCGCGCCTGAGTAGCTCAGGGTGTGGCCATCTATTTTCCAGGAGCGCCGCCAGGAGTGCTCGCTATGCTCAAAGGCAGGTACCGCGCACACTGGACAAAGAAGGATGGGAAACTGGCGCATCTGTTTGAGGAAATGCGTGCGTAGCTGGTCGCGCTCGATCCAGGTTTGCAGCAACATGTCACGCGTAAGTGGTGGGTGCTCGCTTACAACGTCCAGAAATTCTTTGAGCCCACGGCTGATATCGGATTCGTGGCCTGCAACCATTCGGCTTACGAGCAGCCCGCCGGTCACCACGAAAAAAATTTCCCAAAGCTCGCGGGCACGCTCGAGGCCATCTGGACGAAATTCGGCAACTTCGAAACCCTGTTCGCTGAGCGCGCGAGCGGCAGCGCGTACAGCGGCTCGCGTTTCTGGAGTGGCTGCTGAAATTCCATCATCTTCGAAATAACCGATCCGGGCGCGAAGCACATCCGATTCTGCCGGCCAGCGTACCGGGAGCGGAGTCGAGAAAACGTCGGCATCCTCGGGTTGCGCGATAATCTCGAACATCAGTTTGAGATCGCCCACTCTTCTAGCCATCGGCCCGACGACACCTGTCAATGAAAATGGCCCGCCTGATGGTGGGTAGTGGCCAGTCGCGGGCACGCGGCCCGGCGTCGGCTTCAAACCACAAATGCCACAAAAGTGCGCAGGCTCACGGATAGAACCGCCGCCGTCGCTGCCCATGCCACCGGCTGAGCAGCCCGCAGCAATCGCGGCAGATTCGCCGCCGCTCGAGCCTCCGGGTGATCGCGTCAGGTCCCACGGGTTGTTGGTCCGGCCGTACAGTAAATTTTCAGTTTCATAAGCCATCAAAAGCTCTGGTGCATTTGTGGTCCCAAGAATAATGGCACCTGCAGACTTGAGGTGCGCGACCAGCGGAGCGTCGGTGGACGGCATGTGACCCGCACGAAGCTTGGTTCCGGCTTCGCATCGAAGGCCGGCGACATCGATGGAGCTTTTGATGGTGATGGGTACGCCATGAAGGGGGCCAACAGTGTCACCGACCTGACCGGGCTTGCGATGTTCGCGCTGGCGCGCGACCGAGAGGCGGGCAGCATGTCCGAGCGCCTGTTCGCGATTCATCGAGACAATGGCGTTGAGTTGGGGATTTAACCGATCAATCTGCGCGAGGTGGGCTTCCACCAATTCGAGCGGGGAAAATTCTCCGCGACGTATGCCACTTGCCATTTCTGTTGCGGCGAGAAAGACAAGGTCAGTCATGCTCCGCAGTCTCACTGGCAGTGCGCGAGATTGCTCCGTAAATGAGCCATGCACAAATGACTGCGATACCGAGCAAGAGCGCCCCTTGAGCCATGCGGCCGAAACATAGTTCGCCAATTCCGAATAGAGCAGCGTATACCATCGCGCATCCTAGCAGCCATGACAAAAGGTTTCTTCCCAGATCTTGGGTTCGCGGCACATCGGGAGCCATGGCCGCGATCCGCCTCCATCCTGCCGCGTGCGGCCGCACCTTCTTATAAAAACGAAGCAGCACTTCGTCGGGCTCAGGTTTCGTGAAAAACGTCGCGAGTAACCAAACGACGGTCGTGATACCGGTCGTGGCGAGCGTCGTCTTGGCGAAAATCACCGGTTCCGAGCCGGTAAAAATCTGCGGCCTCCCAAACAGCGATTGAGATACGAACTCAATTCGAAGCAGCAGTGTGGTGACCAGAGCCGCGGTCATCGCGGAGATTTCGCTCCAGGCATTCACGCGCCACCAATACCATCGCAAAAGATAAACGCCGCCGGTACCCGCGCCCACCTCCAAAACGATTTTCCAGCCTCCGGTAATTGTCACCAGTTGGGCCGAGACCCAGGCGGCCACAATTACTAGTAGCAGCGTGGCCAAACGCGACACCATCACGTAGTGCGACTCGCTCGCGTCACGCCTCAAAAAGCGCCGATAAAAATCAGACACCAAATACGAACTTCCCCAGTTGAGCTGGGTTGCGACAGTGGACATAAACGCTGCCATGAATCCAGCAAGCAAAATTCCCAAGAGCGCGTGCGGCACCTGCGTCGTTGCGACGAGCATGTATCCGCGTTCCGGCTGCTTCAATCCGGGATAGAGCACCACCGCTGCGAGAGCTGTGAGTATCCATGGCCACGGACGCAACGCGTAGTGCGCAACATTGAACCACAGCACCGAGAGCAACCCGTGCCGCTCGTTGCGCGCGCTGAATATTCGCTGAGCGATATACCCGCCACCACCGGGTTCCGCCCCTGGATACCAGAACGCCCACCACTGCACGCACAGATGCACAAGAAATGTCAGCACGGGAAGCGTCCACAACGCCTCGGCCGTCAGCCCGCGCGAAAAATTCGGCAACATCGCTGTGATATCGCTGGCTTCCGGGCCAGCGGCGGCTCGCATCGCGCTGAGCTTCGCAAGCAGGGAATGCATTCCGCCGACCGCACGAACACCGTACCATGCCACGCCGATGACAATGCTCATTTTTAGAACGAATTGAAACAGGTCTGTCCATAAAACGCCCCAAAGTCCGCCAAGCGACACGTAAAATCCTGTGAAGGGCATCAGAAAAAATATGCAGATGGCGAGACTGGTGCCTTCGCTCAATCCGAGCGCGGTGCTCACAATACTCACCATGGCTTTAGTGACCCAGCCCAGAATCAAACAATTAATCAGCAAACCAAGGTAGATTGCGCGGAACCCTCGCAGAAACGCCGCTGGCTTTCCGGCGTATCGCATCTCGGCCAATTGCACGTCCGTGAGCAATCCCGACCGTCGCCACAAGCGCGCGAATAAAAACACGGTCATCATGCCCGATGGCAAAAAGCTCCACCACAGCCAGTTCCCCGCGATTCCCTGCGTGTAAACGAGACCCGCCACGGCGAGCGGGGTATCGGCCGCGAACGTGGTTGCCACCATGGAGGTGCCCGCCAGCCACCAACTAACGTTGCGACCAGAAACAAAATAGTCCTCTGTGCTTTGAGCTGACCTGCGCCGAAAATACAGCCCCAGAAGCAAAGTAATCATCAAGTAGCCCGCGATCGCAGCCCAATCGGCGAAAGCTAATCTCATGAACGTAGCGCTGCCTCCAACAGCGGAGCCCTGGCGAGAGCAACTAACCTATGGTTGAATCGATCTTACGGCAGAATCGGAGCGCGAGCCGCTTGTCCGGGCGTCACGCCGTCAACGAATTGCCCATCCTTGATAATAGGAATTCCGTTGATCAGCACGAATCGTATGCCCTCGGAATACTGCAGGGGCTCCTCGAATGTCGCCGTGTCAATCACCCGAGTGGGATCGAAAATGGTGAGGTCCGCGTCAGCGCCGGCGCGGAGCCGCCCTTTGCCTTTGAACATAGGCGCATGTTTTTCCAAGCGTTGCGCCGGCATCAGAGTCATTTTGCGCAATGCATCCATCAGCCGCAAAGCTTTCTCTTCACGTACATAGTGGCCTAGCACCCGCGAAAATGTTCCTTGCCCGCGCGGATGCACTTTCGGTCCGGTAATCGGCATGCCGTCACTGCCGATCATGACCATAGGGTTCGCGACTGCGTAGCGCACCGCTTCTTCAGGAATGCCGTGGCCCACAACGACTCCACCTTCCTTGCGATACTTCGCAAAAGTTTCCGCCGTCAGTCTCTCCCCGGTAGCCGCCCATTGCACGTCTTTATACGTGATGCCGTCGCGCTCTTGCCATCCGGGATCGAAGATCGCAGATTCAATCCGCGTGCTCCACGCCGTGTAAGGATAGCATTCTGTCGTAACGTCGAGTCCGTGCCTGTGCGCACCGGCTACCATTTCGATTAGTTGCGGTGTGTACTTCAGTCCCATACTTGTAATGTGCACGACATGAAGCGGAGCGCCGGTGGCCGCCGCTGCCGCGATCACCTCTTCAATAGCATTCAGTCCGGTTTGCGGCTCGACCAGACCCCCATACCGGAGATGCACGTGCACCGGCGCATTATTTTTGGCTGCAACCTTAAACATCTCCACGATCTCCCAGTGGGATGCGCCTGGCGTGTAATTAATTCCCATTCCCTCGGCCAATGCTCCCTGGCGAAAACCGGTTTCAATTTCCTCGCGTATTTTCAGAAGCTCTTCAGGGCTCGCCTCTCGGTGATTGGCTTCGTCCAGCGACGCAGTATCCGCCGCTTTAGACATTACTTGCGCGCGAACGGGAATGTGCCCGATGCTGACCCCGAAGTTAATCAACGATTTCCCCTCACGCGCGGCGTACCAGCCGTTTACATCCGCGGTACCGCCCTCGAGCTCAAGCGACGTGGTTACGCCATCGTGCGACTCAAATCTATAATTCTCAGGCGCCTGACCATGCTCGTGTAAGTCAATAAACCCGGGGGCAACCACCAATCCCTTCGCATCAATGGTTGTCCGCCCTGCAAGGGGTTTAATGCTTATCGCGCGGATTTTTCCGCCGCTGATGCCCACATTTCGCGTAGCGTCAAGGCCTGACTCAGGATCCATCACCCGTCCGTTCGCGACCACTACGGCGTACTCTTCCGTCGCCGAAACCGGCGCAGGCTGTCTCATCACAAATATCGCGACCGAAGCCCCGGCAATGATCGCAGCGAAGAAAATCACGGCGCGCCGCACGAATAGGGATGTGTTTATTGTTTTCATTTTCCCTTCATCAGTTCGCGCCCCTGCTGATCGGTTTTTCGAGGTCGGGGCACGTCTGGCTGCCTAGTCTCGTCACCAATGTCCCTGGTGTCAAACAAAATCACGCAAGCTTTTGTGGGATTGCAATTCTTAGAAAGAGAACGGCCCCGGGTATTGAGGGGGATACCCGAGGCCGAGGGGGGTGGAGAGGGCTGGGCCGGACGAAATTCGTTACGCTAATGTCTCTGCAGCACCGAAAGCACGCAAATCTTCCGCAATTCCTCGTATGTATAAACCCTTTTTTCGAGCTTTCCGTTGTTCTTCAATTGACCGATGCCAGACAAGCTCGATATTCTTCGCAATTCTTCTTCAGACATTCCGAGCAACAACGCAGCGCGCCATTCGTCAATATGCTTTTTGTCCATCTCGTTCTCAGCGATTTGTTTCTCCCCGGGCGTTTGCATGGACTCGGCCTCACTTAAGCTTTCAGACAAGCGCTGTCTTGCTCGACGGCCATAATCATCGATTTGAAAATGTCCACGTCCCAGCCGCTGCCGTCTCCGATGCGCACCCGCAAAGCATCGCGCGATTCACCGAGCAATTTCCCACGGAGCGGCACCTTCAGATCGCCCACGGACACTTGCAGAACAACCGTTTGGCCAAGCCATTCTCCATATGCGCTATTCACGAGGCTCCTCACGGTAAATCTGCAACGTGACCAGGATGAGCTCTGCAGCAGTTCTCGACAATGGTACAGCAAGCGCAATTTGCTAGGAGACTAGTACTGTTGTCGAATAGGGCAAAAAAGACCGACGCGTATCGTCGAGGTACTTTCGTACTTCTTCGCTGGTTCCGAAGACTCATTGTGGTGACGGCGTGGCGATGGCACTTTAGGACTGTGACCTCAACCCCCATCCATCGCGCGCTGATTGACCCCCTCCTTGCGCCTTTGGTGCGGAAATCCCGCCGCGGCCGGTATGCCGATGGCCCGGCGGTCCCGATCGGATTGGGCCTCGCTCTCGGCGGCGGTTTCGCGCGCGGATTCGCGCACCTTGGTGTTCTTCAGGTGCTCGAAGAGAATCACATCCCCATCTCATGTATCGCCGGCACGAGCATAGGCAGCCTTCTGGGTGCCGCCTACGCGAGTGGTGTCAGTTTGACGCGTATGGCGGACGTTTGCCGCAATATCCGATTCAAGGACTTCGCTCGCTGGCGGATTTCGCGGGTTGGACTGGCAAGTAACGATCGACTGGCTGGACTGGTGCGCGATGTCTTCAATGGCCAAACCTTCGAAGACCTGATGGTGCCCATGGCCATCATAGCCACCGACCTCTGCTCCGGCGATCCCGTAAGGTTTCATACTGGAAATCTTGCGGACGCCATCCGCGCGAGCTGCGCCTTCCCTGGACTATTTGAACCGGTCCAACTGGGCACTCGCTGCCTCGCTGACGGTGGCATTGTAGCCCCCGTACCTACCCAAGCGGCCCGTGAAATGGGTGCTGGCTGCGTTCTGGGCGTCTCTGTGAGCTCCAACAACTGGGGCTCGCTCGCACCAGCGTCCTTGATTCAGGTCGTCGTCCGGGCGATTAGCGCAGCACAGAAACACCAGACCGCGAGCTGGGAATCGTTCGCCGATCTCATATTGGCACCCGACGTCCAATCCATTGAATGGGACGAATTCGATCGTGCTGAAGAGGCCATCGCCGCTGGAGCTGCGGTTACGCGGCAGGCCTTACCTCGCATTAATAGTCTGCTCGAAAAATCGAACCAAGCTGCGGGCGAAGTTGCCAGTCACGGCGCCCCAGCCCCCGGTTACTTACAAGAAGTGGTCTTGTAAGGATTGGATGGGGATGGATCTGCGCAGCCATTGGCGCGCACTTGCGGTGTCTTGCCACGAGAGTAACGAGAATCCCGCCGTTTTCTGCTACCTTATAGGGGCAGACAGTTACGCGATGGTCTGCACTCGCAGTTTGCATCCAGCCGCTAACTGGGGAGAACTCGCTTCGTGCTCGAATCGATACGTCACCTCCTCTACGCAATTTACGATGTCCGGGGAATCGTTCAGTGGGGAGGGACTACCCTTGTATGCATTATCGTTTTTGTGGAAACAGGTCTTTTTGTTGGATTTTTCCTGCCAGGGGACTCGCTGCTTGTAACTGCGGGTGTGTTTGCCGGCGCAGGCCACCTTCCGATTGTGTCGCTCCTTCTCCTGGTCACGGTTTGCGCGATTATCGGTGACCAGTTGGGTTACTGGATCGGCCGCACTGCAGGCCAGGCTCTGTATCGCCGGGAAGATTCCTTTCTATTTCGCCGCAGTCATCTCCAGCGTGCTCATCGGTTCTATGAAAAGTATGGCGGTAAGACCGTCATCCTGGCGCGCTTTATACCGATTGTGCGCACCTTTTGCCCCCCTGTCGCGGGTGCAGCGAACATGCCTTACTCCCGCTATCTGACCTACGATATTTTCGGCGGTTTCATCTGGGTGGGAAGTATGATTTTGGGAGGGTACTTTTTAGGACGCAGCGTGCCCAATATCGACAAACGCATTCACTGGGTTATTCTCATCGTGGTTTTCCTTTCCGTGCTCCCCGGTATTATTAGTATTCTGCGAGCGCGTCGTGCAGCGAGGGCCGTACCCGCGCCGTCAGCTCCGCCTCCTGCGGCCGATAGAGAATAGTCTGTGTCCGCAGAGTCTGGGGCACTTCCCGCGATTCGAGCTCTGATATTCGACATTGGCCGCGTGATCATCCGTTTGGACATCAAGCGTGCAATGGATGGCCTTTCGGTTCGTTCCGCGGCTTCTCCTGAAGTGGTTTGGCAATCCATCCAAGATGATCCGCTGTGGCGGGAGTGGCAGGAAGGCCGCATTGCTTCGCGCGACTGGCACCAGTATCTGAGCCGCAGACTCGGGCTTATTCTTGGTTACGAGGAATTCTGTAGCATTTGGAATCGTGCTCTAGACCCCATCACCTTGCTCCCGGACTGGCTTTTCGCCGACCTCTCTCAGCGATATACGCTGGCTCTGCTTTCTAATACTGATCCCATTCACGTGGCCTACATGGAATCGAACTTTGACTTTATCCGGGCATTCCCTGTGCGTATTTATTCGTGCGCCGTCGGCGCCACTAAGCCGTGCCCCGCAATTTTCCAACGGGCACTGGAAGCTTGCTCGTTAACGGCATCAGAAGGGTTCTTTATTGATGACATCCAACCGTTTGTCGTAGCCGCTCGCGAGTTCGGCCTGCGAGGTCTGCAATTCCTTTCCGCAGACCAACTGCTTGCCGACTTTCGAGCTCTTGGCATCCTTTAGACTCCACTTCGAGGCGTAAGCAACTTCATTTCCTTACGCCAGCTTTCCGGCGAAAACTCATGTTTCGCGTAAAGATTCCTAGTACTAGTACCTACCCGACTACCTGTCCTTCCGGCCAGGTTCGGTAAGTTAAATCTAATGAATCGTTTACGGCGAAGCCTCAGCGCGAAGTGTTTGGTCCCAGCCGTGCTACCGTAACTGTGTCCCGGAATTACAAGAGTGTGAGGAGAAAAAGAATTTATGATCGAAGAACGCAACCACGATGTCGAAGTAAGAGAAATTAGGTCAGGAACGCCGGGTTGGGTCCTCCCGGTAATCGTCCTGCTCGCACTTGTGGCCACGGCGGGTCTGGTCCTCGG
>Ga0209117_1000400_pt1 | contig 19519 bp, 19 predicted proteins | sample BlaSpr_A8_OM2_M2_FD_187978 | JGI IMG/M metagenome (GOLD analysis project Ga0209117, IMG submission 187978) | Forest soil microbial communities from Thunder Bay, Ontario, Canada - Black Spruce, Ontario site 2_A8_OM2_M2 (SPAdes) (version 2) | ecosystem: Environmental > Terrestrial > Soil > Boreal...
CGGGGTCGTTTGCCAAAGCGACCCTGGATTTTCTGAAAAACAATGGCGACCCCAAGACTTTGGCCATCATCTCCGAGAACACGAACTTTGGACAATCGAACAACAAGTCCATGACCGAGGCGTCGAAAGGGGCCGGGCTGGACCTGGTGGACAGCGAGACTTATCAAGCCAGCTCGCCGGACTACAAGTCGCTGTTGCAGCGCGTGAAGAACAAAAACCCCGAAGTGGTTTACTTCGCGTCGTATTTGCTCGATGCCAGCACGTTGATGCGGCAGGCGGAACAGGTGCGCTTGAATCCCAAGTACTACACCTCGGCGGGCACCGGGTTTGCGGCGGCGGAGTTTCCCACGCCCGATAAAGGCGCAGGAAAATATGCCGAGTACACGTTTTCGGTTTCGCAGTGGCTGCCTTCGGCGAAATGGAAGGGCTCGTCTGAGTTCGATCAGAAATTTTTCAAGCTGACCAATACCCATCCTGCTTATCACGCGATGGAGGCCTATGCGGCGCTGTTGGTGGCGGCGGCGGCAATTGAAAGCGCGAAATCGACGCAGCCCCAGGTCCTGCGGGATACGCTGAGACAGATCAATCTGGCAGAAACTCCGTTCGGCCCGATGAAGTTCGATGCCACCGGGCAAAACGCACATCCGGTGCTGATCACGCAAGTGCAGGGAGGGCAATATAAAGTGGTTTGGCCTCCCGACGCCGCCGAGAACAAACCCATCATCCCGACCCCGGAGTGGTCGAAGCGCCAGTAAGGTTTTTCACCTTCGACCGGGAGTGATGACGGAGTCGAATTCAGCAAAACGTTTTTGATGCTATCTTCGCAGAGAAGGAGCTGCCGCAGTCTTGTGAACTGGTTCTATTCCACCATCCAGGCCGTCCTCAACGGCCTCTTGACCGGAGCGCTTTATGGCCTGATCGCCATGGGCATGGCGCTGATTTTTGGCGTGATGCGCATTGTGAATTTCGCGCACGGCGCTTTCCTCATGCTCGGGATGTATGCGACCTATGTGCTGTTTCAGACCACCGGCATCAATCCCTATTACAGTTTTCCACTGGCCGGCGCGGTGTTGTTCGTCATCGGATACGCCACTTACATGGGGCTGCTGCGGCCGATTCGCGGGCAGGTCGATTTCATGGTGATTCTATTGACCATGGGTCTGTCACTGATTATCACCGACGGGGTGCAGTTGATCTTTGGCGCCGATTATCACCAGATCAGTATTCCCCTTTTATCGAAGAACATTCGACTCGGTTCGCAGATTTCGATCAATGCGCCCTGGCTGGTATCGTTTGTGATCGCGGCCGTGCTGGCGGCGGTGCTGTATTTCGTGGTGACGCACACCATGTTCGGGCGGGCGGCGCGCGCCATCGCTCAGAACCGTTATGCGGCGCCGCTGATGGGAATCAATGTCAACCAGGTGCAGGCCGTGTCGTTCGGCATCGGCTCCGCCGCGGCCGGCATGGCGGGAGCGCTGCTGCTGCCGGTCTTCTATCTATTCCCGGATGTCGGTAATCAGTTCAAGCTCAAGTCGTTCGTGATGGTTGTGCTCGGAGGCATGGGCTCCATCCAGGGCGCGGCCATTGCCGGGCTGGTGTTGGGCGTGGTTGAGAGTCTGACCAGTCTCTACTGGGGCAACGAGTGGGCCCTGGCCGTCGATTTCGTGATCTTCATTCTGGTCTTGTCATTGAAACCCAGCGGGATTTTCGGGAGCCAGCGCGCATGAAGCGTTGGTACTTCATCCTGATGGGTGTTTTCTTTTTGCTGGCCTTGCTGGTTCCCCTGGTGGTGCAATCCGATTACACGCTGCAGATTCTGTTTCGCGTTTTTCTGTTCGCGGCCCTGGGGCTCGCCTGGAACTTAGTCGGAGGGTATACCGGCCAGTTGTCGCTGGGACATGCCGCCTATTTTGGCGTCGGAGCTTACTCGCTGGCGCTGTTCTCGAAAGCGGGTGTGTCTCCCTGGGTGTCGGTCTTGTTGGGCATAGCGCTGGCGGTGATTTCGGCAGCGGTGATTGGCAGCGTTTCTTTTCGACTGCGGGGGCCGTACTTTGCGCTCTGCACAATTGCCTTCGCGGAAGTGCTTCGGCTGACCGCCAAGAATTTGCCGAACCTGACCGGTGGCGATGTGGGAGTGCAGGTCCCGCTGCTGTTTCCCCAATCCACCACCAAGGCTTTCTATATTTCCGGCGTGCTGCTGACGGTGATTGTCCTCGCGCTCACGGCGTGGATCGAGCATTCCAGATTCGGCTACTATTTGCTGGCCATTCGCGAAGACGAGGATGCGGCGTTAGCGGTCGGAGTGAACACGGCACGTTGCAAGCTGTGGATTCTGCTGATCAGCGCCGCGCTCACCGCCATAGCGGGCGCGCTCTATGCCAGCCTCTTTTTATTCATTGTTCCGGACCAGGTGCTGGCAATGGAGATCTCAACCGAGATCGCGATCGTGGCCATGCTGGGCGGCGCGGGAACGCTGATCGGACCGTTGGTTGGTTCCATTACGCTGGAGACGGCCTCGGAAATCTTCAAGACTTTTTTCAAGGAAGCGAACCTGCTGATTTATGGAGTGCTGATTGTCGTGGTGGTTTTGTTCCTGCCGGAAGGCATTGTGGGCACCATCGCCAACAAGCTGCGCGTTTTCAAAACCGCGCCGATCGCGCCGTTCGCCACTCCGGAACCGCCCGATCCAAAGGAAGAAGCGCGGCGAGCGGTGATTTCGGAGTAGGAGATTTTGGGGATGTCCCTACTGGAAACAAAAAGCGTCAGCAAGCGGTTTGGTGGGCTGAAGGCCATCAGCGACGTCTCGTTCACGGTGCGGCCGGGTGAAATGTGCTTTATCGTGGGGCCCAATGGAGCGGGCAAGACCACGTTGTTCAACCTGATTACCGGTGTTTTTCATCCGGATAGTGGAAGCATTCATTTTGAGGGGCGCCCGATCACGAATCTGTCGCCAGACCGCGCCGCCAAACTGGGGATCGGGCGCACCTTCCAGATCGTGAAGCCGCTGCGCAACTTGACCGTGTTGGAGAACGTGATGCTGGGCGCTTTTCTGCGCACCTCCAGCCCGGCTAAAGCCGAGCAGGAGGCGATCAAGGTGCTGAAGTTTCTGCAGATGGAAAAGGTCCTTCACCTGCCCGCGCGCGGCATGGGATTGCCCATGCTGAAGCGTCTGGAGATCGCTCGCGCCCTGGCGACAAAACCCAAGCTGGTGCTGCTAGATGAGGTGGTAGCAGGCCTGCCAACATCGGAAGCGATTCAGCTGGCGCTGTTGTTAAAGCGCTTACCGGAGTGGGGTATCTCGGCCATCGGCGGCATCGAGCATGTGATGCAGGTAGTGATGCGCGTCGCCGACCGGGTCATGGTTCTCGATCACGGCACCGTGATTGCGGAAGGCTTGCCGCAGGAGGTCGTGCACCTGCCGGTAGTCATCGAAGCCTATCTCGGGTCGAAGTACAAGGAGATTGTCCAGTGAACGCGGCCCTGTTGCGTCTGGAGGATGTGCGCGCCAGCTACGGCGATCTGCAGGCGTTGTTCTCCATCACGTTCGAGGTGAAAGCCGGAGAAATTGTAACGCTCATCGGGGCCAACGGCGCCGGCAAGACCACCACGCTGCGCGTGATTTCCGGTTTGTTGGGATCGAAACAGGGCAAGGTGTACTTTGACGGCCAGGACATCACCAAAGTGTCGCCGCACGAGATCGTGATGCGCGGCGTCAGTCACGTCCCCGAAGGGCGGCAACTTTTTCCCTTCATGAGCGTGGAAGAGAACCTGGCGCTCGGAGCCTACATTCCGCGCCAGCGCCCGAGCATCAAACAGGCCATTGAAGAACAGTTCGAGTTGTTTCCCCGTTTGAAAGAACGCCGCAAACAACTGGCGGGTACGCTTTCCGGAGGTGAGCAGCAAATGGTGGCCATTGCGCGCGGTCTGATGGCCGCGCCGAAATTGCTGTTGCTGGATGAACCCTCGCTCGGCCTGGCCCCCAAGATCGTGGAAGAAGTTTTCGCCAAGGTGGAGCAAATCGGCAAGTCCGGTGTGACCGTGCTCATTGTGGAGCAGAACGTGGTGGACGGGCTGAGCATCTCCGACCGCGGCTATGTGGTGGAAAATGGTGAAGTCACCCTGCAGGGATCTCCGAAAGAACTCTTAAGCAACGAACAGATCCGAGCGGCGTATTTGGGGTTGTGATTCGACGGGACGCCCGTTCGGCGAGTTGCTCGCCACTTCGTCAGTCAAACGATTGGCTTCACCGGTGCTCAGTTCGAGGGAGCTGCGGACCGGCTGTGCACAAGCCCGGCAAAGCACACAAGCCAAATCGCAGGCCTCGTCTTCTTACTATGTCGTCTCACGACAGCCGAGCGGCGTCAAATGCACACTTGCATTCCATATGTGAAAACGCTTACGTTAGCCTCGAGCGATTCCAAGTTGATCGCCGAACGCCAGGAGGCGCGATGAAGGCAGTCGCCACAATACCGCACAGGATGGTCTTGCTCATGGTTGTGATCTGCACTGTTTCCCGCCCTATCTGGGCTCAACCGCACGACAAAGTGCATCCGGAGGCCACGGTGGAGACGAGCAGTTTTGGAAATCTGGACGACGGCACTACCGTTGAGATGTTTACCCTCAGGAACGCAAAGGGCGCTGTAGCCAAGGTAATTACCTACGGGGCCACCTTGACCGAACTGTGGGTCCCGGATCGCACCGGGAAAATGGGCGACGTCGTGCTGGGCTTCGACAACCTGCAAGGTTATTTGGGGAAACATCCCTGGTTCGGAGCCACGGTTGGGAGAGTCGCAAACCGCATTGCCAAGGGTAAGTTCACGCTCGACGGAAAAGAGTACTCGCTGGAGATTAACGACCCGCCCAACACCTTGCACAGCGGGTCAAAGGACTTGAGTCGCGTAGTATGGAAGGCCGAGGTCCTGCACGAGCGCAATGGCGCAGCCGCTCGCTTTACCTATCTGAGTCCGGATGGCGACGAAGGATTCCCTGGAAATCTCTCGGTAACGGTCGTGTATCGATTGACGGATAGTAACGAGTTACAGCTCGAATACACGGCAAAAACCGACAAGGCTACCCCTGTTAACCTTACAAACCACAGCTATTTCAACCTAGATGGCGCGAAGGATATCCTGGGCGAGATCCTCTATTTGCAAGCGCAACACTATACGCCCGTGGATGCAACGCTGATTCCCACGGGTGAAGTTACCGCAGTGAAGGGGACGCCCCTCGACTTCAACCATCCCGTAGCCATCGGCGCTCGAATCGAGGAGATGAAAGGAAATCCTGGCGGATACGATCACAACTTCGTATTGAGCCCGGAGACAGGCAAACTGAAGCTTGCCGCACGAGTCTATGATCCACTTTCCGGACGTGAGATGGAGGTTTGGACGACGGAGCCAGGAATACAGTTTTACTCCGGCAACTTTCTCGACGGCACCATCGTAGGCAAGCGAAAAGTAGCTTACGGGAAACACTCCGGGTTTTGCTTGGAGACGCAGCACTATCCTGACGCAGTGAATCATTCGGACTTTCCGTCGGTGGTTCTGCGGCCCGAATCGGTCTATCGGACGGAAACGATCTATAAATTTTCGACAAAATGAATCCGCCAGTAATCCGGCTGAGTATGCTGCAAAGCTTCTTGCATGCGGTCTCTCCGCAACCGGATTTGATCGCTACCGGAAGCATTCGGGGCGAGCATGAGGTATCCATCGAAATACGTTAGGGGGTTCCCCTAGTTTCTAAGACACCGATATTGCGGTGGGGTTGCTGTTTGCTTCGGTGCGGACACGGTTCAATATTTGGTGCAACGCCGGATAGATTCTGCGGTACGTTTGGTAAGCCTGGTCGAGGATGGCGGCGTCTTGCGCATTCGGCCTGATTTGCTGGGCTGTCCGAACCACGGCATCGCAGGCTTCATCGACGGATTTCCAATTCTGCGCGCCGACTCCTGCCAGAATGGCTGCGCCATATGCAGCTCCCTCTTCCGCTTCTACGACTTCGACCGCATGTCCATAGACATCCGCCTGAATCTGCCGCCACAGGATTGATCGGGCTCCGCCGCCGCCCAGGCGAATGCATTCGACGGGAACGCTCATCTCGCGCAAGATCGTGAAACTGTCCCGCAGGCTGAACGCAACGCCCTCCAAAATGGCGCGGATGACGTGGGCGCGCGTATGCGAGGCCGAAAGGCCCACCAGAGCGGCGCGCGCATTCGGATCGCAGTGAGGTGTGCGCTCGCCCATCAGATAGGGGGCCCAGAGAACACCATCTGCTCCGGCGGAGACTGCTGCCGCTTCTTCGGACAGCCGCTCGTAGGGATCGCGGCCGTCGTCCGGCCCCGCTCCAAAGCGATCCCGGAACCATCTCAAAGACAGGCCGGCGGCTTGCGTAACTCCCATCACGTGCCAGCGCCCGGGAATAGCGTGGCAGAAAGTATGAAGGCGTCCGTGAGGATCGAGCACCGGCCCATCGGTGGCTGCAAATACGACCCCGGAGGTGCCAATGGTTACGCTAATGGCTCCGGGACGGACGATTCCCATCCCAACGGCACCCGCTGCCTGATCTCCGGCACCAGCCACGACGGGCGTTCCAGGTTTCAAGCCTGTGGCCTCAGCTCCGCGAGCTGAGACGCGGCCACAGACCTGTGGAGACTCACACAGGGCGGGTAGCAGTTGCGGTTCGATCCCAGTTCTGCTCAGTACTTCTGAAGACCAAGTGCGCTGGGCGACGTCGAGAAGAAGGGTGCCCGAAGCGTCTGCCATGTCAGTCGCCCGCTCGCCGGTGAGCCGGAAACGCACATAGTCCTTCGGCAACATCACATGCGAGACGCGCTGCCAGTTTTGCGGTTCGTTTTCCCGGACCCAGAGCAGCTTAGTAAGAGTGAAGTTGGTAAGAGGGAGATTGCAAGTCAGGTGAATCAGTCGACCCCGGCCGAAAAGGGTGGAAAGCTCCTCGACTTGCGGTTCGGTGCGTTGATCGCACCAAATGATCGCGGGCCGGACCACCTCGTCGTCGGCGCCTAGCAACACCGCTCCATGCATCTGTCCGGAGAATCCGACGCACCCGATCGAATCTCCGCCGGCGCCCAGCTTGTTGAAAGCGCGCCGGACGGCCAAGCTGCAGGCCCTCCACCAATCCCGCGGGTCCTGCTCCGCCCATCCCAGTTGAGGGGACGCAAACGGCGCGTGGTCCTCGGCCCCGGACGCAATGACTCTTCCTCGCTCGTCCATGATCAGAGCGCGGGTACCGCCCGTGCCGACATCGATCCCGAGGAACTTGATATTTCCTCCTGCGTGCGCCGCCCAGCGAGATGAGATACGACTGCGTGGCGTTAAAACCGCTCAGCACGGCCGCTTCTTGCAGTTTCTGATCGGCCGTCAGAAAGACCCGGCCTTGCGGGACGTCTTCACACCATACTAGCGCCGCTGCCAACTGCAGCGCGTCGGCTGCCCGCAAATCATAACGATCCACAAGTTGCATCGCTTTCGCGCGCACCGCATCCGACGGCTGAATGACAGACCAAGCGTCGGCAAGGGCGGTGGCGTCTCGCGCCTAAGCTGCCATTTTTCCACTCTCCGGCGACACCCTTCGGGGACCGCGCTCGCAGTGGCCTTCCCTGTCCTGATCTTCAGTCTCCGGTGTCACGCTTCTCGTCGTCAGAACCTTCCTGTTAGCCAGCCGCTGCCGGAGGCTCTTGCAGCGGGTTCCCGTCCGTTCCCGACGGCGTTCCACCTGGCGGCGCCTCAGCCGAATAGTCCACATCAGAAGCCTTTGGCAACCGCCGTTTTCAAAAACTACTGGTCTCCTAGTTTGGTTTCCGGAGTTCTTGCGTCGCCGGTGCGTCATGCTCACCGCTAGCGTGCGACTGCTTGATGATACTCTCCCGCGGAACACGCTTCTGGTCCCCAGGTGGTCCGCTAGCAGGTGCGAACAGGCCACCCCCGCCAGTCGACCGCGCGAGTTTAAGTTGTCTTTGCTGCCGCCGTCGCTCATGCTCTCTCATGAAAATGCGGTCCACCTCCACGCCGAAGTCGAAACAGAATTCGTTGCGCCGCTCGTCCAGGAGTAATAGGCTTACCTTTACACGCGCCTGGTCGCGGCATTCGGCGGGGACATTTACGTAGCCGCCCGCAATGATCACCCCCTCCGTTTGGCGAGGACGCAGAGGGACTTCGGGTTCGAGCCAAGAATTGAGAACGGTGGGGGGAGAATGATACAAAGAACGAATCACGTCCTGATAGTATGGGCTGTCCCCGGACGCCCATAATTCGAGCGCACCATCGTCCCAAGGCGTCTTCAGTGCGACCTCCGTCATCAGAATCCCAGACCTCAGAACGGTCAATTTGGCCGGCACGAGTACTGCAACCTCACCCCACGGCAACTCGTAAAGCTTGGCGATTTCATACTGGGTCTGATCAAGACTTATCCGCTCGGCTTCGGGAGGGCAGTCCACAGCATGCCCGATGGGGATGCCCATCTGTTCAAGCCGTGTCAGGCGGGACTGGTATTGTTGGCGCTCGGTCTTGGTCAGCCATTGCTTTTGCGTCGGCATCTTCTCCTCCGGACTTTTGAATGCGAACGAAAATTCCTACATAACCATCACAACCACCATAACTTTACTTAGAATGAACAGGTTTCTCCTGATTACAGTCGGGGCAACCGACCTCGACGCGCTGCGCGCATGGCAGACGGTAGGCGCGAGCCAATCGGTGAATGCTCTGGCTGGTCTCTCGCCCTAGCAAAACTTGCCGCCCGGCGCTGTTGGTGTGCCGGCGAATGTTCAGGCCGCGAAGTTTCCAGCCGATTTCTTCCGCGCTGTAAGTGACGGGCTCTCCCCGAGAGCGCAGCAGCGCATTCACGTCTTGCGCGAGCTGACCGACCATGACCTCGCGCCGTTTGCGGAGGTGAGTAAGACTCCACAGGATTTCTACGATCACGCATTGAACTTCGCGAGATCTTTGCCCGCGGGCCTCGTCGTCTTGCGGTCGCAGCAGCGCGACTACATCGCGGGCCAGTTCCGAATCTTCCGGGAAGCATGCCGCGAGCGTGCGAGCGAGCTGGCCCGTTGCAGTGGTGAAGTTCGAGACGTCAACCGGAGAATCACCGATTTTGCTGGCATTCTTCAGCCGGTACATGAGCAGGCGCGGCTGAAAATCCCTCGCTATGTCGTTTTGAGCTCGCTCGCCCAATGCGGACGATTGCAATTGCGACGGCGCCGCAGAGATGTCGATCACGCTCCCGCCAAAACTGTCGACCGCAGTTTCGTCCCCGCAGAAGATCGCTTTCGGACGACACAGATCGACGACGCTTTCTCGGTTTCCAGGCAATTGCAGACCCCGATAGCTCGATGCGCGGACGAGGCGCTGCAGGTTTGGTTTCAGCTCTTGCTGGTGGAGAAGCAGGGTGAATGGCAATTGCATAGGCAAAGACCGGAAGCTGCCCGCTGTGACTTCGGCCAACAACAGCGGATGCCGACAGACGCAGTTCAGCAGACGCAGCACGGCGATGCCGAGCTCCGGCTCGGGCCCAGAAATTATCAGAGTTGGCGCGCTTGGCAAGCGATCGGACAACCAAGTGCTGATCGAAAAACCGGCGAGTAGACTCGATTCCCGATCCGGCAGGTCCGCGTGGCGCTTAAACAAGCCAGTGATTGCAGCGAACTGGCCGCGAGCTGAGTCGTAGTCGCGGCACCCGGAAGGAAAACGCGTTGCCCGGTATAGCCTGGGAGGCAGTTCGGGGGCCTCGTAAACGCACCCGCGGTGTTCGACATAGGGCCCAATGGTTGCGTTGCGCCCGTCCCACAGCATGAGATCGGGTTTATTTTGGCCAGAAGAACTGGCGACCGGTTCGATGATCGCGCCATCCCCAAAGACTTCACTGGCGCTGATGATGCGACTCCTTGTCGCAATTGCAGACGCGCTCAAAATGCGCGTCGCCCGGCGCGGGGAGCCTACGGAGTTCTCCCTGGAGTCGGAGATCTTGCCCACAGCGCCCTGTAATGAAGGTTTGCGACGATGCATGCGACCGCCGAGTACGCAAGGAATCCCGAAAAGAATCGGGGCGCACGTTGGAAACAACTCGCGAAAGGAATACTGCTCGGTCGCGGAAACACCCTGCCGCTAGACAGGTTGATTCTAACGAAGAAGCACATGTGGTGCAAGTTCTTGCGAGTTCTGCCTTAGATAAGCAATACCTACCAGTCGGGGATGCACGAGCGACAACTGCCGCTCTCGTCAACTCGCCGAAGGGGCCGCCCTCGCCTATCGATCCTTTGCCGGTGGCGAGTCCTTGACCCTGGCCTTCTGCTTGGCTACCAGGCGCTGCATGAATTTGGGCCGTTGCTTCTTATAGGCCTCGCCCCTAAAGAGCCGTACTTGACCGCCGAAAGCGATGTGCCGCTAGCGGCAGAGCAGCAGATCCTGTGTGCGACCGAGGCGGACGGAACTCCGCCTCGATCGCAGATTTCGCGCTCTGCGATGTCGATCCGGAACGTCAAACGGCGGTTACCGGTGACGCTGAGGCTCCAAGTGCCCTTGCGGTCGCCGGCCAGTGTGCCAAATGCCGTCGCCTTGGGAATCTGTACTAAACGCATTTATGATTGTGTTTAACGCCACTATATGAAAGACTATATGCATATGGTACAGCGACGGTTCTGGCAGAGGCTCGTCGAGCAAGCATGGAGCGAACGCTCCGTCGTTTGGCTGGCTGGGGTACGCCGTGTAGGTAAGACCTTCCTCTGTCAGAGTCTTCACAACATCGAATACTTCGACTGTGAACTCCCTCGCACGCGGCAAATGATGGAGGACCCTCAGGCTTTTCTTGACAGCCTAAGTAGCCGCCGCGTCGTGCTGGACGAGATCCACCGCCTGCCGAATCCCTCCGAGTTATTGAAAATTGCGGCAGATCATTATCCCAATACCAGGGTGCTGGCGACGGGTTCTTCCACTCTAGGAGCTTCAGCTAAGTTCAAGGACACTCTCGCCGGGCGCAAACGAAACGTCTGGCTTACGCCGATGTGCTTGGAAGACTTGAAAGACGCCAATCGTCCCGATCTGCGGCATCGATTCTTGCGTGGTGGTCTGCCCCCGTTCTTTCTGTCCGAGACGTTCCCCGAGCGCGATTTCCAGGAGTGGATGGACGCCTACTGGGCCAAGGACGTTCAAGAGCTGTTCCGCCTGGAGAGGCGTTCGTCTTTTCAGAAATTCACCGAGTTGATGATGACTCAAAGCGGTCGATTGTTTGAGGCCACGCGATTCACGGCCCCTTGCGAAGTGAGCCGCACAACGATCAGCAACTACCTCATGGTGCTGGAAGCTACTTTCGTCGCACACGTGATTCGTCCCTTCAGCACGCACCGACCCACCGAAATTGTTTCCGCTCCCAAGGTTTATGGCTTTGATACCGGGTTTGTTTCCTACTACCGCGGCTGGCAGGATTTGCGCCGGGAGGATCTTGGCGCGCTATGGGAACACTTTGTGCTGAACGAGATCATGGCGAGGCAACAGTCCCGCGAAGTCTCGTATTGGCGGGACAAGCGTGGCCATGAAGTGGACTTTATTCTGACAGGGAGGCGAAATAAGCCAATCGCACTCGAATGCAAGTGGTCGGCTTCTGACTTCGACGCCACCAATCTGCAGGCATTCCGCCGGCAATACCCTGAGGGCGAGAATATAGTTGTTGCTCACGATGTGGATCGCCAGTTCAGTCGGCAATACGCGGGCCTCACGGTTCGATTCGAGAGTCTCCCGGCCCTCGTGCGAATGATCGGTCGCAATTCGCGCGATTGACTATCATCGACACCGCGGTGTGGCCGTTATTCGAAAGCATTTGGAACTATGCTGCCTTCTTTGACTACGCGGAATGCTGGATGTCAAGATCAGCCACACCGTAATCAACGGCATTTCGCTCATCAACCTCGACGGCTTCGCCCCAGCCAGCCAGTGGGAAGAACTGTCCGCGGCTCCGGTTTCGGGTGCTTCTCGCTCCAACACTGCGGAGGCGTCCCAATGACCTACTCCTACACCCAGATCAGCCAATACCTTAGCTGCCCTCGCCGTTACCGGCACCGCTACCTCGACGGCTGACAGGAAAAAGACACTCGTGCCGCCATGCTTTTCGGCCGCGCGTTTGAACAGGCCGTCGCCGCCCTTTCTCGCCGAGAAGATCCGGCGGTGCTGTTCGAGCAGTGGGGCGTTTGCAAGGACATGGGTTTGACCTACTCCGGCAACGACAATTGGGACCGCATGCTGCAACAAGGCATCCAGTTGCTCGATCGTTTCGCTCAGGACGGGCGCGTTCGCATTCGGCGCCTTCGCTCAACCCAGCAGATTCAGTTCACGCGGACCTTGGCTTCCGGCAACGGCCGATTCGATCCTGCAGGAGATCGCTCGACTTTGTTCTCGCATTTCCGGGACACGACATTCGGAGTGAGAGTGTTCTTAGCAAATTAAAATGTCCGCTTTTTGTAGCAAGTGAAATGTCCGGTTTCGTTAATCTCCCACGGCCTTGCTTGCCGCCAGTTTCAAGTTGAGGATCGGACCGCCGCGCTCGTCGTGGAAGCCAACCTGATCACTATCTGCTACGATCGCCATAATCGGGCCCACGGCCTGAAGCGTCCGCGTGCCGGCTAATTTCCTTAATGGTTCGCCACAGCGAGTCCAGAGCGCGATACGAGCCCTAACCGCGATTATTTACACCTTGCATCCGGCCCCATAAAGAGAAAGAGCAGCAAAACTATCTACTTTCCCGGTTTTTCTCACCAAATGGTGTGAAGAGCCCGTGACCGTCGGATCCCGCGGTCCGCAGTAAGCAGAGACAGTCCCTCGACCAGCGCGGTGGCTCCTATGATGCGATCCGCTGGATCCTTAGGATATGCTGCTGGAAGTCCGAGGGCGCGCACGCATGCGCGGCCGCTGATCGGTAGGATGATGAAGCGCGCCTCGACCTCACGCAGGAAAGATTCGAGGCTGATGTCGAGACGGATGCGCCCTTTGCTCGAGAGTGTCGCCAACTCCAGGAGAGTAATGTCGGAAATGGCTAATCCGTCCCCGTTCCGACGCGCATCATCGATGGCCGCTCTTGCGTTCTTGGAGAGGTGAGTTTGGTCAAGCGCCAGCCAGACGACAATATGCGTATCGACAAGAATCACCTGAGTTTGCCCCAGTCTTCACGCGCAATGGCAGGGGAAACGACATTGCCTGTAATCGCACCCTTGCCAGCCAGAAAATTGTAGATGTCGTCTGCTCCTTTCTCGACAGGGATAAGCTTCGCGACTGGTTTGCCATGTTTTGTGATCACCACGGTCTCGCGCTTAGCCTGAACTTCATCCATGACCGCAAGACAATGGACCTTAAAAGAACCGGCAGCCATTTTCTTCATTCGGAAGCTCCATAATCATGGTCATTATACCATGGTCGTAATCGAACCGTCATCCGGACTCGACACCTGCGGCAGTGTCGGCGACGAACCCATCGTCGCCTCGCGTCGGATTTGTCCAGTCATCGAATCTCGATCCGGACGATCCCGCGATCAAAGCGAGGGTGGGGATTTGGTTTGCCGTCCCTGTGCACCCGGGGTGCACAAACTTGCCTGTGCAACCAGGTTGCACAAACTTGGGCGTCAGTGCCCTACTCTACTCAATAACCAATGCCGACCATTGACGGGCGCGTTGGTTGCAGTTAGGCACGGGCAAAGGCCGAATACAAATCGAGCATGGCAGGCGTTTACTCACACACTGATACTAGGCGAACATACGGCGAATATCAATACCCTTGGGAGACTTGTCGCGATCATGGGTACCGTCGAAAGCGAGAGCGAATGGACAGTACCGCGCTGCGCAAGAGCGACAGTGACGATCAGCAACTTCATCGCTGCTGCCCTCGAAGAGGCTGAAGTTTTCTCTGTCATCACGGGTGTAAAATGTTGCCATGACAGATCGCGCGCAAGATTTGCTCCGTGAAGCTCTGACGCTGCCCATCGACCAACGCGCTGATGTTGCCGCCGGGCTACTGGCCAGCCTGGATGAGCCTTCGACAATGGATGCTGAGGCTGTGCAAGCGGCGTGGGCGAGTGAAATCGAGAGACGCGCCAGGCGCGTCATGGCGGGCGAGTCCGTGGGCGAACACTGGGAGCATGTGCGCGCACGTGTTGCCCGACGGTTAGGTGATCAGTGAACCGTCCCTTCCGAACCGAACCTGAGGCCTCGGCCGAACTAGGGGAGGGGCTGTTCACTCTTCCGCTCCACGACTCCGACCGGGTTGTGGAGGTTTTTGTTGTTGATCGCCCCGCTATGACGCGCGCACGAACTACAGGGGACACGATTCCATTAGGTCCTGGAATGAACCAGTGATACTCAGTCCGCATCGTCACCTTCGATACCTCCATCGGCAACTTTCAGAAATCGTCACCAAGCCTTTCGGAGCGCCGCGAGTCCTTGGAGATAATCCTCCTGTTCGACCCTGCTCTCCACCCCGTATTCCGTTAGGATCGTCATCATCTTTCCCACGGGGACTCCAGCAAGCTCAGCGGCTCTGCCGAGAGATGCCTCCCCCTTCTTGTACCGTTCCACCGCGAGCAAGATTCTCCCGCGGGTAACCATGTCCCGCACAGCTTTGGACAGATCACTCCTCTGTTCCTTTGTGAGTTCGTTCAGGAATTCGAAGTTCTCACGATCCATCCGGATGCTCATGGTCTTGCTCATTGTCTTGTCTCCAATTTCCGTCTGGCATCTTCCAGAATTGATTCTTTATAACGCCCATGTTTTGCCAGTGTCGTAAGTTTGGCCAGGGCCTCGCTACCGGTAAGCAAACCCTTTTCGCGGCTTCGAACTAAGATGCTGATAGCGGTGGTGAACGCAATACCGAGCAACTTGCAGGCATTGATTCCGTTCTTGTCATCAATGCCCAGGACTTCAGCCTTTTCCGCGAGGGCGAGCACGATGGCCTCCGCTTCACCCCTGCCTAGGCCGAAATCTCCTTGCAATTTGACAACGAGTTTCCTGTTCTTGACGGCGATGACTTTGAGTCTTGACTCATCCAGAGCCTTTTGAATCAGGAGTGCATCCAGTGATTTCTTAACACCGCAGCATTCCTTCTCAACCTCAACTGGAATAGCAGCCTCAAGCTCAATGCCAGTCAGGAAAGAATCCAGAAGCTCGGCCTTCGCGATGAGGATCAGCGTGGATGCGTCAAATACAATCATTATGACGACTTATTACAACTGTAATCATAATATGAATGGGTTTGGGGTGGCAAGTTCAGTTTGTGGAACAACAACCTCCCCACGAACTAGGAGTAGTTCCGGACGGGCGAACGCGCCGTCCGGTTCTTTGGCGATCCCGATATCCACGAGGCCGTCTCAGGTCAATCTTGGGAAGGAATCTCACGGCGATCAGGTTTTGTCTTGCGGGTCCTTCTGCCGAGCTTTTGCCCGTTGATAACAAGCAACTTGTTGGCTTCGTTTCGCAAAATCGGTGCTAAACGGTCAACTGCCGCCCTCGCTGGCTTTCGGCTCCCTACCCGACAAACTGTGAGAGCTGAGCGAGCCTTTCCAGAGCCATAACGATCTTTGCGACGGTGTCACTTGTTTGAATTTGCAGATCGATCACGCACGGAGATCAGTGATTTGCGTATGGTTCAAGCTATTTCCCGAAACAGAGAGCGTACTCATCCTGCCGGATACGGAACTGAAGTAAGAACGTCTCGGACCAGAGAAGCAGCCAGGAAGGAGGTTTGAGAAGCGCGCATTGAGTTCACTCCGACAGGCGTGTTGGTTTTCTCTTCTCTGCGGGCTTGCCTGAACCGGTTTCTTGTTTGCCCCAAACTTCCATTAACGTCGTCTCAAGATAATTCGTAAGTGATCGTCGCTGTTTATTCGCCTCCTCGATGAGTCTTCGCTTGAATTCTACTGAGACTCGAAAGTTGAGAGTTTTCTTTTTTTTCATAGAGATCCGAGATCTTCAGCACGATGCTACTTAACATCGTTGGCGAGGGTCAAGAACTGCCGTGGTTCACGAATTTGCTTGACTAAATGTAATGCAAGGTGCATTATGTTAATGCAATACGCATTACGTTTGGATGGAGGCACAAATTGCGAAGTCTAAACAACATCTTGTCGCGTCGTAACTGCAGACTTGCGCGTAAAAAGTGGGATTTGGAACCTAAACACCCGCTACTCGCGACGCTAAAATGGCTTTCCGAAGCCTTCGAGCTTTCAGTTTTGGCCGGCGATTTGATTCTTCTCCACGCGAACTGGTACGTAACGCATGCTGGTCTTCTTCGCATAGCGCGACGCAATCGCTGTTCTGGGATGCGTGTTCAGTTCATCCAAGAACTTTCCGATACAGCAGCCCGGCGGTTCGCTTTTCAGGCGACCGTATTCAAGTCGAAAACCTGCCAAGGCTTCGTGGGCTACGGTGACGCTGACCCATCGAACGTATCGCCGCTGGTGCACGGTGCAGAGATGCGGGTGGCGGAAACCAGGGCGATCAATCGCGCTTTGCGCAAGGCCTATGGCATCGGCATCTGCTCGGTCGAGGAGATCGGATCCTTTGCCGAGCCAGCATGCACCGCACGCGAGTCGACGAAGCACCCGCCGCAACCCGCCAACGGTAACTACGGCGGCCCCAAACTGCGGGACCGTCTCTGCCAGCTCATCCGCCGGCACAAGCTCGATCCCGAACTCGTAAAGGCCTATGCCGTCGACTTCTGCGGTACCAAGACGCTCCGAGAGGCCAACAGGGAGCAGGTTGAGAACTTCGTCCAGCAACTGGCCGACTGGGCGGAGAAGGACCGCAACGCCCTGCTCTGCCAGCTCAACAGTTACGTGCGACCGAAACAGGAGGTGGTCGCATGAAACGCCAAGTCCCTGGTCTTGCCGAAACTGCCCGCGATTCTCGGCCGGAGATTCCCGACGGGGTCTTCCTCGTGCGCGTCGATGGCGCCCAGTTCCGCTGGCACGCCCACAAACCGTTCTACGTCCTCCGACTCTCCGTCCTTGAGCCTCGCACTCTGGCTGGGCAGTCCATCGTGGGGCGGCTTTACTGTACGCAGAAGGCGATGTGGAAGCTGGGGTGGTTCCTGCGGGATTTTCTATACGACCCGGAACTCTTGGCCCACGAACAGGTCGACGAAAAGGCTTTGCCCGGACTCCGCGGTGTGGTCAAGATCAGCCACACCGTGCTCAACGGCATTTCGCTCATCAACCTCGACGGCTTCGCCCCGGCCAGCCAGTGGGAAGAACTGTCCGCGGCTCCGCTATCGAGTACTTCTCGCCCCAACCCGGAGGAGGCTACCCGATGACCTACTCCTACACCCAGATCAGCCAGTATCTTGTCTGCCCGCGCCGCTACCGGCACCGCTACCTGGACGGATGGCAGGAGAAAGACACCTGTGCAGCCATGCTCTTTGGCCGAGCCTTCGAACAGGCCGTCGCCGCCCTTTTTCGCCGTGAAGACCCGGCGGCTGTGCTGTTCGAGCAGTGGAGCGTGTGCAAGGGCACGGGCCTGACCTACTCCGGCAACGACACCTGGGACCGCATGCTGCAACAAGGCATCCAGTTGCTCGAGCGCTTCGCGCAGGACGGCCGCGTTCGCATTCGCCGCCCTCGTTCAAGCCAGCAGATTCAGTTCAATCGGACACTCGGTTCTGGCAACAATTTCGTCGCCTACGTCGACGCTATTGGCGAACTGGATGGTACCCCCTGTGTGCTGGAGTGGAAGACTACATCCGCGCGATATCCAGAAGAGCCGGCCGGCATTTCCGCGCTTGATCCGCAACTTGTCTGCTATTCCTGGATAACCGGGATCGACGGAGTTGCCCAAATTGTTTTCGTGCGCAAGCGGCTGGTTGAAGTCCAGTATCTGCGTGCCACGGTTACCGAGGAACAGCGGCGGGAATTTGCAACTCTGGTCGATGACACAGTCCGACGGATCGAGTCCGGGCTCTTCCTGCCTCATAGTGGGATCCGCTTTCCACAGAATCCGTGCACCACCTGCCCCTTCATCGGCCTCTGCCTCGATAAGCGTGACTTGGTCGAAGCCGCACTCGTCCGCAAGCCAGGAGTCGATCTTGGTCTGTTTGACGAACTTGTTTACTAGATATCCGCCGATGCCGCCGAAGCTCAATCGCAAGCGAGCACTGTTTGTCCTCACCAAGATCGACGAAATCCTGGCTTGGGAGAAGCAGAAAGAGATGGAGCGCGACACCCGCTTCGTCGAGCTCGGCCGGTATCTGTGCGAGGTGCGGGCAGGGCAGTACTGGCGACTGGAGAACCTGACGTCGTTTGACGACTTTCTGGCGAGGCGGTTCCCGGAATCGCGAAGGAAAGCGTACTACTTGATGTCCATCCACGAGCACCTGCCGCCGCAGGCCAGACGTGAGCTAAGAGAAGTGGGATGGACGAAGGGGCTGGAGCTAGCGAAGATCGCGCGCCGGGACGGGCAGCAGTTCGATTGTGCAACCTGGTTGCACAAAGCTCGAGCCCTGCCGAAGGGAAGACTTCAGGCGGGCAGTGGAGAAGGAACTGACGGGAAGGGAAGAGGAACCGTCGGAGCTGATCTACTTCAAGGTCTACAAGAGCCAGATCCCGGTCATCGAGCAGGCGATCGAGACGGCAGCCCTGATGCTGGGCACGGATAAATCGCGCGGCTACTGTCTGGAGATGATCTGCGCCGACTTCCTGGCTGGGGCAAACCTCGACAACCAGAATCCAGAGACGATGCTGTGGTCAATGACGCGGTTCTTCAAGTTCTTGCCCGCCGAACAGCAGCAGGCTTTCCTCGAAAACCTGCGCGAGAAGGCGTCGTGAGGATGATTCGCCCAAATGCCGCTCCCTCGCGGCTGGACCCCTTGTCGTACGAAAATCTGCGCCAGCAGATCCTGCGTCGCGACGGCTGGAGGTGTCAATCCTGTGGCACGATGTCGAATCTTGAGGTGCACCACAGGAAGTTCCGCAGCCATTCGGGAGCCGACTCAGAGGAGAACTTGATCACGCTCTGCACGGCATGCCACGCCAGAGTGCATCGCCGCTAAGACCACCACCACCCGGTAGTGGCTGACACAGCGCCAGCCCAAGGCGCGAATTGCGAACCGTTGGTGTATGCAATCCAGGACTCTCATGGATAGTTACGCATTAGCCCGCCGCAAGAATCGCAGGTCGCCACATTTCTGTCCTCCACATGCCAATAGAGGGTTGGCTTTCCACACTTGTTACAGTGCTCGGGCTTTGGCCCCTGGTAAGGGGATGAGTGTCTTTTTAGTGTTCTGTCGTAGGTTGCCCGCTTACGCGGATTCGAAAGTGTCGCATATGCGACGTTGATCTCTCTCATTTTCCGCCCGGCTTCCGCGTGCGCTTCCGATCCGCTCGGAAAGAGGTCGGGATGACAGCGTTTCACCAAAGATCGGTAAGAGCGTTTGATATGTTCGGCGGTTGCTTCTTGTGGTATCCCAAGAGCCTGGTAGTGCGTTTTCATGGGTTTTGCGTCAAGTTCGGGCAATTCGAACTCACGAATAACGGAATCTCG
>Ga0209117_1000401_pt1 | contig 19502 bp, 11 predicted proteins | sample BlaSpr_A8_OM2_M2_FD_187978 | JGI IMG/M metagenome (GOLD analysis project Ga0209117, IMG submission 187978) | Forest soil microbial communities from Thunder Bay, Ontario, Canada - Black Spruce, Ontario site 2_A8_OM2_M2 (SPAdes) (version 2) | ecosystem: Environmental > Terrestrial > Soil > Boreal...
AGAGCCAGTTGGTGGATCATCTAGCGGAGGCGGCGGGGATTTCCGCGGGGCAAAGGATTCTGGATGTGGGGTGCGGAATTGGCGGAAGCAGCATTCACCTAGCGCAGAAATATGGAGCTACGGTTACGGGAATTAACATTTCTCCGGTGCAGGTGGGGATGGCCTCGAGAAGAGCGGCACGCGCAGACGCGAATGCGAACTTTTTGTTGATGAATGCGGAAAGCATACAGATTGACGAAAAATTTGACGTGATCTGGTCGGTGGAATCCATTTCGCATTATGAAAATCCGCGAAAGTTTTTTGGCGGAGTTGGGAAATTGCTAAAGCCCAGCGGAATCCTGGCGATAACGGATTGGTTTAAGAAAGAACACGTAGCTGGCAGCGCTGAAGAGGAATACATCCGGCCAATCGAAAAAAGCATGATGGTGGAACTGCACACCATGGGTGAATATGGCGAGTGGATGAAAGAATCCGGTCTTAAATCCAGCAAAAATGAAATCTTAAACAAGCAGTGCGCGAAGACCTGGGATGTTTGCCTGGACATTATTAAGGATATGAGTTTTTGGAAATTGGCGGCGCAAAATGGGGCGGAATTTGTCACTTTTTTAGAGGGGTTCCGGGCGATGAGAGCGGGGTTTGCTTCGGGTAATTTCATTTACGGAATGATGGTGGCTAATGCTGGCGTGAGCGAATCGGCGGACGGGCGCAGCGCGCTAAAAAATGTTCCGGCGGCGATGAAAACGCGATAGAATTCGCAGACATTGGCCGGTCAGTAAAGGGATTATCTAAATGGATCTGCAAACCGCGCGGCCACAACTGCCGGCAATCACGTCATTGCGCTTTTTTGCGGCACTGCACGTAGTAATTTTTCATTTGCAGGCGCTGCGAATCGTTCACGGTCCGAACTGGTACTATAAAACCGCTTCCATTGGTTATGCCGGAGTCAGCTTTTTCTTTGTTCTTTCAGGTTTCATTCTGGTTTACACCTATGCCGGGCGCGAGATCACGTTAAAACAGTTTTGGCGCGCGCGTTTTGCGCGGATTTATCCGGCTTACGCGTTTTCTTTGTTGGTTAACGCGCCCTCCTTTTTTTATGTGGCGCTGTATCTGGATGTTCCGTTTTTCGCGTGGGCTAAAGCACATTTAAAACTTATCACGGTGCTGGTGCCAACCTTGCTGCAGTCCTGGGTGCCTAACGCGGCTCTCACGTGGAATCCGGTTGCCTGGAGCTTGTCCGTTGAGGCTTTTTTCTACCTGATTTTTCCGTTTGCGATGCTGGTGCTTTTGCGGCGCTCACGGCCACAACTATTTTTTATCGCAACTGCCGCTTACCTTGTTACGCTGGCTATTTCCGTCTCGTATACCCTGTTGAACCCGGACCATCTGGCGGTAATCGACTCCGATGTTATCGGTGCCTTCTGGTTGAACGCCATAAAATTTCATCCGCTGGCGCGATTGCCAGAATTTTTGCTCGGAATGGCCACTGGGTTTATATACCTGCATGCGCCAAGAGAAAATTCGAAAAATGCGTTGCCGCTGGTTGCTTTGGGGATCGCGGCGATTGTGGCGGCTATTTATTTCTGCAACGCAATTCCATATGCGATTTTACATACTGCGTTGCTCGGGCCGGCGTTTGCCGCGATTGTCTATGGATTCGCGCTGCGGCCGAGATGGGGATGCATTCTGGAAAATCGCGCGCTGGTATTGCTGGGAGAGGCAAGCTACAGCTTGTACCTGTTACATGTAATGATAATGTTTAATTTTTTCCGCACATTTACTGGACAGTTGCGGTATCACGGACCACTGGCCGTACTCGCATACCTGGCGCTGTCATGCAGTATTGCCATAGCGGTATTTTTACTGATTGAGCAGCCCGCGCGCCGATGGTTGAACCCCAAGCGCAAATTGCCACCCGAGCCGGTGGACGTGGAGCGAGCTCGCGGAGTCACTCCTGTAGTTTCTGCCTGAAAAACTTCACGTTAAAATTTTCAATGGAGCGAGTTCGTAGGAAGGACATATTTCTTTTTGGTGGAGCCGATGGGATTCGAACCCACGACCTCCTCGATGCCATCGAGGCGCGCTCCCAACTGCGCCACGGCCCCACCGGAGTGTAACTGGTAAAGTTTAACATATTCTTTCCGCGGCAGAGCACCGCGCGGGCTTTGTTTGTAGGGCACCGCGCGGGCTTTGTTATTGCCGAAGGAAGTAAGGTAAGGTGGTGCGCGGTGAAAAAACTTGTCTAAGGCGGGATGATGGCGAGACTGACTTTCCTGGGTGCGGCGGGATGTGTAACTGGATCTAAGTATTTGATTGAAGCGGCAGGAAAGCGGTTGCTGGTGGACTGCGGGATATTTCAGGGCACGGGTGATTTGAGGGAGCGGAATTTCAAGCCGCTCAGCATGGATCCCAAAACTTTTGATTATGCGATGCTGACGCACGCGCACCTGGATCATTCCGGATGGCTGCCGGTGCTGGTGAAGGCGGGTTACAAAGGACCCATCTTCGCAAATGCCGCGACGACGGAGTTGACGGAAATATTGTTGAAGGATTCAGCGCATTTGCAGGAGGAGGATTCGCTGCATCCGCAAAATGGGCACCACGCGCAGCAATCACATACCGCGCCGCTCTACACCACTCCGGATGTTGACCCGGTTTTAAAACTGATGAAACCGATGCCGCGGCTGGGAAATTTTGTTATCAGCCCGGAATTCAGCGTGACGTCATACGACGCAGGCCACATTTTGGGATCATGCAGCCTGGAACTGACCATTACGGAAAACGGAAAGAAAATTGTTGTGATTTTTTCCGGCGATATCGGGCGTTACGACCAACCAATTTTGAATGATCCCACCACGCCGGCGGCGAAACAAATCGATCTGCTGATCTGCGAATCGACCTACGGCGATCGCGACCATGAACCGGGTGATCCGGCGCAAATGCTGGCGGATGTGGTGAATCGCGTGGCGAAGCGAGGTGGTTCGATAGTTATACCTGCATTTGCGATCGGGCGAACGCAGACGTTTATGTATTATTTGCGGCAACTGGAGAATGAGAAGAAAGTTCCGCGCTTACCGGTGTACATCGATAGCCCGATGGCGCTCAGCGCCACGGATTTGTACTTGAAACACAAAGAGGATCACGATCTGGATTACGCAAAATTGGAAGGCGTTGATGGAAAGGGCGATCCGTTGAACGTGCATGAATTTCACCTTTCGCGAACCGTGGATCAATCAAAAGCAATTAATAATGTGAGGACGCCGTGCATCATCGTCGCGGCCAGCGGAATGATTACCGGAGGGAGAGTGCTGCATCACCTGGCGAACAGATTGCCGGACGCGAGGAACGCGGTGATTTTGGCGGGATTCCAGGCGGAAGGAACGCGCGGGCGAGCTCTGGAAGAGGGCGCTAAATCGATTCGGCTATACAACGAAGATGTTCCGGTAAAAGCGGAAGTGGTGAAGATGGGACAATTTTCGGCGCACGCGGGAAAAAGCGAATTACTGCGATGGCTGGGAGCATTGCAAGCGGCGCCAAGCAAAACGTATTTGACCCACGGGGAACCACCGGCGGCGCAAGCGTTACAGGCGACAATCGGAAGCAAATTTCCGTGGAAGGCGACGGTAGCAAAGTATCTGGAGACGATTGAGATCGTTTAGCGCCACAGACGGGCAACCACGCGGGGAAATTTGTCTTTGATACGTCTTGGAATTGTAAATTCTGATGAGGAATAGAAACAATTCAGCGGCGACTTCGTCTATACCTTCAAGACCACTCGCGGGGTAGGAGGTTTAACCACCACAGGCAACCAACCGTTGGCCTCCTACCCTGAAAAATTCTGTAATGTTCCGCCAAGTGCGGCTTTATTTAGCACATTTTATCTAAATTTCAAACTAAAGAGATCAGTTTGGTCAAACGCTGTTCGGCGGCGGCCAGGGTTTCCTCTTTTTTGCAGAAGGTGAAGCGGATTTGGGAGGAGCCGTCCTGGGCGTTTTTGTAGAAGCTGGAGCCGGGGACCACGGCGACGCCAATAGTCTCCACTAGAAATTTGGCGAAGGAAACGTCGTAGGACTCAGAAACGGAGCGGCGAATGCCGGGCAGCTTCATGCGGGAAACGTCGGTCATGATGTAATACGCGCCACGCGGTTTGAAGACGGTGAAGCCAGCGCGGGAGAGGATTTTTACCAGGCGCTCGCGTTTTTGGGCGTAGGTGACAGCCAACTTGTCGTAATAAGCCTGAGGAAATTTTAGAGCGAACGCGCCAGCTTGCTGCAACGGGGCGGCAGCGCCGACGGTGAGAAAGTCGTGCACCTTGCGAATGGATTGCGTGGCTTCCGGCGGAGCGATGGCCCAGCCGACGCGCCAGCCGGTGACGCTGTAGGTCTTGGACATGCCGTTGATGACGATAGTGCGCTCACGCATGCCATCGAGACTCGCCATGGAAATATGTTCGGCGCCGTCGTAGAGGATGTGCTCGTAAATTTCGTCAGTGATGCAGAAGGCGTTCCAGCGGACGCACAGATCGCGGATGAATTCGAGTTCCGCGCGGGTAAAAACTTTTCCGGTCGGATTATTCGGGGTGTTAACGATGATGGCCTTGGTGTTGGGGCCGAAGGCGTCGGACAGTTCCCTTTCATCGAATGACCAATCGTGGCTGTCGCTGGCCGGTGGACGCAAACGAACGAAGCGCGGGGTAGCGCCGCTCAGGATCGCGTCGGGTCCATAATTTTCATAAAAAGGTTCGAAGACCACGACTTCGTCGCCGGGATTGATAATGGCCATCATGGCGGACATCATGGCCTCGGTGGAACCGCAGCAAATAGTGATTTCGCGTTCAGGATCGACGCGGACACCCTGAGTACGCGCAAATTTTTCGACGATGGCATCGCGAAGCGGCTTGGCGCCCCAAGTGATAGCGTACTGATTGATGTCATCGGAGATGGCCTGCCGCGCCGCTTCCTTGATTTCGGCAGGAGCGGGAAAATCCGGAAAACCCTGAGATAAGTTGACGGCGTTATGTTGCAAGGCGAGGCGGGTCATTTCGCGGATGACCGATTCGGTGAATTGTTCCGCTTTGGCGGATAGCACGCGGCGTGAAATTTGCGCGATGTCGGAGTCGGACGGGTTCATTTTTCTGGTGGATCGTTCCAATCTATTTTAAGCAGGTCTATTTTAAGCAGGTCTATCTTAAGCGGGTCGTCGGACGCAAGAACCGGGGGTGTAAAAACCGGCACGCTTGCCGAAGCGGTGGTTGCCGATGAACCGTTTGTCCCATAAATCATCCGGTAGAGTTCGGCGTTACGCAAGACGATTTGCACATAATCGCGGGTTTCGCTGAAGGGGATGGACTCGACGACTTCGGGAATTTCCTCGTAAGGCCGCTCCGATTTCCAAAGCGCGATGCGATCTTCGCCGGCGTTGTAGGCGGCTGCCGCAAATTCTGGCGAGCCGGTCAGGCGGACAAGGTTCGCGATATAGAGCATACCGAGCTGGATATTGTAATCAGGATTAAAGAGTTGTGTTTTTGTGTAGCGAACTTTGAGTTGTTTGGCAAGCAGCTTCCCGGTTTTTGGAAGGATTTGCATCAGGCCGATGGCGTTGGCGTGCGACACCGCATCGGCTTGAAAAGTGGATTCCTGACGGATCAGACCCGCCGCAAGCATGGGATCAAAATCGTTTCGCGCGGCTTCGCGGCGAAGGGCGGCTTCATAAGGAAGCGGATAGAGAGCTTTCCACGCGGATACGGGAATGTCGCCGAATTTTCGCGCTTCAAAATTAGGAACCGCCGTGCGGCCGTAGGCCATGCCGGTGCCGAAGTGTCCCTGCTCGAAGGCGACTTGCGCAGCTTCGATCAGGAACCTGGGAAAAGTGGTGGCGAAATAAGCGGCCTTCAGTTCAAGTTCGGCGGAAGCATCGAAGGCAATAGTGCGAAGAGCTTGCGCGCGGTTCCATCGCTCGACAGCTGCTTCTGGAATAGGCTCGTCAAGAGAATGAAGCGGCGGAGGCGGAGGAATTTGCGAAAGAAACTCTGGCGCGTCTTCTTCGCCGGGGCCGAGCTTGATCAGACGCGCGGACGCGGCACGCGCGAAATAAGTTTGCGGGAAACGGTCGACGGTCTTGGCATAAAGGCTACGCGCGCGAGGGATATTGCCGGCGCGCTCGGCATTGCGGCCCAGCCAATATAGAGCATCGGAAGCGTCGGAAGAGATGGGATACTTTCTGAGAAACGCGGTGAGGCGATCGTCCGCGTAGGGCTGGCGTCCGAGATAGGCGACCCACGCGATGCGCCATTCCGCATTAAACGCGTTCTTGCCTCCGGGGAAAACGTCCAAGACACGCTGGTAATACGCGGCGGCACGCGCGCGATCCAGCGAAACCCAAAAGTAATTTCCCGCGGACATCAGACCTTCTTCGGTCCAGCGGGATTGCGGAAATTTCTGCGCGATATCTTCGATGGCGGAAAGCATTTCCGCTTCTTTTTTCTCCGAGCGATACACCTGCGACAAGGTGTAGAGGCGCTCCGCTTCCACTTCGGGATCAGCGAGCTTAAGACCTGTCAGCAGCGAAACGGACCCCTTCGGTTGCATGCGTGCTTGCACGACGCGCAACTGGGCATGCTGGCGAACCGGGTTCGCCGGATCACGCAAGATATTCGTTAATTTTTCGAACTCGGAGCGAGCTTCTTTCCATTTATGAGCTTCGTAAAAGGCTTGGGCGCGCTGTTGCTGAAGTTCCGCAGTGGCATAAGGAAATTCACCATGCAACTGCTTATTCAATTGGGTAAGGGCGGTGGAAGCGGCTTTAGCCTCGTCGGAGAGAGCGAATTTGTAGTAAACGGTCTGGTAGTCTTTGGCGGCAAGAACCGGTTTACCGGCCAGGTTATAGGCGCGGGCGCGTTCGATAAGCAGACTTGGCTTGGTGGCGGTGGCGGAGTAAGAGTTCAGAGCGTCGATAGCCTGCTGCGGATGCCGCGCTTCCGAAGATTGCGCGGCAATCGCGATGACCACTTGTTCTTTGAGCGCGGTGGCGGGAAAGTCTTGTTGTATGGCAGCCAAGTCGGCGAGTGATTCGGCATTACGATTCAACGCGTGTTTCGCTTGCGAGGTCCAATACAAGACGTATTCGGTGAGGAGTGGATCGGCTTTTGCCTTTGTGAACCAAGCGAGCGCTTGCGGCGCATGACTTTTTGTAAGGTCGTCGTAGCCGAGCGCCAAGGCTGCGCGCGCGCCCCATGCCGTAGCGGCATTTTTTGTGGCGAACGAAGAAAGTTTATCGTACGCGCCGGGCACGCCCAGGTGCAGATTAAGCGCCAGGAGCGAGAGTTCGTGTTGGGCAGCCTCCGCTTCGGGCGAGGTACTTGAGAATAACGGATCGGAAGTGGCGGGTTTGCAGCCGACACGGCAGGGAGGAGATTTAGGCTTGCTGGATTTCTTTATGGTTTTTTTGTGAGATTGCGCGAAAGCGTCAAAAGAGCCGCCAGGGAGCGTAAGCGAAAAAATAAGCAGTAGCGCGACGGTCGAACGCACTATTCCCGCCGCGGCACGCAGTTTGAAAAAGCGGCGTGGGGTTATAGAAGTGCACGGGCTAATTATGGCGAGCGGGCGTGGAGTAAGGATAGTCGCCGAGCGCATGAGGGTCGCCTTCGCCAAGTATTTCCACCATCCAGCGGTAAAAATAATCGACGGGATGATCCATGATGGGCTTAAAGCGGCGGTCGTATTCTCTGTGAGCTTTCTCAATGTCGTCTTTCAGTCTGATGCAAAGATCCCGATTTTCGCGGCCTAGCCGGACCTGATCGGGTCTAAGCATTTTTATATCCTGCATGGAAACTTTGGCAACGCGATTGGCGCGGCGGTGAAGTTCTTGTTCGCCGGGCGATAGGCGATTGACGTCGAAATCGCCTTCAAATTCCGTTTCGGAACCAGGAGCCTGGACAGGTATTTGTATTGCAGCGGTTTCGATTAGCGAAAGTTCGGGTTGCGGGGGCGGTTCCGGGATTGGCTCATAGTGAACGGGCTCGGGGCCGACGGGTTCAGCGTGCGCGGCTGCGGGAGGCGGCGGAGGTGTTTTTGCCTCAGGCAATGCGGCGGAACCAATCAAACGAGCGACTTGCTCTTCATACTGGCTGCGTTGATTCGGTTGCAACGAGAAGGCGATGAATCGCGAAAGGACTTCCAGGGCCGCAGCCATGGATGCGGCAGAAGTTTGCGCGCGCAGCATATGGGGCAGCGCGTTACCAGGCTTGGTACTAGCGCAAGCGGAAACAACGTCATTTATGGCTTGATGGAGCTCGTCGGAAGTTTTCTGAATGCGTTCGAGATTATCCCGAAGAGCGCGGGATACGGCTTGCTCGAGAGGGTTAGGCTGTTGGGGATCTTTTGCCATGCGATTGTTGGGTGGTGCGCCCGCAATCTCCCTTTTTGCAATTCTGGGAGTTTAGCTGCATAGAGTCAACGGATTGGGGGGTTAGGTGTGCCCAATTGTTGCTTAGCGGTAAATGAGCAGAGTGGTTGCCGGGGCGGGAATTGGCGGAGAAAGGGCCGGGGTACACGAGACTCTTACGGGAGGGAGAGCGAATCGCACAGTGAGGGTGGTAGAATAGAGGAGTACCTAGGGGGCGACACGGTTTCGACGGAAGTGGTCGCGTCTCGAAGGCATGCCGGGGCCCACCCGCCCGTAACAGGATGGAAACTAGAACTGCCAACAACAACTTGGCACTTGCTGCTTAATTAATTAAGCGCAACGTTTGCCCAAGCCTCGCCTGCGGGTTTGGGGTCAAACGTCATTCAGCGGGCTGGCTTGGGCCTTTCGGTCCGTAAGGCTCGGGCGAGAACCATCGGACTAGTCAGCCGCGTTTCTTGCTCCTTCTGAGCGCGGAGGGCGAAACCAACTGAAGTGAGCTAAGCATGTAGGCTTCGTGGCGTAGCGCTTTTCGGACGGGGGTTCAACTCCCCCCGCCTCCACCATTTTAACTTATTGATTATTATGTAAGGCCCGAGTGCCACTCCACATACTCCGCACGGCAGATCTGGACTTGTAGAGCGGAACGCGCCGTCGAGCTAAAAAACAATTAATACTAATTTAAGGTATTTGGCCCGATTAATGACATAACTTGACTTGCACGGTTTGGTCCGCCGTGACGGGTCAATTTTGAGCAAATGCAATCAAGCGCGAAGTGCCCGGAGCAGAGGAACGCACAAAGATTGAGAAATACCAAATGAGGAGCGAGAGAATGAAAACGTACCTGGCGGTACTTTGGACTTTGTGCATGGTTTTGATTCCGGGAGCGCATGGTCAGACTAGTGCGCCACTGAAACAGATCCAGAGCATCCCATTGCCGAATGTTGAGGGCTATTTCGACCACATGGCGGTGGACGTCAAAGGGCAGCGCCTGTTCGTTCCAGGAGAGCACCAGAGAACGATTGAAGTTATCGACCTGCGCGCCGGCAAAGTGATCCACACGATCACCGGATTCGGAGGAGATCCTCGCAAAACGCTCTATCTCCCGGAGACCAACGAAATTTGGGTGGACGACGGGGATGCAACGGTCAAAGCATTCAGCGGGGATACGTACGAGCTGGTGAAAAATATCCCGTTGACCGGCCATGAACTGGAGGCAGGTGCGAGGAGGGTGCCAGATAACGGGGTTTATGATCCGGCCACGCATCTATTTTATCTGGGTGACAGAGCGGATGGTCTCAAAAACAAAGAGGGTGCCAAAGGCTCGATTGAAATCGTCGACCTGAAGAACGGCACATTCGTGGGGAGCATCGAGGTGAACGGGCTGAATCCGGCAGGCCTTACGCTCGATCCGAAGTCGCCAAGATTGTTTGTTGTTATGGGGGACACGAGCAACGTGGAGGTTATCGACCGCGACAAGCGCACGGTGATCGCTACGTGGCCTATCACCGGAGGGCCGGAGCCGCATGCCGTGGCGATGGATGCCGCGCATCATCGCCTGTTTATCGGCAGCCGGGTGAAACGCTCACACATTTATAAACCAGGGAAGTTGGTGGTGATGGATTCGGACACCGGGAAAGTGATCGATGCGATCGACACCGAGGGCGGCGTGGACGAAGTGGTGTTTGACGCGCCGAGCAAACGCATCTACTACACAGGAACGACCGGCTTCGTGGAAGTGTTCAAACAGGTTGACGCGGACCATTACGACCGTCTGGGGAGAGCTGCGACTGGGCCGATCGCGAAAACCACGCTGCTGGTACCGGAACTCAAGAGGTTTTATGCGGCTATCCCCAAGCTCGTCATCCTGGTTCCTCCCATTCCCCAATCAAAGGAAGCAACCATCGAAGACGCCAAAATATTGGTTTACGAGATAGTTCCTTAGACGGTTTAGTTTTCGGCACGGAAGACCGTCAAGGCAGATTCAGTTCGCACCGAAGATAATACTGAACGTAATGTAGTGAACGCGAGCCCAGCAAGAAAGTTTGCTGGGTTCGCGCGTTTAGTGCAATACCAACGTGCTGACCCGCTTGGGCACTTCGCCTACGGGGATCACGGCTACGAGCTTGCGAGATTTGGTATCGATGACCGACACGGAGCGATCGCCGGAGTTCGAGACGTAGATGTGTTTACTGTCTGGCGTGAAGGTGATCCACTCGGGAACGGAACTAGAGGGTGCGCGTCCCAGCGGATGAACGAGCGGCAGTTCGGCGTGGCCAACGAGCTGCAGATCCGGCAGTGAGTATTCGAAAACAGCGTTCGCAAGAGTGCTGTTCACCCACAACGACTTGCCATCCGGCGCGACCCCGATGCCATGGGAAGGAACGTTCACGCGGCCCTCGACGAGCCCGAATCCGCCCGGCGTGTCCGGCAGCGTGACCCTGGCTACCTCACTGTGCTTCGCGAAGTCCACGACGGCGAATCCGTTGACGTTGGACATCTCGATGAAAATACGGCGCGTGGACCCGTCAGGGTTGGTTTCGAATGCCATGGGGCGGACCGGGTGATCGAAATTCAATTTCCATGCGATTTGATCGGTTTGAAGATCAAGCACCGTGGCCGACTTACCTTCCAGTGAACCGCTGACCGCATACTTGCCGTCAGGGGTGACATAAACATTATGGACGCCATCGACCGGAATGCTCTTTACGCGATTCAGCGAGACTGTATCGATAACATCGAGCGCGCCCTGCGGCGCGCGGATCCCCACGAGAACGCGGCGGCCATCTTTGGTGATAGCAATGTTGTTCGGCCGGCCGCTCAGAGGTACTTTCCGCAGAATCTCGCCGCTCTTGCGATCCACGACATCGAGCATGCTGTCTGATTCGTTGCTGACGTAGACTCGCGCGCCATCGGGAGAAAAGGCGATTCCATGAGGCAGCTCAATGCCGTGGATTACCTGCACGACGGTGTTGGTCGTGGGATCGACGACATCGATTGTGCCTCCCGCGCTATCGGTGACGTAGATGAGTACAAGAGGCTTCGGCGAAGACTCTGAACCCACTCCCGGCTGCAGGTTTCGTACCCAATCAGCCAGGGTTAGCCAGTCCGGGTCATTCCGGGACTGAAACTGGCGGCCGCCGGAATGGAACGCATCGCCACCCGCTTCGGGCGCAAGCGGATGGATTAACAACCTGCTTGATCCGGGATCTCCGGGAACAACGTGCTTGAGAACATTTTGATAATTGCGCTGAGACTGGTCCTCTGTCCAATTCGCAGCCCCGGGCGGCAATTTCTCCAGGTGAAGGCTTCTGTTGTATTCGGAATGACAACCGTAGCACCGGGCGTGTCCTGGCCTTTCCTTGAGGAAGATCGGCTCGATAGTGGATCTGAATGTTTGGAAAGCAAGAGCATTCTTCGCCGCCGGAGAAGCAGGTTGCGCTGCCGGAGAATTCGACGGCGACTCTTGGGCGGGCCCTGGCTCTGCAAGTGAACGCAATGCGGCCGGATCCTTGGCGCCCGCATGCAGCGCGGAGATACCGAGAGCGGCGAACACAACCAGGTTTCGGATGCGTCTATTTTGCGATGTCACATTCTTGAACCAGCTGAGCGGAAGCGGCACCGGCTCAGCGACCGTAGACTAACAATCGAAACGTCCCGGAGACCGGGGTTGGTTGCGGTTTGGGTTGCTCCGTGGTCGGTGCAGCGGCGGGAGCAAAATCCGCGGTGTCAATGAAAAGCCTGTGTGTTTTGGGATCGAGCGCCATGTTGCGAGCGCCAAATTCAGTCTTGACGGTCTCTACCACGCTGAATTTGTCAGGAGTGTCTTCATGGAAGATGTGCAAAGTGCCTTCGCGCGTGGCGGTGAAAAGCAAACCAGTTGCAGGCTCATAAATGTTGGTGTCTACGCCCTCACCGATAGGAAACGTCTGCAGAACTTTGCCGCTGTCCGCATCCATGATGGCAAGCACCTTGTTTCGTCCGCCGATAAAGAGGCGGCGATGTTGGACATCCATATCCATGGCAGTAGCGGTCGCGGCCGGAGCAATAGGCCAGTGGGCCTTGACGGTGTTGGTGCGGGCATCCAATGCGACGACCTCGTCTTTATCCTCTATATTGTCGTAGATCATCCCTTTGCCATCGACCACCGCGTACTCCGGACGCCCGCCCATTGGAACTGTGGCTACCACCGTTCCGCCAACCGGATCGATCACCGAAGCGTCATTGCTTTTCCCATTCATGGTAATGATGTGCTTGGAGACCGGTTCGTAAAGAATGCAATCCGGATTGGCTCCTGTCTTGATATGCCCTGTGACTTTCAAAGTCTTCAGATCGAAAACAACAACTTCGTCGGCGCCACCGTCGCTGATGAAACCGCGGCCGAGATCGGGGACGAGCGCGATACCGTGGACCCTTTTCAAGTCAGGAATACTGCCGACGACCGCGCCACTATCAGCGTCCACGACTTTGACTTCCGTATTGTGCGAAATGTAGAGACGACGCGTGGAAGCATCGAAGGTGATGTAGTCCCAGTATTCTTTGCCGCCGGGCGCAGCGCCGAGTTCGTATTTTTTCAGCAGGTGATAGCCACCCTCCGGAGGACTAGCAAGGGCGAAACCGCTGAGCATCAGTATGGCAGCGCACAATCCGAGGCGATGTAAAACAGAAAACTTCATGTGGAATCCTCCGCAGAATTCTTAGTACGACTATTGATCTACTTCTCTACCGGACGGCAACATTGTGCAAGCTTGTTCCGGCATTGCACGGCAAGCCGCGCGCAACGAAACTCGGCAAGGATCGCGATCTGGCTCAAGGTTGTAGTTCGTAAATTTGGAGCGCGAGTTTCGCATCGGGTTTAAATTTGCCGGAAACGGCGATATAGAGCCGATTCAATTCTGGAACCAGGATGGAAGTCTTGGCACGAAATCCGGTCGGAACATCAGCCAGATGGGTGTAATGGTCGGCATCCTTTTGCTCAAAGACAGTAGTTGTTCCGCTGCCGGTCACGTAGATTCGCTTGTGCGCAGTATCGAACCACATATCGTCGTGCAGCGGCGCACAGGACAGCGAGGTCACAACTTTTCCGGTATCGGTATCGAAAACAAAGAACGTGGGCGGCTTTTGCGTGGCGACAAATACTCGATGATTCGGTTCATCGAGAACCAGTGAGTTCGGGGTACTTGCTCCAGGAATGGGCCACCTGGCGACAACTTTGCGCGTCTCCAGGTCGACGACGCCGACCTCGTTGGTGGCCCGGAGACTCACGTACAGTTTTTTGGCTGCTTTGTCGATGGCCATGGCTTCGGATTCGTTCCCAGGAAGGGTAATTTCCCCGACCGGCTTAAACGTTTTGATGTCAATGATGTTGAGCACATGAGTCTTTGCGGATTTTTCGCCGCCACTGGCGACGTAATACAACTGATGCGTGGGGTCAAATACAGCGCTGTCCACGCCGTTGGGCAGTTTGATGGTGTTAAGGATCTTGTAATCCTCTCCGCTTATCCTATGGACCCTACCGAAATCATCATCGCCGTCCGTGACGATCAGATGGTTGGACTCTGGGAGAAAGAGTGCACCGTGTGGCTGGCCGAATCCGGTGATGCTGTGGAGGGGCTTACCCTCTAAATCAAATACTTCGACGGTTTTGTGGTCCTCGGCGGTGAGAAACAGGCGCTGGCCCTTGAGATCCAACGCGAAATGATCGAAATCGCCGGAAAAACCTGGCAAAGGAGTGGTAGCGACCAATTTCATTGGCGGCTTTTCTTGCGCGGCAACTACGTACGCAAACGCAAAAACGAGCGATAGACACATTCCCAGTGTTCTTTTCATTCTGGCTCCCCTAGAAACCGCTCTGAGAAATCGCGTTTGTGGAAAGCGGTCCCGACCATGGAGGCCGAGACCGCGTTTTAGAGCTGCTGCGAACCAAGGCTAAAACAGAATCTTGAGGGCGACTTGGATCGTCCGCTCAGGGATGGTTGTCCGCTGTAGGACGCCTGCCAGTCCTCCGTCCTTTAGAGACTGGGGATTCCCATTTGCGTCGAAAATGTCAGTGTTGCCGTCACCCGGACCCGGCACCCCGAAGTTGGGATGATTCATGATATTGAACATCTCGAGGCGGAACTGTACGTTGAAGTTTTCCGAGATTCGCTTGACGCGATTGTTTTTAAACACGGAGAAGTCCAGATTGGTTACGCCGGGGCCGATAATCGTGTTGCGTCCGGCCTTACCGCGCAGGTTGTAGCACTGAAGGTTTGTCGTGTTCGCAGTTGGAGCAGCCAAATCAGGCGCACCAGGACCACCTGCGCAATACGTGTTCCAAAAGGTAAGGTCGGGAGCGGTAGGAATGGCGAAGCACTCCGTTTTGATGTAATTCTTGGGATTTCCTGGATTCGTAGCGGTGCCACATCCAGGCGTATTGAGACGATTTAGAAAAGCAAAGTCGTCGTTGTTTAGTGTGTTGGCAGGGTCGTTGCCAGTTCCCCAATTGGGGGTAAACGGCACGCCGTCGCTAACGGTGAAAATCAGCCCGAGTTCCCATCCATCTGTTGCCCACTTAGCCGGTCCGGTCCAGGATTTGGCGGAAGGAATTTCCCAAGTACCGTTTACAACCAAAGTGCGCGCCACGTTGTAATCGGAAAGACCGCGGGTTAGTTTCATATCGAACCAGTTCAGGCTGGAGATCGAATTTCCGAATGCATCTCCGGCGAGCGTCGCCGAACTGGTATCGATGCTCTTGCCCCAGGTGTAGGTGCCCTGCATCTGAAAGCCATGGCTCATACGCTTGGCCAGCTGTAATTCGAGGGCGTCATAATAAGAGCGCCCTTGATAAAACATTCCTCGAATCGAGCTATATGCGGGGTTAATCCTGGGGTTAGGAATCGTAGGGTCCGTCGGGGAAAATTCCGGCCACAAGTACCCGGCAGAGGTCTTAATCGGGAGGGCCGTATCGGCATCATCCACGCGGAATGGCTGGTGTACACCTCGGGACCCCACGTAAGCGACCAAGCCTGCCAGTGACGGAGTAAGCTGGTACTGGACGTTCAAGTTCCATTGCGTCACGTAGTTACGGTGGGGACGCGATTCGATATACGTCGACCGCAATTTGGCAGCTGCCGGAGGCGCGACCGGGAAGGGCGGCGGATTCACCTTAGGTAAACGCACCGAGACGTATTGGAAAAACGGAGCCGCCTGCGTTTCCATAAGAATGAACTGATAGGGGAGCGGCAGCACGTCGAACAGGCCAATCCCGCCGCGGACAGCCATTTTTCCGTTGTGGAGTGGGTCCCAGGCGAATCCTATGCGGGGCTCGAAGTTGTGAAGCGTCGGGTTTGACAGCAGGAGAGGTCCTGTACCGGAGCATTGTCCCGGGACGGCTACGCCACAGACGGGCAACGGGTCGGAGATATTGCGGAGATTGATTAGCTTTCCGCTCGTTTCCGTTGGCATGGTAGCCATCTCGTAACGCAACCCAATATTCAAGGTCAAGGAACTCTTCCAGCGCCAGTCGTCTTGCACATAGGCTCCGATGATGCTCTGGCGAAAATTGCGCGGCGTAACAGTGCTGGCGATTCCAGCGTTGAAAGTAGACGGCTTGTTGGTTAGGAAGTTTGCCAAGTCACCGAAGCCCCAAATTCCATTCGGATCGGTAAAGGCGCTGGCTTGCAACTGCATGCGCTCGAAGGCTGCGCCGAACTTGATCGAATGGGTGCCTTTGTTCAAAAATGCGTCGTCATATCCCTGATAGGAGTTCCAGTGGTAGAAATAGGTCGGGAGCCCACCAATTCCTCCCGGCATGTCAGTAAGCTTGGGGACCTTCACCAGAGCCGCATCCCGACCGGCAAAAGCGCCCAAGGAGGCATCCGCCGCAGCCGGATTAATCGCTTTCACGCTGGCATTATTGGCTACGCTCTCATGGTTGTAGCCAAACCGCGCGGCATTCACCAGGCTGGGTGTGAAGCTGTGAGTCTCTTCCACCGCCAGGATCTGTCTGGAGGATAAACTATTGAGCCCCACATTGCCGAAGGAATCGGGTGAATTGTAGGGGGTCTTATCGTACAGGTACGTGCCAAAGACAGCGTCCTTGTCGGAAAACTTGTGATCGATGCGGGTTGTGAAGAAGTTTTCGGTGATGACTTGCTGGCCATTGAAAGTAAACGGACAGGTGTCATTAGTCGCGTTACACTGCGAGGAGGGTAGAGGAACGGGATAGAGTGCCAGGTATTTCTGTGTGGCTGGATCGACAGTTACGGTGTAAGCGGCCCCCACCCCCGCCGCGGGACACCCGTGTTTATTGCCGTCGACGTCGCCTTGAGTGCAGTGCAGAGTTCCACCGCGCGCCGTGGGCGACAGCACGTTAAGAGTGTTGGCAATCCCTTTTGACTGGCGGACGCCTTCGTAGTCCGCGAAAAAGAACGTATGGTTTTTGATGACCGGCCCACCGATAGCACCGCCAAACTGGTTGCGTTTGAAAGAAGCCTTCGGTTGCAGGGGATCTTCAAAGTAATTCCGCGCATCGAGTGCACTGTTGCGTAGAAATTCGTAAATGCTTCCGTGGAAACTGTTGGTGCCGGAACGGGTAATGGCGTTGACCACGCCTCCCGAGGTCTTGCCGTACTCCGCGGAATAATTACTGGTAAGAACCGAGAATTCCTGAATGGCGTCCACACCCAGGTTTCCACCGAGGACGCTGCCGGGCGCTCCGTTGGAGTAATCGTTCAGGCTGACGCCATCCAGCCGGTAATTGTTCTGCTGCGGCCGCGCGCCAGAAATGGTCAACTGCTGGCCAAAGCCGCGATTGCCGCGATCCGCGCCGGTCGAGAAGGATGGCTGAGTATTAATAGTACTGACGCCGGGCTGCAAGGCCGCCAAATCGGTCCAACTGCGGCCGTTGAGAGGCAGCTCGCGAACGGTGTTAGCGGATACGACCGCGCTGATGTCGGAGCTGGCAAGTTGCACTGCAGGAGCTTCGGTGGTCACCTCTATGACGGTTTTCGCAGACGAGGCTACTTGCAATATCAGGTTAATGACCTGACGCGCCCCGACCGTAAGGGTGATCCCCTTTCTGACCTCAGTCGCGAATCCCGGTGCCGTTACAGTGACTTGATAGTCTCCGGGCAGCAGGTTCGTAGCGATGTAAAAGCCGTCCCCGTTCGTCATGGCCGTGGTGGTAATTCCAGTGGCCACATTGGCGATCGAGATTTGTGCCTGAGGTACAGCTCTGTCGGAAGCGTCCGTGATGGTACCGGAGAGCGTCCCTCCCGCCACCTGGGCATGGGCTGGAACCGAAAAACAGATTCCCATTATCAGGAGAACGGCAGTCGCGCAAGAAAACAAATAGCATTTAGAAATTCTTCGAGTGAACACAGTATCACCTCCGCTTGGGGCAGAGACTAGTGCAGATGGGGTGATGATACCTTAACTAAGGATTAATTTCTGTTAAGGTGTGGTTTCGGGGGACCCCTGTCCGTAGGTAACTAATCGGTAATATCACGGTGAAGGTGCAACCGAATCATGTGGATAAGCTTGACTGGATGTCGGGCAGACGCACCTGGAAAAGAAGGGTGTGATTGGGAATGTCAGCTCCCAATTCGAGAGCCTTCTGACCCGATTACGCCACATCCCCATTCACTGCGTAGGTGTTTTCCCTCAAGGCGTGTGCAACTGAGCTGGTGTCCGTTGGTCTTCGACTGGGAGAATCCGCAAAGCCCCGTTCAACATTCTCTCGTTACGAGGGGCTCAGCGGGCCGCTTCATCTTCCCGGAACGTAATTCTCGTTCAGTTCCGATTCACGCGCCTTTTCACTGGACTTCAAACACGAGCACTTCAGCGTTAGTGGCGCCGTGCTGCGGCACGCCCACAAAGTAGCGCTTCAACTCGGGCACGAGGCGTGCTGTCCTGGCCATGGGTCCCGTGGGGACGTTTCCAATCAACTTGTAGGTATCAGGGTCGGACTGCTGATAGATATCAACGGCGCCATCGCAAGCGGCGTAGACGCGTTTGTTGTCCGCATCGTAGACGATGTCGTCAACGCCCTTGGTGATCGGGAAGGAGGTCACTTCCTTGCCGGTTTCAGTATCAAGTACCGCGATCGTCCCGGTACGGCAGGCAATGAACAACCGATGGTTAGCTTCATCGAGGGTCATGGCGACGTTGTTCTTGCAAAGCGTCACCGGCCAACTCGCTACCACTTCGCGCTTCTCGCGATCCACCACGGAAACCTGGTTCTTGGCTCTGTTATTCACATACATTTTCGAGCTGGACTTCTCAAGCGCCATGGCCTCGAGAGTTTCTCCGTCAATCTTTATGTCGGCCAATTTCTGACCCGCGGTGGTATCAACGACGCTCAGCATCGAGTATGTCTGATGAGCGTCCCCGCCTCCATTGTCAATATAGGCGTATTTTGTCGCCGGATCGTACCCCATGGAATCGGTGTCCTCCAGGAGCTTTACACTGGAAACTGGAGCGTACGTGGTGCCGTCGAAGATCTTCAAGGCAGCCGCATCGCCGTCTGTAACGTAAATGCGGTTCACATCCTCTCGATAGAGCACGGCGTGGGGCTTGCCCATTCCAGCAATTTTGTGAACCAGCTTGCCAGTCTTCAGATCAAACACTGCTACGGCGTGTAAGCCCTGCGGAGTGGCAAACAGCCGGTCGCCCTTCAGGTCAATTCCGAAATGGTCAAAGTTCCCTTTAATGTCAGCCGGCAGCTTGAAAGTTTGGACCAGCTTGATTGGCGGCGCAGCCTCCTGACACCTGGCTTGGACTCCGAATAACACGAAAGCTGCGACTACGACTAAAGACCTTATCCTCATTTTCTCTCCATTATGGTCGAACGATTCTTACGTGAAACTGAATTGCGAGCCGCGGCGCCATTCCGCGCGGGACCGAGATTCCCCATGCCAAATCAGTCGGGCACGAGAAAGCATAAAACATTGAATGCGGCCTCGACTTAAAACAAAATTAATTTCTGTTTAGCTGCGAAATTGAGCCTGCACGTCTTTACGATCCAACGCCATTTTCAAAACTTCAGCCAGGTGTATCGCCGGCTTGCCGGTGCCTTGCAGTACCTGCTCACGGCAACTGAAGCCATCCGCGACAATCAATGT
>Ga0209117_1000402_pt1 | contig 19462 bp, 18 predicted proteins | sample BlaSpr_A8_OM2_M2_FD_187978 | JGI IMG/M metagenome (GOLD analysis project Ga0209117, IMG submission 187978) | Forest soil microbial communities from Thunder Bay, Ontario, Canada - Black Spruce, Ontario site 2_A8_OM2_M2 (SPAdes) (version 2) | ecosystem: Environmental > Terrestrial > Soil > Boreal...
CGTTGCGACCGCCACAGGGGTGATGACCCGATGGGAAGGGCGCTCGTCTCCAAAACGAGTTCAAGCAGGTTCGAATCCTGTCACCCCTGCCAGATGTGATGGGCGAGCATGGTATAGCGGCTAGTGCCTCGGGCCTCCAACCCGGTGACGCGAGTTCAACTCTCGCTGCTCGCTCCATAGATTTTCTGAGGGCGGAAGTCGTCTAGTGGCCAAGACGCGACGTTGCCAACGTCGAGAGCACGGGTTCGAGTCCCGCCTTCCGCTCCAGATTAGTAAGTCAGTTACGAGGCGGTGTAGCCAAGACAGCAAGGCGTCTGCCTGCAGAGCAGATCATCGGGAGTGCAATTCTCCCCACCGCCTCCAGAGTTTTGTTTGCTGGCGTAGCTCAGTAGGAAGAGCACGGGCCTCGTAAGTCCGTGATCGGCGTTCGAATCGCCGCGCCAGCTCCGCTGGTATAGCTCAACGGGAAGAGCAGGCGCACGGTAAGCGCCCGACCGCAGTTCGAGGCTGCGTGCCAGCTCCAAAGTTTGCTGGTCTAGCACAGTGGGAGTGCAGAGAGCTTGTACCTCTCCGACGAGTGTTCGATTCACTCGACCAGCCCCAGATTTCGATGGCGGGATTGGCCGAATGGCTTAGGCACTGGATTGTGGCTCCAGTCACGAGAGTTCGATTCTCTCATCTCGCCCCAACTGGGCGGTTCGTATAAGGGGATTACCCACGGCCTGCAACCGTGAAATGCGAGTTCAAGTCTCGCACCGTCCACCAAGTTTGGCTCGGGAACTCGACGGCAGAGTGCTGGTCTGAAAAGCCGGTGGATACGGTTCAATTCCGTGCCGAGCCACCAGTGTCGTAGCGGCGAGTGATGGATGCAAGAAAGGAAAGACGATGACAGATGCAACTTACAACGTGATGAAGCCTGACAACGGTGTTCCCATCAAGGCCTGGACGAAAGGTGTCCCGCTTGAGGACGCTGCACGCCAACAGCTCCTGAATGTCGCGCAGTTGCCGTTCATCTATAAGTGGGTGGCGGCTATGCCGGACGTGCATTGGGGTATCGGCGCCACGGTGGGCAGCGTCATTCCGACGCGCGGCGCAATCATTCCGGCAGCAGTCGGTGTAGACATCGGTTGCGGCATGATGGCAGTGAAGACTTCTGTTCACGCCAATCATCTGCCGGACAACCTGCACGGCATCCGAACGGCGATTGAGAAGGCGGTGCCGCATGGTCGCACCGATAATGGCGGCAAGAACGACCGCGGCGCCTGGTCGGATGCTCCCGTACACCATCTGGACGTGTGGGCGAAGATGGAGCCTTCGTATCAGGCGATCATCGACAAGTACCCTAAGCTGAACCACGTGCAGCGAATCAATCACCTGGGGACGCTGGGCACAGGGAACCACTTCATCGAGGTCTGCCTCGATGAAAGCGAGAACGTCTGGTTCCTGTTGCATTCGGGATCGCGTGGTGTGGGCAATCGCTTCGGCACGTTTTTCATCGAGCTGGCGAAGAACGACATGCGCCAGTGGATGATCAACCTGCCGGACCAGGACCTCGCGTACCTGCCGCAGGGGACGGAGCATTTCGAGGACTACGTCCGCGCCGTGCACTGGGCGCAGAATTACGCACTGGCCAACCGCGAGCTAATGATGCGGAACATGATCGCGGCGGTGCAGAGTTCGGGAGAAGTCCCGGCGTTCGAAGCCAATGTGGAAGTCGTGAGCTGCCATCACAACTATGTGACCTGGGAGCACCACTACGGCGAGAACGTGCTCATCACTCGCAAGGGCGCAGTCCGTGCGCGCGAAGGCGACATGGGAATTATTCCCGGCAGCATGGGAGCGCGCTCGTACATCGTGCGCGGCAAGGGCAATCCGGAAAGCTTCATGAGCTGTAGCCATGGAGCTGGGCGCGCCATGTCGCGTACTGAAGCGAAGCGCCGCTTCACCTTGGACGACCACGCCAGGGCTACCGCGGGCGTCGAGTGCCGTAAGGATGCGTACGTCATCGATGAAACTCCGATGGCATACAAGTCCATCGACGCCGTGATGGAAGCGCAGCGCGACCTGGTGGACGTGGTTCACACGTTGCGCCAGGTTGTCTGCGTGAAGGGGTAAAACGGGAGAGGGCTGAAAAGCCCTCTCCGATTTAAATTGTTTGAAGAATTTGCAATTTTCATATTGCAAAAACTTCGGAATCATGGCATCTTCAAACATCTTCTTCACGAAAGGACGCCCAAATTGGCGCTTTTTACTGACAAAACGCTAAGCGGGCAACATCGGCCAATCAATAGGCTGAGTTGCTATAGGGCGTCGCTCCCGTCGCGCTAATCGACCTTCGGCGCTCTTCCGCAAAATCAAAAACTTAGCTGGGTGGCGCAGGCCGCGGTTCCTTCGACTGTGAATCGACCATACCGCTGCCACTTATTCCCCCAGCCGAACTCACACGGTCAGTGGTGATTGGCCACGGATACTTCTCTGGTGAAACAGCCTTCGGGCTGTGAGGTTCGAATCCTCGCGGGCGAAAGCCCTTCCGTGGCCGCCTGTTCCCTGACAAGTGATCTGTGCAAGCGGATTTGAATCAGCAGTTGCAATGACAGTTTCGCCGGTGGTGAAGAGGAGGGATACTTCGCGCCATTCAACGACGCGCAGGGCGGCGGCCCTGCCGGGGATCAGAGTTCCAGGGACGGGGGGCGTAGTCCCGAAGCACAAGGTACCTGGAAAAATCGTGCCTCGCGTCGGCTCTTCTCGTTGGTTCCCCGGCGAGTTCTTAAAACGTTGGGTTTGGCCGGTGGCGAAGACTACGGTTACTTCGCCTCAGGAGCGGGAGATGCAGGTTCGAATCCTGCCGCGGGAATTATGCCCGCGTGGCTAAATTGGCAAAGCGCCTAATGTTCCGTGGTCGCTGATTCCCCGGCCAAAGAAATTTAGCGCAGGCAGCTTGTGTACAAGAAAACTCCGGCTTTGTGCCGGTTAGAAAAATGAATATGTTGCAAATTCTGAAAGGCGTGCTGAGCGGCCGGAACGAGTTCGCCTCCGGCGGGCTTCTGCTGATGATCATCGGCGGAGTGAGTGTATGGCTGCGGGCTGTGCCAGAAAGCCTCTGGCATTGGATCGTCGACCAGACCACCATGATGATTACGGTGAAGGACGATGATGCTGCGTTCATATGGGTGAAGGAATGGTTTCTGGAGCAGAAGTTTCTTCAACGAATTCGGCGGCTTGATCTGGACACCACGCTTCGCAATGAGCGGGTCGCGATGATTCCGGCGCCAGGGAAACACTGGTTCTGGTACGGAGGCAGACCTTTTGAGGTGTGGTTCTCGCGCACCGAGAACACTCACGAACGGAGCGGCAGGCGAGTCGAGTCGCTCACGTTCCGGACGTTGGGGAGAAAACGTTTTGTCCTCCAACAGTTCGTGGACGATGTTGTTAAGTGTCATCTCAAGAGACAAGGCGTGCAGTCGTACTTGTATACGTACAACGACGGGTGGGATTACGTGGAAGGGTATTCGCCGCGCCTGCTCGAATCAGTGGTCTTGGAGCCAGGAGAAAAGGAACACATGCTGCAAGACATGATTCAATTTCGGAGATCGAAACAACGGTACGAAGGCCTGGGAGTTCCTTACCATCGCGGCTATTTACTTTATGGCCCGCCCGGGACAGGGAAGACTTCTCTGGTTTCCGCGCTGGCTGCGCACTTTGGCCTGTCGATCTACATCATCAACCTGGCGGATTTCAACGATCGCAGTCTGATGAGTGCGGTCAACAACGTTCCAGCGAATTCAGTTTTGCTGTTTGAGGACATTGATTGTATGAAGGGCAGTCAATCCCGGATCGAATCTAATTTGGGCAACGTGCAAACTGGCGGCGCGACGCTCGGCACAAAAGAGGTTGCTCCAACCCAGAACGGCGTCACGCTCTCTGGGTTGCTGAATGTGCTGGATGGCTTTGCTGCGCCCACTGGCGTCCTGTTCGTCATGACGACGAACCATGTTGAAAAACTGGACCCAGCACTTCTGCGTCCGGGAAGAATTGACTACAAGCTTTACCTGGGAAAAGCGAGCGACCACCAGAAAGTGGAACTGTACCGCAGGTTCTTCCCGGAGTCTTCGGAAGCCGCGGCGTGGGAATTTGTAGAAGCCTCGGGATCCGCGGAAACGATGGCTGAATTTCAAGGCATGCTTCTTGCCTTGGAGGTGAAGTCGTTCGAGCGGAGAGAAGAAAGCTCGGATCGAGTGGCGGCAAGTCACGGGATCCTTGCATAAGCTTCGCCGGTGGTGAAGACGAGGGTTCCTTCGGACTCCGAAAGTCGCTGGTTCGATTCCTGCCATGGCTTCGAGCCATGTAGCTCAGTGGTAGAGCATCGGAACAAATACCGTCGTCGACTTATTCCCCGGCGAATTTTCAACCAAGTCGTACCTTGGCCGCATTTGCCAAGTGCCCATTTGCTGACTGCTACAGCGAATAACGAATCGGTAAGAGCTGCGAGTTTGAAAGGAGGCCACGAATGGCCCGACTGAATCTGCTGAATCTCAACTTTGGAGCGCGCACGCACGAGGGCGCTCCGGCGCGAAACATTTCTCCGGAACTGCAGCTGCGCCGCTCGGTTCTGGCGTGCCTGCTTTGGGAAAGTCAGTTTTATGAGGACGGAGTCGAGATCGCCGGCCGCATTGCCGAACTCGTTCCGAAGGTCGCGGCCGAGAAGGTGGCAGCGATGGCAATCGAAGGACGCGAGCGGATGAAGCTGCGTCATGCGCCGCTTCTGCTTGTCCGCGAGATGGCTCGCCACAAGACGCATCGCGCTCTGGTGTCGGAGACGCTTGCCCAAATCATCCAGCGTGCCGACGAACTTGCCGAGTTCGTCGCCATTTACTGGAAGGATGGGCGTGTGCCGCTTTCCGGTCAGGTGAAGAAGGGTCTGGCGGCAGCGTTCCCGAAGTTTGATGAGTATCAGCTCGCCAAGTACGAGCGCGGCGGGCCGATCAAGCTGCGGGACGTGCTCTTCCTCTGCCACGCCAAGCCGAGCGATCAGGCGCAGGCCGACGTTTGGAAGAGGCTGGTCTCGGGAAGCCTGACGACGCCGGACACGTGGGAAGTTGCCCTCAGCTCTGGCGCTGACAAGCGCGAGGCCTGGGAGCGCCTGCTTCGCGAACAGAAGCTGGGCGCACTCGCGCTGCTTCGCAACTTGCGCAACATGCGCGAGGTCGGCGTCGACGAGTCACTAGTGCTTTCCGCGCTCGGTTCGATGAGCACCGCACGCGTGCTGCCGTTCCGCTTCTTGGCCGCAGCTCGTTACGCTCCGCAGTGGGAGGAGGCGCTTGAGCGGGCGATGCTCAAGTGCGTTGCTGAAACCGAAAAGCTGCTGGGCAAGACCATCGTTCTGGTGGATGTCTCCGGCTCGATGACTGCGCCGCTGTCTCGCCGCTCCGAGATGCAGCGCACTGACGCGGCTTACGGTTTGGCCGTGCTACTGCGCGAGATCGCGGAGAAGGTTGCGGTGTACAGCTTCTCTGACAATCTGGTTGAGGTGCCGGCACGGCGCGGCTTCGCCCTGCGCGACGCCATTGACGCTTCCCAGCGCCACAGCAGTACACAGCTTGGAAATGCGGTTGAAAAGCTAAACCGCAACGAGAAGTGCGACCGCCTGATCGTGATCACCGACGAGCAGGCGCATGACAAGGTACCCGCGCCCAGCGGCAAGGGTTACCTGATCAACGTGGCCAGCTACAAGAACGGCGTCGGTTACGGCAAGTGGGTGCACATCGATGGTTGGAGCGAGGCAGTCATTGAATACATCCGCGCGTTGGAGCAGACGGGGATCAGTTGAGATCGTGCGGGGCGGGCTGCTGTCGCTCGCCCAGCGCGAATTTCGACGGCGGTGAGAACGTCCACGCCAAAGGCTCTCGCCGGCTCGGGTTTTTATCAGGCTCGACCGCGAAGCAATCGTGCAAGTCTGAACTATTATTAGTGAAGCGGGTTTTGGGAGTGAACGCTGATTTCACTCAATTCTCCAAAGCAACTAGGCTTAGAGATTCAGATCGTCTGATGTTGTTTTGAGGCATTCATTCCATCGAGAGAAAAATGAAACTGTTCGGCAAGAAAGAGCCCGCTGCTACACAATCGACAGCATCTTCCTCAGCACCTGTTTCTTCCCCAAACGCTGACCCGCGTGCTGCCCCGAGGCTCATTCGAGTGTTCGATGAGTTTGGGCGAGAACTCTTCATCACCAAAGAGCAGTGGCGCACGAGTGTTCTACCGGGAACGCTCAAGTCAAACTGGAACAGTCCTGATCAGCTTTACGGGATCATTGTCGGTGCACTGAAGGATGGATTCTTCGCCGACATAGTAGACGCCGCTGAACACCTTTACCGCATCGATCCAGTCCCGGCGCGTGGCGCGTGCATGTACGGCATCGCGTTGATGAAGAACAATCGCCTCGACGAAGCTGAAAGTGTCCTCCTTTCTCATGTCCAGAAACACGGTGAAGAGGGATATGTTCTGACGAATTTAGCCAAAGTCTGCTCGGCCCGCAACGACAGCCAAAAGGCAGAAGCGACCCTGTGGCATGCGCTTGAAGTTGACCCCAATCAAGACAATGGCTTTGGTTGGTATGCTGCCATTTATCGCGAGCGATCTGGAGAACAGGCTGGGCTGGAAGCGCTGAGCCGTGTGGCTGCTCTTCCCGGTAGTTGGCGGGCACAGCTGTGGCTGGCGCGTGCCGCGCTCGATGCGCACAATTTGGAGAAAGCGCTCGGCTAGACGAATCGAACGCCCATCGATCATCACGATGCCCTGGTTTTCAGGACCAGTTGCCGGCCATTCAGCAGTACCTTCCGCATGGCGGAGAGTACGGGAGTTGAACCCGTTAGCCTCTTGCGAGAGCCCTTGTTTAGCAGACAAGTGCCTTGCCGTCCGGCCCACTCTCCGTCGAAATTGTCAAAGATCGAAGGAATTCTGGTAGGCCCGGTGGGATTTGAACCCACAAAAGGCTGCTCTTTGAGGCAGCTGCGTATGCCAGTTCCGCCACGGGCCTGAAGCTAGAAATTGTGCAGGAGTTAATAACTCAGTCGGGAAGGACTGAGTCGTAATGACGATCGAAATTGAAGCAGGCGCTTCACAAGATCAATGTAGCATGAAAACTAAGCATCGTGCATGCATTTTTTGCCCGCCAATGATTTACGTCGACCACTCGGGGGCTATGCGCACGCACTGTCGCGGTTGGCTTCCTAAGGCTGAGCAAAGGCAGTTTGTCGAGAGAACAATCCGTCACCGGAATGCGGAGGTCTCCCCCGCTACACCAGGCTGTATTTGCCATGCCTTTCAGTTTAGAGTAACGAGTGGCAACCTTCCCTGACGCCCTCAGCAGTTGGTCCGGTCGCTGCCTCAGGACCCGCCCAGTAGGAGTTAATAGAATCTGGTTTGAGGAGACCGTGAAAGTTTTCTTGAGCTCCACGTTTGTCGATTTAGGAAAAGCTCGTGCGGAAGTATCCGCTTGGCTTAGCGGGGTGTTTGGGGCCGAGTTGATCATTATGGAAACGTTCGGGAGTGATACTACGCCGCCCGACATCACTTCCATTCGAAGAGTCAGAGAGTGCGATGCTTTCATCGGTATCTACGCGCGGCGATACGGTACCGTCGACCAGAATTCGGGAAAATCGATCACTGAGTTGGAACTGGACGAGGCAAAGAACGCACTTAGCACTGGGGTGCTCAAGACGATTCTTCTGTACGTATTGAAGCGAGAAAGCCCATGGCCCCAAGAGTTCACCGAGAAGGATGAAGCGGTGCGGGTCAAGCTCGAGCGTCTCGCCGAGAAGGCAAGGCACCACACGTGTACCCTCTTTGAACGAGTAGAGCAGCTGCCTTTCTTCATCGTCCGTGATGTTTATCGTGAGATCTCGTCGCGAGCGCAGCACGTCAGGAAGCTTCGTGACTTTTCCCTTCCGCCAGTTAGGCCTATAACGCAACCCCTGGCGATGGAGTTCCTAACTAGTGCTGATCGGGGGTACCTTGCCGGGCGTCAGAAGCAGGTTGGTGATCTCATCGCACTTCTGCGGGACAACCAAATCTGTTTGCTCTTAGGTGACTCGGGCATTGGGAAAACGTCTCTGATTCATGCAGGGCTGATGCCCAATCTGCCCGCCGCCTGGCGCACGGTCTACACCCGTCCATTCGGACTTCCTGATTCGGACGTTATAAATCAGATCCAGACGTCTATCTTTGATGGACTGCCTAGCTATAAGGGTTCGCTGCCGCCGTTGTTGGCAGAAGTCGTGGCTGCGATAGGCGACAAGAGTCTGCTGCTGATAATCGATCAGTTTGAAGACGTTCTGGCTGCTCGCGACAATCGGGAACTTGAGCAGCTTGTAGAGGACATACGAACCATACGCGAGATCTATTCACCTTCAGTTCGTCTCCTTATTTGCTATCGGGCTGATCTTGAAGCTCGTCTTGGAGAATTGTGGCAGAGAATCACCGGCTCGGCTCAAGGGCTGCCCCGCCTTTATCTCACCGGCATCGACGAACACAGCGCCTGGGACGTTATCAAGAAGGTCCTCGCGGACTTGTCGGTCGAAATGACACTGGGGGCTGAGGAGGAAACGGCGATAGAACAGGATCTCGTGACGGCTAGCCATGGTGCGACTGGGAATAGAGTGTACCCTCCGTATGTCCAAATTCTTATCGATCACATTTGGTCAACGTCAAAGCAAAGACCTAATCGGTATTCGCTGAAAGACTATACAGCGGCCGGGTCCATTGAGGGAATTGTCGGAACGTATCTCTCTCGATTGATCAGTTACGCACAGGACTCCAAGGGAACGATTCAGGCAGTTCTCGTGGCGCTCGTTAGAAGTCATGGCTCAAAGAAGCAGGTCACGCTCCGAGACATTGCAGGAGAGACCGCCAGGGACATTGTTCCGTGCGAAGCTGCAGTTGAGCGACTTATCGATTTGCGACTCGTGAGGCATATCGGCGAGTACTACGAGATTAGCCACGATTTTATTGCGCGAAAAGTGCTTTATGAACTGGTGGATGCCGATGAACTCGCGTTCAAGCGGTTTCGGGAACTGCTGTCATCGAAATCAGCAGCTTTCAGCACGACCAGGAGTCTTCTGACGACTGAAGAGTTGCTGATGCTCTACCTATATCGCGACCGAATTCTCCCCAATGAGCTTGAGCTTCGGCTTCTGCTTGCCTCGTGGCTGAGCAATGAAGGTCCAGCTCTCTACTGGATTCTTAAGGCAGATCCAGATCAACTGCCTCTTTGGTTGCAGGCCGAGCAGGGCTTCCTTGACGACCAGAAGAGTACCGCTCTCGCTGCGTTGCTTAAGAGAAAACTGAAAGGTCAGGCACTGACGGGCCAAGACTATTCTGTTTTTCACGGGTACCAGCTTTCGACTGAGCTAGCCGCCCTAATTCGGGAAGCCGGAGCGATCGTTCCCGAGAAGGTGCTCAGGTACGGTCTTCGCCACCGTCGCGCAGAGGTAAGAAACGCTTCTCTGGAAGCTGTTGTCCGACAGGTCAAGAATGGTGATTGGTCATGGATCCAGCGGCTGCGTGGAAGCAGCAGCAATGCGCTGAGGAGGACATATGAGAATCTCGCATGTGACTCCAGAGTGCCTGTCCCTCCCGTAAGCGCTGGGAACAGGGGACTGCAAGAATTTGCGATCATCAAGCAAATTGCACTTGATCCCGTTTCAGCAGGCAAGCATCTGCTTGAGAATCTACGAATGCTACGCCCTAGCCGGAGCAAGTTATTGTTCGGCAGAGCCCTGTATTTGGTTCGCACAGGCCGGGCACCCACCTTTTTGTCGAAGGCTGGAAAAATGAGTGCCGCTGATTGCGTCATCTGGTTTTCAGCAATTCGTCCAGGTTTGTCAGATCAGGTCTTCGAATTACTGATACAGAAATATGAACAGTGGAACTCGAACGGCGGCGAGGCACGGCCGATCCAATCAACAAAGTCAAATGCATTGGCCAGGGCGATTTGCCGACTTGCAGACGAGCAGAGGGTCAAACGAATTGTCGCCGTGGTGCGCAAAACTCCTCTTTTGTGGTCTTCGCGACCGCTTGTGGCCGCTCTGCTCCGCTACGGTGGCAATGAGGAACTTGCTTTTCTGCTTGAGAAGATCGCAGGAGCCGAATACCACATCGACTACTGAAACCATACAGAGCTTGGCTCCATTACCGAGGGTCGAATGTCCAAAATTGGAGTTGGCATTCCGCCGTTCTTGGAAACTATCGCGAATACCACCGAATTCTGGTCCCACGTGAGAGGACAGCACCGACGGGACGGTTCCAAGCAGATGCTATTGCCAATTGTGAATCCACAAAATAGGCCTCTGTTCATCAGGCTGGCAGGTTACGGGCTCCTCGGCGCGGCTAAGAAAGAAGATCAAGAACTACTCCTAAGACTCGCCACTCACGAGTATGGACTGATAGCTCGCGCAGCCGCCAAGCGACTGGTCTGTTTCTTCGGCTTGGAGGTATTCAAGCTGCTTAGTTCCGGGATAGAAGAGAGCATCAGAAGCAACAAAACGGACTCAATCTCCGAGGCGTTGGTTGCGGCAGAGCTGGAGGCTTATGGGATCATGCCGGAACTGCCAGCGCCGCTGACTCGGGAGACATGCTAATAGTGAGGAACGCGGAGTGGTCGCCGATTGGCCAGGATGAGAGACAGGGAGAGACAGGGAGACACCATCCCTAAGCCTTCGGCTTAGGTCCGAGACGAATCCTCTGCGCATGTCGAACAGAATTCGTATAGTCTCGATCCGTGTCCGGCTCTGTTCGATACGTGTTGAACCGCTGTTCGATGGCTGTTCTGTGATCCGCTCTAAGCCATCCGTGGATGTCAAAGCTCGCCTGGAATCTTGTTGCCCCTCGGCGTTGTCGAGATCAGACCAGCCAGGTGGGCAGCATAAAGGCCGGTCATAATTCCTGTGAAAACGTCCATGGTGTAATGAGCTCGCAAGATCAACACGGTCGCGATTTCAAAAACGACAATCAACACGCCAAGTGCGGTCAGCCAACGCCTGCCCACGCGAGCGATTTCTGTTACCGCCAAAACGGCAATGGCCGTGTGGCCTGAAAAAAAATAGTCATTACTCACACCGTAGGTCACCAGCAAAGAGGGAAAGCCGGGATAGTGCCAGATTGCATTCGGTGGAGGAGGCAGAGCCACCAACCACTGCATGATTTGTCGCAGGCCAAGTACGATGACCAAACCCAAGAAAGGCCTGATCGACGCGCCGAAGATCCATCTTGAGAGAAGATAGACACCCAGAAGATCGATGATTCCAGAACTCACGATCAGCAGCAGATTTGCAGCCGATGGATGACCGTGTAGGTAAGAATTCGCTGAAGTCGTGACAGTGTGCAATCGGTCTCCGATTCCAGCGTTCGGCACACTGCGCGCGCCGATCAATGACTGGGTCCAGAACCAGATAATGAGGGCGACGGCCGTCACAGCCAGGCGAAGGGTGAAAGATCGCGCGCTCTGACTTGTCCGGGTATCGCGGGACACCTCGTTTTGAATTGCGGTCCCTGTCATACAGCGGCTCCCACTGCGATCTCTTTTAAGCGGCGCAGATCGAGCTTGCCAGTGCCCAGGTAGGGCAACGAGTCCACATGCACGAACTGGTCGGGCCGCGGCTTCCACAGTGCCGGCAATTCTGATTTGGCCAGCTGAGCGAGACACTCTTGTAATCGTTCGTTTGGAAGGGTGTGAAGCACGATCAGGCGTTCACCCTTTCTCTCGTCAGGTATCGCGGTAACGGCGAAGATCTGTTCCATTGAGCCGCTGATCTCGTGAAGCTTGTCTTCGATCTTGATATGGGGAACCATTTCTCCGCCGATCTTGCTGAACCGCGTCAAGCGATCGGTGATCCGGACAAACCCATCCTCGTCCATCATGGCGATGTCGCCCGTGTTATACCAACCATCGCGGAGAACCTCTGCAGTCTTTTCGGGCCGATTCAGATATTCCTTCATGACATTTGGACCGCGCACCAGCAGTAGTCCAGTTTCGCCTTGGGGCAGGGGAACCAGCGTTTCAGGACTCACGATCCTTACGCTGATTCCCGGCAAGGGGTGACCGATGCTGGCACGCTTTGCGCCAACCTGTCGAAACTGTGCTGCTCGGAAGTCGCGAGTATTTACCGTGACAGCAGGAGAGCACTCGGTACAGCCGTAACCTTCAAGTGGTCGGACTCCGAAGCGGTCTTCAAAGGCGATGGAAACTCGCTCGGGAAGCTTTTCTGCTCCTGCCATGACGTACTGCAGGCTGCCAAAATCTTCAGGAGAGCAGCGCCGCGTGTACGACTGTAGAAATGTCGGCGTGGCCAAGAGGAAAGTGACGGCATATTGGCTGACGAGAGCACCTATTGCCCGAGCTTCCAAGGGGTTCGGGTGGAAGACCACACCCATGCCGATAGTGGTTGGCAAGCAGAGCGTTCCCGTAAAACCGAAAGAATGAAAGAAGGGCAGAATGCCAAGTATTTTGTCGTTGCGTCCCAGCATGAAAACCTGGTTCAGTTGTTCGACATTGGACGCCACATTGTAGTGAGTCAGCACGACTCCCTTGGGATCACCCGTGCTACCGCTGGAGAAGATGATGGTAGCGGTATCATCGAGTGCTACTTTCTTGCCGGCGCCTACGCACTTTTCAACAAGCCGTACTGGCACGAGCCATGAGATTAGGGCTGCTGTCACACGCTCGAAGAACCCCGGCTTTTGGGCCAGGTCCTCAAGCATGATCGCTTGCGCCGGTGGTTCAATGTGGACTCGCTCTAGAAATGCTCTCGAAGTAATTACGGTTTCCAGTTCGCATTGCTTGGCACACGAAGCTAGAATCTCGTTAGAGGCTGTGTAATTCAAGTTGACTGGAACCTTGCCCATCAAGAGTGCGGCGAGGTTGACTAACGCCCCGGGAACTGACGGCGGGAGCAAGATACCAACCATCTTCTGACCGCCCCAGAGTGGGCGGAGTCGTCGCGCCAGAAAAATGGTGCGGGTCAATGCACCACCGAAGATAAGTTTTGGCGTCCGGCCATCTGCCATGGCAAAGCGGAACGGATGCCGCCGTGCCGTTTGCACAAACGAGCGATGCAGCGTGCGCATGTAGCGCTTGCGGAATTTGTACGCTTCCGCGCCGAGTTCCTGAACCGCTTGCCGAACATCTTGAGCGGTGGTAGTTGAGGGCATTGGCTTGCCGAAGGTCACGGTTACCGGATAGGGAATCTTGCGCGGAAGCTTCCATAGAAATCTTCCACGCTCGAAGCTGAAGACCGATCCCCAAACCCCTCCCAGATTCGCCGGAATGATGGGGGCATCCACGCCCTTGATGATTCTTTCCATGCCGCGACGAAACGGGAGCATCTGACCGATGCGGGTCATCTGGCCCTCGGGAAAGATGCATACAATCTCGCCATCTTTCAACGCTTGAGTCGCCGTCCTGAGAGACTGAATCATTTCGCGAGGACGAAGCTGAGAGGAGATTGGGATCACCCCCATGATTTTGGCGAACGGCTTGACCAGTGGGTGGTCATAGGAGCCCTTGAACATAAGGAAGCGGATCGGGCGATCGATCGAGGCAATCAGAAGAACCGCATCGACCATGGAGACATGATTCGGTACCAGCAACGCTCCGCCCTTTGCCGGAATATTGTCGCGTCCTTCCAAATGAATTCGATACAGAGTATGGGTAGCGATCCAAAGCAAAAGCCGAAGCAGGGCATCGGGCAGCAGATACAAGACATAGAACGTCGCGGCGACCGTTACTAATGAGACGGACAGGAAAATCGACGGCGGGCTGAAGTGGGCGTAGTGCTGGAAAAAATAGTAAACGCCCGCAGCTCCACCAATGCCAACAAAGGAGAGCAGGTTCGCCGCCGCGATCACTCCCCCTTTGTCTTTTTCGTCAGGGCGGTGCTGAATCAGAGCATTCACGGGCACAGCAAAGAATCCGGCTGAAAAGCCGAGAGCGGCGAGGAGCATCAGCACATGCGCGAATGAGAGGTTTGGGGCGGAGAGCAGCACTCCGAATACGGTCATGCCGACCGAACCGAGCGGAATGAGTCCGTACTCGACCTTGCCGCTCGAAAGATATCCCGCCGCGAGGCTGCCCAGCCCTATGCCGATTGCCACCGCAGCCTGCAGGATCCCCGTGCGCGTTGAGCTGCTGTGCAAAACATCTTCGCCGTAGAAAACGATGTTGGCTGTTAGCAGCGCAGCAAGAAACCAGAAATAGGTGTTACCCAGAACAGCCAGCCACAGGACACGATCCCGGCGAATTAACCCTAACTGTCTCCACAGATCGGTGAGGGGATTGGCTTGAAACTTCTTGGAGGGATCAGCGGCGCGGACTTTTGTGATCCCGAGACTGAGGATCAAACCGGCAACAGACAGAGCGAGGAACACCAGGCCCGACCAACCTTGGCGCCCGTGAAAAGCGTCTGCAAGGAAAGCGCCGGAAACAAGCCCAGCGATCGATGCGAGGAAGGTTCCCAGTTCGATGACACCGTTGCCCCAGGAAAGTCTTGGCTCCGGCAGCAACTCCGGCAGCAACCCGTATTTGGAAGGTCCGAAGAACGCGGCCTGTGTGCTGGCTAGGAAGATTGCAGCCATTTCGAGATGCAGATTCTGCCAGGCTAGCCCGGCGATCGCGAAGGCCATTACGCCAATCTCGAACAATTTCGTCCCAATCGTGACGGTACGTTTACTGTACCGATCCGCGAGAAACCCTCCGGTCATGGAGAACAGAATGAAGGGAAAGGAGAAGAGCGCTCCTGCCACTAGAACGAGCCGGTCACGATCGGCCTTTTCGATCGCAGTGCCGAGGATGATGAAGACGATGAGATTCTTGTATGCGTTATCGTTAAATGCACCCTGGAACTGGGTTGCCACAAGAGACCAAAACCCTCGTCGCCACGATCGTGACACCAAGCGTTCCGGAGGATTCTCTGCGAGTCCATTTGGCGAATTCTCCAGCACGGCCGCGGAAGCATGTTCGGTCATAGGAAATCTTGTTAAGCGCCTGTAGATCTTGGAGTTCTGCACATCTTGTCATGAAGCCGGTTTACGTTCCAGTCACAATAGACGGAACGCCAGTTACTTCCGAGTTTGCAGGGAAGAATAATGTGCAAGAATGGGTACTCCCTCCGTTCTAGTATTTAGGCTTGCAGAACTACGTGTATACGGGGTAGCCATTGGAGCTTCTTGCCGTATTGTTAGCGCTGTTAGTCTTAGCCACGCCGGCGTTAGCCATTTATGCAGTCTGGCGACAGCGCCAGCTTCGCCGACAGCTCGAAGAGCTTGCTCACCTGAGCTCTCAACAAAACGATGCCTTGCATCGCGAACTGTTGGAACTCCGGCGTCAGGTCACTGCAGTTCCGCAGCTTTCCGGCTCCGCTGGAGTACATCGTGAAGACGCAGCACAGCCCAGCACCACCATCGTTGAATCGAAGCCGCCGCAACCCGCGGCTCCGCCCGCACCCGCTGAACCGTTAGTCCGGCCAGTACCCAGTCCGGCTCCGGCGGCCATGAAACCGGATCTGCCCGCCGACAGGACCCGGCCCGCATTCTGTGCTTGGTGCGGTACCGTCCATGCGGGAGGTGTTGACAACTGTCCCAAGCCGGTCGCCGCACCTGTGGGTGCTTCCGGGGCCGATTCGACGCCAGCTTCCATAGAGCAAGAACAAGGGAAAGAGGAGCTCGCTCAGAAACTCAAGCGACAACTCCCACAGACTCTGGCCCGAAGCCGTCTCATCGCGAACGCAAACTTGCATTGGCGGTACCTCGGAGCGATTTTAGCAGCGCCGATGGAAGTCGGTGTGCCCTTTCGGAGTGGTGCCTGGGAGCTGTTTTCCTTTGAATCCTGAGAAGTCGGCTTCGGGAAAAGTGCTACTGCCGATTGCGAACGTCTTCCTGAGGACCGCGAGCCAGAATGGCCCAAAGCGGCGGAATTGTGTATTCCTAGGTTTGGAGAGCGCCTATAGCTCGAACGGACCCTAAACTACTGGATAATTCAATGGATCAGTCCGGCGTAGCTCGCTCAGCCCCTCTGCCTTCTCACTCATCAGCAAGTTGATTTCGTCGAAATGCCACGGGCGGAAATCGTGAGTATCAACGCCGACATCCATGGAAAGGGAAGTAGGTGTGTCAGGGAGGTTCCCATGAGAATGTCCGTACAGGTGCCACGCTCCATGATGGGAGCGGTTCCAGACCCGCATGGCGTAGTGACAAATCACGACGGGCTGGCCATGTATAGAGATTTCCACAAGGTTGCTGAGCCAAGAGAACTCCTCGGTCAGCTTGCGAAGTTGTTTGTCGTGATTGCCCGGCACCGCAAAGATTTTCCTGCAGCGAATCTGCTTGCGGTGCTCCAGAGCCCTCACCTTGCTCCCGATGCAGAAATCCCCAAGGAAATAGAGGATGTCATTGGCCTTAACGGAGGCGTTGAGACGGTCGAGGATCGTTTGATCCATTTCCTCGACGCTTCGAAACGGTCGATTACAGTAGCGGATTATGTTGTTATGCCCGAAATGAAAATCCGCCGTGAACCATATGTTCGGCATGTCTCTTGTGAACTCCCTGGCGACCTAGCCCCGTCTCAATGATGCTTTGCGTTCCGCTGCGGAACGACTTGCTGCGCAGGAGCTTCCGGCATTGGCATCTGTTGTGACTGAGCGGCACTTGATGCTTCCGGCGTTCCTTTTCTGACGTCGGCAAACCACGTACCCAACGCGAAGCCCAGTGCTAGAGCAGCAGTGGCAACGACAGGCAGCCAAATAGCCCAGACCTGCTTTTCCAGCCTAACAAGGAAATTGTCCATCTGTTGCGCCCTAGTAGTCATGTTCCGCAGGAGTGAATCATTGGCGCTTCTAATCTTCGCAATCACTCCAATGTCGGGGTGACCTACTTCTCGCAGCACATTCACAAGTTGCTCTTGAACGAAGCTCATTTCAGAACAAGACTGGTCAAGCGCTCTGGCGGTATCTGGCAGACCCGACTGCTGGAAACACTGTCGCAGACTCTCGCCCAGCAGCTTCGCAATTCGAGGCGGGTCCAAACCTGTTTCCAATTCCTTCGGCAACTGAGCAAGGCGTGATTCGAGGTGTGATGCGTATCCAGCCATCCGTTTCTCAACTGCATTGGCTTGAGATGCCGAACTTTCAAGAATCTTCCGCAACGACTTGCGTTCTGCGGCAATCTCCGCGGGCGTTTCTCGCGTGAGCAGCGCGAGGATGCCCATTGCTTCCAGTACCCGCAGCATCTCGTCGTTTGGACTGAGGGTCCGAGTGTGCGCGATGACCCTGTAGTATTCCGCCTGTCGTTCAGCGGGCACCAGTCCTGCCAGCTCGTCGAACAGGGTTTGGTTCTCGGACTCAGCGCCCGCCAGATTTAGGAATTCCTGATCGGCGCTCATGGGAGGAACATCTCCTTTGCCCGATCGAACTCGGAGAAGAGCCGCCGTCGATAGCTCTCGGCTCGCATCACGATGGAAGCACGTTTCAACTCGGTGACTGTGTTCTGCCGCGTGGCAACCTGGCCAAGGCGGATACCGTGTTGCCGGGCTGGGTTCTCCAGTTCTGCTAAACGAAATTCCATTCGAATCACGGTCGGCGACAGTGCTTCGCGGAAATGAATTGCTTGCTCAGCCGAATCCCAATAGCTGAGGTCTGACTGGGGACTTGTGGCGTTCTGGACGACAACGTACTGGGCTCGCTCTTGCAGTCGGTTTGCCCATGCAAGGACACTCTCAACGCTTGCTGGGTCGGGCGTAACGATTCCAACAGCAGTGAAACGTGCGCCAGTGGCTGAGACATCGTCATACATCGTGTCGAACCAGTCACTTGCTATCTGCCCGGAGCCAGCTCCCATGTCGGCGAGAACGATCGCTGCACCGGATTCGAGGTGATCTACGAACGCGTCGAGACCCGCGGGGGTGTGAATATTCACTTTGGCCACCGACCCGTTGAAGAAGTGTTTAAGTGATCCCCGAGCCTTGTTTTCGGTATCGAGGTCGAGCAGCGTGAATGGAATCTCAGTGGCTTCAAACCACTCAGCCAGGGCTACCATCAATCCAGTCTTGCCCACTCCGCCCTTGCCGCCCATCGTGAAGACAACTCGCTTATTTTTCTTTTCGACGTTCATCGTGGTTCTCCTTGGCTGACGAGTTTCAACGGCTCGCTCTCTTCAAAGTGAAAATGTTTGGGTTTCGCTTTCTGCCCGACTGGTTTTGCTTTAAGCGCCGCAATTCGCGAGGCAACGTCGTCGGGACTCAAACGGGTGCTCACGGACGATTCCGGTTCGAGCGGTGGCAGTTCGTACTGCACCTGCTTTCGGTGTTTTGCGCGAACCTTGATGAAGGAGTGGATCGTGCTGACCGCCACGTCGAGGCCGACACGCTCGCGAAGGATGCGAACGATGTCGCGATACGTGCAGCCCTTGCGACGGAGCTGCCGGATAAGTTCACGGTGAGTTTCGAGTTTGGAGCGAGGTGGTTTCTGCGGGATCGAGTCCAGCAGGGAAAGAAGGGTCGGGTCCATGATTTTCAGGCTCCTTAGCACCTGGCCATCACAGTCCGTCAACAGTCCGATAACCCGTCTCCACAGTCCGATAAGTACCCTAGAGCGCTATCCGTACCGTTTAATTTCAATCGGTTACGAACTCTAGGACGACTTTCACGGCGGTAACACGGGTTCAAATCCCGTCGGGGACGCCAACCGCTATTTCGGGGTGCGTCAGCCTCTTTAGTTGTTGAAACAACGTTGGGTGGTTCTTAATCGCGCTGCTCGGGGATCTTATGAACCCAAGGCTCCTATCCATTTCTTTCGTCTCTTGCGTGCTCCCGATTGCCCTATCCCTGTTGATGTACGTGTCTTGTAAGTACGTGGAGAAAAAGGCTGAGGCCATCGTTACGGAGCGTGAAGAAGAAAAAGAGGAGCAACGGAGGCGAGATCTTGTGGCTGCGATAACCCACGCGACAAGACCTTCCAACACGAAAAAGCCTTCCGACGCTTAACCGTCCTTCCAACTCTGCTCCGTTGCCCGACTGTGCGCTGGGGTTTTTGGCCTTGCTTGGAAGCCGAGAATCGGGATGCCGTGGATTTCAGCCAGCCATACGAGTGAGAATGACGTCGAGTGCTTTGCGAGCACTGGCGTCAACACACCTGGGACAATGTCACCAAGCCTATAATGTTCTGTGCGCTTAGGACGTTCCAATTGAAGGATGGGGATCCCGCAAGTGCTTAAATCGGAATGAGGAATCGTGGGCCGAGTTGTTACGTCTCGGGCCGACAACATTATTTGCACCACGTCCAGCGGAAAGGTTTTCGCACACCGCGGACACATAGCCTTCCCCAAACCTCTTGGATGTGAATGTCTCAGTCCTGACGACAGTCAGTCGGCAAGAGATCGGATTTCCTCTGTGCACAGCATCTTTTCAACAACCTACCGGGTT
>Ga0209117_1000403_pt1 | contig 19217 bp, 17 predicted proteins | sample BlaSpr_A8_OM2_M2_FD_187978 | JGI IMG/M metagenome (GOLD analysis project Ga0209117, IMG submission 187978) | Forest soil microbial communities from Thunder Bay, Ontario, Canada - Black Spruce, Ontario site 2_A8_OM2_M2 (SPAdes) (version 2) | ecosystem: Environmental > Terrestrial > Soil > Boreal...
CGCGGCGTCGAGTGGCATCCCGAGAACTTGCTCGCCTTGCCGGAGCAGCTGGCGCTCTGGCACGATTTCGCGGCGGCTCTCCGGGTGCGCGACGGCGTCTCCGTTTAGAATCGCCCATGCAGACGATCTCCTACGCGCGCGACGGCCGGACGGGCACGCTGACCCTCAACCGGCCGCCGCTCAACGTCCTCGACGTGGCGGCGCTGACGGCGCTGCGCGACGCGATCGGCGAGCTCGCGCACGATCGCGAGCTGGCGGTGGTGTTCGTGCGCGGCGCCGGCGGGCGCGCCTTCTCGGCCGGCACCGCCATCCAGGACCACACCCCGGACCGCGCGCCGACGATGCTCGCCGCGCTCCGCGAGACCGTGGTGGCGCTGCGCGCGCTGCCGGCGATCACCGTCGCGGCGGTCGATGGCCACTGCCTGGGAGGCGGCATGGAGCTCGCCATGGCTTGCGACCTGGTGATCGCCACCGAGGACTCGCGTTTCGGCCAGCCCGAAGTCGACCTCGGCTGCTTCCCGCCGGTGGCGGCGGCGCTCTATCCGGCGCTGCTCGGCCCCGGCCGCACGCTCGAGCTGCTGGCCGGCGGCCAGCCGATCACCGCCGGACGCGCCGCTGAGCTCGGGCTGGTCCAGCGGCTGCTGCCTGCCGGGCGCCTCGACGACGGCTGCGCCCGTCTCGCCGCGGAGCTGGGAGGCAAGAGCGCGCCGGTGCTGCGGCTGATCAAGCGCGCGGTCGCCGCCGGCCGCGACCTGCCTTCGGCCGAGGCGTTGGCCGCCACCGAGCGCCTCTATCTCGACGGGCTGACCGAAGTCGCCGACATGAGCGAAGGCGTCGCCGCCTACCTCGAGAAGCGGCGGCCGGAGTGGCGGCACCGCTAGACCACAAGGAGAGAGCCGATGGGTGAGACGATCCTCTTGGAGCGGGAAGGCCGGGTGGCGATCCTGACCGTCAACCGCCCGGACAAGATGAATGCCTTGAACGAGCAGGTGCGCACCGACGTGCTGGCCGCCCTGGCCGAGGTCGAGAACGACGACGGGGTCGGGGTGGTGGTGATCACCGGCGCGGGCGAGAAGTCCTTCATCGCCGGGGCCGACATCGGCGAGTTCGCCGGCCGCACGCCGTTCGATCAGCGCCACGCCATGCGCAGCCCGCGCATCTTCGACGTGATGGCCGCCTTCCCGAAGCCGGTGATCGCGATGATCAACGGCTTCTGCCTCGGCGGTGGCTGCGAGCTGGCCATGTCCTGCGACCTGCGCGTCGCCTCGGAGAAGGCCCGCTTCGGCCAGCCGGAGATCAACCTCGGACTGATCCCCGGCGGCGGCGGCACCCAGCGCCTGTCGCGCCTGGTCGGCATCGGCCATGCGATGCGCCTGGTGCTGACCGGCGACATGATCGGCGCCACCGAGGCCAAGGAGATCGGCCTGGTCGAGATGGTGGTGGCGCACGACGAGCTGCGCGCCCGCACCCTCGAGCTGGCGGCCAAGATCGCCAACAAGAGCCCGCTGACGGTGCGCATCGCCAAGGAGGCGGTCCGCGCCGGACAGCGGCTGCCGATCGACGACGGCATCCTCTATGAGCGCGATCTCTTCTGCCTCTGCTTCTCCTCGGCCGACAAGGAAGAGGGCGTCAAGGCGTTTCTCGAGAAGCGTCCCGCGCACTGGCAGGGCAGGTGAGCATGGACGACCTGCTGGCACTGCGGCGCGAGTTTCCGATCCTCGAGCGCACCACCTACCTGATCAGCAACTCGCTCGGCGCCATGCCGCGCGGCGTCCGCGACGAGCTTGCCATCTTCGCCAGCCAGTGGGAGGAGCGGGGAGTGCGCGCCTGGAGCGAGGGGTGGTGGGAGATGTCCGCCATGACCGGCGACCTGCTGGCGCCGCTGCTCGGCGTCGGCACGGGCGAGATCGCGATGCATCAGAACGTCTCGGTCGCGGCGGCGGTCTTTTTCTCGTGCTTCGACTATCCGCCGGAGCGCAACCGCATCGTCTATACCGAGCTCAACTTCCCGAACGTGATGTACCTCGCCGAGGGCGAGCGGCGCCGGGGGGCGGAGATCGTGGTGGTGCCCTCCGACGACGGCATCGGCGTGCCGACCGAGCGTCTGCTGGCCGCCATCGACGAGCGCACCCGGCTGGTGCCGGTCTCCCACACCCTGTTCCGCAGCGCTTTCGTCCAGGACGCGGCTGCCATTGCCCGTCGCTGCCACGAAGTCGGGGCGGTGCTGCTGCTCGACATCTATCAATCGGTTGGCGTGCTGCCGCTCGAGCTCGCCGCCTGGGGCGTCGACGCCGCGGTCGGCGGCTCCGTCAAATGGCTCTGCGGCGGCCCCGGCGCCGGCTTCCTGTGGGTCCGGCCGGCGCTGGCGCGGGAACTCCGGCCGGCGCTCACCGGCTGGCAGGCGGACGAGGAGCCGTTCGCCTTCCGCACCGGTCCCGTCCGGCTGGCCGACACTCCGTGGCGCTTCCTCAACGGCACTCCCAACATCCCCGCCCTCTTCTCCTGTCGCCCCGGCTACCGCATCGTCGCCGGACTGGGCACCCGCCGGATCCGCGAGCGCTCGCTGCAGCTCACCACGCACCTGATGGGGGCCGCGGAGGAGGCCGGCTTCGAGGTGCGGACGCCGCGCGAGCCGTCGCGGCGGGCCGGCACGGTCTCGGTGTGGCACGAGCAGGCGGAGCGGCTCTGCCAGGAGCTGCTGGAGCGCGAGATCCTGTGCGATTACCGGCCGCGCGCGGGCATCCGGCTGTCGCCCCATTTCTACAACACCGAGCAGGAGTGCGACCACGCCATCGCCACCCTGAAGGAGCTGGCGGAGGGCCTCTGAGCACGGGGGGCCTCGCCGATGTAATCGTTGACACGATTTCGGCTCCACAACGCACATCACTAGTAGAGACTCGTCTGCCCCGGCCTTGCGCCGAGCGATGTTCCGTAGACCGGTCCCATGGTTGCGTCTTGACGTATCTGGTGGGGGGTGTCAGGGGTTGAACTTACGTTTCAAGGGCTTTCTCGCGTCAGCCACGGTGGTGTCGGCAAGCCTGGTGGCGATTATCGCGTTGCTCGGGCGCAGGATCGAACCGCGTCTCGAGGAGGTGCTGCTCGCCGGGCTCTGCGCCACCCTGCTCGCATCGCTGGCCACCTGGCTGGCGGTGGAGCGCATTTCGGTGCCCCTGCGCCGGCTGGCCGAGGCGATGTCGGCGATGGCCAGGACCGGGGACCTCGGCCGCTCCGAGAGCGCCTTCCGCGACTCCGGCAGCGGCAACCGCGACGTGCGCCTCATCGAGGAGACCTTCCGCGCTTTGCTGGTGTCGCTCGAGGAGTCCCAGCGGGCCCGGGAGCGCTCCTACGTCGAGGCGGTCGGCGCAGTGGTCACCGCCGCGGACGCGCGCGACCACGAGACCACCGGCCACTCCTTCCGCGTCGCCCTGTACGCCCTGGCGCTGGCACGCTCGCTCAGGCTGCCCGCCGACCAGCTGAAGGCGATCGAGTGGGGCGCCCTGCTCCACGACGTCGGCAAGATGGCGGTTCCCGACGGCGTGCTGCGCAAGCCGGGTCCGCTCACCGCCAACGAGTGGCACATCATGAAGCAGCACCCCACCTGGGGCTTCGACATGCTGGCCGAGGTCAGCTTCCTGCAGCCGGCCGCCATCGAGATCGTCTATAGCCACCACGAGCGGTGGGACGGCCAGGGTTACCCGCGGGGGCTCGGCGGCGAGCAGATCCCGCTGGCCGCCCGCGTGTTCGCGGTGGTCGACACCTACGACGCCATCACCTCTGACCGTCCCTACCGGCGAGCCCGCCCCCACGCCGCCGCGATGGCCGAGCTGCAGCGGGTCTCCGGCCAGCAACTGGACCCCGAGATGGTGGCAGCCTTCGCCAGCCTCTCCGAGCTCGAGCTGCGCCAGCTCACCGAACGCTGCCGCAACGTCCACCCGGGCCTGAGCCTCCCCGAAGACCTCCTCGATTCGCTCACCGATCCATCCGCCGAAGCGCTGCAGGGGTAGCGCCCCTCCGGGGTACCCTCCCGCCCGGGCCGAGGCGGGCGAGGGCCTGTCTGCCGCCCAGGAAGATCCGCCGCCCGCGCCCCTCCGTCCTCCCCCCGGGCGCTCTCGACTCGAAGCCGCGTCTGCAATGTGATATGCTAATTTTTCAAGGACGCATTCTTCCTTGTACTGCTAGCAGCCATCTCTGAATGTCTGGTGGAGATCGGCAAAACTAACAGGGCGTAGATGTCAATCAAGCTGCGCATCCCTTGGAAAAGGGCGTCGCTACTTCAGAAAAGGATCTCGCAATGAAAGCCCCAGTTCTGCTCATCCTGGCCGGTGTGGTCTTCGCCGGCGCCGGTCCCGTGTTCGCCGACTCGATGGAAACGACAGCCACGCCGCCAACGGCGGTGATCAGCCCATGGACGTACTGGACCGACCCGACCTCTGGCCGCTTCTACAGGCCTACCGGCATCCAGGTCGGCAACTCCTACTTCTTGTATGTCGAAGGAGGCGCCTATAGAGACATCCATACCGGGCCGGGCTCCGAGACCTGCACGTCGAGCGGCGAGAAGATCCTGGCATTCTCGACGAACTGGACGGCAACGGCACTGCGCAGCCCATTCAACTACGTCGGCGCGGTCAGCCCGTGCATCAACGCGTCGAATGTCCATTTCCAACCAGGATCGGCCTTCCGCTCCTCCACGGACGGCCTGGTCAAGCTCCTGGTCGACGACATCGAGGGGGGCACGAACGTGATGCACCGCGACTTCAAGCGGGTTCTGCTCGGGTCGTCGAGCAACGGCTCAGCTTTCACCTGGAGCACGTTCCTGAAACAGTCGGTCGTTGGTGGTGGGACCTACTCTCCCTACCTGGTCAAACTGGTCCAGGCGACGGCCACCTCGAACTGGTGGGGCACCTTCTGGTGGGCGGTCTGCCATAAGTGCGACGGCATGGTCTATGTCCAAGACGGCGACTTGATAACCGAGTCCGGCCGCATCACGGTGACGATGGACTCGACGAATCCGCGGGGATACGTAGTCACGATCCTTTCGGGAGGGGTCTGGCAGCGGGTGAACGATGATGGCACCTTCAACTTCGCTCCGGACGTCACCTCGGACATCTTGACCCAATCGATCGTGCGCAACAATGGTGCCTGGGAGGAGTGGGGAGACACCGGTCAGTGCACCGCCACCCAAGGCTGCTACGTGGGGACCCCGGGTTGCTCGACCTTCGTGTATAGGACCACCACCCCGCTCGGCATCACGGGCCCGCTCCAGCAGGTGACCTCGCAGGTGCGCCCGATGCCAACCCGGGAACCGATTGGACGCACCGGCCCTTTCCGCATGCAGGACATGAACGGTGCGCGCCTGATTTATTCGACCAGCGGGGATCGTCTCTGTGAGACAGACCCCGGAGGCTACCGCGGCGGCACCGAGATCATCGTGACGGAGGTGAACAACTGACGCCAGGAAAGCGGGAACCGGCGTCTTGACCCTACAACCCGTCGCGTCGGCCCGCGGTAGTGGAGTATTCCAGGAGAGGGCACCACGACCGTCCCGGCGGCCGCGCCAGGCAACGATTACGGGATGCCGTAGCGGCGGCGCTTCTCCCATAGGGCTTTGCGGCTGATGCCCAGGAGGCTGGCGGCTCTGGCCTGGTGGCCTCTGGTGAAGGCTAGCGCTTCGCGGATCTTCTCTTGCTCTACCTCGACCAGCGGCCGCGGGGGACGGGGCGTGGACCCGGCTGGCAAGGAGAAGTCGGGCGGCGGCGGCGGATCGATCACGTCGGCGAGCGGGTCCGCCGGGCGTTCGGCGGCGGGCGCGGGACGGGCCGCGGAGAGGATCAGGCCTCGCTCGAGGACGTTTCTCAGCTGCCGCAGGTTGCCGGGCCAGGAATGATCGCGCATCCAGGCCCGGGCCGCTGGCGCGAGGGCTAGACCTGGACGGCCGAAGCGCTCGCCCAGGTCGGCCAGCATGTCGTCGAGGAGGGCCGAAAGGTCCGGCTCGCGGTCGCGCAACGGCGGCAGCCGGAAGGCGACCACCTCGAGGCGGTAATAGAGGTCGGACCGGAAAGCGCCGCGCGCCATCCGCGCGGTGAGATCCTCCGGGCCGATGGCGATGAACCGGACGTCGGCGGCGGCTTCTTTGCCTCCCAGCGGCACGTAGCGCCGCTCCGCCAGCAGGCGCAACAGCTTGGGTTGGCTGGCGAGCGGCAGCTCCTCGACGTGGTCGAGCACCAGGGTGCCGCCGGTGGCCCTCGCCACGCGCCCCTCGCCGGCGGTGGCCGCGCCGGTGAAGGCGCCGGCGCGGTAGCCGAAGAACTCGCTTTCGAAGAGCGCGCTGGGCACGGCGCCCGGGTCCACCTCGACCAGCGGCCCCACCGCCCGCCGGCTGGCGGCGTGCAGCGCCCGCGCCAGGCTGGACCTGCCGGTGCCGGGTTCTCCCAGGATCAGCACCGGCGCGTCGGTGGCGGCCGCGTTCTCGACGCCGCGCAAGGCCGCGGCCAGCACCGGATAGTCGTGCAGCAGCCGCGCCAAGTGCAGCGGGCCTGCCTTCGGGGAATCCCCCCGGCCGGGTGGGGGAGGCGGATCTCCTGCAGTCTCCGGGAGCCCTGCCTCCGCCCCTCCGGCCACTTCGCTCTTTGCCGGCCGTTTACTCAGAGACAGGCTCCCGCAGCGGGAATCAAGAGCGGAAGGCGGCGGTCATGTCCGGAGCGTCGCCCCAAAGGCGCTCGAGGGCATAGAACCGGCGGGGCTCCTCCTGGAAGACGTGGACGACGAGGTCGCCGTAGTCGAGCAGCACCCACTGGCCGCGGTTGTAGCCCTCGACGTGCAGCGGGCGCACGCGCTCGGCGCGCAGCCGCTCCTGCACCGCATCGGCGATCGCCTGGACCTGGCGCTCGCTGGTGCCGCTGCAGATGAGGAAGTAGTCGGTGAAGTCGCTCACCTTCTCGAGATGCAGGACCTTGAGACCGATCGCCTTGCGGTCCTCTGCGGCAGCGACAGCTTCACGGACTCTGGCGGCGGTGTCGGGGAGGATCTGTGGCTGGGCCTTCATCGATACAAACGGTACTTGTGGATGAAGTCTACCACCAAATCCGGCATCCAACCGGCAGGGGGCCGCTCGCCGCGCGCCAGCAGCTCGCGCAGCCGGGTCGAGGACACCTCGTAGGACTGCTGCTCGAGCACCCGCACGCGATCGCTCGCCAGCAACGCGGACAGTTCCCGGCGCTCCTCCCCCTGCGGCCGCTGCCACAGGTCGCCATCGGAACCGGCACCGGCCAGCGCGGCGGCCGAGGTGCTCTCGGTGCTGTCCGCGCTCTCGGCGCTCTCGGCGCTCTCCGCCAGGTCCGCCAGGTCCCAGCCCGGCCGCGCCAGCACCACCAGCCGCGCCGCCGCGGCGATGTCGCGCCAGCGGACCCAGTGCGGCAGCTCGAAGAAGGAATCGCTGCCCATCAGCAGGTGGAGCTCGGCCGCCGGCAGCTCGCGCCGGAAGTGCTCCAGGGTCTCGGCGGTGTAGGCCGGGCGGTCGAGCGTCAGCTCGTAGGGCGAACCGTAGAGACCCTCCTCGGGCAGGATCGCCATCTCGACCATGGCGTAGCGGGCCAGCGGCGGCGCCAGGTGGCGGCCCGGCTTGTGCGGCGGGATCGCCGTCGGCAGGTAGATCACCCGGTCGAGCCCGAGCAGCCGCCGCGCCTCCTTGACCGGCTCGAGGTGGCCGCAATGAATCGGGTCGAAGCTGCCGCCGAAAAGGCCGACCTTCATCTCGGGCTCCATCGCCCGGCGTCCCCCGCATCCCCGGCATCCGCGGCGTCCGCGACATCCGCGACATCGGCGGTGGCCACTGCGGCTGGACCGTCCGCCGAGCGCACCGCCCGGAGACGGCGGCTGAGCGTCGCCACCAGGGCATCGATCCCCTGGCGCGTCGCGGAGCTGATGGTCAGCCAGTCGAGGCCGCGCGCCGCGGCGGCCCGCGGCAGCTCGGCCAGCCGCTCCGGCAGCACGGCATCGAGCTTGCTGCCGACGATCAGCCGCGGCCGCCGTAGCAGCTCGGGATCGAAAGCGCCGAGCTCGCGCTCGACGACGGCCAGGTCGGCGTCGACGCCGGCGTCGAGAGCTTGGGGAGAAAGCGGGGCGCCGGCCTGGGACAGGTCCACCAGGTGGACCAGCAGCCGGCAACGCTCGACGTGGCGCAGGAACTGGATGCCCAGACCGGCGCCCTGCGCCGCGCCGGCGATCAGCCCCGGCAGGTCGGCGATCACGAACGGCTCCGCGAGCGGTCCCTCGGCGACCACACCCAGTTGCGGCACCAGCGTGGTGAACGGGTAGTCGGCGATCTTCGGGCGCGCCGCCGAGACGACGCTGATCAGCGTCGACTTGCCGGCGTTGGGCAGCCCGACCACCCCCACGTCGGCAAGCAGCTTGAGCTCCAGGCGGAGCCGGCGATCCTCCCCTGCTTGACCCGGTTCGGCGTTCCGCGGCGCCTGGTGGGTAGCGGTGGCGAAGTGCGCGTTGCCGCGCCCGCCGCGCCCGCCGGCCGCCACCTGCAGGCGCTCGCCGTCGGCGAGGATCTCACCCAGCCGCACGCCGGTGTCGCGATCGTAGACCTCGGTCCCCAGAGGCACCGGCACGACGAGATCAGCGCCGCTGCGGCCGGTGCGGTGGGAGCCTTCGCCGTGGCGCCCGCGCTCGGCCTGGTAGATCGAGGCGAACTGCAAGTGATAGAGGGTGTTGCGGCCTATCTCGCCGAGCAGCCAGACGCTGCCGCCGTGGCCGCCGTCGCCGCCGGAGGGACCGCCGCGCGGCACGTACTTCTCCCGCCGGAAGGCCACCACGCCATTGCCGCCGCGCCCGCCCCGGGCGTGGATGCCGGCTTCGTCGAGGAAGATCACGATGGGAGAGTCGGCGCCGCGCCGGGCCGCGGCGGCGGCGGACGCAAGAGCCGTCCCGGGTGCCGCTCGCCGCGCCGCTTAAGCCGAGTGCGAGGCGGCGTCTGACGGAGCGGTATCGGCAGCAGAGATATCGGAAGCGGGGGCGGGGGCGGCGCTGGCCGCCGCGGCAGCCACGACCACGTGCACGAAGGTGCCCTTGCGGCCACGGTTCTGGAACTTCACCACCCCTCCCTGCTTGGCGAACAGGGTGTCGTCCTTGCCACGCCCGACGTTCTCGCCGGGGAAGAAGCGCGTGCCGCGCTGGCGCACCAGGATCGAGCCGCCGCTCACCTCCTCGCCGCCGAAGCGCTTGACTCCCAGATACTGCGGGTTGGAATCGCGGCCGTTGCGGCTCGAACCTTGGCCTTTCTTGTGTGCCATGAGGAGCTACTCCTTGTCTTTTTCCGGATGCCTTGCGGCTTACGGCAGCTGGATCTCGTCGATGCGCACCCGGTGATAGTGCTGCCGGTGGCCGATCGTCTTGCGCTGGGTGTTGCGGCGCTTGTGCTTGAACACCCGGATCTTGGGGCCCTTCGACTCGCCCACCAGCGAGGCGGTGACCAGCGCGCCCTCGACCAGCGGCCTGCCGATCGCCTGGGACACCGCCGCACCGTCCGCGCCAGCCCCACCGACCACCAGCACCCGCTCGAAACGCACCGCGGCGCCCTTCTCCGCGTCCGCGGCCAGCGACCCCATCAGCTCGACGTCGAGCACGTCGCCGGGCTCGACGCGATATTGCTTTCCACCACTTTCGATGACTGCGAACATAGACGCACTCTCCAAGGGAGTTCCCCCGAGCACGGGGACGGGAGAACCTATCACGCCCTGCCGGGCCCGTCAATCGCGGCGGGTGGCCGAAATCTCCGACAGGTCCGTCCTACCTGTAGAATATGAGTAGTACTGCGAACAAGGAGCGACAGGGATGTCGTCGCTGGTGAAGCAAATCCTCGCCAGTTTGCGAGCTGACACCTGGTTCAGGCTGTTCCCCTATCTCGCCTATGCCATCGCGCTCATCGCCGCGGGCCTGCTCCCGATTAAGCGGCACAGCGCCTACCAGGGCGTGTCGTTGGCCCTGGCCTTGCTCTGGGGATTGCTGGCGGTGGCCGCCTGGAGCTCGACCAGTCCCTGGTGGGCTGCCGTCGCGACGCTGGAGCTCCTCATACTCCTGGGCCTGGCGCTCTGGGGGAAGTTCGAATATGAGGCACGCACCGGTCCTTGGGCGGTCACCGGCACGGTAGTCGTCGTCTACTCGGTGCTGGTTTTCCCAATCCTCGGCCGGGTCTTCCACCTGGCGAGGTTCGAGCACTCCGCCTTCGGCGCTCCGTTCCCAGCTGTGCCCTTCACCTGCGGGATCCTGTTCTTCGCCCTTGAGCCGATCACCGTGGTCGCTCTGGCGGTGCCCCTGGCCTGGGCGCTGGTGGGCGGTCCAGACGTAGCTGCAGGAGTCGTCGAGCTGACTGGCCTGCAAGTGGCGCTCCTGGCCGGGGCTCTTTTCCTCTTGCAGGCTCCCGAGGTGCGGCGAGGCAACGCGCGCCTCTCGCCGGGGGCCGGGTACCTCTACGCCAACCGGCATCGCAAGACCTTCAACTATGTCCTCTGGGCGCTGGTCTTGGCGACCATCTTGTGCTTCTTCCTGGCGCCAGGGATCCCACCCCGCCACATCATCCTCCACCTCGGCCTCTTGTCTGCGCTCGGAATTGCGGTCTGGCTGGTGTTCACCGCCTGGCAGAGTCTCTGGTACCGCGCCGTGGCCTGGTGGATAGCCCGGGCACTGGGTCGGGTCCGGGTTTGGTTCGGGTACGCCTGGCAGTGGGGCGTCCTGCTGCTCGCCGCTGCCGCACTGTGGGCCATGATCCCTTTCCCCATTGAGACAGCTCACAAGCAAGTCCCTCCGAAGCAGGAAGCCATCAAGCTGCAGCAGTCCGCCTCGCAGCAGCAGAGCTCGCCGAAGCAGTCGGCCGCCAAAGAGCAGCAGGCCGCCTCGCAGCAGCCGGACCCCCCGAAGCCGCAGGCCGTCCCCTCGGCCTCCAACCATGTGCGGCGACGCGCCGTCCAGCTGTTCGCGGCCGTGACCCTGTTATGGCTGGCTTACCACGCCTACCGAGGGCGGACGCGTCTGGTGATCGGGCCCTTTGCGGGCTACACCAACGACGACAAGCTCGACAAGCTGGTCGCCGGCCTCGGGCCCAGGCTGCAGAGCGAGCTGGCTCGGATCTCGGATCTCTACAAAGTCATCGACGAGGCCACGCCCTCGCGTAAGAGCGGCTTCGTCGAGGTGACCCCGGGCGTTCAGGACGTCGGTACGATCCTCAAGGACGCGAGCGCGATCACCCTCGGCCCGCTCAAGATTCCCGCCAATCTGCTCGTCGGCCTCGTGGGCCAGATCGTGAGTGGGCCGCGGCTCACCGGTGCGCTCCATAAGGTCGATGACGACTTCATCCTCACCGCCGAGCTCAGTGGCGGCGGCCTGTCGGGCAACTGGCGGATTGACGCCAACGCAATCGAGGGCCCGCGACTCCCGCCGCAGGCCACCATTCAGGAGCTCGTCCTGCAGCTGGCATTCCGTGTCGCGACCGATCTGGTGGCGATCGGTTCGCCGCGCTGGCGAGCCATCCAGGCCTTCACGGAAGGACTCCGCGCTTATCGCGAGACACAGCGGCAACAGGAAGGTACGGCATCGAAGCTGCGCGAGGCAGAGCGCTGGCTGATCCGAGCCCTGAACGACGACCAGCAGTTCACGCAATGCCATTTCAACCTTGGGGTCGTCTACCGGCAGCTCAAGGAGCACAAGTCCTCGCAGTCAGCCTTCCGTCGCGCGCTCAAGGAAGACCCGGAGAACTTCGAGGCCTGCTATGCCCTGGCCGAGGCGTTGGCCACTGACAAGAAGTACAGCAAGGCGCGTTGGTTTTCCGCAGCAGCGATCGGCATCAATCCGAACGACGCGCGGGCCTGGGACCTGGAGAGCTTCGCCCGCCGGTACGAGGAGCAGGATCTACAGAAGCTCAAGCTGACTCTGGGTCATGACGATCCCGCCTGGAAGGAGATCCGCGCGCGGAGCGAGATCGGAGTGGCGCTCGCTTGGCGAGCCTTGTGCCACCGCGCGCTGGCCGGATCTTCCACCGCCCTCCAGCGCGAAAGGACCACGGCGCTGCTTTGCACCCGCAACCTCGCGGTCGTCCTCGCTCGGACGTCGCAATTTCCCCACAGCTTGCAGCTTATCCGGCAGGCCGCCTGGCTGGCTCCGCGCGATCCCGTGCTCCGGCTCTACGAGGGTAGAACCCTGTTCTGGAACCAGCAGAGGGACGCGGCGAAAGCGTTGGGGGGCATCCTGGCGGACGGGCTGCTTCCCAGCGATCAGGCCCTGCTCTGGAGCGTCCTGGCGCAGACGCAGGCAACCGGTGCGGACGCGGCGCACCGGGCATCCGCTCAGCTCGCCCGCATCCGTTTCCTCGACGTCGCGGCAGATGCGAAGGTCGACGATCTCCCCGAGATCGTCCGTCTTAGCCTGGAAACGCCGCCCGATAGAGCTTCACAACAGGACCGACCGTAATGGGCTTGCGCATACCCGGATTGCAATCGAAGACCCCACCAGATCCTCGGTGGGAAGTGGTCAAGACTCATGAAGCGATGCTTCGGGACACTTGGGGTCTTGGGTATGGCGAGAAAGGTGATGGGTATCGCAAGCGCCTGAGGCGCCTTTGCGAGTTCTTGGACGCGCTCGAGGCGGAAGCCGGAACGGCGCCCGACGACAACGCCGGCGATTTCCACCAGCTTTATCGCGGACTCGTACGCGCGCCGATCGGCCCCCTGGCGAGGGAGGCCTATCTCTGCCGGCTGGAAGATCTCGCAGCAGCGTTGAAGGCTCTCTTGGACGGCGAGAAGGGAACCGGTTACCTGGATCGCTGGCAGGCCTGGCAGCAGAACGCGCTCTGCGCCGGCCAACGCCAAGCGGAGCTCGAGCGCGTTCTGAGGAAGCTGGGGGCGCTGCCGCCAGCCGGAGCGCCGCCGCAGGGCCAGGCGGCGCCACAGTGCCTGCTGGAGCTGCGGGCTCTGCTCGACGGATTGCAAGGCAAGACCAGCGCCGGTGCCGGCGCATCGGACGCTGAGGCGAGGTCCCGCTGGGGCCACTGCGTGGACGACCTCGCCGCAGACTACGAGTGGGCGTACCTCCAAGTCCTGGTGCGGCTGGCACGGGAATGTTTGCAGGAGAAGGTTTTCAGCCCTTCCTGTTGCCGGCACGCGCAGACGGCGAAGGCGGCACTCGCGATCGCCATCCCGAGGTTGGAGAAGCAGGGATCCAACCAGCCGTCGGTGCAGGGCCTCTATGGGCTTCTGGCTGCGGCCTGTCTCACTCTAGGTAAGCTCGGCGACCTCCTGCGGGAGGAGCGCCAGCAACAGATCGAGAGCGCGCTCGTCTTCGCCCGGCGCGCCGTCGAGCTGGCGCCGGAAAGCATCCGCGAGCGCCTGGTGCTCCTCGAGGTACTGTCCTCCCTTGGAGATCCCGAGGACATCAAAGTCCAGGCCGAGATCGCGCTCAACCTGGACTCAGGGCCCGAGACCTTACGCACGATCGGCGACAGCTACTGGGGGAGGACGGTCGCGGTGCGCGGCAGAGGTGCGCGCCGACAGCTCTTGCGTGAGGCCATCCGGTTTTTCGCCCAGGCATTGGAGAACGTCGAAAGCGCCACACTCGACGAGCGCCGCCCAGTCGACCAGATGCAGGCCCATGGCTGGGCTCACTTCTGGCTAGGACGTTTCCAGAGCGAGCTTGCCCGCTATGCCGAGGCGGCAGCGCACTTGAGGACCGCCAGCTCGCTCGGCTTCAAGCCCTTGGAGGCGCAAGTCGAGCTGGCATGGACCTGTCTCTTCGCAAGCGAACGGAAGGACGCGGACAAGGCTTTCCGCGCGGCCCTCGTCGAAGCCGCTCGCCAGCGAGCCGGAGGCGCCAAGGTAGCTGTCGCCCCAGGGGAAGAGCGGCCGATCGACGATCTGGCCTTCGAAGGTTATCTCGGATGGGCGTTTCTTTGCGCCGAGTGGGACCCGGAGCGGGCACTCTGGTACGCCAGAAAAGCCGAGCACCGGCTGGCAAAGACCTCCAATCCGAAGGACCCAGAGCTGCTGGCGGCGCTGCTCGAGGTCGGAGGGCGGATCTTGCTTCATCAGGGCGAGATCCATGCGAGCGTCAAGCGGCTCGAAGCAGCAGTCCTCTTGAGTCCACGGAGCGGCGCATACTGCGCGCTGGGGTTCGCCTACTTGTCGCCTTCGCAAACCACGGATCCGCTGGCGCCTGACGCTCTGCGGCGGGCGCGGGAGGCGTACCGGCTGGGGCGGAAGTGCGCTATCCGCGGGCGCTACCGTGGCGAGCTCTGGGACCTGAACCGAGAGCTCCGGAAACGGGAGGGAAGCACACCCACCGCCGCCGCCCTCACCCTCAGCGTTGCGACGAGCGGCAGCACCGTGCCCATCCCTCCACCCGGCCCGCCGCAGGCGAGCCCGCCCAAGGAGTAGCGCCGAGGATCGCCGCTGCGTTATGCACCGGAGTCCTGCTCAGTCCCGGCGGGCGCCAGGGCGACGCTTGCCGTCGCCGGTACAACCCGCAAAGGGGGCGCGCCGGCATACATCTCCTGCAGCGAGCGCACCGAGAGGCCGTCGCGGCGCAGGGCGGCGATGCCTTCGGCGGCAGCCATGGCGCCGGAGAGCGTGGTGATGCACGGGATGTCGTAGCGCAGGGCGGTGCGGCGGATGACCGTGTCGTCCTCGTGCGACTCGCGGCCGAGCGGGGTGTTCACGATCAGGGCGATCTCGCCGTTGATCATCTGGTCGCCGATGTGCGGCCGCCCCTCGTGCACCTTGAGCGCCAGGCGGACCTCGAGGCCGTGGGCGCGCAGGAAGGCCGCGGTGCCGGCGGTCGCCACCAGCTCGAAACCGAGCTCGGCGAGGCGCCGCGCCACCGGCAGCAGCGCCGGCTTGTCCTGGTCGTGCACCGACAGGAAAGTGGCCCCGGCGAGCGGCAGCTTGTGGCCGGCGCCGAGCCAGGCCTTGGCGAAGGCGCTGCCGAAGTTGGAGCTGGCGCCCATCACCTCGCCGGTGGACCTCATCTCCGGCCCCAGGACCGGATCGACTCCCGGGAAGCGCCGGAAGGGGAAGACCGGCGCCTTGACGAACACTCCCGGAACCCGCGGCTCCTCGACGAACCCGATCGCGTCGAGGCTCTCGCCGGCCATCACCCGCACCGCCACCGCCACCAGCGGCACTCCCACCGCCTTGGCGATGAACGGCACCGTGCGCGAGGCGCGCGGGTTGACCTCGAGCACATAGATGCGGCCGTCCTTCAACGCGAACTGCACGTTCATCAAGCCGACGACCCCCAGGCGCAGCGCCAGCCGGCGGGCGATCTCGCGCATCGCATCCTGGTCGGCGGCCGAGATCTTGTAGGGCGGCAGCACCGCCACCGAGTCACCGGAGTGGATGCCGGCCTCTTCGATGTGCTGGAGGATGCCCGCCACCACGGCCTGGTGGCGGTCGGCGATCATGTCGAGGTCCACCTCGAAGGCATCCTCCAGGAAGCGGTCGAGCAGCACCGGGTGGCCGGGCGAGACCTCGGCCGCCTCGCGCATGTAGCGCTCGAGAGTCGAGGGGTCGTAGCAGATGGCCATGGCGCGTCCGCCCAGGACGTAGCTCGGCCGCACCAGCACCGGAAAGCCGATGCGGCCCGCCACCTCGATCGCCTCCGGCAGCGAGAAGGCGGTGCCGTTCTCGGGCTGCAGGATGCCTTCGTCGGCCAGCAGCTTGCCGAAGCGCCGGCGGTCCTCGGCGAGGTCGATCGCCTCCGGCGGCGTGCCCCAGAGCGGCGCGCCGGCGGCCTCGAGGCCGCGCGCCAGCTTGAGCGGCGTCTGGCCGCCCAGTTGCACGATGACTCCGCGCGGCCGCTCGCGCTCGATCACCGCCAGCACGTGCTCGAGGGTCAGGGGCTCGAAGTAGAGGCGGTCGGAGGTGTCGTAATCGGTCGACACCGTCTCCGGATTGCAGTTGATCATCACCGTCTCGTAGCCGACCTTGCGCAGCGCCAGCGCGGCGTGGACGCAGCAGTAGTCGAACTCGATCCCCTGCCCGATGCGGTTGGGCCCGGAGCCCAGGATCACCACCTTGTCGCGGGTGCTGGGCTCGCTCTCGTCGTCGGCGAGATCGCCGAAAGTGGAGTAGAGGTACGGCGTGGTGGCGGGGAACTCGGCGGCACAGGTATCGACCCGCCGGTAGATCCGGCGCACCCCGCGGCTGGCGCGCGCCCGCGCCACCGCCGCTTCCTCGGCGTTGAGCAGCCCGGCGAGCCGCGCGTCGGTCAGGCCGCAGCTCTTGGCCCGCCCGAGCAGCGGCGTCGGGATCGAGGCGAGGTCCCAGCACGCCACTTCGGCCTCCAGCTCGACGATGCCGGCGATCTCGCGCAGGAACCAGGGGTCGATGTGCGACACCTGCGCTACCTCCTCGGGGCTCCAGCCCTGGCGCAGGGCGGCGAACACCGCGAACAACCGCTCCCAGTTCGGCACCGCCAGGCGCTGGCGGAGGCGCACCGGATCACCCATGCGCCGCTCCCGCGCGGCGAGGCTGCCGTCCAGCTCGAGCGCCGAGAGGCCTTTCATCAGGGCCTCGCCGAAGGTGGCGCCAATGGCCATCACCTCGCCGACCGATTTCATGGCGGTCCCCAGCGTCGTCGAGGTGTCGGGGAACTTCTCGAACGCCCAGCGCGGGATCTTGACCACCGTGTAGTCGAGGGTGGGCTCGAACGCGGCGTAGGTCTTGCCGGTGATGTCGTTGGCGACCTCGTCCAGGGTGTAGCCGACCGCCAGCAGCGCCGCGATCTTGGCGATCGGGAAGCCGGTCGCTTTCGAGGCCAGCGCCGAGCTGCGCGAGACGCGCGGGTTCATTTCGATCACCACCCGCCTGCCGGTCGCGGGATCGACGGCAAACTGGATGTTGGAGCCGCCCGTCGCCACCCCGACGCGCCGGATCACCTTGAAGGCGTCGTCGCGCATCGCCTGGTACTCGCGATCCGACAGCGTCTGCTGCGGCGCGACGGTGATCGAGTCGCCGGTGTGCACGCCCATGGCGTCGACGTTCTCGACCGAGCAGACGACGATGGCGTTGTCGGCCGTGTCGCGCATCACCTCGAGCTCGAACTCCTTCCAGCCGAGCACCGACTGCTCGACCAGCACGCGGCCGGCCGGGCTTGCCGCCACCGCCGCCGCCACCACCTCGTCGAGCTCATCGCGGTTGTAGGCGGTGCCGCCGCCTTCGCCGCCGAGGGTGAAACTGGGCCGCACGATCAGCGGATACCCGATCGCGGCGGCGATCTGGTGCGCCTCGTCGAGGTTGGCGGCGTAACCGCTGCGCGGCACCTCCAGACCGATCTCCTGCATCGCCTCCTTGAATAGCTGCCGGTCCTCGCCCAGGCGCAACGCCGCGATGTCGGCGCCCAGCACCTCGACGCCGAGGCGTTCCAGGGTGCCGCGCTCGGCGAGCGCGATGGCCAGGTTGATGCCGGTCTGGCCGCCGACCGTGGGCAGCAGCGCGTCGGGCCGCTCGCGCTCGAGGACTTTTTCGACGACCTCGGGCACCAGCGGCTCGACGTAGGTGGCATCCGAGAGGTCGGGATCGGTCATGATGGTCGCCGGGTTGGAGTTGACCAGCACCACCCGGTAACCCTCGCGGCGCAGCGCACGGCAAGCCTGGGTGCCGGAGTAGTCGAACTCGCAGGCCTGGCCGATGACAATCGGCCCCGAGCCAAGCACGAGGATGGAGCGAAGATCGTGGCGTCTAGGCATGGCGCCCGACAGTGTAGCCTACGGTGCACCCCTCCCGGCCGTCCCCCCCTTCGGCTGTTGATCTCTTCGACCACCGATATCTTCGCTTGGTCACCTTTGCGAAAAGCTTCATCGGTGGGGGTGGCGCCCCAAGACCTCGGGCGGGCTGTCGCGGACCGGATCCAGAGTGGTCGGGTCGTCCGGGATGTTCGCCTCTCGGACTCCACGCACATCCCACTGCATCCAGGCGAGATCCTGCTGATCGCGCAGGCGAAGGTGAGCTGGCTGATGAAGATCATGACCCTCGCCTGGATACCGAATGAGGCGTGCGGTCGTGCCAAAGCGCCGCAGCGCGACAAAGAAGTTCATGCGCTCTGGAAGGGCGCACAGGCCGTGTCCTCGTCGCCATGGTGCAATAGCGTTGGCGTGCGCACGCGATCGGCGTAAGTCAGGCTGCTGCGCTGGCGCCACCGCTGGGGCCGCGACCATGGGTTGCCGCCGATGAACCATCGCTCGTTGGTATAGTAGACGACCGATCCGTAGTCGGCCATCCAGTCGCTGACCATCGCCCCCAGGCTTGCTGCCTTGAAGCGATCGGTCTTGGTGATGGTGTAACCGGCAAGGATGGCCCCGTACGACCAGCCGTCGATCCCGAGTCTTTCCGGGTCGGCGATGCCTCGCGCCACCATCGCGTCAGAACTCGTCGTAGATGCGGTACGCCAGTCGTTTGCATTCAGGGGAACCGCCTCGTGGCTGGAAGTGATCGCGATGGGTGGTCCAGCGGGGAACGAACAACAGCGTCGCCGGTCCACAGACGCCGTTCAGCGGCCGTGCGTCTGTCACGTATCGCCCGCGCAGCAGCAGGAAGAAATGGGCATCGCTATGGGTGTGAAGCGGAATCTCCTGGTCCGCACGATCGGCCACTTCGGAAAACGAAAGACCGTGCCAATCGCACTCTCGGCGGGTGTGTCCCAGGAACGACGAGACCGGCTTGACGTCAGGCATGGCGCTCCTCGTGCTTCGCGGTCTTGGGTAGCATGAAGTCCAGGATCCCGCTGAGGCGACTCGGCTCAGCCCCGGGCCGTCGCTGGCGCCAGCGGCGCCAGCCTTGCTGGCACCGGCTCGCCGGCGAGCGTCTCCAGAGCGAGCAGGACGAGGGCGATCCAGAGGAGGTCGGCGACCAGCAGGTGGGTGAGCTGCAGCCAGACTGGGGCCAACAGCGCGACGTTGAGCAGCCCGAGCATCCACTGGACGATCACCAGCAGGCGGAGGCGGTTGGCCCAGCGGCGCGCCTCGGCGCTGGCCGCGGTCACTTGCTGGCAAAGGTGGAGCAGGTAGGCGCCTAGGGCAATGGCGAGCAGCGGATGGACGGTGCGCAGGCGCGTCAACAGGTGCGAGGTCCGCGACAAATCTTGTGCCAAGCCTTGGCCCAGCGAGCTGGCCGGGAAGAGCGTGTCGCCGAGGGCCGCTACGGCGCCGGTGGCGGCGATCGCCTCCGTGATGA
>Ga0209117_1000404_pt1 | contig 19212 bp, 16 predicted proteins | sample BlaSpr_A8_OM2_M2_FD_187978 | JGI IMG/M metagenome (GOLD analysis project Ga0209117, IMG submission 187978) | Forest soil microbial communities from Thunder Bay, Ontario, Canada - Black Spruce, Ontario site 2_A8_OM2_M2 (SPAdes) (version 2) | ecosystem: Environmental > Terrestrial > Soil > Boreal...
CAGCAAGGTCAGGAAGGTTGCAACAAACAAACCGCCCATGATGGTGATCGCCATCGGGCCCCAGAACGCCGAGCGCGACAGCGGGATCATCGCCAGGATCGCGGCGAGCGCCGTCAGCACCACCGGACGGGCGCGGCGGACGGTGGCCTCGACGATGGCATCCCTGCGGGTCAGGCCGTGGGCGACATCGGTTTCGATCTGGTCGACCAGGATCACCGCGTTGCGCATGATCATCCCGGCCAGCGCGATCAGTCCGAGCAGCGCCACGAAGCCGAACGGCTGGTTGGCAATGTTCAGTCCCAGCGAGGCGCCGATAATGCCGAGCGGTGCGGTGAGGAACACCAGCAGCAGGCGCGAAAAGCTCTGCAGCTGGATCATCAGCAAGGTCAGCATGACCAGGACCATCAGCGGAAACAGCACGAAGATCGAGGCGTTGCCCTTGGCGGACTCCTCGAACGCGCCGCCCGCCTCGATCCGATAGGCCGGCTCGAGGCTGTCGCGGATTTGCTGGAGCTTGGGCCAGATCTGATTGGTGACGTCGGGCGCCTGTACGCCGTCCACGACATCGCCGCGAACCGTGATCGCCATGTCGCGGTTGCGCCGCCAGATGATCGGCTCCTCGTGGGAATATTCGATTCTAGCGATCTGCGTGAGCGGCACCGCAACCCCGTTGCGCGAGGTGACGGTGAGATCGCCGACATGGCCGAGATCGAGCCGTTCGGATGGCACCGCGCGCGCGACCACGCCGACCTTCTCGATGCCGTCGCGGATCGTGGTCACCGGCGCGCCCGAGATCAGCATGCTCAGCGCCGTCGATACGTCCTGCGGGGTGAGACCGAGGGCGCGGGCGCGATCCTGGTCGACCACCAGCTTGAGGTACGGCGACTGCTCGTTCCAGTCGAGCTGCGGATCCTTGACCTTGTCGTTCTGCTTGACCACGTCGCGCACCTTGTAGGCGATGTCGCGCACCGTCTGGGCGTCGGGGCCGATCACGCGAAACTGCACGGGAAAGCCGACCGGCGGACCGAAATTGAACCGGTCGACACGCACGCGCGCTTCGCTCAACGCACCGTCATAGACCGCCTTTTCAAGACGCGCCTTGATCCGCTCGCGGGCCTCGACGTCTTTGGCGACGATCACGATCTCGGCGAAAGCCTCGTTCGGCAGCTGCGGGTTCAGCCCGAGCCAGAAACGCGGCGAGCCCTGACCGACATAAGCGGTGTAGGTCGAGATGTCCTTGTCGTCTTTCAATAGGGCTTCCGCCGTTTTCACGGAATTTTCCGTGACGTTGAACGCCGTGCCTTCGGGCAACCGCAACTGCAGGAACAATTCCGGCCGTTCGGACAGCGGGAAGAACTGCTGCTGCACGTGACCGAAGCCTACGATGGAGAGCGCGAAGACGCCGATCGTCGCCAGCACCACCTTGACCCGGTGGTTGACGCACCACTGGATCATGCTGCGGAGAATACGGTAGAACCGCGTCTCATAAACCGCGTGCGGATCGTGGTTGTGGCTGACCGTGATCTTCGGCAGCAGCTTGACGCCGATATAGGGCGTGAAGATCACCGCGACGAACCAGGAAGCGACCAGCGCGATCGCGACGATCCAAAAAATGCCGCCGGCATATTCGCCGACCGCCGAATTGGCGAAACCGATCGGGAGGAAACCGGCAGCGGTGACCAGCGTTCCCGTCAGCATCGGGAAGGCAGTGGATTCCCAGGCAAAGGACGCCGCGCGGACGCGGTCCCAGCCCTGCTCCATTTTCACCACCATCATCTCGACCGCGATGATGGCGTCGTCGACCATAAGGCCGAGCGCGATGATCAGCGCGCCGAGCGTAATCCGATGCAGGTCCAGCGACATCGCATTCATGACGATAAAGACGATCGCCAGCACCAATGGCACCGACGCCGCCACCACAATGCCGGTGCGCCAGCCCAGCGCGACGAAGCTGACGAACAGCACGATCGCCAACGCCTCGATGAAGGAGTGCAAGAATTCGCTGACGGCGTGCTCGACCACGACAGGCTGATCGGCGATCAGATCGACATTGATGCCCTGCGGCACCGCCTTCATGAATTCCGCGGTCGCGTTGGCAACGTCCTTGCCCAGCTCCAGGATGTTGGCACCCTTGGCCGTGACCACGCCGATACCGAGCGCGGGTTTACCTTCCTGACGCACCACGAAGCTCGGCGGATCGACGAAACCGTGGGTGACGGTCGCGATATCGCCGAGGCGAAACACCCGGCCGTTGCTTTCGACCGGCGTTTCCGCCACCGCCTTGACGCCGTCAAGCGCGCCGGTGACACGTAGCGGCACGCGTTGCGCGGAGGTTTCGACCGTGCCGGCCGGCACGACGTTGTTCTGCTTGGCGAGCGAATCGAACAGCGCCTGAGGCGTAATCCCGAGCGTCGCCAGCTTGGCATGCGAGAACTCAACGTAGATCTTCTCGTCCTGGGTTCCGTAGAGATCGACCTTGGTGACGCCGGGCACCTTCAGGAGCCGCTGGCGCATGCCTTCGGCGGCCTTTTTCAACTCCGCGTAGTCGGCGCCATCGCTGGTCATCGCATAGAGGATGGAATCGACGTCGCTGAACTCGTCGTTGACGACGGGGCCGAGCAAATTGGCCGGAAGCTGCCCTTGCACGTCGACCAGCTTCTTGCGCAGCAGATAAAACAGATACGGCACGTCCTTTGGCGGGGTCGAATCCTTGAACGTGACCTGCATCGCGGTGAACGACGGCTTCGAATAGGTCTGCACCTTTTCGATAAAGGGAAGTTCCTGGAGCTTCTTCTCGATGGGGTCCGCGACCTGGGTCTGCATCTCCGCGGCTGTCGCGCCCGGCCAGATCGCCGAGACATTCACGACCTTGACGGTGAAGAAAGGATCTTCCGCGCGACCGAGCCGCTGGTAAGAGAAGAAGCCGGCCGCACCCAGCGCAATGACAAGGAACAGAATGAGTGCGGGATGGCTGACCGCCCAGCCTGAAAGATTAAAGTGTTTCATCGCGCCCTCCAGTTATCCTTGGCCATGATTCTTTTCGAAAAACCGGTGTCCACTCTTTGGGATCGTGCCGCTCAGAATGTTAACGACGAGACGACCCTGACCTTCTGGGCCGGATCGAGCTTCTGCACGCCAAGCACGACAACTTTCGAGCCCTCATCGACGCCGCCTGATATGACGACGTCGTTGCTCTCGTAGGATTTCACGGTGACCGGCTTCAGCGCCACTCCGCCCGAGGCATCGACAATATAGAGCGAAGGATCGCCGCCCTCGCTGAACAGCGCCGATAACGGCAGCCGCGCCACGCGCGTCGTTGCGGGGTCGGCCAGCGTCAGCGTCGCGGTCATGCCGAGCGAGACGCTGTCGCCGGCGTCGGGCAGCGAAAATTTCGCCAGATAAGTGCGCGTCGCAGGATCGGCCGCGGGCGCGATCTCGCGCAGCTTCGCGGCATATTTCTTGTTCGGCTCGGACCACAAGGAGACGGTAGCCACACCATCTTTCGCGCGCCCCACCAGGGTTTCCGGGATCGCGACCACGGCTTCCTTTTCGGCAAAGCGCGCCACGCGAATAGCGGTCTGGCCGGACGACACGACCTGTCCGGCGTCGATCAAGGTCGCGGTGATGACGCCGCGGGTGTCGGCGACCAGAGTTGCGTATGACAGAGAGTTGTTGGTGAGCTCGACGGAGCGCTGGGCGCGATTGAGCCGCGCACGCGCCTCATCGGCGGTGGCTTTGGCCTGATCCAGTTGCGCGTCGGTGGCCCAGCCCTTGACGCGGAGATCCTTCGCACGCTGCTCGGCGGCGCCGGCCTGCGCCAGCACGCCGGTGGCGGCGCGGAATTCGGCCTCGGCCTGTTCGGCCTGCAGTTTCAGATCGATTTCATCAAGCGTTGCCAGCGGCTGCCCGACGTCGACGGTCTGGCCGACTTCCACCAGGCGTTTTGCAACTTTGCCGGGCACCCGGAAACCCATGTCGGTCTCGATCCGCGGCTTGATGGTGCCGACGAAACTGCGCTCCGGCGATTCAGCCTCGTAATGCACGGTGGACACCAGCACGGGGCGCGACGGCGCCACTTTCTCGGCGGCCAGCTCGTTGCAGCCGGTCAACGCGATCGCCATAAGCGCCAGCGATAAACCAGCTAAAAGTCTGTAATAGCTCGCAAAAATAGAACGGACGAACATGGCGACTTCCCTCGATTAAGCGTGAGGTGAAGTGTGGATTGTTTAGTGACGATTGTCAATATTCGTCACTGATCATGATTTCGTGAAGGGATTGGGTGGTTGTGTTTCGGTGCCCTATCGCTCCCTCCCCCCTTGCGGGGGAGGGTTGGGGTGGGGGTGTGCGATCGCAACCAACCACACCGCGTTAAGCCCCCATGCTGGGCCGTGCCGAGACAGAGTCATACCAGCGCTTCAACGCCCTATGCTCATCGGCCATCGGAAGGCTGGCCGCCTTGGTTGCGAAGTCGAGGGTGACGACAGCCGTAATGTCGGCAACCGAAAACTGATCGCCCGCCACAAACGGCACATCGGCGAGCCGAATATTGAAGTCGGCGTGGAAATTCCTGACGCGCTGCTTGCTTCGCTCGATTAGCGCCGGGATCTGCTCGTAGTCATGCGGCCCGGCGATCGCCCGGTTCTTGAGACCGGGGACCGCGTTGCGAACCGCTTCCATCACGGAAGCAAATCCTTCCAGCTCGACGCGCCGCTCCCACATTGTCACCAGCGCCCTGGTCTTTGGTGTCGCTCCGAGCAGCGGCGGTTCGGGATGGACTTCCTCGAGGTAGCGCAGGATGGCAGGCACTTCGCCGATCGCGGTGCCGTCCTCCAGCACCAGGGTCGGAATGACGCGGCGCGGATTGATCGCAGCATAGGCATCGGAGAACTGCTCCCTCGCGCCGAGATCGACGGGCACGAGGGGCATCGAAATCCCTTTCTCCGCCAGAAAGATTCTGACCCGGCGGGAATTGGGAGACGCGTTCGATTGATATAGCTTCATCTTAACCTCCAAACAAAATGGGAAATGTGTGCCGCGGTGATTTGCCGACCAGCCGGCCGGAATGTCGGCCGCCGGTCGCCGGAATTCCCTCAATTAGAGTTTCGAGCCACCGCCGGCCTGAATGGAGTCGCCGGTCACCCAGCGCGCTGCGTCTGACGCGAGGAAGGTGATCACGTCGGCGACGTCATCCGGATGACCGAGGCGCTGCAGTGCCTGTATCCCCAAAGTGTAGTCGCGGCCCTCGTCGGATCGCACGAAACTCGACATGTCGGTATCGATCACGCCGGGCGCGACCGCGTTGACGCGAATGCCGCGCGATCCCAACAACGCCGCGAAATGTTTCACCAGCGTGTCGATCGCGCCCTTGGTCGCAGCATAGCCCGGCAACAGGCCAACCGACGCGCGCGCCGCCAGCGACGACAGCAGCACGACGCTGGAGCCGTCGCCGAGCAGCGGCAGCAATTGCTGCACCAGGAAGAACGGCGCGCGGACGTTGACCGCGAACATGCGGTCGAACTCCTCGACCGTCTGGTCCTCGATCGTTGCAGGGGTGGCGATACCGGCGTTAGCGACCAGGATATCCAGCCGTTCGCCAACCAGTTTGCGAACTTCCGCTGCCAGCTTGTGTGCGCCGTCCGGCGCGGCGAGGTCGGCGCCGACCGCGTCTGCGTGTCCCCCGGAAGCACGGATTTCGGCGACGAGCGATTCCGCCTCCTTGGCCGCGTTGCCGTAGTGCACGATGACGCGGGCGCCGGCGGCGGCGAGCGCGCGGGCAGTGGCGCGGCCGATACCGCGCGATGCGCCGGTGACAAGTGCGGTTCTGCTGATGAGGTCGGTCATGGTCGTTCTCTTGTTCTGGATGATGGAATTGCTTTACGAAGCGGTCTTGCCGCCGTTGACGGCTATGACCTGCCCGCTGATGAACGACGCCTTGCCGGAAGCCGCGAATACGATGGCGTCGGCAATCTCCTCGGGCCTACCGGCGCGTTTCAGCGGCACGCCTGCGACGAGCCCGGCCTTCCGATCAGCGCTGCCGGTGAATCGATCCAGCATCGCGGTCTCGATTGGGCCGGGCGCGACCGCATTGACACGGACCCCGAACGCGGCGCCTTCGAGCGCGGCCGACTTGGTCAGCCCTTCGACCGCGTGCTTGCTGGCAGTGTAGAGCGATGCGCCAGCCGCGCCGCGATGGCCCATGGTCGATGACAGGTTGACGATGCTGCCAAAGCCCTGCGCCTGCATCACACGCAACTCATGCTTCATGCTCAGGAGCACGCCGAGCACGTTGGTATCGAAGGTGGCGGCGTAACTCTCCGCGGTCTGTTCGGTGACCGGGCCGGGCGTGCCCTCGGTGCCGGCGTTATTGACGGCAACGTCGAGGCGGCCGAACTGCGCGACGGTCTTGCCGACCAGATTCTGCACGTCGTTCTCGTGGCGGACGTCGGCGCGAATGAATTCCGCTTCTGCGCCAAGCGCGCGAAGTTCGCTAACCAGCGCCTTGCCGGCGTCATCGCGGCGGCCGGAGACGACTATTCGGGCGCCTTCGTTCGCGAAGGCCAGAGCGGTGGCGCGGCCGATGCCGGTCAGGGCGCCGGTAATCAGTACAACGGGATTGCTCATGCGACTTCTCCTTCAAAACGACTAGGTATGCCTGTTGGGCCTTTCACAAGCTGCCAATTCAGAGCGGCTGGGCTGCTCGATGAGGCGGTTTCGGTTGCCATTGCTGGAGATGTAGAGAAGGCTGGCGCTCGGGAGAAAGACTTTGTAGGATCAGAGCCATACTTTTGAGGGATGGCTCTCTAATGGAGCTACGACATCTCCGGTACTTCGTCGCCGTGGCCGAAGAAGGCAGCCTGACCGTGGCAGCGCAAAAGCGGCTGCATACGGCGCAGCCTTCGCTGAGCCGGCAGATCCACGATCTCGAACTGGAGCTTGGCGTTCAGCTATTGATCCGCGGACCGCGCGGCATCGAGCTGACCGCGGCGGGGAGAGTGTTCCTCGATCATGCGCGGGTAGCGCTGCTGCAGGTCGAGGCGGCCGGCGAGGCGGCGCGGCGAGCGGCGCAACCCGCGAGGGCATCGTTCGCGATCGGTTTCCTGACCGGTTACGAGATGGATTGGCTTCCGGCGGTGATGGGAATCCTGCAGGCCGAACTACCCGGCACCGAAGTCGTGATCCATAGCCAGGATTCGCCGGATCTCGCCGCGGGTCTCATTCGTGGGAAAATCGATTTGGCTTTTCTGCGCCCGGAGAAGCAGGCGCCCGGTTTGAAATTCAGACCGCTGAGAAAGGATCCGCTGATCGTCCTGATGCCGCGCGATCACGCTTTAACCGCGCGGAACTCAATTCGGCCGCAGGACATCGCAGGCCAGACGTTCATCGGCGTATCCGCAACCCGAGCGCCGACGCTGCGAGCTGTCATTGACGATTACGCCAAACGCACCGGCATTGCGCTGAGGCCCGAGCATCAGGCCGAAAATCTGGCCATGGCGATTTCGCTGGTGGCGTCCACCGGCGGCGTCAGCCTGCTTCCGCTCTATGCGCAAAACCTGCTGCCGAAAACGGTCGTCAGTCGACCGATACAGGGTGCACCGCCGATGGTCGATCTGGTCGTCGGCTACAACGAGGCGAACACATCGCCGCTTCTGAAATTTCTCTTGTCCAAGGTAGACGAACTGAAATTTCGCGTGTCAAAGCGTGACGCGCAATGAGGCGCGATTTCTCCTCGATGTAGCCAGCGATTCCAAGGAAACGCCTCCCTCACTCCGCCAACTGAAACCGCTCGAAGCGGTGCAGCTCTTGCTCGATACGGTGCTTGAAGTCCTTGCGCACGCCCCTCTGCGCACCAGCGCCGACCCAACTCCATTTCTGCACCAGCAGTTCCTGCCTCTTGCGATCGGTCTTGAGATCGAGCGCGGCGACAATGTTGTCGCCGACCAGAACCGGCAGCGCGAAATAGCCGAAGCGCCGCTTTTCCTTCGGGACATAGGCCTCGAAGCGATGTTCGTAATCGAAAAACAGGTGTGTCCGCCTGCGCTGAATGATCAGAGGATCGAACGGCGAGAGGATGTGCACCAGTTCCGAAGCGCCCTCGCCCGCCATCTCCAGCGTCGCGGGGTGCGCCCAGTGCTCCTGCTTGCCCGCGCCTTCGAGCGCGACCGGTACCAGCTCCTTGCGGCGCACCCTTGCCTCGATCAAGCGCAGGACCGAAGGCTTGCTCGGCGCGTCCAAATGGCAGATCGAATCCAGGCTCACGACACCTTGCGCGCGCAGGGCGCGGTCGAGCAGATAGGCGGTGGCCTCACTCGCGGAAGCGGGCTTCGGCGGCCTGTCCCAGCCGAAATGCCGCGCCATCAAATCGTAGGTCTTGAGCATGCCGTTACGCTCTGAGATCGTGAGCACGCCGGTATAGAACGCCAGTTGCAGCGCCCGCTTCGACGGCTTGCGGCTGGCCCACAGATGCTCCTTGTCGACCAGCACGTCGTCATCGATGTCGCGGATCGTCAGCGCCCCGTCGCGCCGGATCAGCCTCAGCACCTTGCGCATATCGGCCGGGCTAACGGAAGAGAGCCATTTATGGCCCTCGCGCCGGTGGCGCTTCATGGCGGGAATAAAGAAGCGCAGGTCTTTTGTAGGCACGTAGGACAGCGCATGGGTCCAGTATTCGAACACGCTTCTGTCGATGCTCTGCGCCTGGCGCAGATCGGCGCGCCGATAGTCCGGAATTCGGTTCCACAGGATCTGGTGATGGCAGCGCTCGATGACGTTGATGGTGTCGATCTGCACGTAGCCGAGATGCTCAACGGCAGCGGCCGTCGCCGGCGGCCCCTCGCCAAACGGTGCTTGCGTGTCGAGCCGCTGGGCGCGAAGCCAGATCTGTCTGGCTTCCGCCTTGGTCAGGGAACAGGATTTATTGGCGCGGGACATCGCGCGGCAATGTAGCCGGATTCGCCGATCTCAAGAGGCGAAAATATCTCAGCGCTCACCGCTTCGGCCGCTCCCCGATACTCCCCGTCGCGATCTCGGCTTCGCAAGAAGCCTTGCCGCGTTCGGCCGCCTGGCATTTGTAAACGTTGCCGGTGAGCCGGTCGATCAGCCACAGGTTCTCATCGGTGGGGCTCTCCATCCCGACGAATCTCGTGCCCACCGCCGTGATCAGCGTCGACAGCAAAATGGCCGCCGCGATGATCGCTGCGCCGATCAATATCGGCATCGCGGTTCCCGAGCGTTCCGACGTGAGCGCACGATGCCCCTGATATCCGTTTTGTTTTTTCGGTGACTGAAACAAGGCCGGGTCGCTTCGCTCTCTTTTGTTTTTCTTCGCAAACAATGTTGCTATGCGCGCATCTGGCCGATTTGTTGTTCGCACATCGGCGCCTTTTTGTTCGAGATGTTCGTTTCGCCGCTCGAGGGAAATCACCTGCGCCCGAACAGTCCGCCCATCATGCCGCCGAACAGGGCGCCGACGAATCAGGGATCGGCCCGGCCGCGTTACGCCGCGACGGATTTGAAGGTGATACGCCCCGGTCTGCCGGCCTTGCGGTTGGGCTTCATGACGATCTCAATGTCCTGCTCGAACGCGGTGAGCATCTTCATCAGGCGTTCCACCGAATAGTCATCGAAATCGCCACGCAGGAGAAGCGACAGGTCGGGCTGATGGATGCCGATGAGTTTAGCGGCCTTCACCTGAGTAAGTCCACGCTGTTTGATGAGCCGGTGCAGTTCGCTCACGATACCAGCCTTTAAGAGCCGTTCTTCGGGATTGGGCAAACCAAGGTCCGCGAACACGTTGCCGCTGCCTTCGTAAACTTCAATTTTGCGTTTTGTCATGGCTTGCGGCCCTCATTTCCGGTGCTCTCGCGGTAGTGTAGCTCCGCATCACGCAGGCGCGATTTAACTAGCTCGATGTCTTGCAAAGGTGTGGCGATGCCCTTTTTGGCCTTCTTCTGAAACGCGTGCAACACGTAGACCACCCCAGCAAAACGCACGGTGTAAACCGCCCGATATGTATTGCTGTCGAAATCATCGATCAACTCTAGAACAGCGCGGCCGCCGAATCCCTTCAGCGCCTTCGCCGCCGTGGGCTCATCGCCCTCCTGCACCCTATACAAGGCGTAACCCAGGCGGTTCTGCACCTTGACCGGAAACCGCTTGAGGTCTTTGCGGCTAGAGCCGAAAACAAACAGGGTTTCGGTTCGGGCCGTTTGCTCACGTTTACAATATAGGGATATCCCTATATTTCGTCAATCTTCTGTCTGGTTTTGAGGGTGCGTGACCTAAATCACATTCACCGCCCTTCAGCCGTCCTATCCTCGGACCATCAAAACGCTTTTCAGACGTAACGGCGAGGATCAAGACCATGACCAGCTTTCACAGACTTTCCGCAACTGCGGCGATTACGCTCGGTGCCGCGCTGTCGATGACGGCGGGCCTTGCCATTGCCGGCGACAACAACGTTTCCGCAGATCAAATCCTCAATGCGCTGCAGCCGAAGCCGCTGACGCGCGGCCTGTCGGCCGGGCCGCAGGTCGATCCCGCGGTCAAGGCCAAGGAAATCAGTTTCGTCGCGACGCTGCGCAACCGGAACACCCGGTCGCTCTCGCTCGGCGAGCGCGAGGAAATCGCGGAGATCGCATCGACCAAACCGAAGATCGATCTCGATATTCAGTTCGACTACAATTCGGCCGACATCAGAACGAGCTCGATGCCTGCAGTGCAGGAACTCGGCAAGGCACTCTCGAATGCCAGCCTCAAGGGCTCGACATTCGTAGTCGCCGGTCACACCGACGCGATCGGCAGCGAGGCCTACAACCAGGATCTCTCCGAGCGCCGCGCCGATACGATCAAGCGCTACCTCAACGAGAAATACGGCATCAACGGCACCGATCTCGTCACCGTCGGCTACGGCAAGAGCAGGCCGAAGGATCCGAACGCGCCGATGGACCCGATCAACCGCCGCGTTCAGGTCGTCAACATGGACACCAAGACCGCGTCGAAGTGACGGTTGCAATGCTCACCCGCCTGCCCGCGTGCGGCAGGCGGAATTAAAGAATGCATGTCGGACCAGCCGATCGTCAGGCGGATGGCCGGAGACGAAGCGCCTGACCTCAAGACATTTTTCAAACAGGGATATCCCATGAAAAAGATCGTATTCGCCGCAGCACTTCTCATGATCAGCGCCTCGGCCCAGGCCGGCACCTATAACGTCGAAGGCGTCACCGTTCATGTGCAGGACGGCTGCAGATCCTCGTCATGCGTGTCGGTCTATGCGCCCGGCTACGGCTCTTATAACGGCGGACATCAGGTGAAAGTCCGCGAAGCCCACAAGGACACCGCGCGCGTGGCCTCCGCCAGGAAGGAAGACGCCGCTCCCGCTCCGGCAGCAGCAGCTCCGGCAGTGGAAGCAACACCGGCCAAGACTCAGGACAAGGCTCCGGAAGCCGCGCCTTCGGATGCAGCGCCGGCCAAGTGATTTTCAGCCGCCTATGTCCGTTACGTCGTCATTCCGGGGCGCGAAGCGCGAGCCCGGAATCCATAACCACCATCGGGAGTATGGATTCCGGGCCTGCGCCTTACGGCGCATCCCGAAATGACACTCTCTGACTCATTAAATCAGCGTCTAGGGTGATCGAGATGAAACCACATTTCACCGGCTTCGCCGTCGCAGCTCTGCTTGTTATCGCTCCGACCCTCCCCGGCTACGCCGAGGATGCAGCCGCACCCGCCACTACTCAAACGCCTGCGGCTACGCAAACCGACGCACCGCCACCGAGCGTGCCGCGTCCGTCGCTGGCGCCGAAAACCGCCGAGCCGACGTCACCGCCGGCGGACGCCGCGCCCGCGCCACGCCAGTATCGGCGCTACGCCCATCGTCACCACAGGCGATACGGATATTACCGCACCGCGTATTGGGAGCCGTTTCCGATCTACTGGCCGCATTTTTACCGCAACCGGATCCACTGGAACCGGACACCCTGGTTCAGTTTCTGAAGCGGGCATCAAGCCGCTTCGCATCCTCAAATCCAGTTCTGGAAGACCATCAGCCGATTGAACGTCTCCATCGACGTTCCCACGAAGGCTGCGGAGATCGGCAGCATCGCGGCAAAGCCTGCGAATGCGACCGCGACAAAGGCCCATAACAGCCAGCGCGGGCTGTTGCCGCGCCTCAGGACATATACCAGCGCCAGACTCGCGACCGTTGCGGACGGCAAATAATAATACAGAAATCCCAGGGTGCGCGGCAGCATTGCCCAGGCGAGATAAGGTCCGAAATAAAACGACAGGATCAGGAACGCATCTAACCGGCGCGTCACGATCCAGTCGCGCAGGCAAACGATAAGCGCCGGCAGCGCCGGCCACAGAACAAGCGGATTGCCGAGCAAGACGACCGCCGCGATCCGGTCGTCGCTGATCTTGTCGAAGAGATACCAGACCGGCCGCATCAGAAGCGGCCAGGACGGCCACGCGCTCATATAGGTGTGGCCGGCGATCGCCGCCGTGGTGTTATCGCTGAAAATACGGCCTTGCGCCTCCAGCAGATCGGGAACCGACAATCCATAAAGCGGGACGAAGGTCGCAAGATAAACCAACGCCGGAATGAGCACGAAGCATGCGGCGAAATGATAATATCTGAAATCGGGCCACAGGCCGGGCCGGTACCAGTCGCGGGCGGTGCCGTCGACGAATTGGGTGCGCCAGCCTTGCATCAGGCCGATCACGGCGACGATAACGATGCAGGTCGCGAGCGCGAACAATCCGCTCCATTTGCAGGCGGTCGATAGGCCGAAAGCGAGACCGGCGAGAGCGAACCAGAGATGCGGCTGCTGCTTCCGGAAGCCGTGCATGAACGCCGCGATCCCGAACAGGCCGAAGGCGAATGCAAAAATGTCCAGCATCGCGATCCGCGACTGCACGAACAGCATCTGGTTGAAAAAGGCGAGCATGGCAGAGGCGACCGCAGGCCCCTGCGCGGCGAACAGCGCCAGGCCGCAAAGATACATCGCCACGATCGCAAGTGACCCGAACAGTACGCCCGGATAGCGCCAGCCCAGCGGGCCATCCCCGAAAGTCCGGATCGAAAGCGCGATCAACTGCTTCGCCAGCGGCGGATGCATCGGATTGAGCATCGGCGTTGAGTTCACCGGCTCAAGCATCTGGCGTGCGGCCGGCACATAATGCACTTCATCGAAATAGAATTTTTCCGGCGTCGTTACGCCGGCCAGAAGTGCGAAGTGGGCTGTAAAGAAAATGATGACGGCGACAACGGCATTCCGCGCAATCGAATGGTTCGGAGCAGAAAGTGATTCGCGCACGGTGTTCACGGATCGATGGCGTTGCAACGAACTGACAGTGAGCGGGCGCGACTTTTATGTCCATTACAGTGAAGGCATTGATTTCGCCGTCACTAACCATCGAGTTTTTAAGGGGCCACCTGTGATAAATTTACAACATCGCCGGCGCGTAAGATCCGGTACGATGCCGGGATTAAATCGATCGGTAATAAAATGAATTTTCGTCACGGGGTCCTTTACATCTTTGCACTTGGCTTGGCCGCAGGACTTGCGACAAGCCCCGCTCACGCGCAGGCGCGCGTCGGCGAAGCCGCCCTCGTCCAGAACATAGTCGTCCGCGTCATGGGATCGGCGACCAGCCAGATCAATGTCGGCGACGGCGTGCTCCGCGATGAAGTCGTGCGCACCGGCCTCGACAGCGCCGCGCGGCTGGTGATGGTCGACAGCACCAATCTGTCGCTCGGTCCCAATGCGACGATCAAGCTCGACCGCACCGTTTTCAACGACGAGCACACTTACCGCGATATCGCGATCAGGTTGACCGCCGGCGCGTTTCGCTTCGTCACCGGACATTCGGCAAAAACCGCCTACAAGATCATGACGTCGGTTGCGACGATCGGCGTGCGCGGCACCACCCTCGATATCTTGTCGGAGCGAGGCAAGACCACCGTGGTGCTGCAGGATGGCGCCTCGCGCGTCTGCACGATAAGCGGTCAATGCATCGATCTGACGCAGCCCGGCGATACCGCCATCATCACGTCGGTGGGCGGCAAGGTTACGATTCAAAAGACCAGCACCCCGCCCTGGACCTTCGCCGCGAACTGCGCGGCGACGCCGGGACTTTGCACCGTCACGCAATATGCGGATGCTGGCGATCCCAACGGCATGCTGTGCGGGCGCTGACGATGGCAAAACTCGCAGCAAACTGGACCCCGTCAGCCGCGTCCGAAGTGGCGGTATTGCTTTCACTCGTTTCGGCGCGAACAACCGATGCCACCTTGCGGGGTCGAGGTCGGTCATGAGCAAAAAAATCTCCAGCGTCCTGACGATTGGCCTTTCGTTCACCTCTATAATGGCTGCGGCGGAATCCACAGTTCACCCGGCTGCCGCCGCTCCAATAATAATTGTCTGCGGCGGTATTAGCCAGCCTCCGTGTCCACCTCCACCGGGTCCGACTCCTGATCCGCAATCGAGCACGTTCTCGATTCAGGATCTTGCAGACCAGCACACGAACCAGATGGTCACCAACCGTATCCTCGCCAGCGTCCTGCTCGGGGTTAACGAGCAGGTGAACTGTTCAGATTGCGTCAGTGGTTTTGGTTCGGCAGGTTCATTTTCGGCTGGCGCACATGGCCGCAAAGCCATTTCGGACAATTTGTCCGTTCTTGGCGGTATCGCCTACAGCCAATACGGACATGACGGTTACAGCGTCAACGCGCCTCTGATAGCGATTGCAGTGCGTTACGATTTTACGGAGTGGGGCAGCTCCAGACCATTTTTCGATCTCGGTACGGTCCTCTCCCCGGCCCAGCGGGTGAGTTATCTGCGCAGCTATACCAGCAGCATCGGGATTTCCCAGGTCCAGACCACCACCCACAGCGCAGACTATTCCATCTTCGAACGCGCCGGCTGGGTTTTCCGAGCGTCACCGCGCGATGAGTTCGCCGTGGCCGCAGAATTGTGGGAAGGCTGGCAACAGGTCAGCGGTTATCAAGAGGCGACCGGTCCGACCAATCCGTTTGGCGCAAATATCGGTGGCGGCACCGATCGCATGAATTTAGCGAAAATCGGCGGCCAGTGGACCCATCTGTTCGGTACGTCGATCGAAACCAATATCAACGGCGGGTTCGTTCAATCATTCGCAAGTTCTTCCGGAATTAACGCGACCATCACCGGCGTTGGGACCGTTATTCCGACCATGGGTAATCAGCATTGGGCCGAACTCGGAGCGCGTGTTGGATTTCGGTTCACCAAAAATTTGGTGGGCGATCTGTTCGTTAACGGCACGGTCGGCCCGACGCCTGTCGGCAACACGGTCCACGGCGGCGCCGGTTTACGCCTGAATTTTTGAGCGGGTCGAGCGGTAGACCAATTAATCCAGAAAATCGTAAGATACGTCCTCGCGGCCCGGCAGCAAGGTTGCGCAAGTGCCGATAGTTTTGCGGTAAGGACGCGCTCATGATTGCGCCGTCGATTGGGCCAGCTTCGGCCACTCTTGCAGATCTGCTTCAGCAGGCAGCCAGCCTGCAGGCGTCGGGTCGGTTAAGCGAGGCCGAACAGCTTTATCTCCGCCTGCTTGGCAGTGATCCACGTCGATTTGATGTGCTTTATGGATTTGGCGTCCTGCGGCTGCAGCAGAATAATTTCAAGGACGCTGAGCGACTGTTTCGGCAAGCGATAAATGCCAATAAAAAATCGGCTGAAGCGCACCACTACCTTGGCTTTGCCTTGACGGGTCTCAAGCAGACCGAGACCGCAATACCTGCGTTTAAAAAAGCCCTCGCGATCAAGCCGGCGTTTCCTGAAGCTCATAATAATTTGGGCCATGCCCTGCAGGTCTTGGGGCGGTCAAAAGAGGCCATCATCCATTACAACAAGGCTCTGCGACTCAATCAAAGCTACGCCGAGGCCCACAATAATCTGGGCAACGCCCTGCACTTGCTGGGTCGATCCGAGGATTCACTGGTGCACTACCGCAACGCATTGGCATTGCGGCCGGACTACGCTGAAGCGCATTGGAATTTGGCCAACGCGCTCAGGGAGATCGGACGATACGATGAAGCAATAGCTGAATACAGCAAAGCGCTGGCGATCCGCCCCGGTTATGCCGAAGCACTTAACGGTCTCGGCAAAACCTTTCACGTCCTCGATCGTTGCGACGAGGCGATAGGGGCCTACGAGCAAGCCATAGCCATCAATCCAGCCTATACCGAAGCCATCTTGAATATCGGTGACGTCTTCACGTCACGCAATCAACAACATGAAGCTATCGACTATTACCGCAGGGTACTCGACACAAATCCTGACAATATCGACGCGCTGGTCAGGCGAGGCGCAGCGCAGGCCAGGTTGAAGCGCCATCAAGATGCGATCGTTGATTTCGAAAAAGCGCTTGCCCTCGACCCCGGTAACATCGTTGCCTTCAATGGCATGGCAACTTCTGCGATTGACACCTGCGACTGGAAGCGAACGACAGCCTTGTCTCACGATATGGAGGCGTGGATCGCGAAAGGGAACATGGTCGAACCCTTTACCTTGTTGGGTTATTGCGACGACCCTTCGCTGCATTTGGCGTGTGCCAGAATTTATGCCCGTCGAGCCATTTCCGCCCCCGCCCTGTGGAAAGGCACAATTTGGCGGAACGAGAAAATACGGATCGCCTACGTGGCGGGCGGTTTTCATCAGCATCCAACAGCCTATTTGACTGCGGAGCTTCTCGAGACCCACGACCGATCGCGCTTCGAGGTTATCGGAATTTCGCTGGGCCCCGACGATGGCAGCGATATTCGTGCTCGAATCATCCGGGGGGTCGACCAATTTATCGACGTGAGATCAAAGACGGACGACGAGGTCGCAACGCTCATCCATGACATGAAAGTGGACATCGTTGTCGACCGCAGCGGGTACACGGTCAATACACGTCCGGGCATTTTCGCGCGGAGGCCGGCTCCCGTTCAGGTGAACTATATCGGGTTCCCAGGCTCGCTTGGCGCGACGTGGTACGACTATGTGATCGCAGACCGGATCGTTCTGCCGTTCGATCAACAGCCATATTACACCGAGAAAATAGTACATTTGCCGGTGTCTTATCTGGGAAACGATTCCCGGCGGGCCATAGCGGACGAAACACCCTCCAGACAACAGATGGGGCTGCCTGAAAACGGTTTTGTATTCTGCTGCTTCAATAATGTTTACAAGGTCGCCCCTGCGACGTTCGAAGTCTGGATGCGGCTTTTGCGACGGGTCGACGGAAGCGTTTTGTGGCTATTGGGAGAGGGCGATTCAGCCATTCGAAATCTTCGCAATCAAGCCGCCGAGCGTGGCATCGAGCCGAAGCGCCTGATTTTTGTCAGCCGTGCAAAGCTCGACGTCCATCTGGCACGTCATCGGCTTGCCGATTTGTTCCTCGATACTCTACCGTACAACGCCCATACCACCGCAAGTGATGCTCTATGGGCCGGACTGCCGGTGGTGACCTGTCTTGGAAAGTGTTTTTCTGGACGGGTAGCCGCAAGCTTGCTTGCAGCAATAGGTCTGCCGGAACTTGTCGCTCTCAATCTCGATGACTATGAAGCCCTGGCATTGAACCTTGCCGTCGAGCCAAAGCGGCTGCATGAGGTGCGCGAAAAGTTAATGCAAAATCGCCTGAGCTTTCCCTTGTTCGACACCGGGCGGTATCGACGTCATATTGAAAGTGCTTACGCGACCATGTGGCAAAATTGGCAGGACGGCGCGCCACCCCGCAGCTTTCAGGTCGAAGCGTAATTCGCAGCAGCCGCTCTGCGGGCTCGGCAAAACTTCCGTTCATTTTCGCGGGCGACAATTGCGATTCCGTTCCTGCAAACCGGAGCGGCCGGCATCACAAGATGTTGCCGCGCGGGCGCCACCGCTGCGCCCCATTCGATTTTCAGATTGTGGCAATATCAACGAGCATTTGAGGCGGCGAACCCTGCCCGCCGCGATCCAGGCACGGGCACCTCCAGGAGCAGACAATGTCACAGACGGTTGCAGGCCAATTGGTCGGCGTGCTCGAACAGATCGGTGTCAAACACATCTTCGGATTGATCGGCGATTCCCTCAATCCGCTGGCCGATGAGGTGAGGCGAAGCGGGATCGAATGGATCGGGGTCCGTCACGAAGAAGGCGCGGCACTCGCCGCCGCCGGCCAGGCCAAATTCACCGGGCAACTCGCGGTTTGCGCCGGCACCACCGGCCCCGGCAGCAATCATCTGGTGGCGGGGCTCTATGAAGCGAGCCGCGACCACGCGCCCGTGCTTGCGCTGTCCGGCGACATGCCGCGCAAGATGCACGGCACCGACTACATCCAGACCACCGAGCCCGATCTACTGTTTCGCGATGTTTCGCTCTACACCGAAACCATCTCGACGGCGGCGCAGGCGCCAGCGGTCATTCATCAGGCCATCGCCGCTGCCTATGCCGGCCCCGGCGTCGCGCACCTGACGCTTCCTCAGGACGTGCTGTCGGCGAAAGCGGAGGGCGCAGTGCCGAGCGTAGCCACCCTCAAACCGCGATCCGAATTCCCCGCCGCAGACGGCGACATCTCCCAGATAGTCCAACGGATCGACCGCGCCGGCAGCGTGGTGATCATGTGTGGCGCCGGATGTCGCGGCGCCGCCGATTTGCTGCGCGCATTGTCGGACCGGTTGCGAGCGCCGCTGATCCATACGGTCCGGGGCAAGGAGCTGATGGCTTACGACGACCCGCGGTGGATGGGCGGGCTTGGCATGATCGGCACCAAGGCGGTCTATCACGCCGCGCAGAATTGCGATCTCTTGCTGATGATCGGCACCGATTATCCCTACTCCAATTTCCTGCCGACCAAGGGCGCGGTGATCCAGATCGACGAACGGCCGCAAGTGCTGGGGCGACGCGCACCGACGGCACTCGGCGTCACCGGATCGGCCCGTCCGACCTTGAAACTGCTGCTCGAACGCGTCGCAGCCAAGACCGACAACAGGCTCTGGGACAAGGTGACCCACGAGCGCCAGAAATGGGATGAGATGCTGAACAAGCAATCCGATCCGGCGCGGAGCAAGGACCGCATCCATCCGCAAGCCGTGGCCCGCGCCGTCAGCGACGCAGCCCGCCGCGATGCGATATTTGTTTTGGATACCGGCCTGAACACGCTGTGGTCCGCGAACTGGATCCGGCAAACCGGATCGCAGCGGATCATCGGCTC
>Ga0209117_1000406_pt1 | contig 18975 bp, 16 predicted proteins | sample BlaSpr_A8_OM2_M2_FD_187978 | JGI IMG/M metagenome (GOLD analysis project Ga0209117, IMG submission 187978) | Forest soil microbial communities from Thunder Bay, Ontario, Canada - Black Spruce, Ontario site 2_A8_OM2_M2 (SPAdes) (version 2) | ecosystem: Environmental > Terrestrial > Soil > Boreal...
CCCGAAAATGCGCCGCATAACCGGATCGCGTTCAAGACCGGCACCAGCTACGGCTACCGCGATGCCTGGTCGGTCGGCTTCGACGGCCGTATCACCATCGGGGTCTGGGTCGGACGTCCCGATGGTGCCCCGGTGCCGGGTCTGGTCGGCCGTACCGCCGCGGCGCCGATCCTGTTCGATGCCTTCGCCCGCACCGGAAAACTCCCCGTGGCCCTGCCAAAACCGCCGAAGGGCGCGCTGGTGGCCAGCAATGCAAGACTTCCGCTGCCGCTGCGGCGGTTTCGCCCCTTGGGGGAACTGGTCCGGACCAGTGGCGAGCAGGCCCCGCACATCCAGTTTCCACTGAATGGCTCCCGGATCGACGTTGCCGGCTCGGGCGGCGCGCAGCCTTCCGCGATGCCGGTGAAGGTCGCCGGCGGCGTGCTTCCGCTGACGATGCTGGTGAACGGCGTGTCGGTCGGCGAAATCGATGGCCGGCGCCAGCGTCTGGTCGATCCGCCCGGCCCGGGCTTTGCCAGATTGACCGTCATAGACGCCACGGGCGCCGCGGACACAGTTGTCATCAGAATTCAATAAACGCTAGCTAACCGGTTGTCCCGATAGCGGTTTCGGCGTATGCGAAACCGATGGCCGAGACCTATGCCCGCCCCCGATTTGGAGTACCGCGCGAGCCGAAAGACCGGGTAAATCCGGGTAGCAGGCTCGTCGGCGCAATCGATTTTGTCACCGGCAGCCATGTCCGGGCGGTCGCGTTCCTGACTCTGTGCGGTCTGCTGCTGTTTCTGCCGGGATTTTTCAACATCCCCCCAATCGACCGCGACGAGGCCCGTTTCGCGCAGGCGACCAAGCAAATGGTCGAGACCGGCGATTTCGTCGACATCCGTTTCCAGGACGAGGTGCGCTACAAAAAACCGGTCGGTGTGTACTGGCTGCAGGCCGCCGCGGTCGAGACCGCCGCGGTGCTGGGCTTGCCGCGGGCGCAGGTTCGCGTGTGGTTGTACCGCGTTCCGTCCCTGATCGGTGCGATCGGGGCGGTGCTGCTGACCTACTGGACGGCCTTGGCGTTCGTGACGCGGCGCGGAGCTATCCTCGCCGCGCTTATCCTGTGCAGTTCGGTGTTGCTTGGCGCCGAGGCGCGGCTCGCCAAAACCGATGCGATGCTGCTGCTGTCAGTCGTCGCCGCGATGGGGGCCCTGGCGCGGGTGTACTTGTCCTGGCAGCGCGGCGAGGATCCCGTGCACCCGCCATGGACATGGCCGGCCATCTTCTGGACTGCGCTGGCCGGCGGCATCCTGCTCAAGGGACCGCTGATCCTGATGTTCGTCGTGCTGACGATTGGCACGCTGGCGATCCTCGATCGGTCGGCAACATGGCTTTGGCGCCTGCGTCCGGTCTGGGGCCTGATGTGGATGCTGGTTCTGGTGCTGCCGTGGTTCGTCGCCATCTTCTGGCGCGCGGGCGATGCATTTTTCGCGGATTCGATCGGCGGCGATATGCTGAGCAAGCTGGCGGCACAGGAATCTCACGGTGCGCCGCCCGGACTTTACCTGCTGCTGTTCTGGGTGACGTTCTGGCCGGGAGCGCCGCTCGCCGGGATGGCGGCGCCGGCGGTCTGGCGGGCGAGGCGGGAGCCTGGCGCGCAGTACCTGCTGGCGTGGCTGGTGCCCTCCTGGATCGTGTTCGAACTGGTGCTGACCAAACTGCCGCATTATGTGCTGCCGCTTTATCCGGCGATCGCCATCCTGACGGTCGGCGCACTGGAACGCCGCGTCTTGTCGCGATCGTGGCTGAGGCGCGGTGCCGCCTGGTGGTTTGTCATTCCTGCTGTGACTTCGGTCATTGCCGTGGTCGGAGCGATTACGCTGACGCGTCAGCCGGTGTTTCTGGCGTGGCCGTTCGTGGCGGCGGCTCTCATCTTCGGACTGTTCGCCTGGTGGCTTTACGACGACAATCGCGCCGAACGCTCGCTGCTGACCGTCGTGGTTTCGGCGATGTTCCTGGCCGTGGCGATCTATGGCGTCGTGATACCGGCGCTGACGCCGCTGTTCCCAAGCGCCGAGATCGCCCGCGCGCTGCGCAACGTCGTCTGCGTTGGACCGAAAGCCGCCGCAGCAGGCTTTCACGAGCCAAGTCTGGTGTTCATGACCGGCACCTCGACGCTGCTGACGGACGGATCGGGCGCCGCAGATTTTCTGGGGCAGGGCAGTTGCCGTTTCGCGCTGGTGGAGCAGCGCTCGGAACGCGGCTTCGCCCAGCGCGCCGAAGCCATCGGGCTGCGCTACAACGTTGCCACCCGCATCGACGGCTATAATATCTCGCAGGGCAGGGCGATTTCTATTGCGATCTTCCGCTCCGAAGGCACCGAGTAAGATGTCCGCTCCGGTCGTCATCGGCGAACCCTCGAACTATTTCTCCCGCACCTTCGAGCTGGTACGGCTATCGCTGACGCAACTCGTGCGTCGGCCGTCACATTCGCGACGTGCCGAGGCGGCGCGAAGATTGGCGCGCCAGATGTTGCTGCTCGCCGCAATTCTCGGAGCTGTCGTCATCGCGCTGATGTTTGAGTTGGACATTCCCGAAATTGGACTGATGCCGCGCCGCGGCACCGGCGGCCTTTGGCCCGTTCGCATTCTGACCGACTTCGGGAAGGACGCCTATGTGCTGTTGTTCCTGGCAGGCACGTTGTTCGCCGTCGCGCTGATTGCCCCGCGACTGCGGGGAACCTCGCGATCGCGGCTGCTCGGTTTTGGGACGCGCCTGCAGTATGTGTTTTTCGCCGTGCTGGTTCCGGTGCTTGCCGGCGGGATGATAAAATGGGTTGTTGGGCGCGGCCGGCCGTTCGTGGGAGGCAAGGCCGACGCTTTCAACTTCGTGCACTTCGCCGGAACCGAAGCCTATGCCAGCTTTCCCTCCGCTCATGCCATCACGGCCTTCGCGCTGGCTTTTGCGGTTGCCGCGGTTTGGCCGCGGGCAAGGGTGGTGATGATCGTCTATGCCGTCTTGATCGCAATAAGCCGTCTCGTGCTTTTGGCCCATCATCCCAGCGACGTGGTCGCGGGCGCGTTGATCGGTGCGGTCGGCGCCATGGTCGTGCGGTACTGGTTCGCCGCTCGTCGCCTCGGATTCGCCGTTCGTCGCGATGGCGAAATTGTGCCGCTCCGGAGCTTTCGGGGGCATCTCAAAAGGGTTGCCCGCGAGGCGTCAGCCCCATAAGAAGCGGACGCCGCAAACGCTGGACGCAAGCGTCGTCGGCTGCAGGCCAACTCAAACGACGAGTGTTGATTTGCCTTCTCCTGACCCAGCCGCAGTGGCCGTTTCCATCGTTGTCCCCGTGCGCAACGAAGCCGAGAACGTAGCCCCGCTGATCGCCGAGATCGCCGCCGCGCTCGACGGCCGATGGGTTTATGAAATCATCTACGTCAATGACGGCTCCGCCGATGCGACCGCCGAGCGGCTTGCTGCTGTCATGAAGCAGCGCGGAAATCTGCGCCAGATCCGTCACGTGACATCGTCAGGTCAGTCGGCGGCGGTGCGCAGCGGGGTCCGCGCCGCGCGCGGCGCCATCGTGGCGACGCTTGACGGCGACGGGCAAAACAATCCGGCGTTCTTGCCGAATTTGATTTCGGCGATCGAAAATGGCGGCGACCGTGTGGGTCTTGCGGCCGGGCAGCGGGTCGGACGCAAGGACACCGGCTTCAAGAAAATCCAGTCGCGCATTGCCAATGGCGTGCGCAACGCAATCCTGCGCGATGGCACCCGCGATACTGGCTGTGGCCTGAAGGCATTCCGGCGTGAAGTGTTCCTGACGATGCCCTATTTCGACGGGCTGCATCGCTTTCTGCCGGCGCTGGTGCGCCGGGAGGGTTACGAGATCGCCTATGTCGACGTGATCGACCGGCCGCGCCATTCGGGGGTATCAAACTACGGTTTCTTCGACCGGCTTTGGATCGGAATCATGGATCTCCTAGGCGTGTGGTGGCTGATCCGCCGCAAGAAGCCGACACCCGTTGCGACCGAGGTGACGACATGACTGAGCTATTCAACAACCTCGCCGCCTATTTGCACGATGTCTTCGTCATCAAGTTCGATGGCTGGGTCATTCTGGGGTTCGTGGCGCAGGGATTTTTCACCATGCGTTTCGTGGTGCAATGGATTGCTTCCGAACGCGCGCGCAAGAGCGTGATCCCGGTGGCGTTCTGGTTCTTCTCGATCGGCGGCGGCGTTCTGCTGCTGGTCTACGCGCTGTATCGCCGGGATCCGGTATTCATCGCGGGCCAGGCGCTTGGGTTGGTGGTCTACGTTCGCAACCTGTACTTCATTATCGCCAACGGACGGCAGACATCGACGGGTGGTTGAGCGCTACGCGCCCGCGAGCTTCGGAGCGAGGGTGCGGACTATCACAGAACACAGTCAATGCCCTGAACTGATCCATGTCCAAGAGCGCAGGCGTATGACGTTCTCGGACAAAAGTTCACCGCGCCCCGATGACTTTTCTGGTATCCCCCAGCAAGCTTCCAAATCCTTCGACGCGCGTTGAAATCCCTGCCAGTCGGAGGAGATGCCACACCATGGCCTGGTTGCTCGTGATGACGGGCCGGGCCAGCAATTGCTCCAATCTTGATATGATTCCGGCTGAACGAATCGCAGTGCAACTCAAAAAATAGCCGTCCGATTTAGTTGAATTGTGCCGCGCGACCCAATCGAACAGAGCTGACGGCGTAAGGGTGGCCATTTCGGCATTGGTATCGATGCCAAGACATCCGCCATCAACAACATCGATATCATGTGCGGCAAGGAAGGCGACTTCGCGCGCATGAACTGGTTCGATATAGGGTGTGAGAAGCAAAAGCTGGCTGATGTTGAGATTTTTGACAGCTTCGAGGACAGCATCCGAGGTCGCGAAGGCCGCAATGCCGGTCGCATGCTCGATACGTGTCCGGATATTTCCAGCGAGATGTGGAGCGAACGTCGATACGGCCGTGCAGTGAAAGATGATCCTATCGACTTTGGCGTCGGCGAGAAGTTCGGCCGCATCTTCTAGGCCGGAAAGCATTCCAATCAGCTCGGCCTCCGAACTGCCGCGCAGGGCTAGGCGGGTAAAAAGCGGCGCAACGCCGCGAGGCAACATAGCGCGGATTTCCGCTTCGGCGACCACGTTCCCGGAAGGCACGATAATGCCCGCGCGGAACTGGTCGCCGTAATCGATAAGGGCATGATCGAAAGAGGCAGCCACATTCATCATGTCGCCATACCCGCCTTTAGTGCCAAGTCGTGCTGTGCGCCTATGAGATAGGACCGGTCGATATAGTCTTCCGCCGACGTCTTTCTGCGGTTCGGAATAGCGCGGATTAGAGAAGAAATTTCGATCAACGTCTGTACGGCAGCTGTCGCCAGATCGCCGTCTCTCGGGAATATTTCTTCGCGCGTGTATTCATCCCAGGCGCGCAATGCATAAACTTCAAGAATGCCCGATTGTTCGACCGCAATTCGTGTTGCCTCCGCCCGGTTGTTGAAAAACCAATGATGAGCACGAACGAACGCGCGCATGAACCGCAGCACGATATTCCGGTTGGCAGCCGCCCAGCGATTGTCGACATTTAGCGATGTGAACTGAAAATCTGGAAACTGTTCGCGTGGCTCGGAGAGAGTTGGATAACCTTGATCGATCGCGATGAAGTTCAGCGGAACCCCCTGCAGCCCGGCGTCGATCTCGCCGGCTTGCAACAACTCCCAACGCGCGAGAATGGGACCCACGGCTCGGAGGTTGTAATCCCGGGGATACTCGAGACCATGCGCTGCGAGAAGCTTCATCACCAATGAAGACGAGCCGGCCTCAATCGAAGACACACCCACGGTTTTGCCGCGCAGGCCTGCAATGCTGCTGATCCCCTTTTTGGCAATAAACGAAAATGGCAGCCGGTTCACGTTGCCGCCGATGATCCCAAGATTGCCTCCCGCTTCATTGTCGAGGATGACATGCTCAGTTACTCCAAAGGCGAATTGGACTCTGCCGTCGCGCAGGCGATCGGTTACCTCGTCAATGGGTTCATAGAGTTCGATATCGACATCAAGTCCTTCATCGCTGAAATGACCCGCATGCTTTGCTACCCATATCGGCATGTTAAAGTAGTTGCGCGATACGGCGGCGAATTTAAGCTTGTCCATGGAGAGGCTTTCTGGCGAGTTTGAGGGATTTTATTTCAGAGGACGCGCTATCGGGGAATTCGATCGGTAGTCTTGCTCCGGCCGTGATAACGGCCGCCCCCGTCAGCAGCAGAACGCCCGCAATGAGGAAGGCTCCGGAGAATCCACTCGTGGCGGCGACGATGTATCCGGTGACGATGGGTGCGGAGAGACCGAACAGATTTCCACCCATGATAAGCATACTGACCGCTACGCCGTTGTAGCGGCCGTCCGTCACCAGATCGCTGGTTAGTGCGATGTTCATCGCCATCGCCGTCGACACGCAGCCGAGCGAGACGGAGAACAGGGCGAGAATCATCCAGATGGAGTCAACAAAAGGGGTTGCCAGAATCACCGATGACAGCAGCAAAATGACTGCAATCAACTTGCGGCGTTCGCCATTACGTCCACCGCTACGCTTGATGAGCCGGTCGCTCAGCCAGCCGAGGCCAAGGCCAATGACAACTGCCATCGCATACGGCACAGCAGAAAAGAAGCCTGTCTTCAGCACATCGAGGCCCCGGCTCACGGCCAAATAATTGGGAAGCCATGTCATGAACAGATAAAGGGTATATCCGGCGCAGCCTTGGGTGATCGCAAGCGACCACATCGAGCGGCTACTTAGTAAACGGCGCATAGCCAAGCGCTGATTGAAGTCACCCGCAGTCGCGGTGTCGGAAGCGTCGCGCGCGCCAAGAATACGTTGTCGTTCCGGGAGGCTCAGCCAATTCGCCTGCTCAGGCCGCCTGTAAAACAGGAACCAGATGGCCGCGAGAGCAAGACCCATAGCACCGGTGACAAAGAAAGATTCACGCCAGCCGAAACCTGTTATCAGCCACGCCACGACAATTGAGCCGACCGATAGTCCGGCGTAGGCACCACTATTGAGGAATGCGGTGGCAACTCCACGCTCCGTCGCCGGTGCCCACTCGCGGATGATTTTTCCCCCGGACGGGTAACTTGCCGACTCGCCCACACCGAGCACTAGCCGCGATGCAAACAAAGACGCGTAGCTTGTCGCGAGCCCAGTCCAGATGCCGGCAATCGACCAAAGCCCAAGCGTGGCATAGGTAATGGCGCGGCCGCCGAAACGGTCAGCAGCAAGGCCCATGGGTATAAGGAAAATAAGATACGTCCATAGGAAGGACGAGAACATGTAACCTAACTCAACCGGCGAAAGCCCGTAGGTCGCGGCAATGTCTTTTGCTGCGACGGATAGGTTGATGCGGTCGAGATAGTTGATGAACATCAACAGAAACAAGCCGACATACACGAAGTATCGTCGCTGAACCGTCATTGAATTTCCTCCCGAGCTATTTTTTCTTTTTGTCGGGTCACATATGAGTGACGCCTGGTAAATTTGCCAAATTCATATTTTTCATATTCAATATGAATTGAGTTCATTTGGTGGGGTTGACCATGAATATGCGGAATATCGACCTCAATCTTCTGGTTGTTCTCGATGCGCTCATTTCCGAACGCAGCGTTTCGCGCGCGGCAAACAGGCTTGGTCTCACGCAGTCGGCCGTCAGTCATGCTCTCCGCAGGCTTCGTGATCTGTTTGGCGACGAACTTCTGATGCGATCTGCGGGTGGCATGGATTTGACGGCGCGGGCCGTCCAGTTGGCCGAAGAACTCCGTGTTGTGCTTGGGCAAATCCAGTCGATGGTCAATCAGCGCGGTATATTCGATCCCGCGAAATCGAATCGAGTCTTCCGCTTGCGCGTGTCCGATTACGTGTCGAGCTTCCTGCTCGGCCGGCTGTGCCGCGTCATGCGCACAGAGGCACCCGGCGCGCGCCTGGACGTGAGCCATTTTAGTGAGGACGGTCAGGAATTGATCGGTGACGAAATTCACGTACGTCTCGGCTCAGATGGTGGCGGCCTCGCAAAATATAGGCGTTTGCGCGTCTTCGAGGATGAGTTCGTCGTGGTAATGAACAAGCGACATCCTTTAGCCAAACTGGAGATGACGGTGGAGGCATATGTCACGCTCGTTCACCTAAAAGTCGCAGCCAGTGCAATCGGCACTAACTTGATCGACGATGCTTTGGCGCGACGCGGGCTCAAGCGCGATATCGCAATGCGCGTGCCGAGCTGGCTTGATGTTCATCCCATTGTCGCCACCACCGATCTTGTCGCGGCGCTTCCGCAGCGCTGGACACGGACTCGCCCGTTTGCCACGAGTTGCGTCGTGAAGCGCTTGCCGATCGATGAGGTGGAGCTCGCGATCGACGCGGTGTGGCATCCTCGACATGATGAAGATCCCGGGCATGCCTGGATGCGAGCGACGATCAAAAAGGCGATGCAGCAACCGGACGAGTTTTTTCAGCGGGCCTGATTGAATGTTTTCGTCCGACGAAGCGGCGATCGTCTCAGCAGAATTCGAGCGAATTCCCGCGATCATGTAAGGTCCCCGCCTGGTGGGGTTCGGCCGATCCCTTGCATCCCCCTCGCGGCTGTTCCAAACTTGGGCGCCGTACCACCCGGCTGCGGCGTTCATTTTCCGACACCGCCGGGATGGTGCCGCCTGCCGGCGTAAGTGTGAGCTAGTTCACAAGCGCCATAAGTGGGCTGAGCTACTACTGCGAAGCTGGCCTCCATACTGAGGTCGGGCTTTGGAGGTTGCAAATGGCTGCTATCGCAAGAGTTCTTTCGCGCGCTCCCGGAACTCGGGGCGATGTCGAAACCGTCCAAACCATCGCCATATTCTGCGGCGTTGGGCTGGCCGCATCTCTGCTTTTATTATTGTGCGGCTTGGATTTGAGCGCCGGTTTTTTCTAACGGCAAAAGGAGATCTGCCTTGAAATCATTTTGGCACCTAACTTTTATGGGAGCATTCGTTCTTTGTGAACCGGCCTTCGCTCAAAAGCTGGTCGACCCAAAGGCTGTTGCTCCCGAGTATCGCGAAGCTGCGGAAAAACGCCGTGCTGAGCAAATCAGGCAACGCGAATGCGCTCACAAGGCCGATGTAGCCAAGGTGCTGCCCAGAGATCGGATTGCCCATATCACGCGATGCTTGGCAGAAGACGCCGAAACTCAAGCGTCCTCCGTCGCACATCAGTAGGTGGCGGCCGTGTCGTCGAGTGCGGCCGGTTTTTGGCAGCGCAAGGCAGAGCCGCCGCTCGCCCAAAAATGAGACCGCTCTTTGGCCGATAGCGGACAGAGCGCCTTATGAGCGTGAGGGCCCCTACGCGGCGTTGAAGGCCTCAAACCCGCGCGCGAGATCGGCTTTCAAATCCTCGACGTTCTCCAGTCCGATATGGAGGCGCAGCGTCGGGCCGCCCGGCGCCCATTTGGTGGCCGTGCGGTAGGGCGCGCAGTCGAATGGGATCACGAGGCTCTCGAAGCCGCCCCATGAATAGCCCATGCCGAATAATTTCACGGTGTCGAGCAATGCGTCGACGGCCTTTTGCGGTGCGGGCTTGAGAACGATACTGAACAGGCCGGAGGCGCCGGTAAAATCCCGTTTCCAGATCGCATGGCCCGGATCGCTTTCGAGCGCGGGATGCAGCACCCTGACGACCTCGGGCCGCGTCGCGAGCCATCGCGCCATCTCGAGCGCGGACCGCTGATGGTGCGCAAGCCGCACTGCGAGCGTACGCAGACCGCGCAGCGCCAGAAAAACGTCGTCCGGCCCGGCGCAGACTCCCAAGAGCTGGATCGCCTCCGATATCAGCGGCCAGGCCTTGGCGTTGGCCGAAATCGTGCCGAACATGATGTCGGAATGTCCGCCGATATATTTGGTCGCGGCCTGTATGCTGATATCGACGCCTTGCTCCAGCGAGCGGTGATACAGCGGGGTCGCCCAGGTGTTGTCGTCGATCACAAGCGCACCGCGCGCATGCGCGACGCCCGCAATGGCCGGAATGTCCGGCATCTCGAAGGATTGCGAGCCGGGCGCTTCGACCAGTACCGCCCTGGTGTTCGGCTTGAACAATGCGGCGATGCCGGCACCGATCAGGGGATCGAAATAAGTTGTCTCGACGCCGTAGCGGACCAGCAATCCCTTGCAGAAATTTCGCGTCGGGCGGTAGGCGTTGTCGCAGACCAGAAGATGGTCGCCGGCTTTCAGCACCGCGAGCAAGGTCGTGGTGATCGCCGCCAGGCCCGACGGCGCAAGACCGACGCCCGCGCATTGCGGCCCCTCGAGTGCGGCCACGGCCTCCTGCAGCGCCTTGGTGGTCGGGGTTCCGCGTCGGCCATACTGGAACTCGCCGCGATGGGCATGCAGGTCTTCGGCGGTAGGGTAGAGCACGGTGGACCCGTGAACGACCGGGGGATTGACAAATCCTTTCTGCGCCTCGGTATCGCGTCCCGCGGTCACCAGCGTGGTTTCCGCCTTCAGCGGGTTCGATCCCGAACTATCCGTTCCCAAGGCATCGATTGAAGAGTTCATGCGTCCGCCGCCACCAAAAGACCATTTGCCGCAGCCGCGGCGCCCCTTTGAAAGCCCGCCGGGCGGCGGGTTCGGGCTGGGTTTGTTAATAACAGGACACTGAAGACGGCCGTCAACCCCTTGACCCGGCTCGCCAGTCGTTCTGTGATGCACCGGAGCAATTCAGTCGCCGCACGTTGAGGGGCTTGCCGCGACCTTCGATCCACCGCTTTACTGCACTGCTTGAGTCAAATTGCCTGTCAGGCCGGCGTTTGCAGCGGGGGATCACAGGGTTGGCCCATCGACGCACGCGCTGAAAAGCAGACGTTCCCGGACGACCCTTGAAAGGCTTTGCCATGAAACGCGTATCTCTGGTTTTTACCCTTGCTCTCGCCGCCGGTCTTTCGACCCAGGCCGCGTCAGCGCAAACGCTCAAGACGGTCAAGGACCGAGGCATGTTATCCTGCGGCGTCAGCCAAGGCTTGCCCGGCTTTTCGTCGCCCGATGACAAGGGTAACTGGACCGGGCTCGACGTCGACATCTGTCGTGCGGTAGCCGCCGCCATCTTCAACGATCCGTCCAAAATCAAGTTCGTACCGTTGTCGGCCAAGGATCGCTTCACGGCACTGCAGTCCGGCGAGATCGACGTTCTCTCGCGTAACACCACCTGGACGCTTTCCCGCGATACCTCGCTCGGCGCCAATTTTACCGGCGTGACCTATTATGACGGCCAGGGCTTCCTGGTGAAAAAATCCCTTAAAGTGAATTCCGCGCTGGAACTGAACAGCGCATCGGTTTGCGTGCAAACCGGCACGACCACGGAACAGAATCTCGCCGACTACTTCAAAAGCAACAATATGAAGTACGAGGTGATCGCATTTGCCAGCGCCGACGAAACCGTCAAGGCCTACGAATCCGGACGCTGCGACGTCTTTACCTCAGACGTGTCGCAACTCTATGCCGAACGTCTGAAGCTTTCCAATCCGGCCGATCATGCCGTGCTCCCGGAGGTGATCTCGAAAGAGCCGCTCGGCCCGATGGTGCGTCATGGCGACGATCAGTGGTTCGATCTCGTCAAGTGGACGTTGTATGCGATGGTTGACGCCGAAGAACTCGGCATTACCCAGAAGAACGTCGATGACATGGCGAAATCGGACAAGCCGGAGCTGAAGAGAGTATTCGGCACCGACGGCAATCTCGGCGAACAGCTCGGCGTCACCAAGCAATGGGTATCGCAGATCGTGAAGGCGGTCGGCAATTATGGCGAATCCTTCGACCGTAACGTCGGCGCCGGCTCAAAACTCGGAATTGCCCGCGGGCTCAATCAGCTCTGGAACAAAGGCGGTATTCAGTACGCGCCGCCGATCCGCTGATCGCCAGCCGAGCGGCAGCGGCGATGAGCATCGAGCCCCGAGCACCACCGCCGCAGTTCGTCTTCCGGCTGAAGCGAGCGCTCGGCGGTCGCGCGGGCTGGGGAGGGTTCGCCCTCCAGATTTTGTTCGTCGCAGTCCTGGTCTGGATCGGCTACGAGATCGTGGCCAATGCGCGGGCCAACCTGCAATCGCAACGGATCACGTCCGGATTCGGGTTTCTGAACAACACGGCGGGTTTTGACGTCAGCCAGAACCTGATCCCCTATTCCGGATCCGACACGTACACCCGCGTGTTTCTGGTGGGTCTGCTCAATACGCTGCTGGTTTCGATCATCGGCATTTTCTTTGCGACGGTGATCGGATTCATGGTTGCGCTGGGCCGGCTGTCGCCGAACTGGCTGCTGTCACGCATCTCCGGCGCATATGTCGAGCTGGTCCGCAACCTGCCAGTGCTGTTCCAGATATTGTTCTGGTATCTCGCCGTGCTCGCCGCGCTGCCGAATCCGCGGCAAAGCATCTCGCTGTTCGGCACCTTCTTTCTATCCAACCGCGGTCTCGTGGTTCCGAAACCGATCGCCGATCCCGGTCTGGAACCGTTTGCGCTCGCTATTCTGGTTGCGATCGTTGCCTGCCTGCTGTTGCGGAGTTATGCGCGGCGGCAGCTGTTCGAGAGCGGCAGGATGATCAGGATCTGGCCGTATGTGGTCGGCTTGCTGATCGGCCTGCCGCTTCTGACCGCGCTGATCTTTGGCGCGCCCGTCACGTTTGAAATTCCCGAGCTCAAGGGATTCAATTTCTCCGGCGGCTCGCGCCTGATTCCGGAATTCGTGGCGCTGACGTTGGCGCTGTCGACCTATACCGCCGCATTCATCGCCGAGATCGTGCGCGCGGGCATTCAGTCGGTCCACCAGGGGCAGATGGAGGCCGGCGCTTCGCTTGGCCTGTCGCGCGGCTCGACCTTGCGGCTGATCGTGGTGCCGCAGGCGTTGCGCGTCATTCTGCCGCCCCTCACCAACCAATACCTCAATCTTACCAAGAACTCGTCGCTGGCGGTGGCGATCGGATATCCCGATCTGGTTTCGGTATTCGCAGGCACGACGCTTAGCCAGACCGGTCAGGCGATTGAAATCATCGGCATCACGATGGGCGTCTATTTGCTGATTTCCCTGGTGACCAGTGCGATCATGAGTTTCTACGGATGGCGGCTCAGCCGGAGCCTAGAGGCATGAGCGACATCGCCGCTTCATCTTCGTCTTTCGTCCGCCAGGAGCTCGTTGCCGAGCGCCCCGCGCCGGTCAAGACCACCGGCTTTGTTGGTTTCCTGCGCACGCGCCTGTTCAATTCTCCGACCAACATCCTGCTCACCATTGCGAGCATATTGCTGCTGTGGTTCACGGTCATTCCGGCGGTGAAATTCCTGCTGATCGATGCGGTCTGGCAGGGCACCGATCGCAATGCTTGTCTTGCCGAGAATGCGGGCCGCCCGGTTGGCGCGTGCTGGCCTTACATCCAGGCGAAATTCACGCAGTTCATCTACGGATTTTATCCGGAGCCGGAGCGATGGCGGGTCAATCTGACCTTCTTCCTGGCTGCGCTGTTGCTGTTGCCGCTCCTGATTCCGCGGCTGCCGGCCAAGGGGCTGAACGCCGGACTGTTCTTCATTGCATTTCCAATCGTCGCTTTTTTCCTGCTGCATGGCGGCGGCCTCGGTGGCTTTGGTGTCAGCTGGACGGCCGGGCTGTTGTCGGGATTTGCCGAGAGCATTGGTGACGGGGGCCGCGCGCTGACAACTGCCGGCGCGGCAACGGCAGTGATTGGAACGCTGCTGACATTGCTGGGAAAACTTGTTGGCCTGCTCAGCACCCTCATTTCCCTGCTGAGCTCGCCGCTGACCTGGCTTCGCGATCAGATTCAGGCATCGAGCCAGCCGGTATGGGCCGATTTCGCGGCCACCGCCGCGATCGTTTCGATCGCACTGTTCTTTCTAAGCGGTGGCATCCGCACCGGGTGGCGCTCGCTGATCGTCAGCCTGGCGACGTTTGCTGGCATCGGCGTTGTGATCGCTGCGATGGGCCTCGACCGAGGTGGGTTGCCTGTCGTCGATACAAGGCTCTGGGGTGGCCTTCTGGTGACGCTGGTGGTGTCGGTCACCGGCATCGTCACCTCGATGCCGGTCGGCATCGCCCTGGCATTAGGCCGGCGCTCGACCATTCCCTTGATCCGGATCTTCTCGATTACGTTCATCGAATTATGGCGCGGCGTGCCGCTGATTACCGTGCTGTTTTTCGCGACCTACATGCTGCCGTTGTTCGTTCCGGCGGGTTTTACGGTCGACGGACTGGTGCGTGTCCTGATCGGCATCGCGCTGTTTTCCGGCGCCTATAATGCGGAGGTGATCAGGGGCGGCCTGCAGGCGATCCCGCGCGGGCAAGGCGAGGCTGCGAGCGCGCTCGGCCTGTCGTACTGGAAGACGACCGGGCTGATCGTGATGCCGCAAGCCCTGCGCCACGTCATTCCCGGTCTCGTCAACAGTTTCATCGCGCTGTTCAAGGATACCTCGCTGGTCTCGATCGTGGCGCTGTTCGATTTGCTCGGGCAGTTACGGGCTTCGTTTTCCGATCCGGTCTGGGCAACTCCGACGACGGCGTTTACCGGCTTTGCCTTCACTGGAATGATCTACTTCGCCTTCTGTTTTGGAATGTCGCGCTATTCGCTGTTCGTCGAGAACAGGCTGAACGCACACCGTCGTAATTGAGTAAATGACCATGACCGCGAACTCGATTGTCAGCATTATCGGCCTCAACAAGTGGTACGGCGATTTTCATGTGCTGCGCGACATCAACCTCGATGTCGCGAAAGGCGAGCGCATCGTGATCTGCGGCCCCTCGGGTTCGGGCAAATCGACGCTGATCCGCTGCATCAACGCGCTCGAGGAATTTCAGGAAGGCGAGATCGTCGTCGACGGCATCGAACTGGGTCCCAATTTGCGGCGTGTGGACGAAGTCCGGCGCGAAGTAGGCATGGTGTTCCAGAGTTTTAATCTGTTTCCGCACCTTACCGTGCTGGAGAACTGCACGCTGGCGCCGATCTGGGTGCGCAACATTCCGAAGAAGGATGCCGAGGCGGCGGCGATGAAATATCTGGAGCGGGTGAAAATTCCGCACCAGGCGAATAAATATCCGGGCCAGATGTCAGGCGGTCAGCAACAGCGCGTCGCGATCGCGCGCGCTCTGACCATGAACCCCAAGGTCATGCTGTTCGACGAGCCGACCTCGGCACTGGATCCCGAAATGGTCAAGGAAGTGCTCGACACCATGGTCGACCTTGCCAATGAAGGCATGACCATGCTCGTCGTCACCCACGAAATGGGATTTGCCCGGGAAGTGGCTGATCGCATCGTCTTCATGGATGCCGGGCAAATCATCGAGGCCAACACGCCGGCGAATTTCTTCGCCAACCCGCAGCACGCGCGCACCAGGCTGTTCCTGAGCCAGATCTTGCGTTGAGCATCATTCTTATCGGAGACGGGATTCTCACCCGGGACGAACCGCCGAACTGCTCAAAGCCCGCGCTAAAGCTGGTTTTAAAAATCCTGGAAAGCAATTGGAAACCATAGAGCGGCGGGATCCAGGCCCGTTCACCGCTCTGAAAGCAATTTGCGTGCAGTTGACCCGCTGTGGTGATGACCGCCATCTGTTTCGCCATTGCGGGTTATGCTTTTCAGCACAGCCCAAGCGGACCGATTTCGTCCGCAGCCCTGCTTACATGGCCGGTGATTGCCGCCATGGTGTTTTTCGGATGGATGACCTTCACGCTGCAGTCGATGCGCATCAGGGATATCGGGTGGGACCCGGTGTGCGTTATTCCAGCCTGGATTGCGATCCTCCTGGTCGATTATGTTGTCGCGGGCAGAATCCCGGCATGGTCGCTCGGGCAGGATGATCACGGGACGATCGTGGGCGCCCTGATCAACCTGGGACTTTTTCTGGCGATGCTGTTTTGGCCAAGCGGCGACTATGAAAGCCCCAGTTTTGGCGAGCGCACGGGATCGCCCGACAAGCCGTCAGCAAGGCGAGACCCAGCTTCGGTTATGTCGGGACGTATCGCGCGCGCGAACAGAGCAGAATTCGGCCGCCGGGCATTTTGAAAATCTGCCTCCCCACAGTTTCCGATCACACCTTTTCGAACGGCACGTCGATCTTGCTGCGCTGCTCCAGCCATTCCGGCACCGGCAGATTTTTGGAGCGCATGAACTCGGGATTGAACAGTTTCGACTGGTAACGCGTGCCGTAGTCGCACAGCACCGTCACGATGGTATGGCCGGGTCCAAGCTCCTTCGCCAGACGAATGGCGCCGGCAATGTTGATACCGCTCGAGCCGCCGAGACAAAGCCCCTCATGTTCGAGCAGGCCGAAGACGATGCGGACCGCTTCGTCATCGCTGATCTGGTAGGCGTCGTCGATAACCGCGCCCTCGAGATTGGCGGTGACGCGGCCCTGGCCGATGCCTTCGGTAATCGATGACCCCTCCGACTTGAGAACACCGTTTTTGTAATAGTTGTAGAGCGCCGAACCCATGGGATCGGCGAGCACAATGCGAATATTCGGGTTCATCTTCTTAAGGCCGATCGAAACCCCGGCAAGGGTTCCGCCCGAGCCGGCCGATGCCACGAAGCCGTCGACCTTGCCGCCGGTCTGCTCCCATATTTCCGGCGCGGTGGTCTCGATGTGAGCTTGGCGGTTGGCGATATTGTCGAACTGGTTGGCCCAGATCGCGCCATTGGAATCGGTCTTTGCAAGCTGCTCGGCGAGGCGACCCGACAGCTTCACATAATTGTTGGGGTTGGAGTAGGGCACCGCGGGCACTTCGATAAGCTGGGCACCGCATAGCCGCAGCATGTCTTTCTTTTCCTGACTCTGCGTATTCGGAATCACGATCACGGTGCGGAAACCGAGGGCGTTGGCGACCAGCGCCAGCCCGATGCCGGTATTCCCGGCGGTGCCTTCGACAACCGCGCCGCCCGGCCGCAGCGTGCGCCGTTTGATCGCATCGCGGATGATGAACAGCGCCGCCCGATCCTTCACCGACTGGCCGGGATTCATGAATTCGGCCTTGCCGAGAATATTGCAACCGGTCAGTTCGGAGGCACGTTTCAGTTTGATGAGGGGCGTGTTGCCGATCGCTTCGACGACGTCATTATTGATGTTCATTTGCGGGAAATCTTGCCGGTCCGGTGCCAAATCTGGCAACGACCCTAGAGCGCGCCCGGCAAAAGTGGAAGCCGGTTTTGCGCCCGATTTGTGCGGTGCGAGCTCTTTCGACTTCGCGAACACCACCTGGCGCACGTCGATATTTCCGGACAGGAATCCGGCCTCGCAATAAGCGCGAGCGGCGTTCCATCGTAGTCGATGGTAACGGTGTGTCTGTGTCTGCCGGGGTCGGTGGCGCGGGGGGGAACGGCGACCTCAATTCTTCTGATACCCCAGCAACATCCAGCAATATGAAATCTTGGTAATATTGCTGCGTGCCCAGATCGCGGCAACCTGCAAACAGCCCAACAGAATAGGGGAAAACCCCGGGATTCGTGTCGCCACTCAGCGCCCTTAATTCAGCAATACTCACGGGGACAGAGAGCGGAACAGGACTGTCCGCGCCGTGATCCCCCGGCTAGTATGGCGATCAGGTTCCAGAGGAAGCATCACACCGGTGAACGTGTCGCAAGTAGGCCCCCCAAGCGTCGTCTGCGAATCGGTCTGGCGGTTCGCGCGGCGTCAGATGCCGGGCATTTTGCCCGGCGGAGGGCGGATGTGAGACATCGAATCACGGGGGTTGCCGTCGGCGGCCTGCCTGCCGCCACCTCTTGCGTGGATCGTGCGGCGAAATGGCTTGCGGCACTTTGCATTGTCGCCAGCTCTGCCGGCTGCATTCTGACCCAGGATCTGCCCGATCCGGCCCTCGACATTCCGCAAGGATACAAAGCCGCGAGATTGACCAACCCGGACGCGCCCCCGACGCTGGACTGGTGGCGCGGATTCCGTTCGACGGAATTGACTGGTCTGATGGAGGAAGCCCAGACGGTCAATCTGGACATCGCCGCGGCCACTGCACGCTTCATTCAGGCCGACGCGCAGGCGCGCATCGCAGGTGCAGCGTTGCTGCCGAGCCTCAGCGGCACAGGTCAGGAGAGCTATTCCCGAACTTCGGGCTCCAGCGCCAGCGGCTTGAGCATCGGCGGGCGCGAGGTGGTCAACTATACGTCATCGCTCAGCGCCAGCTATGACCTCGATTTCTGGGGCAAGAACCGCGATGCCACGCAGGCGGCGGAGGAAACGTCCATCGCGAACCGTTTCGATCGCGATGTAGTGGCACTCACGACGCTCACCAGCGTCGCCAGTGCCTATTTTCAGGTGCTCGCCTCGCAGGACCGGATTCGCACCGCCGAGCAAAACATCGCCAGCGCGACACGCATCCTCGAGGCGATCAAGCAACGCTTCAAAGCCGGCACCGGGACGGATCTCGATGTGGCCCAACAGGAAGCCGTTGTCGCCAATCAGAGGGCCTCCGTTCCGCCGCTGCGGCAAATCCTGGCGCTAAACATCAATGCGCTGGCGACGCTGGTATCGCGGCCGCCGGAAAGCGTAAAGGTGACCGGTGGCTCGATGAACCAGATATCGTCGCCACGAGTGACACCAGGTCTTCCGTCGGAGTTGCTGACGCAGCGGCCGGATATCCGACGCCAGGAAGCGCAGCTCGCATCCGCTACCGCCAATGTCGGAAGCGCCCGCGCGCAGTTTTTCCCGAGCATCCAACTGACCGGGCAGGGCGGTTATCAAAGCTCATCGCTGGCGTCGCTGTTCCAGCCGCACGCGGCGTTCTTTAACGTCCTCGGCAGCCTGACGCAGCCGATTTTCGATGGCGGGAGAATTCTCGGCAATTTCGAATTCACCAAGGCCAGGCAGGACGAATTGCTGCAGACCTACCGCAAGACGGTGGTCTCGGCGTTTGCCGATGTCGACAACGCTCTGGTTTCGATCAAGGAGAC
>Ga0209117_1000408_pt1 | contig 18951 bp, 16 predicted proteins | sample BlaSpr_A8_OM2_M2_FD_187978 | JGI IMG/M metagenome (GOLD analysis project Ga0209117, IMG submission 187978) | Forest soil microbial communities from Thunder Bay, Ontario, Canada - Black Spruce, Ontario site 2_A8_OM2_M2 (SPAdes) (version 2) | ecosystem: Environmental > Terrestrial > Soil > Boreal...
GCTAGCGCCCGCAAAGCGCCCCCTGATTGATATCGCAATGTCCGCGATCGCAGCGCCAACAATGTCCTGTATGTTCGGCAATGCCGCGAAGGGAATTGCTGAAGTCCAGAAAGACGGCAAACGCCGTAGCCGCTCCTAGTTGAAACAAAATCTTGCACCCCTGCTCGTTGGACCAGCCACAGCGGTGGCCGGCCCCGGAGCGCCCGCTTCGGTCATATTGAGGTGCGGGAAGAATACCCCATATATTGTCTTATTAGGGAGTCTTGCCGTGAGGATGGTGCAGGCGACCCTTGTTGCGGCGATTGCTGCCGCTGTCCAGTTTGCCTCTCCCGCGCTCCTGTCAGCGGAGGAGAGCGGCAGACCCGCACTGATGATCGAGATCGACGGGGCAATTGGTCCGGCAACCGCCAGATACGTGAAGGAAGCGCTGACGACGGCGGGCGAACGGCGGGTCGACGTCGTTATCCTGCGTCTGAACACGCCGGGCGGCCTCGCAACTAGCATGCGCGAGATCATCGCCGAGGTGCTCGGATCCTCTGTTCCCGTCATTGGCTACGTCGCTCCATCCGGTGCCCATGCGGCGAGCGCGGGCACCTACATTCTTTTTGCAACGCACATCGCGGCCATGGCGCCAGGCACCAATCTGGGCGCCGCGACGCCCGTGCAGATCGGCGGCCCGCTGCCGGGGCTGCCAGGCAGCGCCCCAGACAAGGACGGCAAGGACAAAAAGGACGATGCGCAGCACCCTGCGTTGAAGGATGCCATGACGGCGAAGGCGACGAACGACGCGGTTGCGCTGATCCGCAGCCTCGCCGAACTGCGCGGGCGCAACGCCGATTGGGCCGAGAAAGCGGTGCGCGAGGCCGCCAGTCTTTCCGCCAGCGGCGCATTGCAGGCGAATGTCATCGATCTCGTCGCGCGCAACCCGACCGAACTGCTTCAGCTGATCGACGGCCGCACGGTCGAGCTCGCAGGTGGCGATATGCGGCAGTTGGCGACAAAGGGCCTGACGATCGAGCGACTCGATCCCGGCTGGTTGATCCGGCTTCTGTCCGTCATCACCGATCCCAACGTCGCTTTCATTCTGCTGATGGTTGGCATCTACGGTCTGATCTTCGAGTTCTCCACCCCGGGCGCCATCGCGCCGGGAGTGGTCGGGACGATCTGTCTGCTGCTCGGCCTCTATGCCCTCAACATGCTGCCGATCAACTACGCTGGCCTGGCCTTGATGCTGCTGGGGATCGCCTTCCTGGTCGTCGAAACCTTCAACCCAACCGTGGTTCTCGGCCTTGGCGGCGTTGCCGCGTTTCTTCTCGGGGCCGCCATGCTGTTCAAGATCGAGGCCCCGGGATACCGGCTGTCATGGACGGTCGTCATCATCGCGATGGCGATGATCGTCAGCCTGACCGTCATCGTGTTCGGCTCGCTCTGGCGCGCCCGCAGAAACCCGGCCCGGGTCGGGGGGCAGGCCATGCGCGATCTGCCTGCCGAAGTTCTCGACTGGTCCGGCAGCGAAGGTCACGTCTTCACTCATGGCGAGCGCTGGCAGGCCCACGGGGTGGAAGCCCTTACACCCGGGGAGATGGTCGAGGTGGCCGGTATCAAGGACCTGACGCTTGTGGTGCGGCGGCGATTAGCACGAACCGTCAGCGAAGGAGGTGTGTGATGATGTTCGACTATCTGAGCTATCTTCTTCTCGTAGTCGTCGTGGTTATGTTTCTCTCGGCGGCGATTCGCATCTTGAGGGAATATGAGCGCGGCATCGTCTTTACACTGGGTCGTTTCACCGGGGTGAAGGGTCCCGGTCTCATCATCCTCATTCCGTTCGCGCAGCAGATGGTGAAGGTCGATCTGCGGGTCGTGGTGCAGGACGTGCCGCCCCAGGACGTGATCACGCGCGACAATGTCTCGGTCAAGGTCAACGCCGTCCTCTACTTCCGTATCGTCGACCCGGAGCGAGCGATCATCAAGGTCGCGGACTTTATGGCCGCGACCAGCCAGCTGGCGCAAACCACGCTGCGCTCCGTCCTCGGCAAACACGAGCTCGACGAACTGCTGGCGGAACGGGATCGGCTCAACGCTGATATTCAGGAGATCCTCGATCAGCAGACCGACGTCTGGGGTATCAAGGTGACCAACGTCGAGATCAAACATGTCGATCTCAACGAAAACATGATCCGCGCGATCGCCAAGCAGGCCGAGGCCGAGCGGTTGCGGCGCGCGAAGGTGATCAATGCCATGGGCGAGCAGCAGGCGGCCGAGAAGCTTGTCGAGGCTGGCCGACTTCTGGCCCGCGAACCGCAGGCGATGCAGTTACGCTATTTCGCGGCCCTTCACGACATCGCGAGCGAGCGGTCCTCAACCATTGTCTTTCCGCTGCCGACGGATCTGCTCACTCATCTCGCCCCACGACCGGACGGGCCGAGGTGACTTTGATCAGAAGCGACTTTGACCATGGGTGGGAATGGCGCACCGCTCAGAACAAGAATGCTAACGCTTATACCATTGAAATATCTATATAATTTCTCAAGTGCCTGTGTTGGATTACTTCCGCCAATCTTTGGTGCCGATATGCGGCAGTCGCGCAGGCTCGCTGCTTGTCCTAGACGTTCCTCTACCGCCCATTACCCGCCGGCAGCGCGAGAATCCTGGCTATCTCGCGATAGACTTGGTCGCGGACGACAAATTGCAGCGGGCGGATGGAAGACCTATGTTGGTTTTATAATCAGGCAGCCGCCCATCGTGCGGAAGACCTCACGGTGGATGTTTGCATATCGCACCGGAGGTCACGTCATGTCCATTGCTCCCACACTCAAGAGATATCTGACCGCTGAAAACATCCAATACGAGGAGATCCCGCACGAACTTACCATGTCGTCCACTCGCACGGCTGAGGCATGCCACGTCTCGGGCGATCGTCTCGCCAAGGGCATCGTGTTGCGGCGCGATGGCGACTATATGCTGGTCGTCATGCCCGCATCGCACCACCTTCGCCTATCAGAACTGAGGACAAAACTCGGTAACAATGTCGACATGGCCAATGAAGCCGAGATCAATCGGTTGTTCCGCGACTGCGCGCACGGTGCAGTTCCGGCCGTTGGCAAATGCTACGGACTGGATCTCATCGTCGACGATAGCATCGAGGCGCAGCCGGAGATCTATATGGAAGCCGGCGATCACGAGACGCTGCTTCATCTGAGTCATGCGCAGTTTGCGCGCCTGACGGCCAACGCACTTCATGGGCGCTTTAGCGCGCATGATTGAGGATTTTGTCGGTTGTACCGCCCCCGCCTATGAGGTGATTGAGTGAGCGGATCGACTAGAGACCGCTTAGGGTGGTCAGTTGCGACGGGTCGACCACGTGCGCGACGAGTCCGCTTCACTTCCGATCGCTACGATTCTGGCACGCTTGCTTCGCCGGGTCTGTGATTCCGCAAATTCGGGCTTCTGGACCCGGGCGTTTCCAGCCTGTTCGCCGCTTTCCAGCAGGGTATGCGCGACCTTAGGTACATCGAGGAGGGGTGGCCTCACGGGGCCGGACGATTTCGAGGCCGCCTTCAAGGCCGCCTCCGCGCAGCAGGAGATGATTGCCGATTATCTCGCGCATGACTTGAAGGCGTTTACGTCAAAGACGATCAATGAGGCCGATTCACTCCGCCGGATTGTCGATAGGGACAAATTCCAGTGCCATCCGGCGAGAAGTTTCTGATTGGATCGGAGCCACGCAGGTCCATTACTGCGTTGTAAACATTACCCATCCGTGGGATAATTATCACCAGCTAATGTCAGCGGGAGCTCGTCTCAACCGTCTTGACCGGAACACAACCTCCCGCTGAATGATCAAGCAATGGGAGGGAAACATGTCATCCCATGCATCTCGTCGTTACGGCCTGTCACGCCGTGACGTTATCAAGACCGCTGTGGGTGCAGCCGCGGCCGCGGGACCATTCTTCCACGTTACGCCGGCTCGCGCGGCCAAGACACTGAAGATCCTGCAATGGAGTCACTTTGTCCCCGCCTACGACAAGTGGTTCAACAACACCTACACCAAGGAATGGGGTGCCAAAAATGGCACCGAGGTAATCGTCGACAACATCAACCTCGGCTTGATCCCTTCGCGCGCAGCGGCGGAAGTATCGGCGCAGAAGGGCCACGACCTGGTGATGTTTCTCGCGCCGCCTTCGGTCTACGAAGAACAGGTCGTCGACATGAAGGATGTCTATGCCGCGTGCGAGAAAAAGCACGGCAAGCCGATCGATCTTGCGGTCAAGAGTACCTATAATCCCAAGACCCAGAAATACTTCGCTTTCTCTGACAGCTTCGTTCCCGATCCCGTCAACTATCGCTCGGATCTCTGGGGCGACATCGGCATGAAGCCCGACAGCTGGGACAACGTCCGCGTCGGCGGCAAGAAGATCAAGGACAAGACCGGCATTCCGGTCGGCATCGGCCTCTCCGCCGAACTCGACACCGCGATGGCCATGCGCGCGATCATGTATTCGTTCGGCGCTCATGAGCAGGACGCCGACGGCAATCTCGCCATTAATTCCAAGGAAACCCTCGAATCACTGAAGTTCGTCAAAGCGCTGTTCCAGGAAACCGAGACTCCGGAAGTGTTCGCCTGGGATCCATCCTCGAACAATCGGCAGATGCTCGCCGGCAGGTCGTCCCTCGTGCTCAACGCGATTTCAATCACGCGCGCGGGCGAAAACGACAAGATGCCGATCCACGAAAAGATCGCGCTCGCCAAGCCGCCGAAAGGTCCGGTTCGGCAGATCGGCCTCGAGCATGTGATGGATTGCTACTTGATTTGGAAATTCTCCGAAAACGTCGACGGCGCGAAGACCTTCCTGGTCGATTACATCGACAACTTCAAACAGGGCTTCATGGCCAGCGAATTTTACAACTTCCCCTGCTTCTCAAAGACGGTCCCCGATCTGACCCAGCTCATCGCTAAGGATTCCAAGGCCGTGCCGTCGGATAAGTACGCGGTCCTTTCGGATGTGCTCGATTGGGCGACCAACGTCGGCTATCCCGGCAACTCCAATGCCGCAATCGATGAGACTTTCAATACCTGGGTGATCAACACGATGTTCGCCGAAGCTGCCGCAGGCGCGGAAACTCCGGAGAATGCTCTCGCGCGGGCGGAGGCCAAGATGAAGGCGATCTGGGCGAAATGGAAAGATCGAAAGATGATCTGATCGTCTCGCTGCGCATTGCCGATGGGGCACAGGAGTTCTGAGCCCATCGGACCATGTCTGGCACCGAAGCTGTTCCGGTGAACGGCTTCGCAGATTGAGGCAATCGGGACTCGCGCATGGCCATTGTCGAAACACGGCGCATTACCAAGCTTTTCGACGAGGTCCGCGCCGTCGACGGCATCGACATCATCGCCAGGGAAGGCGAATTTCTGGTTCTGCTCGGCCCATCGGGCTGCGGCAAGACGACGTTGATGCGCATGATCGCAGGGCTCGAGCGGCCAACCTCCGGCGATATCGTAATTGACGGCAACATCGTCAACGACCTGCCGCCACGTGCGCGCAATGTCGCCATGGTGTTTCAAAGCTACGCGCTCTATCCGCACCTCACCGTCGAGAAGAATATCTCGTTTCCGCTGCGTGCAGTCGGTATGCCGAAGGACGAGATCCGCAAGAAAGTCGCCTGGGCCACGCAGATGTTCGGTATTCAACGCTTCGTCGACCGCAAGCCGCGTCAATTATCCGGCGGCGAGCGCCAGCGCGTGGCGCTCGCGCGCGCGGTGGTGCGAGAGCCGGTGGTCTTTCTTCTCGACGAGCCTCTGTCGAATCTTGACGCCAAGCTGCGCAACTCCGCGCGTGACGAGTTGAAGCAATTTCAGCGCAGCCTCGGCACCACCACCATCTACGTCACCCACGATCAGGCCGAGGCGATGGGTTTGGGCGATCGCATCGCTATTCTCAACCAGGGCCGCGTCCGCCAGATCGGCACCCCGCATGAAATCTACGGCTATCCGGCGGATATCTTTGCCGCCACTTTCATTGGATCGCCGCCGATGAACCTGATCGAAGACGGCAAGACTTGGATCGGATTCCGGCCAGAGGCGTTCCTGCCGAAAGAGATTGAATCCAACGGTGACAACGTCGACTTTGCGTTCCGCATCACCCGCATCGAGTACCTCGGCGCTGACCGACTGGTCTATGGCCTGATCGATGGCCGTACGCCCGAGACGCGTTTGATCTCGAAGATACCGACGAACATTCGCACGCACATTGACGCCGGCCGGGTCTACGATTTCATCGTGCGGCGGCAGGATATCGCGCGTTTTGACCGTGAGGGTGGCAGGCGCGTGGATGGAGGCGCGGCATGACGTCGGCGATCACAGGGACAGCCGGCAAGATCCGCGGAAAGGATCGCCTCCTGTCGCGTTTCGCCGACAACGATCGCTGGCTGTGGCGCGCTATGCTTGCGCCGGCGATCCTCTACATCGGCCTCCTGGTCGGGTTTCCCTTCCTGCTCTCGCTCTATTACAGCATGTCGAGCGTGACAGTCGCCAGCCAGGACGTGCATTTTGTCGGGCTGGAGAATTTCCGGCGCATCGTGGAGAGCGGCACGTTCTGGCTTTCGCTGCAGAATACGATTGTCATCACGGTCGTTTCCCAATTCTTCGTCCTCGTGTTCGCCAACATTCTGGCGACGGCGCTTGTTGTCGATTTCCGCGGCAGATGGCTGGTTCGGCTGTTGATCCTGCTGCCGTGGGTGGCGCCGATCTCACTTGGCAGCATCGGTTGGCTTTGGATCTTCGATTCGATTTACAGCGTCATCAACTGGACCGCGCGCGCGGTCGGCCTGCTCGGGCCCAACGAATGGCCGATCTGGCTTGGCCAACCAACTCTGGCAAGGGCATCGATCATCATCGTCAACGTATGGCGCATCCTGCCGCTGGCGACAGTCATTGTCCTCGCTGGGCTTTCGTCGATCCCGCAAGATATTCATGACGCGGCGGAGGTGGATGGCGCCGGGTTCTGGCGCCACCATTTCCAGATTACGACGCCGCTGATTCTGCCGATTACGCTGGTGGCACTGTTGTTCGGCATCATCTTTACGTTTACCGATTTGATTGTCGTGTTCGTGCTGACGCGCGGCGGCCCCTACGACACCACCCAGGTTATCGCCAGTTGGGCCTATTTTACGGGAATTCAGGGTGGTGATCTGGCGGGAGGAGCGGCCATCTCACTGTTCCTCTTCCCTGTCCTCGCTGGCGTTGCAATTCTGTTCCTGTGGTTAGCCCGGCACACCGAGGTCACCTGAGATGACTCCCGAATTCGCCCGCGCACGACGTATTGCCAGCAAGGCCGCCCACACCGCCGTTCTCATCTTCTTTGTGACCTTCCTCGCCTTTCCGTTCTACTGGATGGTGATCACTGCCTTCAAAACCAACCAGGATCTGTACGATACCCAAAACAATCCCTACCTGTTCAACAGCCCACCGACGCTGCGGCATCTTTCGGTGCTGTTCGAGGACACTCAATACCTGCAGTGGCTGTTGAATACGGGCTTCGTCGGAGTCGTCGTCGTCATCATCACGCTCTTGCTCGCTGTCCCGGCCGGCTACGCGCTCGCGCGCATGACCGGCGCCTGGGCGCAAACCTTGGGCGTGGCGATATTCCTCACTTATCTGGTTCCGCCTACGATTCTGTTCATCCCATTCTCGCGCATCATCGCGACACTCGGGCTGCAGGATTCGGTGTGGTCGCTCATCCTCGTCTATCCGAGCTTCACGGTGCCGTTCTGCACCTGGCTTCTGATGGGTTTCTTCAAGGCGATTCCGCGCGACCTCGAAGACGCCGCCATGATCGATGGGTTGAGCCGCTTTGGCGCGTTCATCAAGGTGGTGATGCCGATTTCGGTCGCCGGGATGCTGACTGCGGTGATCTTCGCCTTTACTTTGGTAACGCAAGAATTTGTCTATGGCGTCACGTTTATCACTGCGTCGTCGAGCTATACGGTGAGTGTCGGCGTGCCGACCTTTCTTGTGCGGGGCGATGTCTATTTCTGGGGCTCGATGATGGCGGCCTGCCTGATCGCAAGCGTTCCAATCGCAATTATCTATAATTTCTTCGTAACTCGCTTCGTGGCCGGCTTTACCATGGGCGCGATCAAGTAACGCCCACCAATCAGGAGCTCTTCGAGGCGGGAATCGGTAACATGACCGAAAGTTGGCACGTAGACGAGGACCTCCCGGTGATCGCGCGCTTCGAGGTGCGCCATCGCGCCTATCTCGCCCCGGACGGTTCGATCAATCGGCAGCTCCCGGCCTTCGCCTCCGATACCCGCCTGCTCGTCAGGCTTTATCGGGCGATGGTGCTGGTGCGGGCCTTCGACCTGAAAGCTGTGGCGTTGCAGCGCACCGGCCGGCTCGGAACCTATGCCGCATCGCTTGGCCAGGAGGCGGTGTCGGTTGGCGTGGCCAGCGCCATGCGTAACGAGGACGTCTTGTTCCCCTCCTATCGCGACAACGCCGCTTTGATCTGGCGCGGGGTCAAGCTGGAGGAGATCTTGCTGTTTTGGGGTGGCGACGAGCGTGGCAATCACTTCTCCGGGCCAGTCCAGGATTTCCCGTTCTGCATTCCCGTCGGATCGCAGGCCCCTCACGCTGCGGGCGTCGCCTACGCCTTTAAGCTGCGCAAGGAGCCCCGCGTTGCCGTATGTCTGTTCGGTGACGGCGCCACCTCGAAGGGCGACGTCTTTGAAGCGATGAATTTCGCGGGTGTGTACAAGCTGCCGGTCGTGTTCGTCGTCACCAACAATCAGTGGGCTATTTCCGTGCCGCTGCGGCTCCAGACCGCATCCGAAACGCTGGCGCAGAAGGCGATCGCGGCGGGTTTCATCGGTGAGCAGGTGGATGGCAACGACATCGTGGCCATGCACGCGGCAGCCGAAGAGGCGATCGAAGCGGCTCGAAATGGCCGAGGCCCCCGCTTCATCGAAGCGGTCACCTACCGGCTCGGCGATCATACGACCGCGGACGACGCGGCGCGCTACCGTCCGACCGAGGAGGTCCAGGCGCGCTGGAAGGAGGAGCCGATCTCGCGCTTGAGGTCCTTTCTCGCTGGCCGAAACCTGTGGAGCAAAACGGAAGAGGAAGAGCTCGCCGCCGAATGCCAGCGTCGCATCGACGCAGCGGTCGAGCGCTACCTGGCTACGGAGCCGCGAGCGCCCGAGACGATATTCGATCATCTCTATGCCAAGCTGCCGAAGGCCTATGCTGCGCAACGCCGCGAACTCGAAGGGGGGATTGATGACTGAGATGACGCTGGTCGAAGCCGTCAACATGGCGCTCGCCCGCGCGATGGAGGATGACCCCAATGTCGTCGTGTTCGGCGAGGATGTCGGAGTCAACGGCGGCGTCTTCCGCGCCACTGTCGGCCTGCAGCAGCGTTTCGGACCGGAACGCGTGTTCGATACGCCGCTTGCCGAACTCCTTATCAGCGGACTCTGCGTCGGCATGGCGGCACAAGGGCTGAAGCCGGTCGGCGAGATCCAGTTCATGGGATTTATTTATCCCTGCATCGATCAATTGGTGAACCATGCCTCGCGGCTGCGCAACCGCACACAAGGGCGGCTCAGCTGTCCGATGGTTTTACGCACCCCGCATGGGAGCGGCATTCGCGCTCCCGAACATCACTCCGAGAGCACCGAGGCCATGCTCGCCCATATTCCAGGTCTGCGCGTGGTCATTCCATCTTCGCCCGAACGCGCTTACGGTCTGCTGCTCGCCGCCATCCGCGACCCCGATCCGGTGGTGTTCCTGGAGCCAACACGCATCTACCGTGCAGCGAGGGGCGAGGTGGAAGACAACGGCGAGTCCCTACCACTGGATGTCGCCTTTATCCTCAGGGAAGGCCGCGACGTGACCCTGATCAGCTGGGGCGCGATGGTGAAAGAGACGCTGGCGGCTGCCGAAACGCTCGACGCCGAAGGCATCAGTGCAGAGGTTATCGATCTCGCGACCCTCAAGCCCTATGACGAGGAGACCTTGCTAAGCTCCGTGGCAAAAACCGGACGCTGCGTCATCGTGCACGAAGCTGCACGGACCGGCGGCTTCGGTGCCGAGATCGCCGCGCTTATCGCCGAGCGCGGGCTGACGTCTCTTCTCGCTCCTGTCGCCCGCGTCACAGGCTATGATACGGTGATGCCGCTGCCGCGGCTTGAGCAGCATTACATGCCGTCGGTCGACCGTATCGCGGCCGCCGGACGCAAGGCTTGCCAGTTCAGTTGAAATCAGCGGAACACATCCCATGCGACCGTTCATGTTGCCCGATCTTGGCGAAGGTCTCGAAGAGGCCGAGATCGTGACCTGGCATGTGAACGAGGGGGATCACGTGGTTACGGATCAACCGCTTGTCTCGGTCGAGACCGACAAGGCCGTGGTTGAAGTGCCGTCACCGTGGAGTGGCCGCATCGCGCGGGTGTTCGGGACCAAAGGTGATCTGGTGAAGGTTGGCGCTCCCTTGGTCGAGTTCGCCGAGGGCACCGAGCAGGATACTGGCACCGTGGTCGGCCAGCTCGACACCGGCGAGAAGCAAGCTGCAGTGGCCGAAAGAACTGCCGAGCCGGCGCCAGGGCGAATGCTTCAGGTGCTCCCGGCGGTGCGTGCCCTCGCACGCAAGCTCGATGTCGATCTCAACGCGGTACAGTCCACCGGACCCGGCGGCACCATCACACGGGCCGACGTCGAGCGGGCCGCCAAAAGTCTCGCTGAGGCAGGTCCGGCCGAGGCATTGCGCGGGATGCGACGCGCCATGGCCCAGCGTATGGCAGCGGCACATGCCGAAGTCGTCCCCGCTACTGTCAGCGACGACGCTGATATCGACGAGTGGCGAACGGGCGAAGACCCAAGTGTCCGCCTGATGCGCGCAATTGCGGCTGCCTGCAGGGCGGAGCCCGCGCTCAACGCCTGGTACAATTCCGGCGCGGGCGCCCGGCGTCTGGTCAAGCGCATCGATATTGGTATCGCGATCGATACCGAGGGCGGCCTCATCGTGCCGGTGATGCGCAACGTCGCCGAGCGCGACGTACGGGACCTGCGAGCCGGGCTCGACAGGCTGCGGGCCGACGCGGTCGCCCGCTCGATTCCACCGGAAGAACTTCGAGGGGCGACCATCACGCTGTCGAATTTCGGCATGATCGGCGGCCGCTTCGCCAGTCTCGTGGTTGTACCGCCGCAGGTGGCGATCGTCGGTGCCGGCCGGATTGCCCCCATCGTGGTGGCACATCAGGGCCGACCGGCGGTGCGACGCGTGCTGCCGTTGTCGCTCACCTTTGACCATCGCGTTGTGACGGGCGGCGAGGCCGCTCGCTTTATAGTGGCGCTAAAGTCGGATCTTGAGCGGACTTCCTAGAACCGCGATACGCGTGAGCCCGAAGCTGGAGACGAAAATGGAGCGGGCGTTCTGCTGCTACTATCTAGAGCAGAAGTACTACGGTATTCCCGTCGTGGAACGGTTGTCGGTGTCCGGTTTTGGCGGCCCATGATCTGGAAGCGGCTCTTGCAAACGTCCCGCGCCAGGATGCAGACTGTGAGGGCTTGATAGGTGTCAACGTCTACGGTTCTGCTGCCCGACTGGAGTTCACGGCCGTGCACAGAACGAGAGGAGCATGACGCCATGCGAGAAATCGAAATCCATGACTATGCGCGTCAGTTGCTGGAAGCACACGGCGCCCAGGCCATTGCGGAAGCTGCCCAGAACGCCATCGACCTTGAAGCAAAGGGCGAGGTGGAACTGGCCAGAACCTGGCGGCACATCGAAGACGCCTTGAAGCTCATGCGTGGGCCGCACCAAAGCTGAAGCTGCCGGCTCGCGCGTGACAAGGCGTACCTGAATGCGAGCGCCGCCATGCCGGATCGCGGCCGGTGCGGCGGCGGCGCGGAAGGTGGAACGTGGACCAAATCCGCCCCAAGCCGCTTGGGCGCGGCTGAACGGCAACACGATCTTCAAGGCGCCCCTCTCGGTTACAGGAGTGAAGCCATGGTTCCGAATTGTGCGACAACCGAAGATCTCCTGAAGGCGATCAAGGACGAGAAGGTCCAGATGATCGATCTGCGGTTCACCGACTTGCCGGGGGTCTGGCAACATTTTTCCGTTCCGCCGAGCGCAGTGAATATCGACACTCTCAATGAAGGCATCGGATTCGACGGCTCATCGATCCGCGGCTTCCAGGAGATCCAGGAAAGCGACATGCTAGTCGTCCCGGATCCGACGACGGCCTTCTTCGACCCGTTTGCCCCCGCAACGACGCTGGTCCTGACCTGCAACATCAGGGACCCGATGACCGGTCAACCCTATAGCCGCGACCCTCGCTACATCGCCCAGAAGGCCGAGACTTATCTGAAGGGCACCGGCCGCGCCGATACGAGCTACTTCGGCCCGGAGGCGGAGTTCTTCGTATTCAACGACGTGCGCTACGGACAGGGCATCAACTACGCCTTCCACGAAATCGATTCCAGCGAGGGCAGCTGGAACACCGGCAAGAAGGAAGCGCCGAATTTGGGCCACAAGCCGCGCCCGAAAGAGGGATACTTTCCGGTTCCCCCGACCGACAGCATGCAGGCTCTCCGCACCGAAATGGTGCTGACGATGGAGTCGCTGGGGATCCAGATCGAAGCCCATCATCATGAAGTCGCGACCGGCGGCCAAAACGAAATAGACATGCGCTTCACTACGCTCACCCGCATGGCTGACAACCTGATGATCTACAAATACGTGGTCAAGAATACCGCCCGCCAGCACGATATGACTGCGACGTTCATGCCCAAACCGTTGTTCGAGGACAACGCCTCGGGAATGCACGTTCATCAGAGTCTGTGGAAGGGCGAGACCAACCTGTTCTACGACAAGGCGGACTACGCCGAGCTGAGCGAGCTTGGCCGCTACTACATCGGTGGGCTGCTGAGCCACGCCTGGGCGTTATGCGGGCTTTGCGCCCCGACCACGAACTCCTATCGGCGTCTGGTGCCGGGTTACGAAGCTCCGATCAACCTGGTCTATTCCCAGCGCAATCGCTCGGCCTGCTGCCGGATTCCGATGTATTCGCCGAACCCGCGGGCAAAGCGCGTCGAGTTCCGTTCGCCGGATCCCTCCTGCAATCCCTACCTGGCCTTCGCCGCGATGCTGATGGCCGGCCTTGACGGCATCAACAACCGCATCGACCCGGGCAGGCCGATCGACAAGAATCTTTATGACCTACCGCCCGCCGAGGCGAAGGATGTGAAATCGACGCCCGGATCGTTGGACCAGGCGCTTGACGCGCTCGAACGCGATCACGCGTTCCTGCTGCGCGGCGATGTGTTCACCAGCGACGTGATCGAAACCTGGCTCGACTACAAGCGAAAAAAGGAGGTCGATGCCATCCGGTTGCGCCCTCATCCTCACGAGTTCCATCTCTATTACGACATCTAGTAGCGACTGTTCCGGCGAAGGCCTGCCCCAAACATGATCCGGGATGGATGGACACAGCTCGCCGCTTGCTTCGCATAAATCGCCGACTCTCGCGATGGGATTCCGTTACGCGCAATGGATCGATGAATGTCGCGCCGTTGAATCAAAGTGGAAACGCCCTGGCGAAGGCCGCGCGGTAGCAGACCGCACTCTGATCCATGAATAGATCAGCGACTGCTGGTTGCGCCGTCGCGGGCGGAGTCGCCGGCCAAGCAAGTGCTGCAAATCATGAGTTTACGCTTGAGCCTCATCTCGTCGCCTTGATCCGCTGCCTGCTGTTGCTCCCATTGGTCCTTCGGTTGAACCTTCTTGTTTGGTTCGATCGGCGTAGCGTCGAGTGGGCCGACGATGATTTCTCGCTTCGCTCGCGCATGCTTCTTTGGCTGAGGCTCAACCGGTTGCGTGTCGCTGCTCGGGGCAGAGCCAAGTCCGTCCCACGCGATCGGCGCTCCGGACTCCGGTGCACAACCGTTTCCCAACGCACAGCAATCTGCGAGCATCAGCGCGGCAACAAGGAATGCAATGCATTTCGAAATCATCGTGACCGTTTGACAGTGAGGCAATCAAAAACGTGAAGTCGGCGACCTGACACTAGCACGCCGGCACCACCACATTACACCAAAGCTACACTAATTCAGGCCGCACTCAAAAGCCGAGCAGCGCAAGGCCAACCCAGCTAAATGCAAATATTGAACAGACGACCGCCGCGACTGACGCCAAGGTTGTAATAGTTTTTGCTGACCGCATGACCAGAACCCTTTGTAGGCAACAATCAAATCCTGTCCAACAACTTGTGCTCAATAATGGCGAGAATTCGCCACGATAAATAAACCAGCTGGCTGTGGCTGCGTTGCCACATCGAGGAACATACTTGCCCGCAAAAACCCGCATTTGCTGCACGTAGTGAGCGAATCGGCGGGGAATCTAAGGCATGTATCGTTTACCGAACGGCGGCGTCAAAAAGCGCCTTGTAGCGCCTGTCGCGTGGGCATTGCTTGCGCTCGCCGTCTTGTGGCTGGGTTTTCGTGGGTCGCCGCCTCAGCCTGCCCGAGATTTCGAAGAGTGCGTCGAGCAGGTCCAGGCCAAACCCCCATCGAATGACGAGCGCGGCGCTTTGATGACGGACTGCAACGCGCGGTTTGCAGGCCGGCGAAAGGCGGGCGGTGGCTATAACTATTACGACTTCATGCAGGACCGGAAATTCGACATTGCGGGCCCCAATCCGACAGCAGAGGAGCGCAAGCAGATCGATCGCGAGTATATGGGTTTCCTCGATGCCCAGCGGCGAGAAGCTGTTTCGGCTGAATTGGCAAGAAGACAGAACGAACAGCTCCGGGCGGATATGGAAAGCGCGCGTCAATCTGTCGGGCCACCGATGGCATTGACGCCGACGAATTCAGCTCCTACAGCCGCAAAACGGTCGGTCGATCGATCGAAATCGACGCGCTGTGAAGATGGTTCACTATCTTGCAGCTGGGCAAAGTTTTCAGCGGTTGTAAAGAATGCCTTCGCATCGTCGTCCAAGACGAAGCCCTAATCCAACGCCTAGTGCCGGACTAACTTCGCCACCAACGTGCCGCACGAAAAGCCAAATCTTAAACTTAAAGTGTCCCGATTCGACGCACGAAGGGGGGACACCAAATGCGCCGCGAACGCCACCCGACCAACAAAGACGCGGAGACGATAGCCTACACGTTCCATTTTCAAATAACGAACATGGGCGGAAGACAAGCTTGCAGCGTCAAAGTGCAGGCGCCCAACATTCACGACGCCACGAGATTCTTCCGGCAAAACTGGCCGATGATCGAGTCCATGGCTCGAGATGGTCTAGTCAGTAGATCTGGCGACGACCGGACAATCAAGCTGGCCGTGCCTTGATAAGAGGGTCCCACTTAAACTTGGCTTTCCGCGCGACGAATTTCCGCTGTTGAAGAAACAGCCGACATCAACATTTCATAGCATCTGATGTGTGCTTTCAATGTCCGTTGCCGAGGTGAAAACAGACGCTTCCGAGTTTATTGCCCAGGTCAGGTTTTGACCAAATGCTCACTTCCGTGGACTCTCACCGCATTGCCCTAAGGCATCGGAAGGGCCGCCGCCGCAAGCGCCGGATGACTACTACTTGAGAGTGGCACGCGCCAGCGACGCCGTCGCATGGCGATGGCGTGCCGCGCATGGTCGAGCGCGAGCAAAAAAGGCGCGCAACCGTCGCTCGCGAAGGCGCTGCAATTGCCGCCACTTTTCAGCGCGCTTTCATAGGAAGGACAAAGATCTGGCCGGGATAAATACGATTTGGATTTCGGATTTGGTCCCGGTTTGCTTTGTAAACGACTGCGTATCGCATGCCCGCGCCGTAGGTGACACGGCTGATGCGCCAGAGGCTGTCGCCCCGGGATACGACCGTGGTCGCGATTTTGGACACGACCACGGCGGACGGTGAGCCACCGTCTGACAGGGGGGTGGCGGCAGTCGCGTGCGGCAGCTGCGAAACGGCAATGCCCTGCCGCTTCGCATTTTGCGCTTGAGCCTGATCCAACTCGGAACGGTTTGCCCCCACCGTCTCCGGAACATTGAACGGCACCTCGGCGCGCGATCGGACCGCGCCGGAGTTGGACTCCCACTGGGCTAGCGCGACCATCACGCTCTGTTTGGATGTTGCCTGCTTGCCGTCCGGCTGTCTGGACCTCAACGTCAGCTCGTATTCCCCAGGGGGAAGCCGGGGAGGGACCATGACGAATTGTCCGGATTGATCTGCGACCGCTCGATCATGGCGCTCGCCGTTGCGCAACAGTTCCACGATCGCGCCTGGCGCAGCCCGGCCGGCAATAACCGCGTCACCCGTTCGCTCAATGCGGGCAATGTCGAAGACGGGCACGGACTCATCGGTGTCCGGCGAGCGGAGCGATACGGCAGGTGCAGCCGGCACGGCGTTTGCTTCAGCTTGAGCCGTTGCGAGCGCGGCCGATCCTTCATCTCGAGCGCCCGATGCAGGCGGCGAAACCGCCGGTGCGGCGGTCGCGGTTCTGCTTTCAACCGGCGGCTCACGTCGTAGGTGCGTGATGCCCAGGACAAGTGCTGCACCACATGCCGCAACAAGCGCCAGCACGACTATTCGGCCTATCGATGTGCCAGTCATAATACGCGACCCTTGGCTAGATCGTTGGCTCGTCAGCGCCCTCCGGGTTGACCCTGCGCTGATTTGATCCGGTCATCAAGTCCGTCAACCCGGTATCCCATCGGTCAGTCGTGCTGACCAATGCACATCGCAGCGCGACGTGATATTTTGAACCGAAGCGACAGCATGTTGAAATGTCATGCGCCCCGAAGGCGCGAATTACCCGTGGAGGAAGATGCGGCGAGAATATTGCGTTCATCGGCGCTGGTGTGAACCGATGGAGAGCGCCCCATGCAGAGTTGAACAACCTGAGGCGATCCCTCACTCCCTTCGATCCGGACGGCACGCTGTTTGGGGCCGCCCTGATCACTGGAGAGTCTGGTCTTGGCACATCTCGCACGTATCACCGGCTGACTTGGCATCCGCTGACGGGGCCCAAAAGGACAACCCTTTGCTAGCGCTCGCTTGCGAGAAATTTGGGTAACATTTGATGTGCGCTTCCTGTGCTCAAAGCGGACGTTCATATGCAAACAGGGCATCTGGGCTCATGACTGATAAGGAATTGGCAAAAAGCTTATCAGTCTGCCAGGGCCGCGGCAGGCGAGCGCGCGCGGCACTTGATGTACCCGCCCGAGAATGCCGGATCGCACGCCACTACGTTTGGGCATGCTTGCCGCGCATTTTGAGTTTACTGCCAAGCACCGAAGTGCAATGTGCCGAAGTGTGCGTGCGTGCTGACGGGGTAACAAAGTGGCTGCAATTTTATTGGCTAAACTTCTGGACGAGCATCTCGCGTCGTTTGTTCGATCGGAAGGCGACTTTTTTATCGTCAGCGTGAACGGTCAGGAGCGGACGATTTCGAGGGACGCCTGGCGATTGCTGCCTGAGCAAGAGGCCGGGGCACAAGACCGCGTTCATCATCTCCATCATAACCGCGGACACCGACGGCGGTATTTTGTCGACAAAAACGGACGACGCGTCCTTATCGGTTTAACAATCGAGGAGACTTTTGAATTCGAGACGCTCGATATCCTGCCGGCGCTCGATGAGAGCGGTAATCATGTTGCCTGGGATGAGAATGGACTTCCAACCACCACGCGCGAGCTGTTTCTAGCCATCGTTTCACTGACTTTTTTATGGGATGGCACGGCGGTGGCGCAAGGCACGAAAGATCCTTCAAATCCTATTCCGTCGATGGTCTACCCAATCCGTCCACGGGACGAGCCGCCAACACCTCAATCGGCATCTGGACATGATCGAGCTTGAGAATGAGCAGCGCACGGCGTGAAAGTGACTGAAATTGTCTTAAATCAATTTGATTGACATGAAGGTCTCTCCGCTCGTGCTGATCAAAGACCCGAGCTTGTAGAATTGACGCGCTGATCGACGGCCAAGCGGCCGCCGCTTTGGCGTTCTTGTTCACGCGGTTCTTGCCTCGGTCGAACTTGACGCAGACATCGGACAGTTGTCCGCGAGCAATGCCGAGGTCTGGAACAACACTTCGCTATCATCAAAGGATTGCGCTGGATGTTCCGGCGCGCTCAGTTAGCTTGACGGTACGTCAGACGCTTGCCAGCCGCACCCTTGATGGCAAGGTCCGCACGTTCCCCATCATTGCAGCCAAGCTTGACGCGGTAATTCGTCTGGTATGACTCTCAGGTTGATACGTCCGACTTCATGGCCGAACTCGACAAGGTTCGGCGAATGTGTACGCGGCAAGTTGGTAGACACCACGGCGAGAGTCTTATTCGCGTCCAAGCAATACAGACTGCCATCGAGGATTGCCCTGAATTTGAGACAGGCAATCGCTAATATTTTTATACAGGCCGGTTAGTGGTGGATGATCGCCGTCGCGTGTCTTATGGCACTACGGCTGTCCTATCCTTCCAATTTTAGTCTCAAATTTGCCCCCGACTCAATTCACTATGGCGGTGGACAATACGACTGGGGGCGCGTTCCTAAATTGGGGGATTGGTCATGGGAATCGCATATCCGCCGCATAACAAGCAAAACAGCCTCGATGAATCGCCACTTCCGGGTGACGAATCTACCGACAACGTTCTGTCGCCGCTTGAGGAGAATGCCCGGCTTCGAGAGGATGAATCGCCGCTTTGGGGTGACGAACATGCCGACGGCGTTCTGTCTCTGCTTGAGGAGAATGCACGGCTTCGAGGGCTTGTGGTCAAGCTATCGAACCTCATACTCAGAAACGTCGCTGATCGAAGGTAGCGCCACGTCGCTTCCAAGGCCTTAGGCAATCACAGACGGCTTCGAGCCGGCAGTCATTCTGCGTGGTCGAGATGGGCGTGTTGCGTAGTCAACGGATGGCATCCAGCAGAACGCTGGCTCGGGGAACGC
>Ga0209117_1000409_pt1 | contig 18865 bp, 23 predicted proteins | sample BlaSpr_A8_OM2_M2_FD_187978 | JGI IMG/M metagenome (GOLD analysis project Ga0209117, IMG submission 187978) | Forest soil microbial communities from Thunder Bay, Ontario, Canada - Black Spruce, Ontario site 2_A8_OM2_M2 (SPAdes) (version 2) | ecosystem: Environmental > Terrestrial > Soil > Boreal...
GGCGTCAGATGAAATCGGTCCGCCACTTCGGCCAGCGATCTTGGCCGGTTAGGAAGGCGGAACGTTCGCATCATGCTGGGGGTGGCGAGCACCGCCAACCCGTTCGCCTGATAGTGCCAGAACGACTCGACCGGATCTGGCTTTGCGCGCTGGAGCTTTCGGATCTTGTCGTCGTCCTGAACGTCATGTTCAGCACCCGCGAGATGCTCGAACCGCTCTTCGAAAACGCTGATTTTTTTCTTGTCGGTACCGGCTTCCTTCAACTGCGACAGTGCTTCCTTCGCGATGTCCTTGAAGGCGGTGCGATTAGTCCGGGCGCTACCGCCCAGGGGAGAGGTCGGGAGATACAGTGAAACGCAAGTTTCGCCCTTGATCTGCGCAAGGGCCTTGAACTCCGCCAGGGTCGGAATATCGATGTGAAGCATCGGTCCCTCGCTCCGCGCCGGCGCAGATACGTTCATTCGGTCCTTATTGCGATATTGGCCGAAGCGCCGCGCACCAGCATTGATAGCCATCAATCACGCCGGCTGCTCGAGCGCCCACGCGAAGGCGCAAACGGCGGCAAACCCGATCAGGGCGTGACCCCATTCCAGCAGCCCCCAGTCCCGGATCAGTTCGCGCACGGGCGAGACCGCTCTTCCCGGCGAAATGGCGCAGAGCCAGACGTTCACCGGCACCATCACAAAATAGGCGTATGGCCAGCTCGCCAGGATCGTGGCGCCGCCAATGAGCCAGCGTACGTCGCCATTGGACCTAAATTGGATGTAAGCGAGAATTGCCGAGACGACGGCAAAAACCGACAACAACAGCGTGCCTCGCCGGTTGCTCAATGTCCATTCCTTGATCATCGCACGGCTGCCTAGTCTAAGCCGGGCAGGCTGCTCGACCAGACCGATATAGATCGCCGCGCCAAGGAAGCTGGCGGCGGCAGCGAATGCGTACAAACCGGGCCGCATGGTTGTGGCTCCTGACTCGAGGCTGGTTGCCTAGTCAATGCGACATGAATACCGGGACGGTCATCGACTTCAGCATATCGCGGGTCGCCCCTCCCAGAATGACCTCGCGCAGCTTGGCATGGCCGTAGCCACCCATCACGATCAGCGTTCCGGAAACGTCGGCGACATAGGATAGGATAGCATTGCTGACGTCGATGTCGGCCGCCGGGACTGTTACAATCTGAACCTTGACGCCATGGCGCGCGAGATGTTTCGCGATTTCGGCGCCGCGAATTTCGTTCTGGCCGCTCTTGGTCTTTTCGTTCACCACGATCAGCAGGTCGACCATCGTCGCCTTGACCAATAGCGGCAATCCATCGTTGATGGCGCGTGCCGCTGCGCGGCTGCCGTCCCAGCAACACACCACATGGTCGAGCTTTAGCCCCTCTTTCTGGATGTACGGCACCACGATAAGCGGACGCCCGGACTCGAATAGCGAAGCTTCGATCATGTCATCGGTGTCCACGCCAGCTGACTCGGATTGCATGAAAACGCTGAGATCGAAACGGCGGGCGAGCATCGACAGGATCAGGGGCGCGGACGCCCCTATCGTCTTGAGCAGACGGTGCTCCGCGGCAACCAGGCTGCGCCTGGCAGCGGCATCGAAGCGTTCTATCGCGGCCAAAGCGGCCTTCTCGCTTTCAGCGGTCATCTGGGCCACAATTTCGGGTGGAATTTGCAGCATCGCGTAGCCCGGAAAATCCGGTGCATATGCGAAAGCAACTCCGGCGACATGTGCGTCAAAGCTCTCCGCAATAGTGACGGCAAAATCGCGGGCCGGATCGCGCGAGATCCGGTGCTCGAGATTGACGATAATGTCCTTGATCATCGAAACGCTCCCGTGACTGACGTGAAGCCGTCAGGGAAGCATTGTCGAGGTCCGCGCTGTCGTGGGCATTGATGGCGGTCAACGTACGAAGCCGCTCATTGATCGCGATGCCGCGGCGGACGGCCAGAGCTGCTCACTCGCCTCTTGGGAACAAAACCGGGCCATCGCGATTGTTCCGGTACCGTTCCACAATCGCCCATGCTCTTGCCCGATCATCGATATTCAAGGACGAAGCCGGCGAGATGCTTGCGGATGCTTCCTTGGCCTTGCAGCATGCCAGGCGATTGCTCTCGAGCTGGTGCGGGGTGGCGAACCGACGCATGCTGCAATCATCGTGGCCGAGGACGACCGGCAACTTTTCGAAGTTCCGCTGTCGGAACACGGCGGCTAAGACGGCCGCCTCTTGCGCGACTTGAATGGCGCGCCGGACCCGCGCCGCGTCAGTAGCAATCCTCTACGCGGCGAACATGCCAACCCCATCCGTCCCAGAAGCGTTCACGCCGGATGTAACATCGCGGTCCGAAATAGACGGGGTCGTAGGCGTAAGCGTAATAGGGCCTTGGTGCTGCGAGCGCGGCGCCAAGGATGGCTCCTGCCGCTAAGCCGCCAACGACGGGGGCGACGGGAAAGCCATGACGCCATCGAGCGTCTGCCGTCGTCGGGCTCGCAATCGCACCGATTGCGACCGTTGCACCAACCGCGAGTGGGATTAAAACTTTTTTCATCACGACCTCCACTGCTTCGTTTCCGTGAATATCGAACGTCCGGCATTTGATGAAATTCCGGACGCTCAGCCCGCAGCGACCCTGAATGTAGCCACTTGGTACGCACCTGGCATTGGCGTTCGTCAATGATTGGCTTGTCGTCATCGAATTCGGCAATCCGCAAAAGCGATCCGGAAATTGATCGCCGTCATGGCAATGGGCGCGCTGCTCTGTCTGTTAAAGGGCCTGCTGCCTTTGGCAAACCGGCACGCCGGTACTGGATGCAGACTTAAAAACAGGATGCATAACGACTTGAAGAGGAGAACATCCATGGCCGTGATGCTTAACCGACGAGCGTATGAGCACGCCAGAGAACTCATCAACGAAGGAAAATTTGTATTCGACGAACGCGATGCATGGAGCGAGCACCGGCCGTCCGCACAGGAGGAAAATGAATTCATTCGCCTCCACGGTTTTGTGGAATACGGCAAGTGGTATTTGGGAATCGACGACGAAAAGCCTGAAGATACCAAGGGACACTATGAGTTTCCCTATGGGGATTTCAAAAACGTCCACCGCTGTGGTGTGCTCGCTGCAGAAAGCCGTGCGGGCCAATACCAGCACTTTGACATCGAGAATGCGACGGCCCATTTGCACGGAATGATGGACGGCCGGAAGGTTGCATCGGCGCCGAAGCCCTCGCGAACGGCTTCCCCTGGCAGAACGCCGCGCGGGGTCCGGCATCCAGTGCGATGATCAGATGGCCGTCTCAGCGGTTCACAACCCAAAAGACCAGGCTGAGCAGCACACTCACAAGCAGACATGTCATCAGCGGGAAATAGAACGTGACATTTTCCCGCTCAATGACGATGTCGCCGGGCAGTCGGCCCAATCCGATCTGACTGAGATAGGGCCAGAGCAGGCCGACCACCAGGATTGCAAGGCCGAGCACGATCAGGAAGCGCGCCATCGTTGTGAATTCCTCGCGGGTTCCTGGCGTCAATTCTGCCGGCGCTGACCGAACAATTGAAGCAGCAGCATGAACAGATTTATGAAGTCGAGATAGAGCGCCAGCGCACCGAGCACGGCCTTCTTGCCTGCGATTTCATCCGTATCCGACTCAAGATACATCTCCTTGATGCGTTGCGTGTCGTATGCGGTCAGGCCGACGAATACGATGACGCCAATGATGGAGATTGCGAACTGAAGCGCACTTGATTCGATAAAGATGTTGACGATGGATGCGATGACGATGCCGATCAGCCCCATCAGAAGGAACGAGCCGAAGCCCGAAAGATCGGACCTGGTCGTATAACCGTACAGGCTCATCGCTCCGTAGGTCGCGGCGGTGATAAAGAAAACATGGGCGATCGAGGTCCCGGTGTACACCAGGAAGATGCCGCCCAGCGACAGACCCATCACGGCGGCATAGATCCAGAATAGCACCATCGCCATTCCGGCGCTCATTCGCTGGATGCCGAAGCTCAGGACCAGGACAAAGCCGAGCGGCGCCAGCATGACAATCCAGATCAGCGGCGTGGCAGCGACGGCTTGATAAAAGCCGGAGGCCGCGGCGACGTCGGCGACGATGCCGGTGAGCGCAAGGCCGCCGGCCATGTACCCGTAGACGCGCTGCATATGGGCGCGCAGACCTGCATCGATCTGGGCGCCGACCCACAGCGGCGCGTCCATCCCGCGGGACGTTCTCCTAGCGTTGGAATCGTAATAACTCATGGGTCACTCCTGTACGATTGGTTCGGCGTTTCCGAACGCGAGATCGTGGATTGCATCGGTCCGGTTCCGATGCGCACGCAAGCGGCAGGTCGGCGTTCTCGCATCTCAGGAAGCGCCGTGCCGGGTTCGTCGATCGACAAGGAGCAGCCCGATGACGAGCGCAAGCAGCAGAACCGCGAGCCCGTAAGTACCGGGAAACACCAGCCAGAAAACCAGCGCGCCCAATACAGCGGCGGAAATGACGAACCAGAGCAGCATCGCTGTCCCGACGCCGGCCATCACCAGCAGGAACGGCAGCAGCAGCAACACGACCGCCACCACCATGATTCCAAACAACAATTGATCGAGGATCACTGCACCCTCCGGATTCGCGGCCTTCGACGGGTCGCGCAACCAATGGCAAACTCGCGACCGGAACCAAATCTGTCGGTCGACTAGCAATGAGGCGGCCGGTTCATCGCGGCCTTGACGGACGTCATATTCCGACAAGTTTGCTAATGGGCATGCAGTGCACGCTCGCTGCGGACCTGATCGGCGGTATAGGGCATGGCGTTCGGATCGAACGACTGCCAGCCCGCTTTGCGGTACAGTTTGCAGCGCTCCTGAAGCTTTACGGCGCACTGATTCATAATCGCCTCGATCCGCGGAAATTCGCTCTGCGGCACCCGCGCGGCGACCAGCGTTCCGCCGCGGCGCACGCCCTCGACAAAGACCTGCGCGTCTTCCTCGCTGATGCCGGCATTTGTCAGCGCCCCGAGCAGGCCGCCGGCGACGCCGCCGATCGCCATGCTGCCCAACAGAGCCGCGAGCCATCCGGCGCCGACGACGGCGCCGACACCGGGAATTGCGAGCATGGTGACGAGGCTGGCCGCGGTCGCCGCGGTGGCGCCGATCGCAGCGCCGAGCGCCGCTCCCTCGACCTTGCCATCGGCTTTGCTGCTCGCGCCATCCTTCCGCACAGGGACAACATTGGCGGTCTTGGTGGCACTGTACCAGGTGTCGGAATTGTTTGAAATCACGCTGGTCTCCGACGGTGGCAGGCCGGCAGCTTCGAGCATGACGACGACCCGACTGGCGTCGGTGTATGAATCGTAAAGACGGCAGATGGTGATCAGCATGACACGATCCCTTTGCGAGAAGGCCTCTGCAAGAAGCGGCGACCACGGCCGGGCGACAGCTCCAACAACGCTGGTGGTTTTTTCTCACCGCGGCCACTGACAGCGCCTTGACGAATATCAATGCAATGTCGCGGATTTCGCTCCGATGCGAACATTCAACTTCGGAAAAATTGCCTGACCGGCGTCAACTCCACGCTTCTTAAAGGGTCCTAAGTTGGTTAAATTCCGCCAACCGAGCTTTAGGGGCCTGATTTGTCATGTCCTCTCTTGTTGCAAGGCTTCACGATGCCGCGGTCACGCCCGAGGCGTGGCCCGACGCGCTAACGGCGTTGACGGACGCAGCGGGCGTCGCGGGCGCAGCATTGATCATTTTCAACAAGAGCACAGGTAAGGTGGATGAGGCGCATTTCTGCGGCCTTAGCGCTGGATTCAAGTCCGATTACGTCCGGCACTACGCTGCCCTGGACCCGTACTCGCCATTGCTCGATGGAAGCTGGAAAAAGCTCTCCGAGTGTCTTCCGGACCGGCTGTTACGAAGCAGCGAGTGGTACAACGATTTCATATTGACGTGCGGCGTTCGCGATATTCTGGGGGCACGGCTTGTCGATACGTCCGGTCATTGCGTTATCTTCGGTATTCACCAGCAGATCGGACGCAGCTTCTCCGACAGCCTCGATTCGGTCGTAAATCTCGCGGGCATCCCGTTGAAGCACGCCGCCTGGCGCCATATCGAGCGTCTCTCTTCGCCGAGATCCGCTATATTCGACCTATCTCAAACAGAGGTTTCGGCTGAAGGAAGCCGGTTTTATTTCCACGTTGACAACGGCAGCCGGTATCCGGACGAAACGGGATCGGTTTTTTCGACGGCCGATGACGCCACGGCGCATGCCATTGTTGTTGCCCAGGAACTCGCGCAAGATGGCAGCTGGCACGGATCTTCCATTCTCGTTACGGACGACCGGGGACACGAGATTGTCCGTGTGCGAATAGGCCGGTAGGATCGCTCGAGCATTGCTTCGCGACAAAATAGATCGCCTATTCCGGCAACCCGCGCGAGGCGCCGGAACGCCGCTGGCGATCAGCGGCGTTGGCCTCAAGATCGGCTGGCGGCAACGCCGCCAGCACGGCCAGCCGGATCGCTTCGGCAAGAGAGTGGGTCCCGAGTCGCGCCAGCATACGGGCGCGGTGCACCTCGACCGTCCGTGCGCTGATGCCGAGATCGTAGGCCATCTGCTTGGTCGAGCGCCCGGCGACGAGCGCGTCGAGCACCTGGCGTTCGCGCGGGCTCAACCCGGCGACCCGCTGGGCGGCGGCCATGCTTTCGCTGTCACGGGCCGGACCCAAGGGTAGCGCCAATGCGGCGTTGATCGCGACGAGGAGTCCTTCGTCATTGAAGGGTTTTTCGATGAAATCGACCGCACCGCCCTTCATCGCCCGTACCGCGGTCTCCATGTCGCCTTTCAACGTCATCACGATGATCGGCAGCTTGAACCCAAGGGATTTGAGCTGCTGTTGCAGCTCGAGGCCGCCCATTCCCGGCATTCGAACATCGAGCAGCACACATCCGTCGACGAGGGCCGGCGCTGCCTTGAGAAACGCAGACGCCGACTCAAATAAGACCGCGGGCAACCCCACTGAGCGCAGCAGCCGTTCGACCGACCTGCGGAATGCGCCATCGTCGTCCACAATATAGACGGGGCGCTGCGGTGTGCGTTCAAGGGCCATCGTTCGATCCGCTGTTTGTGGCCCGACGTGGGGCAAACCGCACCGTTGCACTGTCGGCGTCAACCGTATCGCTTTCATTGTTCGGCAAAGCAACGAATGAGCATGATCTTACTGGCGCCGGGGCTGCGAAGCACCGTCTACCGGGTGCTTCAACGCCGAGTGAATACAATTGAGGAGTTCCTCGTCGGCAAACGGTTTGATCAGATAGCCAACGGCCCCAGCGTTCAACGCCTGGGCTCGCGCGCGACCGTCATTGAATGCGGTGATGAAGATGATCGGAATCGCGAAGCTCGATGCGACCAGACGCTCCTGCAATTCGAGCCCGTTCATGCCCGGCATTTGTACGTCCAGGATCAGGCAGGATGTTTTCTCCAGCCGGTCGGAACCAAGAAAATCTTCAGCGGAGGCAAATGTTTCAACGGCGAAGCCAAACGATTTCATCAGGCGCCTGACGGCTTTCCTTATCGAATCATCGTCGTCGACAATCATGACGACTGACTGATTTTCGGTCATGGGCTCGCTCCAGCGGCCGAGGGCAATGCGAAGGCGAACATGGCCCCAAAGCGGGGTTCAGGTACCGCCCACAGGCGACCGTGATGAGCTTCGATGATCGATTTGCTGATCGCCAGGCCCATACCCATCCCGTTGGCCTTTGTCGTGAAGAAGGTATCAAAAATATGCTCCAGGTTCACGGCGTCAAGACCAACACCGGAATCCGCCACGCTAACGACGATGTTGCCTCGGTCGTCGGGCTGCGACCGGACCGTCAAGACCCGCGACCGATCACCGATTGCACGCATCGCGTCGACGCCGTTCATGACGAGGTTAAGAACGACCTGCTGCAACTGGACTCGATCGGCCATGATCGGCGGAAGGTTTGGATGCAGATCAGACTCGACGGAAACGCGATGTTGCTGCAGCTCATGACGGGCAAGCGACAGCACTTCCGTGATTGCGCGGTTGACATCCATCTGCACCCGCTCTGGTGCGACGTTCTTCAACATGCCGCGGATGCGGCTCAGTACTTCGCTGGCGCGATTGCCGTCGCTGACGATGGCGGCAAGCCCGTCCTTGACCTCGTCAAGGTCGGGCGGAGAGATCGCGAGAAATCGCTGACAGGCGTTGCCATTCATGATGATCGCCCCGAGAGGCTGATTGATCTCATGGGCGATCGACGCCGCGAGCTCTCCCATCATGGTCAGCCGGGTAGCGCGCGAGAGTGCTTCCCGCGCGTCATTCAAGTCGCCCTCTGCGCGCTTGCGCTCCGTGATGTCCTCGATGATGGCGGGCATGCCCTGAAGCGAGCTGCTCGAATCCAGGGCACGGGCGGCGCTGACACGCACCCAGATCACCTTGCCGTCCTTGCGGCGATAGCGCTTTTCCGAGGGGTCGCCCTGGCGCTTGCCGCTCCGCACATCGTCGATCAGCTTTTGCGTGGCCTCGCGGTCTTCTTCGTGCGTGATGTCCGTCGGGGCGAGCGACTGCAGTTCCTCGCCGGTGTAGCCGACCATCTTCTGAAGCGCCTCGTTTGTTGCCGCGAAATGATGCTGCTGATCGAGGACGGCGATGCCGACCGCGGAGGCTTCGAACATGCTACGCCACCGCTCCTCACTAGCACGGAGCGTTGCTTCGGTATTCCGCCGCCGAACCACTTCTTCCTCAAGGTCTGCGGTGCGGGCGGCGACCCGCCGCTCAAGTTCCGCATTGGCGTCGCGCAGGGCGGCTTCAGCGCGTTGCCGCTGACCAATCTCTGCGCCAAGAAGCCCGTTAGCCCGCTCAAGCTGTCCCGTGCTCGGAACCGCGAGCGCCAGCGGCATCACCTTCCAGATCGCGATCGCCGTGCCGATGGAGAGCAGAGCCGTAACCGCCTTGATGCCGCCATCGACCCGGTAGTCCGGAAACCAAAGAGTCCAGACGCCCATGAGATGCGTCGTGCCGCAGGCAAGGATGAAGAGACTTGTCAGCACGAAAATGGCGGGAAATGCCAAATCGGTACGTTTCCATACGAAATAGCCCAGGGCGACCGGAATTGAATAGTAGGCCAGCGCGATCGCCGAATCCGAGGCGACGTGGAGCGCGATCAGTTCCGGTTGCCAGAGAAAGCACATGCCGTGCGGCATGTAGTCTTGCGGCGACAGCAGCCAGGAGAAAAACGACGTCATGGCATGACTTCCCTCGACATCGGGGGAGCCGTGGACCATGGGCGTAGGCATGATTTATCTCCGATTTTCACGTCGGCCCCACGTCCACGGCCCATTTCCAGGAGTCTGACGGCATCAGCGGCAAATTCGATTACGTAAAATTACGTAATCGGGCGGAGAGCCCTGTCGGAATGTCTGTCGGTTCAACGACATCGGCCGATCCCGGACCTGCCCGCTGCAACATAGCCATCCGGGATTGCGATCCCTGCTGGAATTGACGCCTGTCATGGCAGGCAGGCCGGTTTCATTTGCTGGTAGCCGCGATGAGCACCAACAAGCAGGAAGCTCGCGGGGCCACCAGGACCGAGCTGCATTCGCCGTGGCCGCACGTGCGCCTGGCGGAAACCGATCGGCTTGAGACATTCAGCGACAGCGTGCTCTCGATTACCATCACGCTTCTGGTGGCCGAAATCGTGCGGCCGGAGCACGCGCCCGGCCAATTGCTGGACAAGCTGACAGCACAATGGGCGAGCTACATCGCGTTCCTTGCGTCGTTTTGCTATGCCGGCGTTATCTGGCTCAATCATCGGGCGGTGTTCGCTCGGGTGCGCTACTGCGACCGCAGCCTTCACCTAGCCAACCTTTTCCTTCTGCTGACGTCGGCACTGATCCCTTTTCCGACCGCTATCCTGTCCATCGCCATCCAGAGCGGCAACGAATTCGATGCCAAGGTGGCGGTGACCCTCTATGCCGCCATCGCCGGCACCATGTGCCTGTCATGGCTGGTTGTGTTTCACGTTCTGAGCATACATCCGTACCTGGTGGAGGACGGTGTGAGTCCGGACTTCTTCCCGAAGGAGCGCTTCCGCGCCTGGCTCGGTGTCATCCTGTATGCCATCGCCGGCCTCGCAGGCTGGCTGTCGACGCCGAGGCTCGCTTTGCTCGTCTTCCTGGCATTGCCGGTTTTCTACGGCATAACCAGCGAGGGTTTGACGGAAACACGAATTCGCCTGCAGTTTGGCAAGGCCCATCGCGGAGCTATCGCGAAGAGCGCAGTTTTGGCGAAAAGCGGTCACGAGGGGGTGCACACCGAATGACGTTTGGTGGCGGCGCGATTTTCACCGTGTCCGGCAGCTGCATGCAGTTTGTACAGCCGCCAGCCAGTCTCGCCACATCGTCGGATCGACCGGCGAGCCATCGGCCCATTTCAAGGCACCAATGATGAACTCGATCTCCTCGTCGGTCATGCCGTGGCGCCGCGAAACCGTTTCGAGGAAGATTCGCATCGCGTCATAGCCTTCAACCAGGGTGATGGTGTCGGTCGCCTCCATGATGGCCATGTCTGCAGTCACGCCGCCCTCGCATCGATGAGCGTTACAAACGCAGGCCTATTAGCGAAATTCCAGTCGATCTCCGCATTGACGGGGGTCAATTGAGGCGGATCGCTTCGCCGCTAATATTTCGCGCGGCAGGCGGTTCCGGGCCGCTAATTCCACGCTCTCGAGGACGGAATATGGACGAAATAACCACGGCAACGCGGTCGCCCCGCGCGGTTCAGGCGCCAGACACGGATGTGCTGTTCCAGCCCTACCGGCTTGGCCCCTTCACTCTTCCGCATCGCATCGTGATGGCGCCGCTGACCCGCTCGCGGGCACGCCAGCCGGGCAATGTGCCGAGTTCGCTGGCCGCCTGCTACTACGCGCAGCGCGCATCCGCAGCGTTGATCGTCAGCGAGGCAACGCAGGTGTCGATGCAGGGCCAGGGCTACGCCTGGACGCCCGGCATCCACAGCCCCGAACAGGTGGAGGCGTGGCATCGGGTCACCAAGGCGGTGCATCAGGCCAACGGGCTGATCTTCAACCAGCTTTGGCACGTTGGGCGCATTTCGCATCCGGCCCTGCAGCCGGACAACATGCTCCCGGTCGCGCCCTCTGCCATCATCCCGGAGGGCAAGGCCTTCATCGAGAACGAGCGCGGTGAAGGCGAACTGGTGCCGTTCGTACGGCCGCGCGCGCTGAACATCGAGGAGATGCCCTACATTGTGCGGCAATATGAGCGCGCCGCCCGGAACGCGCAGACCGCCGATTTCGACGGCGTCGAGATCCACGCCGCCAACGGCTACCTGCTCGATCAGTTCATCGAGACCGGCACCAACCGGCGCACGGATGCATACGGTGGCGCGGTAGAGAACCGGGCGCGACTGTTGTTCGAAGTCGCCGAGGCCCTGATGCCGATCTGGGGGCCGGACCGCATTGGGGTGCGCCTGTCCCCGATGGGCAAGCTCAACGACATCCACGACGACAACCCGGAAGCGACCTTTGGCTATATCGCCGAGCGGCTCAGCGACTACGGCTTCGCATATTTGCATATCGTCAACCCGGCAATGGAGCAGATGCAGAACGGGCAGGAGCCGGATCCGCGCGCGCTAAAAATGGTCAACCTGATCCGCAAGAAATACCGGGGAACCTTGATCGTGGCGGGCGGTTTCGGTGCCGACACCGCGGCGCAGTGGCTTTGCGAAGGCAAGGCGGACCTGATCGCGTTCGGCCGCAAGTTCATTGCCAATCCGGATCTGCCCGAGCGGATACGCCTCGGCGCGCCTCTCAATACCGACGATCCTACGACGTATTACGGCGGCGGTGAGAAGGGGTACACGGACTATCCTTCGCTGGCGCAGGACCGCGGCGAACAGCCGAAAGCCTGCGTCGATCAGCGCTGGCGGTGAACCGCGGCAGCTGTCCGAAGGTCTTGTTGTCCAGCGGGCTCAGCCTCGACCTTCCGATTTCCTTAGATTGGCGGCACCAAGCTCCAGCGCTTGCCGTTCCTCGCGCGACATCTCCGGCTCGAAGGTCCGGACCACGCCAGCTCGTCCGACAATGCTCGGAAGCGACAGCGTGACGTCAAACCTGGCATTATAACTGCCGATAGGGATCACCGCCCGCTCGTCGCGGAGAACCATTTCCGCGATCCGCGCCGAAACGATGCCGATGCCGAACTGACTGGCATCATTGCCCTCGATGATGGTGATATTGGCGTAACGAACGTCCGCCTCGATTTGCTTGCACACACTGTCAAGCGTCTCGCCGCGCTGCTCGATGAGTTTGCCAATTGGCACGCCGGCGATGCGGGCGCTTGACCACAGAAAAACCTGCGAGACTCCGTGCTCTCCGATCACCTGCGCTTCAACCTGATTGGCATCGACGTCAAAATGTTCCGCCAGATGCACCCGGAAACGCAGGCTATCGAGGAAGGTGCCGGTACTCAGCACGCGATCATGGCCTGCGCTGGTGCGGGCGACATCGGCGAGTGGATCGGGAGGATCGGTCACTACCAATAGGACGGCGCGAGGCGCCGCGCGCACAATTTGCGGTACGATGTGGCGATAGATTTCAGCGTTGGTATCCAGCAGCCGCAATCTGCCCTTGCGATCGCTGCGGTCGGTGGCACCGCCGGCCTTTTCGTTGATACCGGCGGTGATCATTACCAACGCGGCGTCCGCCAGATCCTCGTAGTCTCCATCGACAACGCTTATCTTGGGACAAAGCGGTGACCCGTAACGAAGATCCGTCGCCACCGCCTTCGCGCGTTTGCGCGTCCGGTCCACAAGTACGATCTCCCGGGCACTGCCGCGCACGACAGCGGCGAGAGCACAGGCAGACCCAACCCTCCCCGCTCCAATGATTCCGACCTTCATGATTTAAACCTACATTTAAAAAACTGCTAATCGCCCTCAAATCGCGAGATAGGTGCATCAGGCGGCGATCGCACGGTCAATCAATGCTGGTTCAACAAATTGTCAGCGGTCGGCAAGCCGGCAGGCGAGAGCATCTCCGGGCTATCAGGGCAACTTCATCTTCACGCATAACCCGGCGTGGCGTACAGTGCAGAACTGGATGTCACCGCTTGTGGGTTCGATGAACCAGAATACCGGAAGATAGGCGCTGACACCGGTAGTGCCTGTTACCGGGCGAACATCGTAGGCCTCGCTCAGCGAAGGTCTGCCGATATCGCTCGGAAGCTGGACGCAGTCCCCATTATTGGCCGTGAGATCCTGAAAATCATATCGCGCCGTGCAAATCCAGAACTGGTTGGCCTTCTTATCGATGACATAGGCCGATGCCACCCTGTTGTTGACTGACGGTTGCCGAACTTCCGGCTCGGGAAACAGATCATATCGGCCTGCCTGAGCGATGGCCGGCGAACCCGCAAGTATAGCGAGAGCGATGCATATGGTTCCGAGTCGCATGGATGTTCCTTTTGCCGACGTTTGCATGGGCCTTTTGTAAGCGCTGCCATCGGTCAAATCGTTGATCACCGTCAATTGTCGGGTCGCTGCAGCGATCGGCGCCGCGCTGATCGGGCGGCTCTGCGCGGGCGATCGCTTGTCAGGAGGCGCTTTCCGAAAAGTTGATGCCGGTCAAGGCGGCTCCCCGGGCGACCCATCATCCTGCCGCAGCCAGCCTCCCGGGAGTACAAATGGCCAGCGCGCTGCACATCGTCTGCCCGCATTGCGACGCAATCAACCGTGTGCCGCGCGAACGATTGCGCGACGGCGCCAAGTGCGGCTCCTGCCATCGGCCGCTTTATGAAGGGCGGCCGGCTGCGCTGGACAGCGTCGCCCGGTTCGACAAGCATGCAAAGCACAGTGACATTCCGCTGCTGGTTGATTTCTGGGCGGCCTGGTGCGGTCCGTGCCGGGCAATGGCGCCGATCTTCGAACAGGCGGCAACCCAACTCGAGCCCGACGTACGGCTGATCAAGGTGGACAGCGATGCGGTACCGGAACTGCTGCAGCGCTTCTCCATCCAGGGCATACCGACGCTGATTCTGGTGCATCACGGCCGGGAGATTGCACGCAAGTCGGGGGTGATGCCGCTGGCTCAGCTGCTGGCGTGGACCCGCGAGCATGCCGACGGCGTCAAGGTGTGACAAGGCATCGCCCGCTTCCGCCTGATCATCGCCGGAAGAGTCTGGCCGCCCACCCCTTCGCAAAATTCTTGCGGCTGGTTCTTCCGTCAGGGAGATGAACGACGAGTTCGTCCCCGCGCTCTCGCGCGATCGCCTCGGCGGCCGGTTCGGCGACTTCTCTGGTGGGATAATGGCCAAACTCGTGCCCATCGTGGTCGCGCACCACCCAGTCGTCGAAATTGTCGTCCGGAACAACGTGAATAGCGGCGGCTGCCATCGCCCGAGCTCCACGCGAGGTGCGAAGATTGCCAGCGGATTGACCACGGCGCCGTGACGAGAATCAATTTTCAGCACCGCGGAGAAAATCGGCAGAATCTGACAGCCGTCAAGGTGTCCGCGAGCGAAGCGCCTATCCGAAGGGAACCGAGCGCAACCCGAAGAGTCCTCCCCGCTCCCGCCACCGCTGCGCCGCAATCGACTTTCAGGATATATCGAGAGGGGCATCTTCGAAGCAACACGCCCACCGGTCATGGCGCGTGCCTTAACGATCGGAGCGGCAAATGTCACAAACGGTTTCGGAACTTCTGGTCGGCGTGCTCGAACAGATCGGCGTCAGGCATATCTTTGGATTGATTGGTGATTCGCTCAATCCGCTGGCGGATGCGGTCCGGCACAGCAAGATCGAATGGGTCGGCGTACGGCATGAAGAAGGTGCGGCGCTGGCCGCCGCCGGGCAGGCCAAGCTCACCGGCCGGCTCGGCGTGTGTGCCGGCACCACCGGCCCCGGCAGCAACCATCTGGTCGCCGGCCTCTATGAAGCGAGCCGCGACCACGCGCCGGTACTGGCGCTGTCCGGCGACATGCCGCTAAATCTGCAGGGCACCGATTTCATCCAGACCACCGATCCCGATCTGCTGTTCCGCGACGTCTCGCTCTACACCGAAACTCTTTCTTCCGCGGCGCAGGCGCCGGCCGTCATCCACCAGGCCATCGCCGCCGCCTATGCCGGCCCCGGCGTCGCGCATCTGACCCTTCCGCAGGACGTGATCTCCGCGAAGGCGGAGGGCAAAGCCTCGAGCCTGGGCACCTTGAAGCCGCGCAGCGAAATCACCGCCAGCGAGACCGACGTCGCCGAGGTGGCCCGCAGGATTGATGCGTCCGACAATGTGGTGATCATGTGCGGCGCCGGGTGTCGCGGCGCCGCCGATCTGCTGGGCAGGCTGTCGGATCGTCTCAAGGCGCCGCTGGTGCATTCGGTGCGCGGCAAGGAGTTGATGGCGTACGACGATCCGCGCTGGATGGGCGGCCTCGGCATGATCGGCACCAAGCCGGTCTACCACGCTGTACAGGATTGCGACCTGCTGCTGATGGTCGGCACCGACTATCCCTATTCCAATTTCCTGCCGGCCAAAGGCAATGTGATCCAGATCGACGAGCGCGCGCAGGTGCTTGGCCGGCGCACGCCGACGATGCTCGGCGTTGTCGGTTCGGCACGGCCGACCTTGAAGCTGCTGCTCGACAGGGTGGAGGAGAAAACCGATATCCTTTTCTGGGACAAGGTTACCCATGAGCGTCACCGATGGGACGAGATGCTGAACAAACAAGCTGACCTCAGGCGCAGCGGGGATCGCATCCATCCGCAGGCGGTGGCGCGCGCGGTCAGCGATCTGGCGCGTCCCGATGCGATCTTTGTTTTCGACACCGGACTGAACACGCTATGGTCGGGGAACTGGATCCGGCAGACCGGATCGCAGCGCATCATCGGTTCGTTCAACAATGCCGCGGTGGGCACGGCGCTCGGTCAGGCCAACGGCGTGCAGGCGCTGGACCGTTCGCGCCAGGTGATCGCGCTGACCGGCGACGGCGGCTTCAACATGCTGATGGGAGAATTCCTGACCGCCGTTCATCACAACTTGCCGGTCAAGGTCATCATCTACAATAATTCCGCGCTCGGGCTGATCACGCTGGAGGCCGAAAGCGTCGGCCTCGTGCCATTCCGCGAAGCCATCGAATTTCCCAATCCCGATTTTGCCGCGCTGGCACGCGCCTGTGGCGGTCACGGATTCATGGCGCGAAAGCCGAACGAGTTGATGGCCGCAATCGCCGAGGCCCTCGCCGTCGATGGCCCGGCGATCGTCGACGCAGTCGTGGCCGCCGACGAGATGCCGAACATGCCCCATGTCGAACTCGAGCAGGTCGGACATTATGCCGTGGCCAAGATCAAGGAAGCCGTGCTCGCCGTCACCGGCGGGTAACGAGCTCAATGTCCGCAGGTCAATGCGGACTTAAACTCCACCTGCGCCAAACGCGGGCATGCTTGTGCCCGCGCCTGATCCGGTATTCGCGATGTTCTGCGCTGGCTAGGCTGGAACCCTGAGGTCGGCAGCAGCGTCGGCCTTCTCAGCCTCGCCACTGACGTCCTGTTCGTGCCGGATAACCGGCAGTTGAAGCACGCGTGCATACTGCCCTTCCGACAATAAATTCACCAGCACGGTGTTTCCGTCCGGAAACGACAGGGCATCGTGATGCTGATGCGGTGCGCGCGGTTCAATCGCGCAAAATCGGGCGACGCAGAAGCCTGCATTTTTGGTCAATAACCAATTACGGTTGTATCTGACCTCATGTTCGAACGCGAGTTCGGTCCCGGGCAGCAGACATACCGCGACACCCGGCTCTTCCTTCGAGGCAAAGCCGCGCGTCGATGTGCCGTAGAAACCGGTTGTAACGATCGTCTCGCCGACCCTGGCTGGACGAGATGCGACAGCATGCAGGCTATAATCACACATGGGATTTTCTCCGCTGGCGTTCTCACTCAAGAAACCATTTTATTGCGCGATGCCGAGCGATACCTTGACCGATGTCAAAATATCGAAGGCGCGAGATCGCCCCGATGCAGCGAAGGCCAAAGGCTCGGCTCATGTCATGCTGCCCGGCATGAAACAGCGAATGGAAATCCCGAGAGACCCCTTGATCGGCCAGACCATCGTCCTGCCAACCCGGTTCGGCTCTGTAATCACGGCATCGTCGGGAACCTCGACCCACTCGTTATCGATGCGGACCAGGTAATGACCGTTCTTCGATTCCCAATCCGGATCTGAAACAGCAAAGCCGTCGGCATCCGAACAACACGGTCCCTTGCCGGACTTCAGGCTGTCGAACCATGGCTTGAGGGGGGATAGCGTATAGCGACCATCGTCGCGGGCCTGGACCGCGCCGATCAATGTCGCCGCGATGACGCCGAAGGTAAAGCCGAGAACCACAATCTTCATGATCATATTCCGTGTCTGACCAGACACAGCTTCAATCATGCAGGCGGCGCACAGGTTCCGACCCTATCAAATTTGTTTTCACCGGCCTTGATGTTCGTCAACCTGCATTCACGAACGCCGTCTCCGGTCGCCGCGGAGGCGAGCCTAAATCGAATCGCCTTTTGACACCCGTCAACGACGGCTGCATCGGCGATTGCCACCATGGAATGATCAGCCGGCTCCAGCCTGCGCATCGGTTCATGCGGTTTGCGACGGCGACAACCAATTACGGTAGAGCAACATGACGATTGAACAGGTCAAAGCGGGCACCCATGGCGATACGCCGAACGAATGCGCTTCATGACTTGCGGCTCGTCCACGACATTCCCCGCGGCGCTGGGGGCAGCCATGTTCGTGGTCGCACTCCTGCACTCTCCGCTACCTGCTCATGCCCAACAGGGTCCGTTCACAGCCTTAAGCGGCAGTTGGTCCGGCGGCGGCTTTCTCACGCTAGCCAGCGGCCAGCGTGAACGCCTGCGCTGCCGCGCCACCTATAGCGTGGCCGAAAACGGCACACGGCTGCAGCAGAGCCTGCGTTGCGCCAGCGACAGCTACCGGTTTGATGTCAACAGCAACATTACTTCCGATGGCGGAACGCTCAGCGGCAATTGGAGCGAAACCAGTCGCAATGTCTCTGGAAGCGTATCCGGTCGCGTCAATGGCGGTGAGATCCAGGCGCGGGTCGATGGTGCCGGATTTTCCGCCAGCCTGGTCTTGACCACGCGTGGTAACCGGCAGTCCGTTTCCATCCAGTCGCCGGGTCACGAGGTCACTGAAGTCTCGGTCGCGCTCACCAAATCAGGCTGAGCCGGCAGCTCTCTCTTTATCCGGTCCTACCCGTAAAACGGTTTGCCGCCAATCTGGCGTGCGAGCCTGCTCAAAAACGTCACCGTGGGCCGCAGGATCAGCAGGTCCGCGGCCAGCGCCGCGAGCATGGCAAACGCGCTCAACCAGCCGAACAGGCGCAGCGACGGCAAATCGGAGAACACCGTGACGATCAAACCGCACGCCAGCACCACCGACGTCAGAATCAAGGGTGGGCCGACCAGCACGGTTGCCCGCTCCACGGCTACGGCCGGGTCCTGGTCCGGCCGCTCTTCTTGCCGCAACCGGTTCAGGAAATGAATCGTCGCGCTCAGGCCCAATCCGAACGAGACCGTCAGCGCCACCACGCTTGCGAACTGCAGCCCCTCCCCGATCGCCCACAACAGCGTTCCGGAGAGCACGACCGGAAATATTCCCGGCAGGACGCTCGCCAGCATGACGACGAACGAGCGGAAGGCCAGACCGATGAAGGCGGCGACAAACATGAACTCGAGCGTCAGGCCCCGGTTCAATTTCTTGATCATGAGGGCGCTGTTGCGGGCGGCGATCGCCGACAGGCCGGTCACGGCTATTTTGTA
>Ga0209117_1000410_pt1 | contig 18836 bp, 20 predicted proteins | sample BlaSpr_A8_OM2_M2_FD_187978 | JGI IMG/M metagenome (GOLD analysis project Ga0209117, IMG submission 187978) | Forest soil microbial communities from Thunder Bay, Ontario, Canada - Black Spruce, Ontario site 2_A8_OM2_M2 (SPAdes) (version 2) | ecosystem: Environmental > Terrestrial > Soil > Boreal...
CCACACAGCGCGTCGTTGCCACCTCGTACTCCCTCCCTCTCCACACCCCCGCCATTTCCGCCTACAATCATTCCATGCAGAAGAAAATGTTCTGGCTCACTTTCGCCGCCCTCGGCCTGATCGCCGACCTCTTCCTGCCCTTCTGGTGGGCTGTCGCCGCCACCATTCCAATCCTCGCCCTCAGTTGGTGGATCGCCTTCCGCTCCGACTGGTTCTAACTTTTTCCACCCGCTTCTCGATGTTTCGTTTCTCTCTTATTCTTCGGGCAGCCATTTGTTTTCCATTCCTGGTTCCGTTCCTCCCCGCCTTTCGTTCCCGCCGCGTTTCGCTCCTTAGCACCGTAGGTGCGCCACACGTTAGCCCAGCCCGTAAGGGCTGGGTCCCATGCCCCTAAACATTCCGAGCGCCGTAGGCGCGGCACACGGTTTCTACTCGACGCAACACCAGCCGTGCTCATCCATTAATTTCTAATTTTATTATCACACCCTTATGCTACACTACTAGTAACGCCACGCTCCCACTCCGCTTCCTCAGCGCAATCGCTTCCCTATACATTCGTCTCGGCCGCGCTTTAGCCTGGTTCTACACCAAGCTCTGGAGCCGCTATGGCCTTCACTGGTTCGATCATCGCTTCGATTTCCTGCATGGACCGCAATTCTGGTACTGGCAGGAACGCGGAGTGCTCGGCGCGCAAGCCATTCAAGCCGGCGATAAGGTTTTGGATCTCTGCTGCGGAGAAGGCTTCTACGATCACATGTATTTCTCGACTTCCGCCAGCCACGTCGACGCCCTCGATATGGACGCGCAGGCCATCGCATCCGCGATCTCCAGCAACCATCGCGACAACGTGCGCTTTTCTGGGAGCACCATTCCGTTCCCGTCCCCCTATCTATCGTCCCCTTCTCTCCGCTCCTGCTCTGGCTCCCGCTTTCCTTCTTTTGCTTTTTTCTCCTGCAGGGCCTTCATGGCTTGGAGCTTTGCGGCCTGCTGCTGCTCGTTCAGCTCCTTGCCGAACAGATTGAAGTATGTTCTATCTTTGACCTCGGGGTTAATCGCGGTCAGAGTTTCCACGAAGGCGTCCGAGAACAGTTTCTTGCGTATGGCGTCATCGAACAGTCTGCTGCGTATTTCGAAGGCATTCACGCTTGGACTCGTCCTGGCGTTTATCGTCCGGGTGTGATCAAGAATTTCCCCGACCATATCCTCCAACGACCGCTTTGGCGGAATTGCTGTCTCAGGTTTCGGCACCGAAGTTAGCGCGCTCTCCAGTCTTGGCCAGAGCGCGTCAAATATCGTCTCGAGGTCCTGTTCTCCTACCGGGGAATCAAGTCCCTTATTCAGCGTCCTGACCAGCAGCCGCGTATCTTCTTTCTTCGCAACCGTTGCCTGGAAATCTCCCAAAGGCGGCGATACGTCTTTCGGCTCCAAATCTAGCAAATACGTGCAGACGCGATTGCCGAGAGTTTTCGAAAGAGCGCCCGCCTCATAAAGAATCCACTTTGCGAACAGATTTTCCGGCGTTAGGCAGATGATGCCGACCTTTATATTTTCGAGCGCCCTGGTAATTTCCGCTATGCCGCGGCTACCCTTGTCGATGTCTGTGCTGGAAGCCCAGGGCTTGGCGGCCTGGAGTACTAGAGGAAGCCAGTCGCGCAGAGCTTCAGCAACGTGCTTGCTGCGATTCCCGGACCAGCTAATGAAAACATTGTGCGCGAACTCGTTCTTCTCGTCGGCCATCGGTGTTACTCCTGAGGTATATTCGCGTCGCTTCTAACGTTTACCCGTTTCATCTTCTTGCTTGAACTTGAAGAAGAGATTGTGACGGACGAGAAAGTTAAGGTATCTATCTCCACTTTCGCCGTTGTAGAACATAAACAGGGAAAAATAAGTAGGAGGTTCGTCAGGCTTGCTTCGCTGTAATACTGGATGTGCCTTAATACAATCGCTGAGATATAAAACTCTTCGAGACATTTCTTCTACAGTCAGAGTCTTCACCCCTTCGTGCAGTTGTTCCGGGCTTGGATCCGGCCAGTTCGGTATCTGGGCGCTCCATAGGTTTAGGTCAGCAGAACAGGATTGAAGCGTGGGCGCATGTTTGATTTCGTGCGGAACGGCGTGAGCGTACAGGAACACAGCAACGAACGCGGACAGCACTGCGGTTAAGACGTATTTCCGCATTGTCGCCACCTCCAATCAATGTAGCGGGATGATACTACTTTTGTGTCTGCGTGCGGCTATCGGGCACTGAATCATTCGGGTTATCCGGCTTCTGAACCTATCTTTGCCTCTTCCTTGCGCCGCTTCCAATTCTTCCCGCGCTTCGTGCAACTGCAAGAGAAAGGCTTCTCTCGGTGGTTTCCCCATATTGGCGCGAGAACACATATATTTTGCCGCCTGTCCGTACTTCAGCAATTGCTCGTCGTTCATTTTCCGGATACGCGCGCGAACTTGTTTCACATCCGTTGGAGCGTCAACGCCATTCATTCGCCCATCGCCTTACGGTTTGTCTCCCATCAGTCTCTATTTGCTATCCGCAGGTATGGGGCAAATCGCACACGGGCTTCCTTCGGCTGTTCTGAGAACCAAACCGCAATTTGCACTTCTTCCTTAGCTACGACGCGTATTCCTCGCCTTGCGCGCCAGTAGCCCTTACGTTATCTATTGACTTAGTACAAAATACATGCCACACTGTTTCGTCCAACTCCACTCCCAGTTCCAAATTGAAACTCCCACAAAAGCCGCAAAAGTGTATCAAAACAAAGGGCTTTATCTTCCTTTAGAATGAACACTTATGAAAAAGGGGGAGGGGGGGTCTATTTTATTGGACTTAGCCAAGAATCCGATAGGGATTCTGCCCGAGCGACGATCGAGAGCGAAGATTCTGTCTTTCCGAACACCCGCTCTGGGCCGTGCTCCTGCACGAGACCGCGACTCCCCGTATAATGTGCGCTCCACTTCAGGAGAGCACACCATGAACTACCGCCGCTTTGGCCGCACCGGATGGAATGTCAGCGAAATTGGTTACGGAATGTGGGGCATGGCCGGATGGACCGGCTCCGAAGACGCCGAATCTCTCAGCGCGCTGCAACGCGCCGTCGATCTTGGCTGCAATTTTTTCGACACCGCGTTTGCCTATGGTGACGGGCACAGCGAAGAGTTGCTCGGAAAAATTTTGCGCGCCAATTCCGGAGCCGCGGCAAGCGGCGGACGGGCCAAGACACTTTACGCCGCCACAAAAATTCCGCCAAAAAATCGCCGCTGGCCCGGACGCCGCGAATTTTCTCTCGATGAATCCTATCCGCCGGAGTACATCGAGGAATACGTTCACAAAAGTTTGAAACATTTAAACGCGGACGCCATCGACTTGATGCAGTTTCACACCTGGGAAGACGCTTGGCTCAGTGACGACCGCGTCGCCCGCTCCATCGAATCCATGCGCGCCAGCGGAAAAGTTCGCGCCGTCGGCATCAGCCAGAATCGCTGGGAACCCTGGAACGGAATCCGCGCCGTGCGCTCTGGCCTCATCGACTCCGTCCAGGTCATCTACAATATTTTCGACCAGAATCCCGAGGACGCGCTTTTTCCCGCCTGCCGCGAAAAAGATGTCGCCATAATCGCGCGCGTTCCCTTTGACGAAGGCACGCTCACCGGCCATCTCACGTTGCAAAGCACCTGGCCCAAAGGCGATTGGCGCAACACCTATTTTGTCCCGGAAAATTTAAAGTCCAGCGTCCGTCACGCCGACGCGCTCAAGCCGCTCGTTCCTGCCGGCTCTTCGATGCCGGAAATGGCGTTGCGCTTCATCCTCAACAATCGCGACGTCGCCACCATCATCCCCGGCATGCGCAAACCGCCCCACGTAGAATCCAATATCGCCGCCAGCGATAAAGGTCCCCTCCCCGCCGATCTCCACGCAAAATTACAAAAGCACCGCTGGGATCGCTCCCCCACCGACTGGAGCCAATAACCCATGAGAACGCCACTTATCCCATCGAGCCGCGACTTGGCTCCCATCATTTCGGGCGAAAACGCCAGCCCTCACATTGCGAACCTGCCTGCGCAGGCAGGCGCAAACCTCATCCCCGTCAGCCCGAGCGCAAACCCCCACCCCGTCATTCTGAGCGGAGCAGGCCGACCTTTTCCTTCCCTCCGCTCCTGCGGAGGGTCGGCCTGCGCAGCGAAGAATCTCTCTTCGTCTTTTCGATGGGAACGCTGCGCACCAGCCACGCAGCGCCATTTGCAATCACGCAGTCTGCTTCAACGCGCGCTCAACCTGCGTCAAACAACGTTCCGCCTGTTCGCGCAACATTTCTTCCCGCTCGCCGCGATCTTTCTGCACGCTGTGAAGTTCGTCGGCAATCGCCAGCGCCGCCAGCACCGCAACTTTTTGCGTGTCCACGGTTCCGGTAGCTTCCGCAATCGCGCGCATCTTTTCGTCCACGTGTGCCGCCAATTTCTGCACGTACTCTTGCGGCAAGTCCGTACCAATCGGATAAGTCTGCCCAAAAATTTGTACTTTTACCGGTGAACTCATGGCCCGCTCCAAAATTGCTAATCCGAAAATTGCACAACGCGATTCAACTCGCGCAAAAGGCGCTAACTGGCGCGAAGCTGCGCGCCCAGTTGCTTTTCCAGCGCGGCGATGATTTTACTGGAGAACTCCGCGATTTGGGAATCCGTAAGCGTGGTTTCGCGGCTCTGAAATGTCACGCGCACCAGCAAAGAATATTTTCCCGCGGGAACATTTTTGCCGCGGAACAAATCCGCGGCCTCGATGGAAATAATTTCCGCGATACCGAGCGATTGAATTGTCCTGGTCACATCTGCAAATGGCGTGCCGTCCGCGAGCAGCAATGAAAAATCGCGCTCGACAGCCGGAAAGCGAGGAAGCGGTTCGTAGTGCCGCGAATTCTTAACGCCGTAATACGAGCAATACACCGGGCCAAGTTCCAGTTCGGCGAGAAAAATATCCTGGCGCAATTTCAATTTGTCGGCAACGCGTTTTGCAAGCTGGCCCGCTGCGCCAATTTCCCCTTCGCCGAGGAAAAGTTTTCCGCGCCGCGCCGCGTGAAGAAATTCAGGGCCGCCTTGCTCCCAGCGAAATTTTCCGGCAAGTTCGCCGGCGGCATCGAGTTCACCTTTCAAGTCGGCGAAAGAAAAATCGCGCGCCGCATCGTAAATACTTTTTTCGCGCGACTCTCCCGTTGCGCCCAGCGTAAGAATTCTGGTTTCCACCGGCTTGCCTTCACGCAACCGGTAGTGATGCCCAATTTCAAAAAGCCGCGCGTTGCGCTGCCCGTGATTCAAATTCCATTCGAGCGCCGCCACCATGGTTACGTATCCCGTGGATTTCAAAACGCCCGCTTCTTCGGAAAGCGGATTCGCAAGCCGCGCTGGCGTCGAATTTTGCGGACGGAATAAATCATTGCGTTCTTCGGCGACGTGAGGGATGGTGACAATTTCGCGATAACCCAATCCAATCAATTTTTCGCGCAGACGGGTTTCTGCTTCGTAGTGCGGAAGGCGCGCGGCGCCCTGCCGCGAAGCTGGCAAACGCGGTGGAAATTTATCGAGCCCAAAAATACGCGCGACTTCTTCGATCAAATCAATTTCGCGTTCCACGTCCGCTCGCCAGGAAGGTTGCGTGCATTCCCACGCCGCGAGAATGGAACCTTCCGCGCCGCGATTCGCGTCCACGCGCAACGGAGAAAAACCCAGCGCGCTGAGAATATTTTCCAGATCCTTGTCGGGAACATCCGCGCCCATCACTCGAAGAATTTCCGCTCGGGTAAGCAGTATCTTTTTTGGCGCGCGCTTCCCGGGGAAAATATCCACAACCCCGGAAAGCAATTCTCCGCCCGCAGTTTGTAAAATTATTTCCGCGCAGCGGCGTGAAGCAACCTCCGCCATTTCCGGATCCACTCCGCGGCCAAATCGCGTGGAAGCTTCGGTATGCAATTTCAAGGACCGTGCCGCGCGGCGAATGGAAATTGGATCGAACCACGCGCATTCCAGCAAAACATTTTTCGTGGAGAAAGAAATTTCTGTTTCCGCTCCGCCCATTACGCCGCTGCCGATCGCACGCGACCCGTCGCCATCGCACACTATGCACATATTCGGATCCAGCGTGCGTTCCGTGCCGTCGAGCGTACGCATTTTCTCGCCGGGATTCGCGGGGCGCACCACGATGGAATGATCACGGATTTTGTCGTAGTCGAAGGCGTGAAGCGGGTTGCCAAGTTCGAGCATCACGTAATTCGTGGCATCCACCACGTTGTTAATGCTGGCGATGCCCGAAGCTTCCAGCCGGTCCTTTAGCCATTGCGGCGACGGTTGAATTTTCACGCCGCGAATCACGCGTGCGGTGTAGCGTGCGCAGAGTTCGGGCGAACGAATTGCAACTTTTATGGCCTCGCTGGTTTTTGCGGCCGATGCCGTTGCAAGTTTGGGCGCGACAAATTTTAGTGGCAGCTTGTAAATCGCGCCAACCTCGCGTGCAATTCCGAGATGACTCAAACAGTCGGGCCGATTGGAAGTTACTTCCGCGTCGATGATCGCGCCGTGCGCGCCTTTTTCTATGCCGCCGATATTTGTTCCGGCTAACGCCAGCCGCGATGCAAGCTCTTCCGGCGACGCTGTTACCGGGACAAATTCTTTCAGCCAGTTGTACACAACCTTCATAAGTTGGTTCCGTTTCCATCAAGACGGCCGCAATACACGGTTGTCGTATTTTCCAAACGCACCAGTCCATCCTTTTCATTCTCGCGAAAAAGTTTTTCCAACTCGACCATCATCGGCGCGTAATTTGCATGATTTTGGTCCGGGACATAGGAAGTACTTTTAACAAGTCCGGTCAGCCCCTCGCGTCCAAATTCCTGAGTAGAAGGAAATTCTCGCGTAGAAAACGTTTTATTCCCCAGAAAAGACGCAATGTCTTTACTTTTTGGGTAAGCGTCTCTAACTTTTTCATAATCAGTGCCGAAGCGGATCAGCAAATCCTCGAACGTGTCGGTAAAAGACGATTTGTTGAGCGGCCGATGGTACCAGAGAATTGCTATCCAGCCTGGCGGTCGTAAAATTCGTTGGAACTCGCGTCGAGCAGTAGCCGGCTCGAACCAGTGAAACGCCTGGCCGGCGGTAATGAAATCCACACTCGCAGCCGCAAGCGTTGTGGCCTCCGCGGAACCGTTCACGCTGACAAAATTCGGATACCGCGCTAAAAGATCTTCGCCGGCCTGGCGCATTCCTTCATTCGGTTCGACGCCGAATACGCGATTGCCGTTTTTGAGAAACAACTCGCTCAGAAATCCGGTGCCGGAACCGATATCGGCAATTGCGTGTTCCGGCCGGAGGCTGCATTCCGAGCGCAAAAAATCCAAAACCGCTTCAGGATAACGCGGGCGATAGCGAACATAATCGGCGACGCGATTTGAGAAGCGTTGTTTGGAGTCGGCGAAAGTCATCGTAGAGGCAAAAAACTATTATTTACGGAAATTGCCGCAAGAAGCGCACATCATTTTGAAAGAAAACCTGAATATCGTCGATGGCGTATTTGAGCATGGCGAGCCGGTCGATTCCGATTCCAAAAGCGAAGCCACTGACTTTTTTGGGATCGTAATTTACGAAACCATAGACGGCGGGATCGACCATGCCGGCGCCAAAAAGTTCAATCCACGCAGCGCCTTTGCACTTCGAGCAAGTTCCGCCGCCAGCAGCCGTGCCGCTACCACCACAAAACGGGCAGGAGACATCGAATTCCACGGAAGGCTCCGTGAAAGGAAAGTAGCTGGGACGAAAACGCGTGGTGACGCCCGAGCCGAAAAATTGTTTCACGAAATATTCGATGGTACCGGTAAAATCGCAGAAGGTAATGTCGGTATCGACGGCCAGCCCTTCGATTTGATGAAACATGAAGGAATGCGTGGCGTCCGGATTATCGCGTCGATAGACTTTTCCGGGAACGATGACGCGAACCGGCGGCTGGCGTTTTTCCATGGTGCGAATTTGCACCGGAGAAGTGTGCGTACGAAGTAAAAATTGGCCGGGAGCAGATTTTTTTTCCGGCGATGGCGGCAAGTCGATATAGAAGGTGTCCATATCGTCTCGCACCGGATGGTGCTCGGGAATATTAAGCGCCTCGAAATTGTAATAAGGCGTTTCGATTTCCGGCCCTTCGGCCACAGAAAAACCGATTGACACAAAAATGTCTTCGATTTCCTGGAAAACCTGGCGAATCAAATGGCGCGAGCCAACGGGGTGAACAACTCCGGGAAGAGAAAGATCGACGCGTTCGCGGGAGAGAGCCGACTCTTCGGAAGTTTTATCAGCGGCCAGCCGGAATTTTTCCAGGCTTTCCTCGAGATGGCGTTTCAACTCGTTGAGCGATTGCCCAACGACAGGTTTTAGGCTGGGAGCAGCCGACCTGAGCCAGTTTTCGGTGATCAGCGTGAGAACGCCTGACTTTCGTCCGAGCCAGGCGTTTTTCAGTACTGTGTAACTCGTTTCGCCCGGAACCGCTGCCGAAAGTTGTGCGTCGAAGCGGACCCGAACTTCGGCAAATTTGGCGGCCACACCAGATGGCTCAGTGACGCCGAGTTCGGCCAGAGTTTTTTCGGCGGGATTTTCGACGTTGGTCATAATCGTGGGTTTGCATCAACAGCAGGGGCACGATATATCGTGCCCCTACGAGATAGATTCTACGTCATAACTTTAATCAGAAAGCCGAAGAAGGTTGCGCCTTCTTCGCAAAAAGGCGCCCGCCTGCCTGCGGCAGGCAGGCCTCGGAAGGTGGCCGCTACAGGTGCCTGCCGTCCAGACCTTACGCCTTCTTGGCAAGTTTTTTCTGCGGCGGCGCGGCGGAGCGAGCCGTTTCCGCGAGTTGCGAAAACGCCGCGACATCCTTCACGGCCATGTCCGACAGCACTTTGCGGTCGAGCGTGACGCCGGCGGCCTTCAGTCCATGGATTAACTGACCATAGGTGAGACCGTTGTTGCGCGCGGCAGCTCCAATTCGCTGAATCCACAATTGGCGATACTGGCGTTTTTTGACGCGGCGATCCCGAAACGCATAACGATCCGCGCGATTGGCGGCTTCCTGCGCGGATTGGTACAGCTTGCTTTTGGTGAGGAAAAAACCTTTTGTCCTCTTGAGGTATTTCTTGCGCCGTGCACGGCGTTTGGTACCGCGTTTTACGCGAGCCATGAGTTTCTCCTTCGAATCAACACAAAATTAAGCAATAGAAAAACAAACCTGCACTACGAGCAATCATTGGGAGACAAACGAAGATGCGGAAACGCGAACAAACGCGTAACGCAGCGGGTTTGTCTCTGATGAACTGCCTGCCGCAAAACGCAGCATACCGGCCGGCAGGCACCCGTGAAGCGCTGCCTGGCTCAGTAGTACGGAGTTATCTCTGCGCTTGGCAGAACCGCTCCGCATTTCCCTTTACAAGGAAAATCGTACGAAGAAAATCGTTTCGCTCTACGCGTAAGGAAGCAACAGCTTCACGTTGCGCGCGTCCGCTTTGCTCACCAGCGTAAGCTTCTTGAGCTTGCGCATACGTCCTGAGCGCTTGGTGCCCAGCAAGTGGCGCTTGCCGGAATGCATACGCAGAATTTTACCGGTGGCGGTTACCTTGAAGCGCTTTCGCGCGCCGCGGTGCGTTTTGAGTTTCAATTTTGGCTTCGTGGAATTTCTTGGCATTACGTAAATCCTCTCGATAAATCTTAAATTTACTGCGATTGCGATGCGTTGGCAGGTTGCCCAGCGGGCTTGCCCACCGGAGCGCCTTTTTTTGGCGCCAGCAACGCCACGAGAACGTTACCTTCCATGCGCGGCATCGTTTCGATCTGCCCCTGATCGCCAATTTCCATCAACAGACGGTTCATCTTGGTGCGGCCAACTTCTTGATGCGCCATTTCGCGGCCGCGGTGAAAAATCATGGCGCGAACCTTGTGGCCTTCACCGAGAAAACGAAGAATCTGGCTTTTGCGAACCTGATAATCGTGCTCCGCGGTATTGGGCCTAAACTTGACTTCTTTTAGCTGCGAGCCGCGACTGCTTTTGCGCTGTTCGTGAGCTTTTTTATTGGCCTGATAAAGATATTTGCCGTAATCGGTGATTTTGCAAACCGGTGGATCGGCTGTGGGCGAAATTTCCACCAGGTCCAGGCCACGTTCACGAGCCATTTTGATGGCTTCAAAAGGTTGCAAAACACCCAACTGGCCGCCATCTTCATCAATTACCCGGATCTCGCGAGCACGGATTTTTTCGTTGATGCGGATGCGGTCACTTTGCTGCCGGAAATTGCGCTCTGCGATATTTCCCCCTAACAAATTGTTCTGCAAGGGCCGAGAAACGGCTTGCAAGGCTTCAAAGCCCTAAACCGCGGGACATGAACCTGAATCCACCCCGAGGCGTCCATCCATAGCGACGCCGACTCAAGAACGGGCTTCAAAGTATAGCATGCGGCGGGGATGGAGCTACAAGTAGCAAAGCTGCGCCGACGTTGCGGCCTTATTGCCGCGGCTGCAAAGATCGATCTTCGACCAGGCTCGCCTTGGAAACAAGCTCGAACACGCCGAACTGACCAGCAATCTTAGCCTGGAGCTGGGATGTTCGACCGGGACTGTGACCTTTCTTGATATCGAGGCGAGGCGAAGGGCTCGGGAGTGGAGCTCCTATTACGGAAAACTCCATGAGAAGCGAAGCGCCCGGTGCTTCGTCCGAAGGATGTGGCGAGGCGCTGTCCCAATCGATAAAAAAGGGCATAAGGCCTTGTTTGTCGTCCTGCAGCGTGAGAAAAGTCCAACGGAACTCCCGGCCGTCGGGTCTAGTGCGCGAAGCTTGTCGAGGGCCGATACATGGGACATTGATTTTGCGAAGATAAAGTGCGTAATTGTCCAGATCCTTGTGGCGCACCGCCCAGCCGATGATCAAAGGTTCGGTTAACTGAAGGAGCTTCTCGGGCCAAAGCTGCTGGTCTTGCTGCGGGTCAGGAGCGAGAATCTCCAAATAGCGGCGTCCGCCCAAGGCAAGCAGTGCGTTCCACGTGCCGACGCCTGGGTGAGAACCGCCGATCTCCGCGCGATATCCGGATAGCTTCTCGATATAGTCGATACCGCTTTGGAGATCGCTGCAACCAACGATTATGTGATCAAGGTGCTGCGGGGGCACATGTCTCGTGAGTGTTTCAGGCAATGAAAAGGAAGAGGCTAGAGCGCCTGGAGCGAGAGCGAGAAACTGTCTCCGGGAAAGCATAGAAGAAACCCCGACACCTTCGAAGTCTAGCAAACCTTTGGAAAATCCCGCACGAGGTTAAGAGCTAGTAGCGCGAGCCTCGACTTCTTTTTGCAGGGCTTCGAGGACTTCAACAAGCGGCTTGGGGCCAAGGTCACCTTTGGTTCGGTGCCGCACAGAAACGGTGCCGGCTTCCGCTTCTTTCGGACCCAGGACAAGCATGTAAGGAATTTTCTGCATCTGCGCGTCACGAATTTTTGCGGGAAGTTTTTCGTTGCGATCGTCGAGGTGCACACGCAAGTGATGGCTCTTTAAAGTTTCAGTAACGTGCCGGGCGTAGTCGATCACTTTTTCGCTGACCGGGCAAACTTCCACCTGCACAGGCGCGAGCCACAGCGGAAACGCTCCGGCGTAGTGCTCAATCAAAATACCAAAAAACCGTTCCACGGAACCGAGCAGCGCGCGATGAACCATCAATGGCTGATGCCTCGCGCCATCCTCGCCCACATATTCCAAACTAAATCGCGCCGGTAGGTTGAAATCAAATTGCACGGTAGTGAGCTGCCAGGGACGGCCGATAGCGTCGATGAGTTTGACATCGATTTTCGGGCCGTAGAATGCCGCTTCGCCTTCCATTTTTTTGAAGGGAATATTCATGCGCGTCATGGTGTTGGCAAGCGCGGCGGTGGCCCGGTGCCAGTCTTCCGGTTTGCCGGCATAATTTTCCGGATGCGCGGGATCCCAGTCGGAAAGTTCCACTTCGAAATTATCGAAGCCAAAATTTTTCATGACCGCAAAAGCGAAATCAATGCAGGCCTCGACTTCGCTTTCGATTTGCGACTGCATGCAAAAAATGTGCGCATCGTCCTGCGTAAAACCGCGAACGCGTAAAAGCCCGTGCAGCACGCCGCTGCGCTCATAGCGATAGACGGTGCCGAGCTCGGCAAGGCGCACTGGAAGATCGCGATAACTTTTCAAACGCGATTTGAAAATAAGAATGTGGCCCGGGCAATTCATGGGCTTCAACTGATATTCGGCTTTTTCGACTTCCACCTGGCCAAACATGTTTTCCTTATAAAAGTCGGCGTGGCCGCTGGTTTTCCACAAATCGAAGCGCATAATGTGCGGGGTATAGACGATGTCGTAGCCGCGCTTGATTAATTCCTCGCGCAGCCAGTTTTCGACGATGGTGCGAATCAACCCGCCCTTCGGATGCCAAAAAATCAAGCCGGGGCCGGCTTCTTCCTGAATGCTGAAAAGATCAAGCTCGGTGCCAATTTTCCGGTGATCGCGGCGTTTGGCTTCTTCCAGGCGGTGCAGATACGCGTCGAGATCCTTCTGCGAAAAAAAACACGCGGCATAAATTCGCTGGAGCTGCGGGTTGCCCTCTTGACCTTTCCAGTACGCTCCGGCGACATTCATTAATTTGAAGCCGGTGATCCGCTTGGTGGAAGGGATATGCGGGCCGCGGCAGAAGTCGATGAATTTGCCGGTGGTATAAAAGGACACCATGGGCTCAACCGCTTTTTCTTCCACCAATTCACACTTAAAAATTTGCTTGCTCTTTTTGTACATTTCGAGCGCTTCAGGCTTGGGAATAAATTTGCGCTCGTTGGGAAGATCCTGCGCGGCGAGCTCGTGCATTCTTTTTTCAATTTTGGCGAGATCTTCCTGGGTGAAAGGTTCTTCGCGCAGAAATTCGTAGAAAAACCCGGTGTCGATGGGAGGACCGATGCCGAGTTTTACGTCGGGATACAAATCGAGAACCGCGGCGGCCAGCAAATGCGCGGCGGAATGGCGGAAAACGAATAGCGCGTCCGGATCTTTTTCCGTTAGGATTTGCAATTTCACGTCGTGATCGAGCGGAGCACGCAGATCCACGAGTGCGCTGTCATCCGGTGTAGTCGACGCCGCCCGCCCGGCTGGGGTAATGCGAGCGACCAGCGCCGCATCCGCGAGACGAGGCGAAATGTTTCTGGCGATGTCGGCGGGCGTGGTGCCTTTGGGCACTTCTTGAACTTTGCCGTCCGGCAATGTGACTTGAATCTGCTCCATGCGATGGGCACCTGTAGAAAAAAGAGAGTATCAGCTTATCGGCGGCTGCCGGGTGGGTCAAGTTGTGCGGGAATACAGTATGAATCACAGCAAAATGACGCCGGCTAAGTTGGCGAAATGCGCGTCAGAAGTGACCAGTTGAGCGCGATGCTCCTGCGCGGTAGCGTAAATGATGGCGTCCGCCATGGCTAGTTGATGCTGGAGGCTGATCTTGGCCGCCTGGGCCGCGAGCCCGGCACTCAAATAAATTTCGCGGTCGTAAAAAGCGAACGCTTGGGAAAGGAATTGTTCGGCTAAGTAATTTCTCTGTTCGCTCAACAATTTTTTATAAACTTCGTAAATGGTGATCGACGAGATCAACAAAACTTCAGGGCGCTCGAGATAGTGCGCAAAAGAATCCGCTTTCGGCCCGTTGCCGAAATATTCTATCCAACCAGACGAATCCACCACGAAGCGTTTAGAAGCGCTCGGTGTGGTCACGATCGCTGTCCTTCCAAACCATGCCCTTCGCCATTCCGCGAAGTTCTTTGATCGAGCGCGGACGGCTTAAGCGAACGGAACCGTCCAAAATAAAAATGTGAAGCTCTTCCCCGGGCTTCAGCGCCCATTGTTCGCGCACTTTTTTCGGAATCACCACCTGGAATTTGGGAGAGACTTTTACGGTTTGCATGGTGTTGTATGAACATAGTATCGATCAAGAATGCGTATGTCAAATATGTTATCGATATACGAGCCGTAGACTAACGCGCCTGGAGCTTCACGGTGCGTTTCGCCGATTTTAGCAATCGCGTTAGACTCAAGTGTTGCTTAGCAGCGTTGAATAAGCCGAGGGCCCGATGGCACTGCGTCTCGTAAAAGCATCTTTAATTTTGATCTTTTTGTTTGCACCGCAGATAAGCTCGGCGCAATCTCCACAGACCGTTCGCGTGGCGGACGAGCGCTACAAGGCGGACATCTTATTGGTGGTTGCTCACCCAGATGATGAGGGAGCAGCGACACCGTATCTCGCGCGAGCGATGGACGAAGGCAAGCGCGTGGCCGTGGTTTACGGGACGCGCGGCAGCAGCGGTGGGAATGAATCGAGCAGCGAGCAAGCGGCCGCGCTAGGCGATGTGCGCGAAATTGAAGCGCGGCGCGCGCTGGCCACGTTGGGCATCACCAACGCATGGTTTCTCGGCGGAAGAGATACGGCGAGCCAAAATGTTTTGCAATCACTGGCGAACTGGGGGCACGGCGCTTCGCTGGAACAACTGGTCCGCATTATCCGGCTGACCAGACCAGAAGTTATCCTGACATTTTTGCCGGGAACATTTATTGGAGAAGATCACGGAGATCATCAGGCCGCAGGAGTGTTGGGGACGGAAGCGTTTGATATTTCCGGGGACTCGACAGTTTTTCCCGAGCAAGTGGCGGGTCCCACGAAACGGCTGGAAGTATTTCTGCAGAACCTCCGGCCGTGGCAGCCGAAGAAAATTTATTATTTCCCCGACGCGGATAACGATGCGCTGTTCGCGAACTTGGGACCGGAATACTCGGTCAGAGAAATTTCCAAATCGGCGAAGCGGCCGTATTGGCGGATGGCGCTCGAATCTTTCCGCGAACATCAGACCCAAGCGAAATCGTATATCGATTCGATCGCCAAGATGGATGAAGCGCAGATTGAAAAAATGGCGACTGGACCGGATGGATGGGGGCAGGCGCAACATTTTGTCCTGGGAAAATCGCTGGTGGGCGGGAGTTTGAAAGGCGAAATTTTTGAAGGAATTACACCCGGAGCAATCGCCTTCGCGCGACCAAAGAATGTGCCAGGGCCCGCGTTACCGGACGTGAGCGCCGAGCTGGCGGGAATATGGAGCTTTTACGCGGACTTCCGGCGAGAGCACGGGCTTACGCATTTGCCTCATCCGGAACCGCCGGAAATTGCGTTGCAGGCGCCCGGAACGATTGTGATTCCACTCTGGCTGCGGAATCAAACAGCGGCGGCGAAGGAAATCACATTGACGGCCAAGTTGCCCGCCGGGTGGACGGTGCAGAGCGGCGCGGGAAATTATTCAGTTCCAGCGAAGCAGGTGGTGGCGGCGCGGGTGGAAATAAATTTTCCTGCGCTGGCGGAAAACGAGCCGAAAAACTCGGCGCTGGAAGAAGTCACTGTGCACGCGGAATCCGGTGGGCAGCCGATTGGCGTAGCCACGGTTCGCGTCGAACGACGAAAAAAAGCGTTGCCACAATAAATATTTTCACGATTTTTTGGCCCGGGCGGACTCCATTGCCTCCCACGCGGAATCCGGCAGCATCGCGAGATCGTTAAATTCTCCCGCGCCGCGCAGCCATTGGCCGCCATCAATCACTACGCACTCGCCATTGATGTACTGCGCCATGTCGCTGAGCAGGAATGCCGCGAGGTTGCCAAGTTCTTCGTGTTTGCCGAAACGCTTCATGGGATTTCTTTCGCGAGCCTGCTCTTCAAATTCCTTGGAAGCCATCAGGCGCGACCACGCGCCTTCGGTGGGAAAAGGTCCAGGAGCAATGGCGTTCAGACGAATACGATATTTGGCCCACTCCACTGCCAGCGATCTGGTCATGGCAAGAACGCCGGCCTTGGCGCAAGCGGAAGGAACGACAAATCCAGAGCCGCTGTTCGCGGCAGCGTACGTGGTGACGATATTAAGTACATTGCCGCCTGTTTTTTTTGCAATCCAGCGCTTGGCAAAAGCTTGCGTGCAATGGAAAGTACCGTTAAGCACAATTCCCACCACGGAATTAAAAGCATTGGCCGAAAGTTTTTCGGTGCGCGCCATAAAATTGCCGGCGGCGTTGTTGACCACGGTATCGACGGGCCCAAATTGATCCGCGGCAGTGGCCGCATTTTCCACGGCCGCGTAATCTCGCACATCGCATGTAGCAAACGCCGCGTTACCCCCTGCGGACTGGATGGCGGCGCAAGTGTCTTTAAGCGGGCCTTCGCGGCGCCCAACGATGAACAAGCGCGCACCGAGCGTTGCGAAATGCAGCGCCATGGAACGACCCAAACCGGTTCCACCGCCGGTCAGAAAAATTACACGATTTTTCAAAAGGTCTTTTTGAAACATCGGACACCGCCTTTGCGGAGGAAATAAAAATCTTAAGGGTGCATGAGCGCAGGGACAGGCCGGCCCATAGCTTTGTTGTATTCAAAAGCGAACGAGGGGTTGCTGGGAAATTCCTTTGTCAACTCAGCAAAATATTTCTGCGCAAGTTCATATTGCTTTTCGCGTTCCGCGGAGAGTGCCAGTAGAATTTTTGCAAACGGTTGCAGGTATCGCCCATCGTTGATGGTGTTCTGCAATTGCTGCATGCCCAATTTTTTGTCTCCGTGAATTCCCCCGAACCATAGCAGCATCCGTTCGCCGGTGGTGAGCGAGCCAATCAGATAGTTGGCGGCGCCCAGGGCGACGTAGGCATCATTCGCATCCGGCCGTTGCACAAGAAGCTGCTTTGCGTATTCGTTTGCTTCTTTAAGCCGCTTCAGCGCTTCGATGTCCTTTTTCTCGAGTATGCTGGCCACATCCGATTGCATTCCCGCAGCCATGGTCAGAGACAGAAGCGCGTCCGAATCATGTGGATTCTTTTTCAATCGTGCTGCGGCCAGACGCCGCGTTAGCGCAATCGCTTCCTGGAAATGACGAATGCGCTCGGGATCCGGTTTGCCTTCGATGCCTTTCAGGAAACGTTTGTCATTCAAGAAAAATTCGCTGCTCAGAACTTGGTGGCGGTCAAACTCTTCAAACAAGTAACTGGCGGCGAGGGCCACCTGACCGAAAGGCTCTTCAGGATTTTTTGCAGCCCAGCCGATAAAAATGGATTGCGCTTCAGCGAAGCGCTGCTCGTACATCAAGGTGAAGCCCTGCTTCAATTCGGGGACGGTGGTGAACGCCGGGCCAACTTCGGAAGATTGCGCGGCAACCAGTGTCGGAAAGAAAAATGCCGGAAAGAAAAGTAAAAGAATGCCGACGGCTTTTAAAGATGCGGTACGGATCATGCGCTCCCTCCGCGAACACCACGCCGCGACATACCGAGTATGTCGCTCGCACAAGAACTAAAACAAGCCGGGAATGAACCGTGGTTTCCCAGCCATCGCTACCTGATACGCGGGATTTGCAAGCAAGATTCGTTCTTCGGTGGAAAGACGCTGTGAAAGCACGACTATGTGCGCCAATGAACCGGCGACGGCAGTGATCCATGCGGTGTGAATCAAAGGCAGCGTAAGCATTTCCGTAAAGACCGCCGCATAATTCGGGTGCCTGACAAAGCGAAATGGCCCTGAAGAAATCACGCCGAGACGCGTGGAATCCATCACCTGCACATTCCAGTGCTGGCCCAGAGTTCGAATCACCCACCATCGAACGACATTGGCCGCCAGAAATATACAGAACATGGCCGCCGCAAAAGCCGGAAAAAATGGCCGTCTAAGAAAGACAACTTCGGCGGCAGCGCCGACCAAAACCAAGGTGTGAAGTACCACCATCCAGCGAAACCTCGGTTCAGCAACTTTGGCCGCGCCTTGCGTTATGAGCTGTGCCTGATGCCGGCGGGAAATTCTCAACTCCACGATTCGCAGCGCCGCAACCACTAGAAGCAACGCCAGAAATAAGATTGTGGTTAGTGGCAATCCGGCTAGCATCTCGTTATTCCCATTGCAATAATAAAAATTCCGCGCTAAACCCCGGGCCAAACGCGGCCGCCAAAGCATAATCACCCGGCTGCAGCGGCCGTTTTTCGAGCCACTCCTGAAGAATAAAAAGAATCGTGGCACTGGAAAGATTTCCAACTCTGCCGAGAATATCCCACGACGGTTGCGTATCCGCTTTGGTCAAGCCAAGAGCCTGCTCGACGTTGCCAAGCAGCCGCGAGCCGCCCGGATGAAGAATCCAGCCCTTGATGTCCTGCTGCGTTCTTCCGTGGCGTTCCAGAAAACCATCCATTAATCCACGAATCTTGCAGCCGATCATTTCGGGCACATTTTTGTCGAGAAGAATGTGGAAGCCAGAGTCGCGCAAATCGAAGCCCATGGCGCCCAGAGAATCGGGAAACGTGTAAGTCTCCGAAACCAGAATTTTCGGGCCTTGGCGCGGCTTTCCGGTAACCACCACGGCAGCAGCTCCGTCGCCAAAAAGTACCGACGAAATCAGATTTGCTTGAGAAATATCCTTACGCTGGAAAGTAAGCGAGGGAAGTTCCACAGCGATGATCAACACGTTGGCTTCCGGAACGGCTTGCAGATAATCCGCGGCGCGCCCAAGCGCCATTGCGCCCGCGGCGCAGCCAAGTTCGGTGAACGGCATGCGCCGGACGTTGGGGCGAAAACCCATCAAATTAATCAGGTGCGCGTCGAGTGAAGGAATCATGAATCCCGTGCACGACACCGTGATGATCAGGTCGATTTCGTCGGCGCGAAGTTTGGCGCGCTCCAGACATTTTTCCGCGGCTTCGCGTCCCAGCTTAATTGCGTGTTCGATGTATTCCTGATTCGTTTTAGAAAGTTCGCGCGGCTCAACCGTATATT
>Ga0209117_1000411_pt1 | contig 18804 bp, 19 predicted proteins | sample BlaSpr_A8_OM2_M2_FD_187978 | JGI IMG/M metagenome (GOLD analysis project Ga0209117, IMG submission 187978) | Forest soil microbial communities from Thunder Bay, Ontario, Canada - Black Spruce, Ontario site 2_A8_OM2_M2 (SPAdes) (version 2) | ecosystem: Environmental > Terrestrial > Soil > Boreal...
CGAAAACGACTCCGTCTCGCTCGCACGTGTCAGAGTCGCCTCAGAAACGGCATTTTTGCGACGGAAAGTAGCTAGCCTCTACCGGTCATTCTTAATGTCCTTAATGTCGTTCTTGGCGCGGCCGGTGGGTGGCTTCGGGGGAGGATCGGGAGAAACGTAAACAACTTCTCCACGCCGAGTGTAATGAAGCTGCTCGCGGGCTTCCTTCTCGATGGCGGCAGGATCGGATTTGAGCGATCTGATCTGATCGACGTACTGACCGTTTTCCTTCTGCAGGCGCTTGACCTCACTCTGCAGCGATTGCATCTCGGCGTGTTTCTGGCGATAAACGACCATGCCGTTGGCTCCGAACATGGCGTGCAGCAGCAGCCCTGCGATAAGAAGAAGCGCGGCTGCGGTTCCCAGACGACGCCACTCCAGGGCGAGCCACGACCAGATCGGGCGCGTGCGTTCGACCCAGCGCGCCGCCACGGCCTCTGCCCTGGGAGCCTGATCCTTGGCCTGATCCCTGGCCCGATCCATGACCGCGCGGAGGCCTTCCTCCCGACGTGGAAGGATGCGCGCTCTCGACGGTGGTCCTAGTCGAAGATCCATGCTTTAGCTGCCGCGCTCAACTTTGCGAGGTCTTCCCGGTTGCGCGCTTCGCTATACACGCGCACCACTGGCTCCGTGCCCGAGAGCCGGTAGCAAACCCACGATCCGTCGGCGAGGACGAGTTTGAGTCCGTCGGTCCTCACCGCGCGGGCAACTTTGATGCCATGGAACTCGCTCGGATCGCGACGTAACTTCTCAGTAAACTTCTGTTTTACTTCCGGCGTCAAGCGGAAGTTCTCCCGCAGCGGATAGAAGGAACCAACTTCGGCAAATAGGTCGCCCAGTTGTTTGCCGAGCGAGGCGCCACGGCGAGCGACCATCTCGCAGCAGAGCAGGCCAGCGAGCACGCCGTCTTTCTCCGGGACGTGTTTGCGGATGGAGAGGCCGGCGCTTTCTTCGCCGCCGATGAGGATCTTGTCCTGCTTGATGAGTTCACCAATGTATTTGAACCCCACGGGGGTTTCGTGAAGCTCGATTTTGTGTTTTTCGGCCAGCGCGTTGATGAGATTGGTAGTGGCAACGGACTTGCCGACTCCGTTTTTCCAGCCGCGGGTTTCAACCAGGTAGTCAAAGAGCAGAGCGATGATGTAGTTGGGCTGGAGGAACGTGCCGTCGTCGTCGACAATCCCGAAGCGATCGGCGTCGCCATCAGTCGCGATGCCAATGGCCGCGCCGATTTCGCGCATCTTGTGACGCAGGTCTTCGAGCAGGTGATCGTCGGGTTCGGGGGCGTGGCCTCCGAAGAGCACGTCGCGGCTGTCGTGGACGGTGGCCACGGTTACGCCGGCCTCGCGCAGAAACGCGTCAGAATATCCCCGGGCAGCGCCCCACATGGGATCGAAGGCAATCTTCACGCCGGCTTTCTTGATGACGTCGAGATCGACGATTTCGCGCAACCGCGAGAGATACATGCGGCGCGGGTCGATGGATTGGGATTGGGATTGGGATTGCGCCTGGGCTTCAGCTTTCGTTGTGTGCGGTGTTTGCGGATCCGCGTCGAAGGCTGCGATCTCACGCTCGATGGCTTGCGTGACTTCGGGGAGCGCGGGCGCGCCATCGGGCGTCGAGAACTTGATGCCGTTGTATTCAGGCGGATTGTGCGAGGCGGTGAAGTTGATGGCGCCGTCGGCTTTGGACTGGATCACGGCGTAGGAAATGGTGGGCGTGGGCGCAGGCTCCGCAATGACCAGCGGAGTAATGCCGTGGCTGGACAAGATGGTAGCAGCCGTGGCGCAGAAAGTTTCGCCCAGAAAGCGCGGATCACGGCCAACAATAACTTTTGCTCCGTTCGTCTTCTGCGACGACACGTAGCGCGCGATGCCGTGCATGGCTCGGTTGACATTGGCAAACGTGAACTCTTCGGCCATCACAGCCCGCCATCCGGATGTGCCAAACTTGATTTGCGTTGCCATCGGCTGCCTCGTATGCTTCCAATGAAATTCGAACCTTCGATTTCGATTCCGAGTTTCGATTCCGAGTTTACCTAATATGACCGACAAAAGGCTCGTTCTCACCACTTGCGGCTCGCTCGAAGAAGCCCGGAGCATCGCCCATGCGCTGGTTAAGCGGCAACTGGCGGCATGCGTCAACATCGCTCCCCAGATTGAATCGGTATATCGCTGGCAAGGCGAGGTCGAGACGGCAGCGGAGTGGCTGCTCGTAATCAAAACGACGCTAGACGCCTTCGATCGCGTGCGCGATGCGTTGCGTGAGCTGCATTCCTACGAACTTCCCGAGTGTATTGAGATTGGCATTGAAGATGGGAGCGCGGCGTACCTGGAGTGGATTGGAGAGTCGGTGCGCTGACACAGTTGTCAGTTCTCAGTTGTCAGTTCTCAGTTGAATCAGTTTTTACTGAAAACTGACAACTGATGACTAATAGTTAGATCGCGGCCAGCGCCTGGTCGAGATCAGCGAGGATATCGTCCACGTCCTCGATACCGACCGAGATGCGGACCATGCCGTCCGTGATGCCGATTTTGCGGCGCCCCTCTTCGCCGATGCCGGCATGCGTCATGGTAGCGGGATGCGAAATCAGGGTCTCGACTCCGCCCAGGGACTCGGCCAGGGAGCAGATGCGCACCTTGCGGAGCATCTTATTGGCGTTTTCAAGCGATCCGGTTTCGAAGGCGATCATGGATCCAAAGCCAGACATCTGACGTTTGGCCAGTTCGTGCTGCGGATGGTCCGTTAATCCTGGATAGAAAACCTTCTGCACTTTCTTGTGTTTCGAAAGATAGTCAGCGACTTTGCGGCCGTGGTGGTCGTGCTGTTCCATGCGAACGGCGAGAGTCTTGACGCCGCGCAGGATCAGCCAGCACTCAAATGGCGACAGAATAGCACCGGCGCATTTCTGCAAAAAAGCGAGTTTTTCCGCCTGCTCGGGTTTGGTGCAGACGACGACGCCTCCCAGTCCGTCGCTGTGTCCGTTGAGGAATTTCGTGGTGGAGTGGACGACCATGTCGGCGCCAAGCTCGATCGGTCGCTGAAAATATGGCGACATAAAAGTGTTATCGACCACGACCTCGACGCCGTGCCGGTGGCTGAGTTCGCTGATGGCGCGGATATCGCAGAGTTGCATCAGAGGGTTGGTCGGCGTCTCCAGGAACGCCAGCCGTGTGTTCTTCTGGAACGCGCGCTCAACGTGGTTGACGTCGGATGTATCGACATAGGTGAAAGTGAGACCAAAGTTAGCGAGCACCTGATTGAACAGGCGCGGCGTCCCCCCGTAGAGATTGTGGCCGGCGACGACGTGATCGCCTGCTTTGAGCATCGTAGCGACGGCATTGATCGCCGCCATGCCACTGGCGAAAACGCGCGATGCCGTTCCGCCTTCGAGCGCCGCGAGGTTGGTCTCCAGCCGGTCGCGGGTTGGATTCGATACGCGCGCGTATTCGTAGCCTTTGTGCTTGCCAATTTCTTCCTGGACGTAGGTGGACGTCGGGTAGATGGGAGCAGAGACGGCGCCGGTGAGGGGATCGGGCTCTTGGCCGACGTGGATGGCGCGGGTTGCGAAGCCCGATTGTTTAGTGGTCAAAGATTTCTCCTGGGGCAGTTCTTCAGTTTTCAGTTTTCAGTTCTCAGATTTCAGCTCTTAGCCATTAGCTTTTGGCTCGTAGCTCGCCGCTCGTAGCTCTATGTGCTTGCGCCCAGCCGAACGCCCCAAGCCAAAGGCTAAGAGCCAATAGCTAAGAGCTTCTCTAGATTCCGCCCTCAAAAATTTTCTTCGACAAATATCTTTCCGCGGAGTCCGGGATCAGCGTAACCACGCGCTTCCCTGCCCCGAGCCGCTTGGCGATTTCCACCGCCGCGTAGACGTTGGCGCCGGCGCTTGAGCCTCCGAGTACGCCTTCGCGGGCGGCAAGCTCCTTGACCATGCCGAATGCCTGGTCATCGGTCACCATCATTACTTCGTCGCAAACGGAACGGTCAAAATTCCCCGGGATAAAGTTGTTGCCGATGCCCTCCACCTTGTGTGGACCGGGCTTTCCTCCACCCAGGATCGAGCCTTGGGTCTCCACCGCCACGGCATGCACGTTCGCGATGCGCTCTTTCAGAAAACGCGCAACCCCAGTGAAAGTTCCCGCCGTGCCGCAGCCGACGGTGATGGCATCGACGCGCCCCTCCATCTGCTCAAAGATCTCGCGGGCCGTAGTTTCGTAGTGGTAATCGGTATTGGCGGGATTGTCGAACTGCGCGGCCAGGAAGGCCGATGGGTCGGTTGCCTGCAAATCCCTGGCGCGCTGGATAGCGCCTTGCATGCCCTCCGCTTCCGGTGTGCGGGTCACCTCGGCGCCGAGGGCTCGCATAATGATGACCTTTTCCTCCGAAAATTTTTCCGGGACAAACAAACGAACTCTGTAGCCGCGACTCACGCCGATCAACGCGAGGCCGATGCCGGTGTTTCCGGCGGTGGCTTCGATCACCGTGCCGCCCGGTTTGAGCTTGCCGTCACTTTCGGCGCGGGCGATCAGGCCGATGGCAGCACGGTCTTTGACGCTGCCCCCTGGGTTCAGGTATTCGAGCTTGGCAAAAATGTCAGCCGATCCCGGAGGAGCCAGCCTCTTCATTTGCAGCATCGGCGTTTCGCCAACAAGCTTGGAGATTTCGTCGCTAACGCGCAGGCGGGAGTTTGAGGTTGTTAACGGCACTCTACAGAGTAAGGAAGGGGAAGGCTGAGCGTCAATGCGGGGTTCTTCTAATTCACAATTTGTCATCCTGAGCGAAGCGAAGGATCTGCTGTCGCCTGCGCTGGAAAAAAGCGGATCCCTCGCTTCGCTCGGGATGACAACCCACAACCTCGGACCTTATTGCGCCCCGGAAGCGGGCTCGGGTCCGGCGTAATAACCGCTTTTCGTGCGGACGTTTAGTTTGCCGTAGCTGCGCGAACGGGCGTCCACTTTTACTTGACGATAGCCACCCTGGTTTTTCGGCGTCGTCGGTTTGTATCCGATGGTGTATTGGGTGCGAATATCGTGGGCCACGCTACGGCTGATGGCGTCTACTTCGTCCAGCGTTTGGGGGAAGAAAGCGATGCCGCCAGTTCTCTCAGACATGATTTGCAGCGCACGTTTTGCATGCTTCGGGTGCTCTTCCTTCTCCAGGATGCCAATGGCGTAAACGGTTGGCCCATTCTCACCCTGCAAACGCCGTACGGCCTGCTCGAGAGTTTCGGCACTCTCGTTGTCCTCTCCGTCCGTAACTACAAAAATAACTTTCTTTTCGAGCTTCGCGTCTTTCTTCAAGTGATCAGCGGAGGCTACGACCGCATCGTAGAGCGCCGTGCCGCCGCGAGCCTCGATTTTTTCCAGCCCCTCTTTCAGCTTATTGATGTTGGAAGTGAAATCCTGGTCAAGGTAGTACTCGTCGTTGAAGTTGACGATGAATACCTCGTCACTTGGGTTTGAAGCTCGCACCAGATTCAGGGCCGCCGCGTTCACCTTTTGCCGCTTCTCGCGCATGGAACCAGAGTTATCGACCACGATGCCCATGGCGACGGGGATGTCTTCGTGGCGGAACGAGGTGATGGTTTGGGGACGCCCATCCTCGTACACGTTGAAATCGCCCCGGTCGAGGCTGGTGACTATGTGTTGCTTGTCGTCGACGACGGTGGCATGGAGCACAACTTCATCGACCTGCTTATGGAAAACGAAGGTGCCGTTGTCGGAGGAATCCGGATTCTGAGCCGCGTTCGGAGAGACGCTAGGAACTGCGACCTGCCCCGAGGAGGCTGGCAGAGGCGCTGTGTTGGTGGGCGCTGGTGGGGGCGCTGATTGGGGATTCGCAGGTGCAGCTGATTGGGAACTTGCAACCGCGGCCGGAAGCGACTGGTTCGGGGCTCCCCCTTCCGCTAGAGAGTTAGCCAGTAACAGGGTTGTCAGGAGCAAGAAAATCGGTAGAGGAGCGTTATTCCGTCGGCGCATAGTAACCCGTCTTGGCGTAGACCCGGAGTGGCGGCAATCCTTTTGGCGGCAAGAGTTTCACTTTTATTTTACGCCATTGGCCATTGCGCACTGGATTCTTTGGACGGTATCCGATGACATATTGGTTGCGCAACTCGATGCCAATTTTTGTGGAAACGTCCGCCAGGTCGTTCGGGTTATCAACGGTAAAAGCCCGGCCACCGGTCAGTTCGGTGACATCGCTGAGCAGGGTAGGTCCGAGCCGCTCTTCTTGGGTCGGGAAGTAGTGATCGTAGATGCCGATGGCGTAGATGAGAATGTCGGCCTCTTTGACCATGGAACGGATCTCGCCTTCCGTATAACGGCTATGGTTGTCACCGCCGTCGGAGATGATCAGCAAAGCCTTCTTCGGATACTTGGCCTGGCGCATTTTGCTGACGCCGAGGTAAATGGCGTCAAGCAGCGCCGTGCGGCCCTTGGGCACGGTGTAGACGAGCCGGCCCTGAATGTCATCCACCGAACTGGTGAAATCGGAAATCTCCTCCGGCTTATCGGCGAAGGTGATCATGAAGAACTCGTCTTGCGGGTTGGCGGTCTTGAAGAACTCGACCACCGCCTCGCGGGCGCGCTCGATCTTGCTGCTCATACTGCCGCTCATGTCAAAGATCACGCCGATCGAAACCGGAGCGTCTTCGCTGGAGAAAGTCTTGATCTCCTGCTGGTCTTTGCCTTCGAAAAGGTTGAAGTTCTCGCGGTCGAGGCCGGTTACGAGCCGGTTCAAGGGATCGGTGATGGTGACCGGCACCAGGACCATGTCCACGGCTACTTTCAAAGGCTTGGTGTGGGTCTTGAGCGCCGGATCTATGTCGGGCTCTTTCGGAGCCGGCGGCTGGACGCGGGGCTGGATGTGGACGTCCTCCGTCGAATTCTGGGCGAGAAGCGGGAGTGCGCTGCACGCAGCAAGCACCAGAAAAACAGCGCAGGAGACTCGAGCCGAGAACTGTTTGCCGTACAACATAGACCCTACAAAATCAATGCGAATCCGCGCATTGGAGGGATGCGACCCGCATCCCACAAGGCGGGCCACAGAATCTCTATGAGCCGGATACTAGCACAATCTCGAACCAGTATTGTCACTTTTTTGTATCCGACCCTGAGATTCGATGCAGGGTCAGAAGCTGGCTTCTGACTCTGCGCATCTTTTTTCTCCTTTTTCTCTTTGGGCCGGGACCGGATCGTCCCTGCTACAATTCTGCGTTCCCTTTATGGCACTTATTTCTCCATTTCGAGCTTGGCGCTACGCCCCTGAGCGCGTGCCGCTCCAGCAGGCTGTGACCCAGCCCTACGACAATATCACCTCCGCCATGCAGGAACGCTACTACCAGGCCAGTCCTTACAACCTGGTGCGGATTATTCTCGGGAAACGCCTGCCGGGGGACGGAGACGCCGACAACGTCTATACCCGGGCGGCGGCGTCCTTCCAGAACTGGCGCCAGACGGGCGTTTTGCGACGGGACCCAGAGCCTTCGATCTACCGCTATTCCCAGACGTTCCGGCTTCCGGGCAGCGTGCCGGGAAGCCAGACGCCGACCGAGCGGCGGGGCTTCATCGGACTCGGCCGGATCGAGGAATATTCCGCGGGCGTCGTGTTCCGGCACGAGCAGACGCTGGCCAAGCCGAAGGCCGACCGATTGGACCTGCTGCGCGCGAATCGAGCCCACTTCGGTCAAATCTTCATGCTGTACAGTGGGGCGGGCAAGGTGGAGGCCCTGCTCGATTCGGCGTCAGCCCAGGACCTATCTCCGGATATCGAGGTCACCGACGAATACGACGTGGTGCACCGCGTGTGGAAGATCTCGGATGCCTCGGTCATTGCCTCCGTGCAGGAACAGATGCGGGATAAGAAGCTGATCATTGCCGACGGCCATCACCGCTACGAGACTGCATTGACCTACCGCAACGAGCGGCGAGCCGAGGCCGACACCGGAGTGGGCCTTCCCGCTCCTTACGACTCGGTGATGATGACCTTCGTCGACACGGATCGCCAGAATATGGATCGCCCGGGCTTGGTCATTCTGCCGACGCACCGGCTCGTGTTCGGCCTGCCATCTTTTTCGGCTGCGCAATTTCAGGCGGAGACCCGGAAATTCTTTAGCGTGGAAGAGGTCGATGCGGGAATCGATGCGGCGCGCGCCACTGCCATTTTGCAGCCGGCAGGGCACGCGGGAACGGCGCTGCTCGCGGTCACCGCCGAGCGTGTATTTCTGCTGCACTCACCGAAGGCCATTGGCAGTAGCTTGTTCGGCAACCTTTCTCTGCGCCAGCAAGCGCTGGACGTCGTGCAATTGCACAAGTGCTTGCTGGAAGGTGTTCTGAAAATCTCGGAGGAAGCCATTCGCAATCAGGAAAACGTTTCGTATTGTCGCGAGGCCGCTGAAGCGCTGATGCAGGTGCAAAGTGGAAAGGTGCAAGTCGCGTTCCTGATGAATCCGGTGCGCATGGAGCAGGTTCGCGATATCGCCTTTGCCGGCGAAGTGCTGCCCCAGAAGTCCACCGATTTCTACCCCAAGTTGCTGAGTGGACTCACGATTTATGCGCTGGAATAAAGTACCCAGTACCCAGTGCCCAGTACCCAGCTCTCGGTGGAATGTGGGCTACTGGGTACTGAGTACCGGGTACTGGGTACTGCTTGCCGCGTTTCTATCCGCGGCGCCCTCTGCGGACGAAAAGCACATCTCCGTCTACTCTCCGGTCGCGATCTACACCCTCCCGGTTCTGGAGCGTGGGGGGCGTGAGTATGTCGGCCTGCTCGAACTGCTGGATCCGCTTGGCCGCGTCAGCAGCCGGTCGGAAGGGCGGCGCTGGAGGCTTCGCTTTAACGCGGTGGATGCTGAGTTTGTTGCGGGAAAGACGCGCGCCAAAATTCGTGGGCGCGATTTTGATTTCATGGCTCCTTTCCTGATTGAAAACTCGCGCGGATTGGTTCCGCTAAGCTCGCTGAGCGGGTTTCTGCCGCACTTTCTGGGAACGTCAGTTAATTTTCGCGAAAGCGCGCGCCGGTTATTCGTCGGCGATGTCGGCATACAAATCAGTTTCCAACTGGACGCGAGCAACCCACCGCGGCTGGCGCTGAATTTTAGCGCTCCGGTGAACCCGACTATCTCCACCGAACCGGGCAAGCTGCGGATGGTCTTTAAGCGGGACCCGGTCGTGTCCCCGGGAAGCCAGTCTATTTCTTTTGACAATACGGTCATCACCCAGGCCAGTTACTCCGAGAACAACGGTGACGCCGAATTAGACGTGGCTGCGAACGAGCCGCTGCTGGCAAGCTTCAGCAACAACCGAAGGACGATCATCGTTTCGGCCGTCCCACCGGCAACGGTTGCGAATGGAATACCCGCGACCCCGAGCGTCGCTGAACCACGGAATCCGGCACCGGCGGCAAACATCGCCTCGGGCAATAACAACGCCCATCGCATTCTGGCCGTGGTCGATCCCGCACACGGTGGCGAGGAACGGGGTGCGGCCTTGACCGATAAGCTGGCCGAGAAAGAAGTCACGCTGGGATTTGCACGGCTGCTGCGGCACGAACTGGAGATTCGGGGGTTCGCGGTTGCGTTGCTGCGCGACGGAGATAACAGTTGGTCTCTGGATCAGCGCGCCGCAGCGGCAAATGTTGCCCGCGCCGGAATCTACATCAGCCTGCACGCGGTTTCGCAGGGCAGCGGCGCGCGCGTGTACACCGCGCTGCTTCCGGTGGAAGGAACCAGCAACGGAGTATTTCATGCGTGGAATGCGGCTCAGGCGCCGGCGTTGCCCGTCAGCCGCATCGTATCGGCGGCCATCGTTGCCGAGATGCAGAAGAGAGAATTCCTGGTTCGAGCCTCTTCCGCTTCGCTGCGGCCCTTGAACAATGTGTTCATGCCTGCAGTCGCGGTGGAACTGGCGCCCGGAGCGAATGGTGTCGCCGACTTGACCTCTGCCAATTATCAACAACGGGCCGCGTCCGCGATTGCGGATGCTGTCGTTTCTGTCCGCGACCGCCTGGGAGCTCAGCTGGGAGCTCAGCAATGAAGAGAGCATCGGGTGATCGGGCCATCGGGTCATCGGGTCATCGAAGGTCAAAGGCTTTTGATTTCAGATGGCCCGATCACCCGATCACCCGATCACCCGATCCCAGATCACCCGATGACCCGATCACCAGATCGCCCGATCCCGGGGTGCAACCATGATCCCGCGGTATCTTCTGATCGGTGTGGCTGCGCTGCTGGCGCTGGTGGTGGCGATGGGAATCTTCCTTCGCCACATGCGGCAACAGGCGGGGGAATTGGAGTCTCTTGCCGCCAACGCGCTCCCCGTCGCTCCCCCAGCCTCCGGCCCGACCGAGACGGTGACTCTGTATGTGGCGGATGACGCCGCCGGCATGCTCCGCGCGCGATCGGCGCAGATTCCTCTTCCCGGAGGACGCCAGCAGCGAGCCGAGGAGTTGTTGCGCGCGCTGCTCCGCATCTACCAGCAACCGGGCGCTGCCCATCCTCTGGCTCCGGCGGCGGACATCCGCAGCATCTACCTGGTCGATCCGGGCGCTGCCGTCATCGATCTGAATGCTGCGTTCGCCGACCAACACCGCTCCGGCATTCTCAGCGAGCAGCTTACCGTGAATTCGCTGGTGGAGACGCTGGCCGTTAACGTACCGGGGATCCTGCGGGTCAACATCCTGGTCGAGGGCAAGACGCGGGACACGCTCGCCGGACACGCCGACCTGAGCGAGTCGTTCGATGTGATCACGATTGAGCAGGCGGGCAGTCAGTAAACCCGCAGCGAGTGGCGTTCCATTTTTTCGGAACGCGCCGGGACAAATCCCGCAGACACTTTATATGGCGATAAACGCGCGTTTACACCCAAAAACTCTCAGTGAGTGCTAACGCCGGTTACATCAATTAACGTTTGCCCAGGTTTGCTACCCTGCCAGTCGAACCGTCTGAGATTCCAAAGTCAGCGGCGGGACGTAACTCAACATTGCTTGCTTCAATTGGGAATCGACTTCATCCGCGATCGTCACCACGTCCAGCAAGAGTCTACTGAAGTCCACACCGCACAAATTCCTTTGCAAAGTGCTAAAGATGCTCACCTGTAAAATGCGAGACTCTTCTACGACCATGGTGGCGGTGTAGCCTTGCTCGCGCCGCATCTCTCCATGGTCGCGAGCTGCCTGGGAAATTGGGGCTGGCAATCCCGAGTCCAGGCGCAGGCGAACAATGAGGTCTAGAAGCAGTTTAGGGAGGTGGCCAGTGCGTTCAATGCGGCTCAGAGGAATACATGTCAGTTCGGCATCCTGGTCCACGATATCCAGCCAATTCTGAATCGTGGTTTCGACCTCGCGCTCCAATATGGACGCGACAGTTTCCGGCTTCACCCGTTTAATAGATTGAGGGTTGGATAGTCTTGAGCGAATGAGTTCCTTAAGTGCGCCGATTCGAATCGGTTTCGTAAAGATTTCATCGGCTTGAGAGAGAATCGCGGACATGGCCTCGTCCAGCGCCGGGTACCCGCTGAGAACTATAGTCAACGCATCCGGATGAGTATGGCGCATGGCGCTGACCAGGGTGAAGCCATCTCCTGCGAGAGGCATGTGCAGGTCTGAGAGAAGGACATCAAAAGTTTCCGTCGCGATGAGCCTGAGCGCGTCGCGCACGTTTGAAGCGAGCACCACTTCAAACCCGTCGCGGTGCAATGCTTCGTGGAGCATCAGACGAACCGAATCGTCATCCTCGACGACCAGGACTCTGGGTGTTGCCATGAGGAACCTCCTTGTAGCTTAGCGGGGGCTCCGAGCCCCACATAACCACCCAAACCTAGTCGGATAGCACACGGGGACTGGGATGTCCCTGGGGTCTGTATCTGGTGGGACTGCTGTTGCGGGGTATCAGCACCCCTTACTACTTGACGACAATCTACCCTGCTTGACGACGCTACCGTAAGTGCCAAACCGAATACTGTGCAATATTGACCAGTGCCTGCCGGGCCTCTTACCTCCGCCCACCTTGTGGCCGTCGAGCCATTCTATTGTTTTGACCGCGTTAAGCAGCCCCTGATTCGCCAACTGGCGAAAAATCGCGATTTCGCTCATTGAGTCTTCCCACGCGAACGTACAGCAGGCCCATGCCTTACATTCAAGCTGGTGGGAACCTTGCTATCTACTTGCGCCCGCTAGCGCGTGACGGCAGTATTTTGTTGCGGGAAGTGGCCGCCAGGAGGGGACCTTTGGAGCACTTGAGTTGTCTTCGCTGCCATCGGGAGCTCGAGATTGGACACAAATCCGTGGGTGTATTTATGTTCGCGCAGACCGTGGGAATAAGACCGCGGCAAAAGTCGGCGGCACGGCGAATCTGTTTCTGCTCCCCGTGCTCAGTCTCCCTGGCTATGGGACCAACACCCGATGGCGCCCTCAACATTGCTGCCTGGCAGATGATCCGCGACCTCGTCGGGTCCGACCCGGCACTGAACCAAGCGGCCTGGGAGACGCTGCGAGGAATTGTCGGATTGCTGCAGACTAGCGAAGCAGGCGCGGACTCCGTCGGGCAGCCCGTTAACGCAGTAGACTCGAGCTCCGCGGGGGGGAGCGGCGCTCTCCGCATCGTTGAGAACGCCCCGGAACGGGTTCGTTGTGGGTGATTCAGGGCTGCACATTCACTGAGACTCCCACCAATTTCGCCAGCGCCTGCCAATGCCTCGGATGCGGGTTGTGGTCAATGAAAAGCCGCCGCCAAACCGAATGGCCATCCGATCAACAGCCAACCGGGCCTTGTTTCATGTAGCCGAATGCGACCGTTCCGAACAACACGCCTTCCGAAGCGGGAACTTCACGAAGTTAGGAGAATCTTAGGATGCGCTACTTCATGTGTGCGGCCGTCTGGTTCGTAGTGTGCAACCTTTCAGCCTTAGTCTTTGCGCAGGATGCGCCGAAAGCGGAGATTTTTGCCGGATTTTCGTACGGAAACTATGAGCTGATTCCAAGTACTTCGAGCTTCTCGAATTCAAACGAAACTATCTCTGGCAGTCCCAGTGCGCGACTGGGCCTGTTCGGATGGGAGGGATCGGTCGCGGCGAACATGAACCGCTGGTTCAGCTTCGCGACCGATTTCAGCGGCTACTATAGCGGTTCGTCGACCTCGACCACCACGACCGAGACTCTACCCTGCGGTTTGGGTTGCACGCAGACAATTACGATCACGAGCGTGGCCTCGCGTCCCAAGGTCCATAACTTCCTTTTCGGACCGCAGTTTTCCTACCCTGCCGGAAAAATCAGGCCATTTGCCCACTTCCTTTTGGGCCTGGAACATTTGGATGTGACGCGATCGGAGAACCTAAGCAGTACGGGTGTCGGCTTCGCAGTGATTGGGGCTTTTCCCCTGTCTGCGGGGAACAACGAGTTTGCCATGGCTATTGGCGGTGGAGTCGACTACTCCATCAAGCACAATCTGGCCTGGCGGCTTGAGTCGGACTACCTGACAGGCCAGGGCACTGGTCAAAACCATGTGCGCGTCTCTACGGGTGTGGTCTGGCGGCTGGGAAAGTAACCCGGCGGCCGCGAGTGCCCCTTCGTTTTCTGAAGGGTGGGATTTTGAGCGTCGCCGGTTGGCCCAGGCTTTTGATCTCACTGGCATAAATAACACTGGCGGTGCACCATCCTTCGCGCGCGAGGGGTGAGTGTGGAATTCTCCGCACAACAGACCTTCGCGACCTGTTTTTTTCATCACATTTTTCTCGTACCGCCATCACAGACGCCCAACCGCAACCCTGCGAAAATTCTCCGAGAGTGCAGCATTGACAAGTGTGCCCGTCTCCCAGGAGACGCCCAGAGGCTGCTGGTCCCCTAGCCGGTTGTTCTTTGATCCGGTTATTCTTTGATAATGATGATCGTTCTTGAGGCCCGTCAGAGGCCCGTCAAGACTCGCCGAAACTTCCCCTTTTGGGAGAGTCTGAGCGGAGAATCTCCTAAGTCCTTATTCCGGAATACTTTGATATAAGTCCTTATTTTTCAAAGACCAAGCCTGAAAATTCCCGCTAACCCCATGATTCTAGGAGACCAGGGGGGAGGGGGGTACCGGTACTAACCAGTAAACACATCCGCAAATCCATATATCGTCTTCCAATTTCATACTTCATACAGGAGTTACAAAAATGTCCTTATATCCAACAACTGTTAAGCGCTGTCAGCACATTAAGGTCAATGGCACACAATGCGGTTCGCCCGCCCTCCGCGACAGTAAGTGTTGCTACTACCACATTCGGTACCACTGGTCGGAGTTGGAGGCACTGCAAGACAACAACGAATGGCGCAAACCGATGCCGACTCTTGAGGATGCAAACTCGATACAAGTGTCATTAGCCAGCGTGATGGAGCGCCTCGTGATGCAGGAGATCGATCACAAGACGGCAGCGCTGTTGCTGTATGCGTTGCAGACCGCGTCCATGAACCTGAAACGAACCTCCCTGGAACCGGCACTGCCGACGCTGGTAGTGATCGATCGCGAGTCGGTGGCCAACCGTCCGATTGGCGCTTCGGCGTGGTCCAGGGTCGAGGGACGCGAGTACGACGATCTAAGCGAAGACGATCTGACCGAAGAAAGCGATCGCCAGCAACCGGCGGACTCGGAGCGTTTGCAGTGAAGGCGCTGTGCGGGGCGAAGGCTGGCTGAGAGCTGACAGCTGAGAGCTGATCCGGATGCCAACTGTTAAAATTCCTCCCGATGATCTTTCGCAGCGACAACCGCGCTCCCGAGCAGATTCGCCCCGTCAACATCGTTCCCGACTTCATCTCGACCTCGGTAGCGTCGACGCTTATTTGAGATGGGCGACGGTCGCGGCATCCCACTCATCGCAAAGAACGCGATGAGTGGGGCACCCGCAGCCACTTCGCTCAAGATGACAATTTATTTTTGAGAGAGCCACAAGCAGATACCTTCCTTATTCATCAGGAGCGCTTTTCCAGAACCTCTTTCAGGTCACGCTTTCCGTGCAGAATGGCGACCACTTGCAACGGGACTGTTTCGGGACGGTAGACGATTACATAATTGGGGAACTTCGTGATAGTCCAGAACCGCACCGGGAGCATCGTGATGTCCTGCCGCTTGGTTCCCATGCGGGGATGTTTTGCCAGCCGGACACAGGTGGCGAGAATCTCTATCTCGACCCGTTCAGCGGCGTCCCGGTTCTCTTCCGCGATGATCCACCAAATGGCATCGAGGTCTTCGGCAGCCTGTGGCGTTAGTTGAAACGGCGCATTCGTCTTCGTCACTATCCCTGCGGCTTGGGCCGCTCGGCGCGTCGGCGGCGCAATGTTTCCACTGCCTCGTCCCCGTCGATCAATTCACCACGCTTGGCTTGGGCAAAGCCCGTCGCGATGTGGGCGGCTACTTCCTCGCGCTGCCCGAGCATCCAGTCTTCGAGATCGAGTTGCTCGCGGATGATCTCGAAAGCCTGATCGAGGACTTCGCCGGGGTTCTGATACGCGCCAGACTGGACGGCCAAGTCGATGACACGCTGCTGTTCGGGTTTCAGGTCAATCGTCATGGGTGCTTTCCCGGTGCTCTTGCTAATGATCAATTGTAGCGATTTGCTTGCTGTGGTCAAAGACGAAAAACACCGCAAAACGCACTCGAAAAGAGCCGTCGGGAGCCGGATCAAGGCAGTGCAGGCCGTGGAGTCTGCCAGACTGTTAGAATTCCGCCTAATGATCTTTCGCAGCGACAACCGCGCTCCAGAGCAGGTTCGTCCCGTCAACATCACTCCCGACTTCATCTCGACCGCGGAAGGCTCGGCGCTGATTGAGATGGGCAACACTCGCGTCATCTGCACGGCCTCGGTCGAGGAGACGGTGCCTGCGTTCTTGCGCAACTCGGGCAAGGGATGGATATCCGGCGAGTACGGGATGCTGCCCCGCTCGACGATGACGCGCACCGCGCGGGAATCGGCCAAGGGACGGCAAAGCGGGCGAACGCAGGAGATTCAGCGGCTCATCGGTCGCTCGCTGCGCGCGGTTGCGGATTTGAAGCGCTTGGGTGAGCGGACCATCTGGATTGATTGCGACGTGATCCAGGCGGACGGGGGCACGCGAACGGCTTCGATCACCGGGGCATTCGTCGCCCTCGGCCTGGCTTTGCAGCGCCTGGTCGATGCGGGAACCTTGACCGCGGCGCCGATCAAGGATTTTGTGGCGGCGATCAGCGTGGGCATCGTGGACGGCGAAGTTCTTCTGGATCTCAACTACGAAGAAGACTCGCGCGCCGACGTGGACATGAACTTCGTCATGACCGCAGGCAACAAAATTGTGGAGCTGCAAGCCACCGCGGAGCACCAGGTGTTCGACGACGCTCAACTCGCCAAGATGATGTCGCTGGCGCGGCAGGGCATCCAGTCGCTGATCGCGAAGCAGCAGTCGGTGCTGGGAACGCTGGCTTTGCGGCAGTGACACACACACGCTTGGTGATGTCGGATCGGGAGTCGTGCACAAAGAGACCTCCGCCAGTTGTCATCCTGAACGAAGCGAAGGACCTGCTGTCCGGCGGCACTGGCAAAAGCAGGTCCTTCGCTTCGCTCAGGATGACAAAGTCCGATGAATGCTTAATCCCCTGACTGTGGTTTAGAATGGCTTGTCGTGCACTGATAGTGATAGGAGGATTTATGAAGCTTACCGCCGGCAAACTGGCCGGAATGAAGGCTGTATCGAATGAACGTGGCGTAATCGCTGCTGCCGCGATGGATCAGCGCGGCTCGCTGCAGAAGTCTCTCGCTAAGGAAAAGGGCTCGGCCGTTTCTGACGCCATGATGGAGGAATTCAAGACGATGGTGAGCGAGGTCCTGACGCCTCATGCCAGCGCCATCCTGCTCGATCCCGAGTGGGGACTGCCCGCTTCGAAACGCCGCGCCAGGAACGCCGGGCTGCTGCTGGCCTATGAAAAAACCGGGTATGACAAGACCGGACCGGGGCGCCTGGGCGATCTGCTGGATCATTGGTCGGTGCGCCGCTTGAAAGAAGCGGGCGCGGATTGCGTTAAGATTCTGCTCTACTACACGCCGTTTGATCCGCAAAACATTAACGACCAGAAGCACGCCTGGGTCGAGCGCATCGGCGATGAGTGCCGCGCCAATGACATCCCATTCTTCCTGGAGTTCGTCACTTACGAAGAAGGCGTGGACGAGAAAGGCTTCGACTTCGCGAAGAAGAAGCCGAAGGCGGTCATCGGAAGCATGCGCGAGTTCACCAAGGACCGTTACGGCGTGGACGTCATGAAGGTTGAAGTCCCGATCAACATGAAGTTTGTGGAAGGGACCAAGTCCTACCAAGGTGAAAAGGCCTACTCGAAGCGCGAAGCGATGACGTTTTTCCATGAAGCGGCCGCGGTCGCGACCAAGCCCTTCATCTATCTGTCGGCGGGCGTGAGCAATGCCGAGTTCACGGAGTCGCTGGAGCTCGCGGCCGAGTCGGGTGTGAAATTCAACGGCGTGCTCTGCGGACGCGCCACTTGGAAGGAAGGTATCCCCATCTACGCGAAACACGGCGCCGCTGCTTTCCGGAAGTGGCTGGAAGATGAAGGCGTGAAGAACATCAATAACGTAAATGATCGCCTGAAGGCCGCAACCTCGTGGCACGCGATCTACGAGGTGGAACCGGCGCTGGCACGCGTGTAGATGGAATGGAACCGTTCCCCAAGCGCAGAGGCGGGTCTTCGGACCCGCCTTTGTTTCTGACATGAACTTCTTCGTGAACTATTTCGGGAACTATGACTCCCATGCCTGACCGCAAAACCGCCCTCATCACCGGCGCCTCGTTCGGCATCGGAATGGAATTCGCCCGCATCTTCGCGCGCGAAGGATACGACCTGGTTCTCGTCGCCCGCAACGGGGACAAACTCCGCCAACTCGCATCCGAACTAGAGAAGGCGCACGGCACCCATTCGCTGATTCTGGCGACCGACCTGACCGAGCCGGGAGCATCCGCATATGTGCTGGATCAGACCACGCGCGCGGACATTCAGGTGGATGTGCTGGTCAACAACGCGGGATTCGGACAGTATGGCATGTTTGCCGAAAATGATCTCGAAGAATGTCTGCGCCAGATCCAACTCAACGTGACGACTCTCACCCACCTCACTCACCTGTACCTCCCGGCAATGATCGCGCGCAAGAGCGGGGGCATCCTGAATGTGGCGTCCACCGCGGCGTTTCAGCCGGGACCGCTGATGGCCGTATATTTTGCGACCAAGGCTTACGTCCTGCATTTGTCGGAGGCGCTGGCGAATGAACTCAGCGGGTCGGGCGTCACCGTAACCTGCCTGTGCCCGGGCGCGACGGCCACGGAATTCCACAAGCGCGCGAATGCAACCGGCATGAACCTGCTGAAGTTCGGCTCGATGGACGCGCACACCGTTGCCGAAGACGGCTATCGCGGGTTGAAGGCGGGAAAGCCCGTGGTGATTTCGGGATTCAAGAATTGGCTGCTGGCGCAATCGGTGCGCTTCTCACCGCGGCGGATGGTGACGGCGATTGCCAGGAAAACGCAAGAGCAGTAGCAGGTAATGGAGCGACGGGCGTCCCGCCCGTCCAGAGGAATTCCAAAAGAAGAAATGCTGACACCGAGAGACGTGCAAGCCGCGTCTCTACATGGCGCGATGCGTATCACAAAAAAAAATCGCCGTAGCTACTCCCTAGCTACTTTCCGTCGCAAAAGTAAGGCAGCGAGAAGCGATGGATGCTGATGGGGGAACCAAAGGTCGGGTTCAGAATGCTCAGTTTGAGGTTGCTC
>Ga0209117_1000412_pt1 | contig 18753 bp, 16 predicted proteins | sample BlaSpr_A8_OM2_M2_FD_187978 | JGI IMG/M metagenome (GOLD analysis project Ga0209117, IMG submission 187978) | Forest soil microbial communities from Thunder Bay, Ontario, Canada - Black Spruce, Ontario site 2_A8_OM2_M2 (SPAdes) (version 2) | ecosystem: Environmental > Terrestrial > Soil > Boreal...
TCTTTCCGTGACTGCGGGACGAGCCGGGTAAATTTCCCCAGTTACGACAAAACCCCTTTTCCGGATTGGAAAAGAGGTTCGGGAGATGCGAACAATTCGCTTCTACCCCCGAATCTCATGGTCCCCGTTGCCGGGCGAGAGTTGGCACCTGACAGTCGGGATTTATGATCCCGATCCGGTTGCCGTGGCGTCCTAGGGCTCGTCCCTCAGCCACTCTGCATGAAATTCCAGTTTGCTCAAAAAAGAGCAAACTTGGGATCAGATATTACAACCGACCGATCGGTCTGTCAAGTGCTAATACATCGTAACCACGAAGGAAACAAAGAAGCACGAAGGAAACCCCAGGGGATTTGTGTGAGTTCGTGTCCTTTGTGCTTGATGAATTTAGGACGCTACCGTCAAGTGCGTGGAGACGGTCCGGACGGAAACCGCCATTGGCTCCACGCTGGCCGCTTCTGCTACCCTCCCCCAATGGATCATCTCTGGACTCCGTGGCGTTACGCATATGTTACTGGCGCCGACCAGAAGTCGGGCTGCATATTCTGCGATGCTCCCAAAGAAAGCGACCAACAAGCCCGAATCGTCCAACGCGGGGCGCATTGCTACGTCATTCTCAACACATATCCGTACACGAATGGGCATGTCATGGTGGTGCCCTACGCGCACCTGGACGAGTTGCACAAGCTCCCCAACGATGCCGCCCACGAGATGATGATCATGACCCAGCGGATGGAGGCGGTTCTGCGCTCTCTCTATCGACCCAACGGCATCAATCTCGGCATGAATATCGGACAAGCCGCGGGTGCCGGCGTGGCTGGGCACATCCACATGCACATTCTGCCGCGCTGGGTCGCCGACGCCAATTTCGTCAGCGTCATCGGCGAAACCAGGGTGCTGCCCGAGGCGCTGGAAGTGACGTGGGAGCGATTGCGGCAGGCCATGCGACAGGATTTGTAATTGGTCGGGTCGGCGATTTCCCGAGCGCCCATAGCCAGCTGCTGAACACGCGGCTACAGCTTCGTAGGCACAAGGGCGGCAACCATCCATTCGCTCATGGGGTGCAGTCCGCCACAGTCCAAGCACTTCGTCGCGGCAAACTGGGTCGCGCAGTGCGGACAGACGGCCCGAGTTTGGAACGTGTCGAATGCCTGCCCGCACCGCCCACACTTCCAAAAGTCTCCCACCGGAGGCGCTGTTGTGCACCTCGGACAGACAAAACCGTCGCGCCGCGGCAACTTTGCCAAACGCGACAATGCCTGCGCTTGCCGCAGACCGCCCCAGCAATTCATCAGCATGAAGACTGCGATCGCCCCGTTCCAGACGGAATGGGTCCAGACGGCAAGAACAATGAACGCGGCCACGCCTATAAAACCGAGAATCGTGGCCACCATCAGGCTGCGGGCGCGTCCCACTACAAACCAGAGCAGCGACCGGAGAATCTGGCCGCCATCCAGAGGATAGATGGGCAGCATATTGAAAACCAGCAGGACCACGTCAATGGTCAAGACCATTCGCACCAACCTATAAAGATCGGGCATCGTCTGCGCCCATCCCAGCGATCGGCTCTGTAGGAAAACGACGAACAAGACCGGCAGGAGCGCCACGTTCACCAGCGGTCCCGCCGCGATGCTCCAGAGGGTAGCGCCCGGCCGTGGTGGCGGGTCCACATACGCCACCCCGCCGAGGGGCCACAGCACGATCTGGTTCGCCGTTCCCCCCACTTGCCGGCAAGCCAGGGCGTGCCCGAACTCATGGAGCATCACAATCAAAAACAGCGCCAGATACTCCAGCACGTTCCAGGTGAGCGAGGAATATCTCCCTGTTTTCTGGATTTCAAACGCGGCCACCACAAACCAGGACCAATGCAGAAACAAATCAATTCCAGCGAAACGAAACAGGCGGATCGACCCTTGGCGAGCGCTCGGCATGTGCGCAGTTTACTTCATAATCCCAACTGTCGTAATCAGGCGATGCACTCACGACCAGGAACGCACTCGGGCTGAGACGGAGACGGCGGCGTCCGAGTGCACCCCAAAACGCCCGGCGCACGTGCTCTTCGCCCGCACCGCGCGCCGTCCGGCTCTGCCCGGACTCGGCTCATGAGCCGCTCGAGGTTTTCTGCATCCAGGTCCAGGCGCTCGCGACAATGTCGGCGAGATTGCGTTTGGCGGTCCATCCCAGCACTCTTTGAGCCTTCGCTGGATCGGCTACGAGAACCGGAGGGTCGCCCGGCCGCCGCGATCCGATCGTTCGCCGAACCGGGCGCCCCGTGGCGTTTTCCGCTGCCTGGATGACTTCGAGAACGGAATATCCCCGGCCTGTTCCCAGGTTGATGGCCAGCGAGTCGCTGCCTTTTTCGTCGCCGTTTTTTTCGAGCTGTTGCGTTTCAAGGTATTGCAACGCCCGGACGTGCGCATCGGCGAGATCGCTGACATGAATGTAGTCGCGAAGGCAGGTGCCGTCCGGAGTTGGGTAGTCGGACCCGTAGATTTGCAACTCGGGTCCGTTCGCGGTGGAGGCGGCAAGCGCCAGTGGAATCAGGTGAGTTTCCGGGTCGTGGAGCTCGCCAATCTCGCCGCTTTCATCGGCTCCCGCAGCGTTGAAATAGCGCAGCCTCACCGAACGCAGTCCGTAAGCGCGGCTGTAAGCCTCGAGCGCGTTTTCGAAAAAAAGCTTCGATGCTCCATAGGGATTCACGGGCTCGCGCGGCGTCTGCTCGGTGATCGGAATTTGCTTGGGGATGCCGTACACGGCACAGGTGGAGGAAAACACGAAGCGGCGGATACCGGTATCCAGCACGGAGTTCAGCAGGCTGAGCGCTCCGAGGACGTTGTTCCGGAAATACTTGCGCGGGTTCTCGACCGATTCTCCAACGTAGGCGTGGGCGGCAAAGTGCATCACCGCGTCCACGCGCGCGAGCACCGGCCTCAGCTTCGCATCGTCGGCGATGTCGCCCTCCACCAGTTCGAAGCCTTGCGCCAGGCGACGGAACCCGGTTGAGAGATTGTCATAAAGCAGAACCTCACAGCCGGAACGCCGCAGAGCGCGCGCCGCATGACTGCCGATGTAACCCGCTCCGCCCGTTACCAGGATCGCCACGGAAAAACCTCGCATGATTCCACAGCCTGAGTTTTTCTTTTTTCTATGCGATCATGTTGCCGCGAGAAGCGGTCGTCCCGAGGTGATAGCCATCACGCTCCGTTTGTGACAGAAGGGCGCTGCGCGTGTTTGACCCGAAACACTCTCGAACGGATTTCGTCGATGCAGCCGAGGGCAGTGTCCCAAATCCATCCACCACAAAGGACACGAAGTCACGCGAAGGCCCGAATCCCTCGAGGTTTTCGTTCGTGCTCCTTCGTGTCCTTTGCGGTTAATTACGGCTACCGAGCAACGGACGTCCTCGCCCGGGGCTGCCGACTGGTGTAGAATTTGAAAGTCAAACCCCACGCTGTCATCCTCATTCTGGGCAGCGGATTCGATCGGGACGTAGCGCAGCCTGGTAGCGCACTTGCTTGGGGTGCAAGGGGTCGCGAGTTCAAATCTCGCCGTCCCGACCAACAAAATCGAGGCTTTTGTTTCAGCGACTTGCTACCATACCCATCCAATACTTTTGAACCGGAGTTTTCCCTAACCGCCAGACCTAGCTGCAAGCATCGCAAAGCTGGCTAGCGCGACGGCAAGTTTTATGGGCCACTCCAACTGTGTTTGCGCTGTCGTTAAAGAGGAGGAAAACGAGAACCCTAGTGATTTGGCCAGTTGAATCGAGAACGCAGACGCGGACAGAGAATGCGTGTAGAAAAATGCAAAACGTGCATACTCGGAAGCATAAGATAAGATTCCGACAGATACTGCACGCACTGACCATCGGTTGCTGCGCGGAGGTTGTTCGGTGAAACGTTTTTTGATCGCTTTTTCTTGCCTTGTCGCGGCTGCCTTCGCATCTCAGAATGCCTCTCAAAAGAACACTTCTGGCTTAACCATACAAGGCAAGGTCCTACAAGAGCCCGGAGGCCAACCAATACGAAAAGCAAATGTGCAGTTCCGCGCACGCGATGGCCAATCCAATGGCCAATACTCCGACACAACCGATGCGGAGGGTCGATTCAAGGTCGACGATGTCAAACCGGGAAGATACATGGCTACGGTCGAGCATCCCGGCTTTGTTCAGTCTGCCAGCGGTAAGCGGCCGGCGTCTATTTTGGTGCAACCTGGCCAGGACACAACCGACTTGGTCTTTTACATGCAAGCTGCTGCCGTCATCGCTGGGAAGGTCAAAGACCTCGACGGCGATCCGATGAGCAATGTCGGTATGAGTGCGCTGCGGGTTGGCTCTGCACTGCGAGGAATGAATTTCCATGACTCAGGCAATGCGGCCACCAACGATCTTGGGGAATTTCGCATCCCCGATCTGAGGGCGGGGCGATACACCATTACCGCGAATCCGCCACAAGGACTTCGGGCGCCACACGCAGAATCAAAGGACAAGGTGAAGGAAAATCTGATCTATACCACCACCTATTACCCCGGCACTCTGGACAAAGAGCAGTCGGTAGCGGTGGAGGTCCATCCGGGAGACGAAACTCCGGTTAATTTTGGAGTCCTCGCCAGCCCGGAGTACCGTGTCGCGGGCACGGTGGTAGCACTCCCGAGTGGTGCCGACCTGACTGAGATCATGTTGTCCTCCAGAGACCACAGCTTCGATCAGAATCAACCGCTTGGTGAGGGAGGCAAGTTCGAGTTTAAGAATGTACTGCCCGGCTCCTACACGGCAACCCTAGTGGTTGTGACCGGCTTTGCCGAGGGACAGCCGGCCACGAAAATGATGCGTCTGGTTGAGCCGATCGAAGTCAGCACCTCGAACGTCGACAGGCTACAACTCCAACCAAACCCCGGCGGAGATGTACGAGGGAAGTTCCGCATGGATACGGGCCAAAAATTCGATTGGACGCAGTTGAATGTTGTCCTTCTCCCTGTCGACGAGAGTGGTTCCGGAGTCGCTGTGGTAGGCACATTCGGACCCCCGGCAATGTCCGGTGTAAACAAGGACGGCAGCTTCGAGCTGAAGAATGTGACAGGCGGCAGTTACCAGCTGCTGGTCGGGACTAAGTCGAACAATCTCCGCGACTACATCACGAAATCAGTGAACCTAGATGGCCGAGATGTCGCCGATTCCGGATTCACCGTCAGCGCTGGAACATCTCTGGACGTAGTAATGAGCGCAAATGGGGCAACCATTGAGGGGACAGTCGTAGATAGCAAGTGCAAGCCAGCCGCGTATGCGACGGTTTTGGATGTTCCGAGCGCGGAGCACCGGAACCGGTCGGATTTTTATCAGCGAGAAACTACCGACGAGCTCGGGCACTTTAGCTTGCGGGGCCTGAATCCCGGCAAGTACACGGTGCTGGCCTTCGACGAGTTGCAGGCTGATATCCGCGATCCTGAATTCTTGAAGTCCTATGAAGGCCGCGGGGAGCACGTCCAGCTAGATGAAGGTGCTCGAACTAGTATCGTTGTAAAGCTCATCGCTACAGACAACGAAGGTCCATAGCCGCCGGACCACCGGCGCTGAAGGACCAAGGCCGGGTGTGGTCAGCGAAGTTGTCCGGATGTTCATTACAGGGGCAATCAGCCACTCGCTCTGAGCTCGCCAACGGGCGAAACGGTGAGAAAAGTTCGAAAATCGTCCTCTAGGGCCGACCATTCTTCATTTTTTGCGCGTCCGAAGATCAGATCTCCGCTTAATTCCTCGCTCCGTGCTTACCTCGGGCGGAATTGGGAAGCGCACATCTCCGGTTTGCCGACACGGGGGATCTTTGTGATCCTCGTCACGTCTAGGAGTGAGCCTTGGCACAGCCCCAATGTCCATTGTGACGGAGAATTCTCGCCACCTTGTACAAGCAGTCTCATTCTAAATTTAAGGAGAGCACAATGCGGCTCACACATTGGGCACTGGGGATTTGTGTTGTTGCAGTGTTCTTGGCAGTGGTCCCATACAGTCACGCCATTCCTCCGTTCTCGCGCCAGTACGGCACGTCTTGCAGCACTTGCCATATCGATTTTCCCAAGCTGAACGACTTTGGGAAGGCGTTCAAGGACGCGGGATTCAAGTTCCCGAAGGATGACGAGACCTTCATGAAGATTCCGCCGGTGATGCTTGGCGCACCGGCACAAAAGGAAATGTGGCCGAGAGCGATCTATCCGGGCACAATCCCGGGGATTCCGCAGATCGGCTTACGGTTTAACACCTTCTTCCAGGTCTATGGCGGGAACCGCAACAGCTTCACTCCCCCGGCTCCAGGCGGACCATTCACTCCGCGCACGGATTTCCAGCCCGGCCTGTTCAGTATCTTCACCGCCGGCAACTTCGGCGATGGGATCGCCTTCTGGGTGGATGACGATTTCAGCGTGGGCGGGGCCAACTCCAATGGTGGATTAGGCGATGGATATCTGAAGTTTGTCGACATCGGGCGCCTGTTCAAGCTGCCCAAGGACGCGCTCAGCCTGCGGGTCGGTCAGTTCGAGATCGATCTGCCCTTCAGTCAGGCACGCACTTGGAACCTCAGTGGATGGGACATCTACGACCAGGCCAACTTCGGAGCGGCCAACGGATTAGTGGGACCGGGTGTGAACAACACATTCGCTTTCTCGTCGCCGGGACAGGGCGTTGAAATCAGCGGTGGCCACAACTACGGCGGGTATCACTATTCACTGGCAGTGCTGAACCAGAACACTAGTCCCAGCTTTCCGGGAGTGGGGCCGAACGTCAGCCCCATCGTCGACGTTTTCTCCGACTCCAACTTCAAGGATCTCTATGGGCGCTTCCAGTACCGGTTCAACCTGGAAAGAGATGCGGTGAGCCGGAATGACATTCAGGCGGCGGGCGCGACCGGGCCGCGCGATCACACGTATTTGCAGCTAGGAACGTACTACTTCTATGGCCGATCAGTGCAGCGCGCCAACGGAACTCTGCCGGATGGGACGCCGACAGTGTTCACAGCACGGGAGCCGTTCTACCGCACAGGCGGCGACTTCAGTTTCAACTACCGGACGTTCAACCTGTTCGGCCTGTACATGTACGGGCGCGACCAGAGTCAGGTGCTGAATAGTGACTTGACGGCGTTGATCACGGCTCCGGCAGCGCACTTCAATGGCGGTTTTCTCGAGGCGGACTACCTGGCGTACCCCTGGTTGATGGCGATCATGCGGTACGACCGGGTGCAATCGCAGGCGGACTTCCTGCTTGGTTCCGGGAACTACTTCGCGCCGGCGAGTACGACGCGGAACCGGTTCACGCCGGGGGTGCAGTTCCTGATCCACGCCAACATCAAGGCATCGTTCGAGTATCAGATCCGGCCCCGGCAGGCAGGCACGGACAGTAACGGCAATCCAGTCGGGCCGTTGCGCACGAACCAGGCAGTGACCGGGTTGGAGTGGGTCTACTAGTGAGTGTCACCTGTAGCGCCGCTGTCCCGGCGGCTGTTCGGCGGGCCGCCGCGCCGAGGGCGAGACGCCCTCGGGACAGCCGGCAAGATGCCGGCGCTACGGGCCGACAAAGGGGCAACTATCTCGCGGAGACGTCACTGACTTTACAATAAACTTGGAGTATGAAATTTTCCCGAAGGAGAAACCATGAATCGCAACATCGTTTTTGTTGTCTTAGCAGTTCTGGCTCTTACGTTCGCTGCCAGCGCAGGCACGATCAGCGGAAAAGTATCGGGCGTCGCTGGGGAGTCGGTCGTGTACGTGGATACGATTGCGGGCAAGACCTTCCCCGCGCCGGCCGAACATTCGGTCATGGACCAGAAAGGCCTGCTCTTTCAGCCGCACATTGTCGTCGTTCAAGTCGGAACGACGGTGGATTTCCTGAACAGCGACAAAGTCGCTCACAACGTTTTTTGGCCGTCATTGATGCAAGGCACCAAGAAACTGCCTGGGAAGAACCTGGGTACCTGGCCGCAGGGTGAGAAACGCTCGTTCAAGTTCGACCAGCCGGGCGTGGCCGCGATGCTGTGCAATGTGCATCCGGAGATGTCCGGCTACGTGGTTGTGGTTCCTACGCCCTATCAGGCCACGACCGACAAGAACGGGAATTACAAGATCGAAAATGTTCCCGACGGCCAGTACAACGTGGTGGCCTGGCATGAAGGCGCGAAGAGCTCGTCGAAGGCGGTCTCCGTGGCGGGGGACACCAAGGCAGATTTCACTGTGAGCAAGTAAACCGCGAAACGGGAGGGTGGGAATAAAATCTCGCTCTCCTCAAACTCAGGACCCAGGTCTCTCCGACGATTAGACTTAGAATAATTCCATGCTGAAGCGCTTCCTAGACAAGCGGGTGGATGAGGACTGGCTGCATACCAACTTCCCCTGCATGATGGCCTGTCCCGCGCACACCAACGCGGGGCGGTACGTCGGACTGATCGCCGAAGGCCAATTCGAAGAGGCCTACAAGTACGCGCGCGGGCCGAATCCGCTGGCCAGCATCTGCGGACGGGTTTGCGCCCACCCTTGCGAAACAGCGTGCCGGCGCGGCCAGATCGACAAGCCCATCTCCATTCGCGCGCTGAAGCGTTTCCTGACCGAACGCTACGGGCCGGAATCCAAGCACCACATCAATGTCAATGCCGGCGCCGCCGTCGTAAAGCTTCCCTTCAAAGTGGCGGTGATCGGCGGCGGCCCCGTTGGACTTTCCGCGGCCCACGACCTCGCGCTCCTGGGCTACGCAGTCACCATTTTCGAGGCAGCTCCTGTGGCCGGCGGCATGCTCTATCTCGGCATTCCTGAATACCGGTTGCCGCGCGACGTGATCGAGGCCCAGGTTCGTGAGATTCTCGCGACCGGCGACATCACGCTCAAGCTGAACCAAGAAGCGGGACGCGATTTTCAGGTTGCCGATCTGCGGCGGCAAGGCTTTGACGCGGTGTTAATCGCGGTGGGCGCTCACCGCAGCCGCGATCTGACGATTGCCGGCGTGGATCTCGATGGGGTGCACCGCGGCGTGGATTTCCTCCTCAACGTCAATCTCGGCTACAAGTTCACGATCGGGCGAAACGTGCTGGTAATCGGCGGAGGCAACGTTGCCATGGATGTCGCGCGTTCGGCGGCGCGCGAAGTGTTGCGCCAACACGCCCCCGGCGTCGAGGAACTTGCTCCTTCTGAAGACAACATTGCCGCCGTGGCTACCAAGGAGATGGTCGATATCTCGCTCTCCGCGTTGCGCATGGGCGCCCAGGAAGTGCACGTCGTCTGTCTTGAAAAGCGCGACGAGATGCCCGCCGCACTGGAAGAAATCGAAGAAGCCGAAATGGAGGGCATCATCCTGCATCCGGGATTCGGCCCCAAGCGCTTTGTCGGCAAGGACGGCAAAGTCACCGCGCTGGAATGCCTCAAAACGAAGTCCGTATTCGACGAGCAGCGCCGCTTCAATCCCGTTTTCTACGAGAACAGCGAGACGCAGATCGCCTGCGACACGGCCATCATGGCGATCGGCCAGACCACCAAGCTCGATTTCCTTCGTCCCGGCGATGGCGTGGAAGTCTCGCCGCGTGGCCTGATCGCGGTGAACCCGCACTCCCTGATGACTTCGGCCGCCGGTATTTTCGCCGGTGGGGATTGCGTCTTCGGCCCGCGCCTCATCATTGACAGTGTTGGCGACGGCAAGCGTGCCGCCATGGGCATTGACGAATTCCTGCGCGGCACAAAGCATCCCGAGCCCATCATCGAGGTCACGGACCTCAAGCGCCACGCCATGCCGCAGGACTTCATGGATATCGTGCGGCAGCCCATTCCGATGCTGCCACTCGATCGCCGCACGGGCATGACCGAGGTGGAAGAGGGTTACGACGAAGAGTCCGCGATGGCCGAAGCCCAGCGCTGCCTGCACTGCTGGGTCAATACGATTTTCGAGGGCTACTCCGATGATGCGTCGCTTTGCATTCTCTGCGGGGGATGCGTGGATGTGTGCCCTGAGAACTGCCTGGAACTGGTCACGCTGGACAGAGTGGAATTCAGCGCAGAGACGATCGAGCACCTCTCGGTCAACCGCGCCCTTTACGAAGCCGAATTGCCCGACATCACTGCCGAAGAACTGAGCCAGGGTGTAGGCTCCGTGATGCTGAAAGATGAAACGCGCTGCATCCGTTGCGGATTGTGCGCCGCACGCTGTCCAGTGAACACCATCACGATGGAGGCGTACAACTTGTTGACCGCCGAACCGACCGGCCTGATCTCCATAGAAGCGATCGATGTCCGCCTCCGCGCCAAGCCGGCCGCGGGCCCGCCGAAATAGCCGTCACGAGCAAAGGTGTGGCAGAGGAAGGTGTGGCAGAGGAAGTGTTGCAGAGGGAACCATGCCAGAGGAGAAGAAAGACAGGATTCAAACCGCGGCTAACGCCGGCCTCGACCGGCGCGAGTTTTTCGTTCGCATGGGGCTTGGCTCAATGGCCGTCGCGGTTGCGGGAACAACCGTGTTCGGCTACCAGTTTCTTTCCCCCAACGTGCTTTATGAACCGTCGCCGGTGGTGAACATGGGCAGGCCGGAGAGCTACCAACTCGACTCGGTTACGCTCGATGTGGACGCCCGCATCTTCGTGGTTCACGGGAACGAAGGCTTCTTTGCCCTGAACGCGGTGTGCACGCACTTGGGCTGCCTGACCGTGTGGAAGCCCGAGATCGACACCATCGCCTGCCCCTGCCACGGCAGCAAGTTCACCCGCGAGGGGGTGAAGAAGGAGGGACCCGCTCCCAAGCCGCTTCCCTGGCTGCGGATGTGGCTCAGCGAGGACGGCGAACTGATGGTTGACCGCGCGAATGAAATCCGTCCTCTGCAGTTCGTGAGGGTTTAGAAATGAACGCTACGTTCCCCAAATACTTCGACCAGTTGCGCCGAAGCCGGTTCTGGCGCTCGGTCTTCCGCGGCGGTACCGGCTCGAGCACGCTGCACCGGTCGATGGCCATCCAGCAAAACGTCTTCCTGCACCTGCTCTCCACCAAGGTGCGGAAGCGCATGCTGGAATTCAACACCACTTGGTACCTGGGCACAATGACGCTCGGCACCTTCGGAATTCTCGTGATCACCGGAATCCTGCTGATGCTCTACTACCATCCATCCGCGCCGCAGGCTTACGCGGATACCAAGGACCTGCAGTTTGTCGTTTCTTCGGGGCAATTCCTCCGCAACCTGCATCGCTGGTCGGCCCACGCCATGGTGTTCCTGGTCTTCGCGCACATGTTCCGCGTGTTCTATCGCGGAGCCTATCGTCCTCCCCGGGAGTTCAACTGGGTGATTGGCGTGGTGCTGCTGCTGCTCACGCTGCTCCTCAGCTACACCGGCTACCTGCTGCCGTGGGATCAACTGGCGTTCTGGGCCATCACCGTCGGATCGAACATCGCATCCGCCGTGCCTCTGGTTGGCGCCAGGGTTCGCTTCCTCATGCTCGGCGGACACTTCGTCAACGCCAATGCCCTGCTTCGCTTCTACGTGCTGCACTGCATGATTCTTCCATTGGTGGCGTTTCTCTTTGTTGCCATCCACTTCTGGCGGATTCGCAAGGATGGCGGCTTGTATGCGCACCACAGTGAACCGGATGTCGTTATGACCACCGCTCCCGCGAGGCCGCCGCTATGAGCGACTCCAAGGATAAGGATAAAGATTTCGTCGCGGGCGTAGGGTCCGACAATCGCAAATCGCCGGTACGTGTCGCGTTCGTTACGCGTCGCACTTCAGCCCAGGTGAAGGCGCACGACGAACCCATTGTGCAGTCTTTCCCTGAGGCGCTCTTCCGGGCAGCGATTGCCGTTCAGGTACTGACCATCGCACTCGTCCTGATCTCGCTGTTCTTCAACGCGCCGCTGGAAGGTCTGGCCGATGCGTCGCACACCCCCAACCCCGCGAAGGCGCCCTGGTACTTCCTCGGCTTGCAGGAACTGCTGCACTATTTCCCGCCGGTCGTGGCCGGTGTGCTGGTGCCCACCTTGGTGGTGCTCGCACTGATTGTGATTCCGTATTTCAACATCAACGTCGAAGCGGCCGGCCTGTTTACCAAGGATCGCCAGAAGCGCCTGCGCATTTTCTGGATTGTGGCGATCGTTTTCTGCTTGTTTCTTCTGCGCTTCGACGTGGTCGTAGCTCTCGTTCCCACGATCATCACCGTCGTGCTGATGGCGATTGCCGCCTACACGCCGGCGAGTACCTCCTCAAAATTCCGACGATCGCTCGCGGCAAAACCACTCTCGTTCTGGATTATGAGTTGGTTCGTCTTCGAGCTGGTTGTCCTGACTACAGTCGGAACGCTTTTCCGTGGCCCGGGCTGGTCTTGGGTCTGGCCCTGGAGGAGTTACTAAGTGCGGCCCCCGGACATTCTCGAAACACTCCGTCAGAAGGTCTTCGGCGATACCGTGCGCACCTTTGGCTGGATCAGCCTGCTGCTGCTAATCCTGTTGGCGATCGCTCCCGCGAAGAATTTCTTCGCCGATTGGCACCGCTATCAGCGTGGTTACGAGCGCCTCATCAGCAAGCGCAGTGATGCCGTCACCTTGCGCCGGCACTTCGAACCTGGCATTCAGCAGATCTGGCTGCCCGAAATGGGCGTGGTCGATCGCTGCACTACGTGTCATACCGCGCTCAAGGAAACGACCTTGATGGACGTCACGAAGCAGCCTTACCGCCATCATCCGGATGTTCCCCACAAGGCAGAGGAGTTCGGGTGCTCGATCTGCCATCGCGGACAAGGCACGGCGACGACGGTGGAGGAGGCGCACCAGAGCACACTGGCATGGGAAGAACCGCTTCTGCCGGCAAAGTATCTCGAATCGTCGTGCGGCCAGTGCCACCAACAAGACTTGACAGGTACGCCCCAGCTGAATCTCGGCCGCAAAATGCTCGCGCAGTACGGCTGCGTCCACTGTCACGCCGTCAAGCGGCCGGATGGCACCCTCATCACCGCCACCGACGACCCGCCATCACTCGCTCACATTGGCGTTAAGACTACGCGCGAGTGGATCTACGCCTGGCTGAAAGATCCGCAAGCGTACTCGACAACGGCGACCATGCCGAATTTCAAACTGAAAGATGAGGACGCTCGCGATATCTCCGCCTTCCTCATCTCCTCCAGCACGCCCGCTCCGCTAAAGCTGGTGCAGACGTCGCTCGACGAAGCTAAGAAAGTGAAAGATGACGCAACCCTACAGACCAAGGCGGCCAGCCTGTACGGCGAATCGTTCTGCGCCTCCTGCCACGCGGTTCAGAACGCCGCCGGTAACCTGGTCGGCGGCAACATTGGCCCGGAACTGACCAAAGTAGGTTCGAAGGTAAAACTGGAGTGGCTGCAGGCATGGCTTCGCAACCCCCACGACTACGATCCGCCCACTGGAATGCCCCACTATCGCTTCTCCGAACCGGAAGTGGGCTTACTGACCGGATTCCTGATGGGGAAGTCTGACTCCGACCTGCTGGCCAACGTGCATCTGGATGCGGCCACACCCGAGCAGATCGAGCATGGCAAGCGACTGGCGAACGATTACGGCTGCGCCTCCTGCCACGAGATCAACGGCATTAAGCGGCCGGAGAATTTTGCTCCCGAGCTGACGAAGATCGGTAGCAAGCCCGTGAATCAGCTCGCCTTCGCACCCGGCGTCCCGCCCACGCTGCATGACTACATCAACGCCAAGATCCGCCAGCCGAGGGCTTTCGGTCCCGGCCTCAAAATGCCCCAGTACACCTTCACCACCACGCAGGTTGACGCCTTGGTCAACGCGCTGCTCTCCCATAACGAGCGCGCTCTGACCATGCCCACCGCGAAGACCGTTGCCGCTCTCCCCGTCTCGCACTACGAACCGGCCGGCAAAGCGGGACAACTGATCAACGATCTCAATTGCTTTGAGTGCCACACGATCAACGGGCGCGGCGGCGACATGGCTCCCGATCTGACCTGGGAAGGCAGCTCGGTACAGCGGGAATGGCTGGTGCAGTTCTTCCGCAACCCGAACACGCTCCGGCCGGCGTTGATCCGCCGCATGCCGAAGTTCAACCTGACCGACGCCGAGATCAACACCCTCACCGACTACATCATGACCGTCTACCAGTCGCCAAAGATCGATCGCGACTCCCTCCCAGCCTCGGGTTACTCGCCCGGCCAGGTCGATCTGGGCAAACAGCTCTACTATTCGAAATACGGTTGCCAGGCGTGCCACATCATCGACACCAAACAGGACAAGGGTTACATCGGACCCACGTTGACCCACGTCGGATCGCGGCTGACGGCGGCTTGGATTTACAACTGGCTGAAAGATCCGCAGGCACTCCGTTCCGGTACGCAGGAACCGAAGCGCAACTTGAGCGACGATGAAGCGCTAGCCTTAACCGCTTTCCTGATGAATCAGAAGGGACGCGAATCACAGGAGGCGAAGAAGCGATGAAGTGCACCGCGTTCATTCTGATCCTTCTGGCCGCCGCGTTGTCCATCAGTTGCTCGCGACAGCCCAAGACCTTTGTTCTGGTCCTCAAGCCGATTGCCCATGGAGCCGCCATCGTCGAATCGAGCGGCGGCAAACAGAGTGCTGAAGTGGGGACTCCCCTGGGTCAACCTGTCGTCGTGCAGGTTAATGACGAGCAGGGGAACGCCGTGCCCGGCGCGCTCGTCATCATGCATGGACCAAATGGAGTAGTCTTCGACCCGGTTGCGAGCCTCACCGACTCCACCGGACAGTCCACGATAAATGTGTCCTTGGGTACGATTCCCGGCCGCTACCAGCTCACCGCCAGCACTGCCACCAAAACGGGCAAAACCGCAGAACTGAAGATCGAAGAGATCGCCTTGGGTTATCAGGAAATGGTCGGCAGTCAGCTCAACGACCAGTACTGCGCCCGCTGTCACAACCAGGAATCTACCCCAGAGCGCGTTTCGAACTATGACAACCTTGAAGTCAAGCCGCACCCCTTCACCGAAGGCGACACTTTGAATAAGATGAGTGACCCTGATCTGGCCGCCATCATTTCGCATGGCGGGCCCGCGCTGAACAAGTCTCCGCTGATGCCTCCTTACGGGTATACTTTGTCGAAATCCGAGATTCAGGCACTGGTTGCTTATATTCGGATGGTTTCCGATCCCCCTTACGGAGCTCCCGGCATTGTTTACGCACAGCAGTAGCCGCTGGTTATTGCCTCTGATTCTGAGTCTCACCGGCTTCTCGGCGGGCCAGGCACTCACTCCCGCCGAGATCAAGCAGCCGCAAATGCGCGCCTTGCAGGAGAAGCATTTCCAGCAACTGCAAACCATCGGCGCCGAAGTGCAGGGACATATCTTTCCCTACGGTTTTTATTTCAGCCGGGTGCTCGACCTGGAACTTTCCCAGCAGGAGCATGCCGACCAGCGTTCGCTGCGCTTCGACAACTTCGGCGGAATGACCGTCGTTGAGTTGACCGGCAACTACTTCGCCTCGTATTCCGGGGAGACGGTGGACAAAAGCCATCGCGCCCTGCGCACCTTCCAGGATGTAATGATGCCCATCCTGGAAATCGCCATCCCGATACTCAAGGACAATCCGGACGCGGAAGGCTTTGCCATGGAGATTTCCCACCATGTCCGTGGCAAGGCGATGGGCATGAGCCTGGAGCGTCCGGAGAATCTGGTGCTCGTACTGTCGAAAGACGCCGCGCTGCGCCTCGTCAACGGCAAAACCGAGAATGATCGCCAGGCCGCTCTTCTCGAGGGACAGTTCTTTGTGAATGGAGACCCGTTCATCCTGTACTTGAGCGATCGTGCCGCCGAAGAAGCTGCGCGCGTGCAGACCCGAAATCCCGCATCCGCCGCGGCCGATCAAGACGCTGGCCGAAAGAGGAAGTCCTCGAAGTCCGCGGAAACGGCTGCCGCCATGCGTCCCATGCAGCGCGTGGTTCCGTCCGATCCCCCTCCCTCCCCACCGCGCGATACCTCACCCGAATCCCTGGCCAAGATTCAGGCTTCCTATCAGAAGATGATTGATCTGGTTTTCAAAGAACTCGATTCCCAGGCCCACTTCGTCTCCTACGCGACGCCCGCCATAGTCGCTTTCCGCAAGGATGCCTATCTCGAGTTTTCCCTGAGTACCACCTTACCGGCGAGCGCTACCGGTAGCCGCTACAAAATGGCCGCTCTGGCCTTCGACGACCACATCGCCCATCTCATCCGTCCGGTGATGGCCTACTTCAAAGGCGATCTTGATTTCGACGGCATCGCCTTCAGCACCACCATTCACCAGGCGGACAAATCCGCTTCGACACAAGGCAACGAGGCTATCGAGTTCTTCCTTCCCACTGCCGCTTTACGCTGCTATGAAACGTACGATTGCACCGGACAACAGCTTATCGACGAAGGTTCCGTTCTCATCAATGGCGAGCGGGTAAGTCTGGACCTTCAGATCGCAGAGGCTGGCGTCCGGTGAAGGCCTTTCCGTGGTTCCGGCAAGCAGAAAAGTTCGAAAATCGTCTGCCGGGCCGACCATTTACTTCCCCCGGGTGTATGGTGGCCCGGGCCATTGGCCCCGCCCGCTTCCAATTGCGGAGAGGTAAGCCACCCCTCCCCCGCGGTCCAGTCCTCGGTGATCCAATCCTCGGTGATCCAGTCCTGTGTGATCCGCGACCTTGCTTTTTTCCTGCGTTTGGAGCAACGTTTTCACTACGAAAGGAGTGCTCACGACATTATGATCAACGTTCTGATCCACCACGAAGTCGCCGACTATACGGTCTGGAAAGCGGCGTTCGATTCCGCCCTCGACTGGCGGCGCAAAAACGGCGAGCGCAGTTGCCGTATTTTCCGCAGCGCTGGAAACGTCAACGACGTCAACCTTTTCTTCGAATGGGAGAGTCTGGAAAAGGCGCGCGCATTCATAGCTTCCGACGAACTCAAAGCCAAAATGGCGAGCGCGGGTGTCAAAGGCTCGCCGCGAGTCGATTTCCTCACTGAGGTGCACAGCGTCCGGCGCAGCGCTGCCGACTGAGCATGAAGGGCGCCATGTAGGAAGGCTGGGAATCCATTTCCGGCGCTTCGCATCCAATTAGGCCGAATCGGCAAACAGGACCGGAAGCGATACCTCCGTTTTGGCGATTTCCTCCTCTTCTGGCTTGCCCCCCAACCAAATCCGTAGTTTCAGGAGAACGTGATGACGAAGAAACCAAGCTCTAGCAATTCGAGCAAAGCTTCAGCGCAACCCCGCTTCCACCAGACAGCCCGCGAACTCCAGGCATTTGGCACGGTGACCAGTATGATGCCATTGCAATTGGAAGAACCAGTTCGGCTGGAAATGACCGAGCAACTCAACCAACTGTTGGCCGACACCATGACTCTTCGGGATCTCTACAAGAAGTCCCATTGGCAGGTGTCCGGAGCGACTTTCTATCAACTCCATCTTCTCTTCGACAAGCACTACGAAGAACAGAACGAGATCGTCGACACGATCGCGGAACGAATCCAGCTTCTGGGGGGAATCAGTATCGCCATGGCGGCCGACGTCGCCGAGTTGACCCGCATCCCGCGCCCGCCCAAAGGCCGCGAAGAGGTTCCCGTTCAACTGTCTCGCCTGCTGGACGCGCACCAGGTCATCATCACCCAATGCCGGGAACTCGCCGAGCTGGCCAACAAACTGGGCGACGCCGGCACCAACGATCTGGTAGTCAGTGATGTGCTTCGCCCCAGCGAACTGCAGGTCTGGTTCCTCAGCGAACACCTGGTCAATGCGCCGATGGTCGAAGCCGAGCCGCTGCGGGAATCGGCATAATCACGCTGGATGGAATTGTGTGGAAGCGGGGCTCTGCCCCGCTTAGACGGGGCGGAGCCCCGTCACCACACAAGTCAGCCAGGTGAATCCGCTCTCTAGAGTCTGTGTGAGAACCGGGCCTCGGGCAAATCCGGTGGAACGAAACGCCAGAGAATCCAGCCCCGGAGGGGCGTCTGCGAATAGTCCGGCGCTTCAGCGCCGGGAAAAGTGGCAAGAAAGATTCAAGTCCCGGAGGGACGACTGAGTTGTCACACAGACTCTCTAGTGACGTGCGGAAAGAATGTGCAGAATCTGCTGCAGTTCATTCCGGAAGTGCGCCACACTTATAGAAGCACGCATCGGAAACGGCAGAGCGGTCTGGTTCCGCTCGGACTTGATCTCCTCGCGCAATTGCACACGCGCACCCGCGATCGTGAACCCATCTTCATAAAGCAGCTTCTTGATCCGCACTACCGACTCCACATCGCGCTTGCGATACATGCGCTGCCCGGTGCTGCTTTTTACCGGCTTGAGCTGCGGAAATTCGGTTTCCCAGAACCGAAGTACGTAGGCAGGCAGACGGCACAAGCCGGCGACTTCGCCGATGCGGAAATAGAGCTTGTCCGGAATAATGATTTCGGTGTTGCGGGCCGCTTTCTTCGACGCTCTCTTGCGGAGGCTCATGGAGGCCGCTTCTGTACCCGTACTCCTGTATACGCGTTTCTAGCACGAGCCGCGCCGCGGGACAACCCCCAAAAGTATGGACGGGCCGCCCTCAGGGCGTTTTGACGCTCCGCACTCCCTTGCGGCGCGAACCTAAGCAAGCACTTCTGCGCGCCCAGCGCACGCCAACGCTCTGCCGCCGCGGATGGAAAAGCCTCTCAAGAGGTGCTTCTCCTGAGAGGCTCTGGGGAAGTTCTGAACGAGCATCCGTCCGCTTAGTGTTTCTTTTTCTTGGCGGCTTTCTTCTTGGTTGCCATGAAGTGTTTCCTCCGTTTGAACGATTTGTTCTCCCAAGGTTCTCGA
>Ga0209117_1000413_pt1 | contig 18745 bp, 14 predicted proteins | sample BlaSpr_A8_OM2_M2_FD_187978 | JGI IMG/M metagenome (GOLD analysis project Ga0209117, IMG submission 187978) | Forest soil microbial communities from Thunder Bay, Ontario, Canada - Black Spruce, Ontario site 2_A8_OM2_M2 (SPAdes) (version 2) | ecosystem: Environmental > Terrestrial > Soil > Boreal...
CCAGCGGCCAATCCGAGGCAACCAAGGCGGTGCAAAGTTCTCCCTTTTATCCGTGGACGTGGAACCGTAATTTGCGCCGCAGGTTTCCAGGTTGGGGGGTACATAGTTGTGCCTTTCATAGGAATCGTAGGGCTCGTGGCTTGCCGCAAAATCACGGATCGGTCCCAGTGAAGATTCAGGGCGGCGTGATATCTGAACCGTAGCATAGCTCGAGTCTCGAACACCATCGTGAAAATGCAGGGATAATGTAGAAACAGCTCTGAAGGACCGCCATCTCATTGAAGTGAAAAGAGTAAGAAGGATCGCTCTTCACTGTTGACCGTCTGCTGACAAACAGCGGGCGTCCCCATTTACCCTTTTCTTGTCCCCAAGATTTGCCGGGCCGCACACTGGGGCATCAAAATATCCCGATGGCGTTCGCCGCCCATGGCGGGCGACAGTTTGCCATTAAATTCGTCTAATCTTTTGGCCAGAGCTGTTTTGGAGGAGCTTATGCACGCATCCCTTTTTCGCCTTGTCCTTGTGTTGGTCGCGTTTGCGGAAATCGCCGTTGCCACAAATCAGGCGACCAGCGAACGCAAATCGGTAGTTCGCGGGTGGCTTTCCGATGAAGCGTGTGCGGGCGGACGTGCTTCGTCGGGCGTATACACCGGCACCAATCCCGAATGCGCACGGAAGTGTGTTAGCAATGGCAAGAAAATTGTGCTGGTCGATCCTGAAGGGAAGCGGCTGTTGGCGATCTCAAACCAGAATGCTGCGATGGAGCGCGTCGGGGACTACGTTGAGATCAAGGGCGAGTTGAACGAAGAAGCAAAAACATTACACATCGATTCTGTGGAGTTGCTGGAGAAAGGCGTCGTAATGTGCCGAGTGCGGCCAAGGAAGAAAACCTAGCTGACGGGCCGATCCGCACCTCACACACCGTCTGTAGGAGAGTACAATGAGCCAAACCGAAGATAGGAGAACGCGCCTAAAGCATTCATCGGAATGCTGGATGGCCATAATTTCGGCAAGGCCATTGTCCGAGTGGCAGCCTAAGGCTGATGCCACCGAGGTCTACGCTCTATGACTACGAAGCGATGTACCTGGGTCAGCATAGACAATCCGCTTATGCTCCAGTATCACGATCGCGAATGGGGTGTGTCAGTCCACGATGACCGAAAACACTTTGAGTTCCTTGTGCTCGAATCCGCGCAGGCCGGGCTCAGTTGGTCGATCGTGCTCAAGAAGCGGGAAGGGTATCGCCGTGCCTTCAGCGAGTTCGATCCTGAGAAAGTGGCGCGATATACCGAGAACCGAATCCAGAAGCTCACCTTGAATCCGGCAATCATTCGAAACCGGATGAAAATCAAAGCCACGGTACGCAACGCGCGGGCGTTTCTCGCAATTCGGGAAGAGTTCGGAAGTTTTGACGCTTATTGCTGGCGGTTCGTCGATGGACGACCCAAACTCAACCGTTGGAAGACAATGCGGGAGATTCCGGCTACCTCAAGTGAATCGGACGCGTTTAGCAAGGATCTCAAACACCGGGGATTCAGCTTCGTTGGTTCGACCGTTGTTTATGCGCACATGCAGGCGGTCGGCATGGTGAACGATCACCTCGTCGACTGTTTCCGATATCGAGAGATTCGGCGGCTGGATTCTGTCATCGAGCGCGCCGACTTGTCGACACGGCCGCGCAGCCGTTCGGCACCGGCGTCGTGACCGGCTCCGGATAGGCCCCGATAAACGCCCTTGTATTCAACCATCAAGTAGTCGGCATTGTTCCCCCATCGATCACGTAATCTGCGCCGTGGATGGAGGCAGCGCGTGCCGACGCGAGGAATGCCGCCAGTTCGGCAATCTCTTCCGGATGAGCGGGTCTTCCCATCGGGATGCCGCCAATCATGTCCATAATCTCCTGGCGCGCCGCATTCTCGTCGATTCCTTTACTCTTAGCCAGCCCGACGATCGTGCCATGTGCGCCAGATGTTTCGATAAATCCAGGCGAGATCATATTGACGCGTACGCCCTTCGGCCCCACCTCATTCGCGAGGCCCTTGCTGCTACAGGTCGATGAGTCCATTGTGGGGACAAAGATGTTCCCTTTAATCCGTCGCAATTCGTGGACTTAGTGATTTGGGTGCGCTGCCTTACGTAGACCTATTCTTGTGTGATCGGCGCACCAAGCCGTATAAGGCGTGCTAAGGTTCAAGATGGTTTTTGCGTTGTTGACAAGCCTGGGCCGCTTCGATATAAGCGCAACTATATTTCTTAGGATATTCTGCAGGCACGATCCAGCCGCTGCGCTTCCGTCGGTCTAGGAGAGGGCACGCAATTTATTTACAACTCTGGCATCAGGGAGACGAATATGCCCCAGCGTAGAGTTCAAATCACAAATTGGCGGATCATTTTCGCGTTGACGTCGCTGATCGCGCTCTCCACGGGTATGGCATTTGGGCAAGGCACGATCACAGGGACGATACTCGGGACTGTGAAGGATGCCAGCGGTTCAGCGATCCCCGGTGCAAGGATCGTGGTCACGAGGGAAGACACCGGAATCACGAGAGAAGGAATAACTGACCAGAACGGCAATTTTATGGTGACCTTTCTGCCGATTGGCAAGTACAACGTAAAAGCGCAGGCCAACGGTTTCCGGACTGAAGTCAGAAGCGGCATCGGACTGGAAATCGACCAAAAGCTGCCGATCAATTTCACTTTACAAGTAGGGCAGCTGACCCAGGAAGTTGTTGTTCAAGCGGACGCTGGCCTGGTGAACAGCCAAACCTCAGATATAGGGGAGCTCATCGAAAACCGGCGAGTCACAGAGTTACCTCTCAATGGACGTCAGTTTTCGCAGTTAATTCTGCTGACAGCGGGAGCGACTCCTGAACCGCAGGGACTCTTCAGTGGACCATTCGCCGTGGCCGGCCAGTCACCCAATGTCAACGGCAATCGATCTGATGCTAACCAATACCTCATCGACGGGATTTCGATCAACGACATAACGTACAACCACCTTTCGGCGTCTCCGTCGGTGGATGCCATCCAGGAATTCAAGGTGCAATCGGGGATGTACAGCGCGGAATTTGGATCGACGAACGGCGCACAAATTAACGTGACGCTGAAATCGGGCACTAATCGTCCTCACGGAAGTCTGTGGGAATTCGTGCGCAATGACAAGCTCGACTCGAAGAATTACTTTGACCGTCGAAGCATCCCTCCTTTCCGGCAAAATCAGTTTGGGGGAACCCTTGGCGGACCCATTATTCATGGTAAGACATTCTTCTTCGTAAACTATGAGGGGCTCAGGGTCCGTAAGGGCATCAGCATTACCAGTGCCGTTCCGACATTGGCCATGCGTAAAGGGGATTTCCGCGGTCTGGCCCCTATATTCAACCCAGCTACCTTCAATCCGGCAACCAAAACCTCGACGCCGTTCGCCAACAATCAAATTCCGGACGAGCGCATTAGCCCAGTCGCGAAGGCCGTTTTGGCTTTGATTCCGGAACCGAATATATCGTCGGGTTTAGGACGCAACTATGCCGGCTTTGGAAAGCGTATTACCGATTCGAATCAGGTGAACACCAGGATTGATCACAATTTCAATGCAAGCAATACAATTTTCGGCCGGCTCACTTTTTCTGATATCAGCGACCTCAACCCCGTCCCCGGCACCGCCAGTTTCGAAACCGCGTCCGCTCCCGTAAGTCCTCCGGGATTTGGCCAGAATACCTCCGTCCGTGGGGTGAACACCGCACTCCAGTGGACCCACCTTTTCTCGCAGGCGGTGATCAACCAGCTACGAATTGGGTACAACTACACCGGAACGCGTCAAACGCAGGAAAATAAGTCCGACTTTTCCGGCGCAAACGGCATCCAGGGCAATGACAATCGCACCTTCAGCAATGGTGTGCCGGGCTTTAACATCCTCGGCTTCAGTTCGTTTGGAGGGACGACCTTCGACTTGAATTGGAGGAACAATTCCTTCACCCTGATTGACGACCTGTCTTATGTGCGCGGCCGCCACACCATCAAGGTTGGTTTCAGCGGCGAGAGATTGCTGCCCAGCACTCGCTTCTTGCTGTCGCCCCGGGGCAGCTTTACTTTCCGGAATATATTCACCGCCGATCCGCAGAATCCCACGGGTACGGGAAATTCATTTGCCGATTTTTTGCTGGGCTTGCCGAATACTGCCGCAGCCGGTGTAGGTGACAATCTTGTTCACCTGCAATCATGGCGCTTTGGTACCTATGTGCAAGACGATTGGAAAGTAAGTACAAGACTTACCGTGAATCTTGGAATTCGATTTGAATTCACTCCCCATTGGATTGAGAAAAACAACAAGTGGGCAAATATCGATCTAACGGCCGGCGGACGATTCGTTATTGCCAGCGACCATGGTGAAATCAATCCTGCTGCGAAACTAGCGGCTTTCCCATCTCTCACGTTCGTCACCTCGGACAAAGCGGGGTTTCCCAGAGCCCTAGTCGATAACGACTACAAAGCAATCGCGCCGCGAATTGGATTCGCCTACGCCTTCGACGACCAAGCTAGAACCGTGTTGCGAGGCGGCTACGGCATCTTTTATACGCGCGACGTAGTGGCCAGCAACGGACTTTCGTTCAATCCGCCGTTTTTTGGGAACAAGTCGTTCACCAACAGCAACCTCGCGGCGCTGATCCCAGTGCAAACTGCCCTGATCAGCACGGGAACTGTATTGCCCAATGCCCAAGGCATTGCAAGAAATGCTCCCAATGGATACATGCAGCAGTGGAGCCTGGGTTTGCAGCGACAGCTTGCCTCCGACCTGGTGGTGGAAGCCAACTATCTTGGGACCAAAGGAACGAAGTTAGCCGCGTCGATTTCACCCAACCAGGCAGTCCCGGGTACGACCCCCTTGGTGCAACGGATCCCGTACCCGAACTTGGCAGCGGGAGTTTCCCTGATGGGTGCTTACTCCTGGTCTTCTTACAATGCGGTTACGTTGAGTATGCGGAAAAGCTTCTCCCGCGGTCTGAGTTTCAGCTCCAATTATACTTGGGCAAAATCGCTGGACACCATATCGAGCGGTAACTCCAACACCGCAAACTCCAACAAGCCTCAGGACTCGCGTAACATCGCCGCAGAATGGGGCCCGTCCATTTTTGACGTCGGTCATCGTTTTGTCGCGAATTACATCTACGATCTGCCCTTTGGTAAGGGAAGAAAGTTCGCCATCGAAAACCGCGCTTGGGATTTCTTTTTCGGAGGCTGGTCGACAACCGGCATCCTCACGCTACAAGGCAGATTGCCATTTTCCCCGCTATTAGGCATCGATCGGAGCGGAACGGGAGTTTTTCAGGATCGCCCTAATCAAGTGGGCGATCCGAATGCGATCGACAAGCGCACCCCGGACAAATATTTCAACACAGCCGCGTTTGCCCTTCAGCCGGCAGGGCAGTTCGGAAACGCCGGGCGGGACACTATCCGTGGACCTAACTTCTACCAGTTCGATTCTTCGATCATAAAGAATTTCAAGGTACGCGAATCGCAGCAGTTTGAGTTCAGAGCAGAATTTTTCAACCTTCTCAATCATCCAAACTTTAAGCTGCCGAATCGAATCTTTGGCACGGCCGATTTCGGGCAGATCTTCTCCGCCTATGACGCCAGAGAAATCCAGTTTGGGTTGAAGTACTCGTTCTAGAAACGCAGGGCCACGTTGCGGTTCCGGTTTCTTCTGGACGCGGGAGGGGAAATGTTTAGACAGTGTGTGTGGCTGTTTCCACTCTGCATACTGACCGGTGAGCTTGCACTCCCAGCGCAGCAATTCGTTGTGCCCGACCTTATTCTTCATAACGCAAAGGTCGTTACCGTAGACAAGCGGTTTAGCGTCAAGCAGGCGATCGCTATCCGCGGCAACAGAATCCTGGCCGTTGATGATAATAAACGAGTGCTTGCGCTTGTTGGCCCTTCGACCAACGTAATTGATGTTCAAGGTAAGACCGTCATCCCGGGTTTGATCGACGATCACTATCACATGCTCAGCAAGGCTCTCGATCAGTATCTGGGCGTCGAAGTTGCACTCGTGCCTTCGATCATCGAGATGCTCAACGCCATCAAAGTTAAGGTGGACCAGAGTCCTGCCGGCGCCACCGTTTACACCACGTCCGGATGGCTTCCGGAACAACTCTCCGAACGACGCACACCTAATCGTCACGACCTCGATTCGGTCGCTCCCAACAATCCAGTGGTGGTCCAAGGCGGACACACGATGTACCTAAATTCGATGGCCCTGCGAACACTGGGGATGACGCGCGATACCGCTTCTCCTCCAGGCGGTCACATTGAAAAAGATCCAAATACCGGGGAACCGACTGGGCTGTTGGTTGACAATGCCATGGCGCTGGCGAATAAACTTATCCCTGTTCCCACTCATGCTCAGAAATTGGAAGCAATTCGCTACGCGCAGAAAAAAGAGAACGCTGTGGGGATCACCGGAATTCGGGAGCCGGGAATCAATCCCGACGACATGCGTGCCTATGAAGAACTGTGGAATAGGGGTGAGTTGACGCTACGAGTCAGCATGAACCTCAATCTAGACCATCGCTTGCCGGCGGCTACGCTGATCGAGAAGCTTCGCGACTGGGGCGTCAGTACCGGGTTTGGCAATCCCCTGCTTCGCATCGACGGAATTGGTGAGTTCGGAATTGACGGCGGATTCGAAGCTGCCCTGATGAGCCAACCTTACGAAGGGACTGCCCGCGTCAAGACCCCTGGACCGTTCTACGGTCTGCAGAGGATTCCGACGGACACCTTCCAGGCAGTTTTGTCGGAGGCCAACCGCCTTGGTTGGCGGGGGAGTATTCATACCGTTGGAGACAAAGCTATGGATATTGTTTTGGACACCTATGGCAAAGCGAACCAGGATCTACCCATCGTGCGAAAGCGGTGGGTTATTGAGCACGCTCATTACACGCGCCCCGATCAATTCCGGCGTATCAAAGCTTTGGATATAACGCTCTCTACTCAGTTCCATCCCTATATGGCCGCACAAACCATGGTGGACAATTGGGGACCGGAGCGAGCGGCCAAAGCCATGAGAGCTCGGGATTGGCTCGATGCCGGACTGCGAGTCGGTGGTGGAAGTGACTGGTCACTGGTTCCGGCCAACCCATTCTGGATCATGTATTTCTTCGTGACACGCGATACTCGCCTCTGGGGTGTATTGGGCGCTGATCAAAAATTGACTCGCGAGGAGGCGTTGCGAATGATGACCATCAACAACGCCTACCTTACTTTTGACGAGGATAACAGGGGATCTCTGGAGTGCGGTAAATTGGCTGATCTTGTGATCCTGTCCGAGGATTTTCTGACCGTTCCCGCGGCTAAGATCCGCGCCATCCGCGTTTTGCTGACTATACTTGACGGTAAGGTCGTTTATCGGGAGCCCGGCGCATATGCTACATTGCACTAAATGTGAGCCGAAAAATGACCGTGAAACCTGCAACGCGACGTAGCGTGGTTTTGATGTTCGTGTTCGTGTCTTTCACGGCTGCTGCTCAGGAGAAACCGACACTTCTTGTCATTGATGGGGATCCGTTGCAAAGTGCAATCTTCCTTCGGAATCCAAGGCACGTGGTCAAAAACGGCGTCATTGTCAAGTAGCGGTCTTTCGCAGGCCAGAACTCCTGGGAGCCTTGGAGAATTTCAACATACTGCGTCCGCTAAATAGACGTGAATCCGGGTGCACGTCTCGGGTGCCGGTCACGCTCTCGGCACTCGAGTTCTCGAGTCAGAATCAAATTATGAAGCAAGGGAGAATTCAAATCATGAAACAAGCCACGCAGGCGGCTTTACTGGTGGCCGTTCTGGGCTTTCTCGGTCTGCCGGGACTTCGCATTGTGGATGCAGACTCCGATCCCACGAGTGAAGTATTGGAGACTGCAGCGAGATTCCAGAAAGCGGCGATAAGTAATGACACGCAGTTTCTCGCACAGGTATTCGATGAGCATGTAACGCACTTTCACCCGGGCGAAGCGTATCGGTTCACTGGACGAGATCGGCTGGTACGCGAATTCTCCTCGGCTGCAAAGAATCAAGAGAATCAATTTTTCGAGATGGTGGAGCCGAAAGCACAGTTTCCCTCGCGTGATGTGGCCGTGCTGACCTATTACATCAGCGAACATTGGACGGAAAAGGGAACCTCCCGTAGTGTCAGCGAAAAGGCCACCGAGGTCTACGCCAAACAGGATGGAAAATGGAAGATGATTCACAGTCATTACTCAGTTAATCCCTAATGCGCCTGTAGGAATTACTCTGATCACTTCTTTGCTAACCCCGGAACGCTGCGGTGCGGCGACTGGACGTTCTTCGATAGACTTTTGCTTTCCAATTGGCCGCAAGTAAGGTCATTGGTCGGGACGCGGATTGTTGGTTGTTTTCTGGGGAGAAATATTCTGGTTCAAGCGAAAGAAGTTTTTCGGATCGTAGCGTGTCTTGATGGCGACAAGTCGCTCCCAGCGTTCGCGGTACGCTTCGGGAGTGCGGTCTTCTTCGTCGCCACTCATGAAATTGACATAGACACCGGGGGTCATGGACGGCCGTAACGTCGCAAACAAATTGCGCGTCCACGATATGTTCACGGCATCGTCTGCCGGGTCTATCCAGTTTCCCAAGATATTAACAATGAATGGAGAACTGCGATCGCCAAACGCTGTCTCGCCCGCACCGATCCGGGTCACCGCTCCGCCCTGGTACGCGATTTCGATCTGGCTCATCGGCGAGGGAATCGTAGACAGGGCTTCTACCATGCAGCCAATACTGTGGTCATCGAGATTTTTCAGATATCCGGACTTGGTGTAATAGCGTCGTCCCGGCGGGAACTCCCAATCTGCCATGGTCTGCAGATTGAGGAAGGAGATCACGCCCTTGGTTACCCCTGTTGCACCACAAATAGACAGAGCTTGATCCACATGAGCGCCTGCTTCGGCGGAATCCCCAACCCAGACTACGGATTCGCTTGCTACTGGCTGGCCACGGAGCTCCACAGGAACATTTTCGACTTCTGGAGCCAATCGCAACGAGAAACTCCATTTCAAGTTGTCCGAAGCCTGCGGCATGAACTCTCGCCAGTATTGCAGGACTCGAGTGATATCGTCTCCCCGACACATCCCGGTAGCAAACAGGACCGAAGTCAATGGGTGGAGTTTCACTTCAAATTCGGTCACTACACCGAAGTTGCCGCCGCCACCCCGTAATGCCCAGAACAGATCAGGATTGTCCTTCGCGCTTGCGTGCAGCAGCGATCCGTCAGCGACTACTACGGTGAAGCCTTCGACGTTATCGCAGGACAGGCCGTGCAAGCGCGTCAGCCATCCAAACCCTCCTCCCAAGATCAGTCCAGATGCACCGGTGTGCGAGACCACTCCGGAGGGGTACACGAGACCTACACTCTGAGTAGCGCGGTCAACAGTGCCGAGAAGACACCCTCCGGCGAAACGGCCGCGGCGATTTTCTTGGTCAACACTCGCCGACCGCATGCGGGATAGATCTATCACCATTCCGCCTTCACAAGTGCTGAACCCCGCCAGGCTGTGACCGCCGCAGCGGACCGCGGTCAGAACATTCACCGCGGCTGCAGCACGCACCGCAGCCTGGATGTCGGGGACATCGTCACATCGAGCGATCAGCCCAGGGTTGCGAGCGACCAATCCATTCCAGATTTCCCGCGCATCGGAATAGCCAGCGTCACCCGGCCGTATCAAGTCACCTTGGAATCGACCCCGCAGCGCGGAGTAAACGTCTTCGATGGCGTGCTTCATTCCGTATCTCTTATCCATGCCAACGACCGGTGCTTGGGGCCGGTAAGGTTCGCCGCGTAATGATGCCTCGTAAGTGGGTACATGCACACAGCGACCTCGGGTCCGCTCGATATGAGGTTCCGCATCACTCACCCGCCGGAAAATGCGAGCACTCAATGGTCTTGAACCGAATTGTCTCAGGAAATGTACCCCATAGGGATGCACTTGACAGGTAATAATACAAATGTAGAGTGGGACGCAGATTTTTGGGTAGGCGCGTGGATTCACTTCTTGTGAACCAGGTGCGGTATTCCAAAGGAGACCGATTGCCAAATCCCGAGCTGCTCGCAAGGACCTCAACACAGTTTCCGATCGACAGCGTTCGTTCGCTGTTTCCGGCGCTGCACCGAGCCCCGCAGTTTGTATTTTTAGACAATGCTGCAGGCGCTCAGATTCCGCAGATCGTGCTTGATGCGGTCAACAAGCATCTGCTGGAATGCAACGTCCAGCGGGGAGGCCGCTATGCAAAAAGCCAGGAAGTGGATGCAACTATCGCTCGAGCTCGCCAGAGTGTTGCCAGTTTTTTGAACGCTCGCGATCCGAGTGAAATAGCCTTTGGCATGAACGCGACTTCATTTATTCGGTTAGTGAGTATGGCGCTTGGACAGACGCTTGGTCCGCGAAACGAGATCATTGTCAGTGACATGGATCATGAAGCCAATATAGCCACTTGGCTGGCCTTGGAAAAAGAAGGAGCAAAAGTTCTCTGGTGGAAGATGCGCGAGGACGCCAACCTTCACGCCGAGGATCTCCAGGCTCTGCTGTCCTCCAAAACGCGCCTGGTGGCATGCACGGCCACTTCGAATGCGATCGGTTCCATTGTGGATGTTGCAGCGGCAGCCAAGCTCGCTCACGCCGCCGGAGCGGAACTTTTTCTCGACTGTGTGCATTACGCTCCTCATGGACCAATCGACGTGCAAAAATTCGATTGTGATTATCTAGTCTGCTCTGGTTACAAAATATTCTCTCCTCATATGGGATTTTTGTGGGGACGTCGCGAACTACTTCAGAGGCTTTCAACCTTCCGCGAAGATTTCATCCCCGACGAACCACCCGGAAAAATCGAAGCGGGCACATTCATTTACGAGAATGTTGCAGGAATGGATGCTGCGATTTGCTACCTGGAATGGCTGGGAAAGACCGTGGCGGACAATGGCGGCAGCGGTGCATCAGGTTCGCGAAGGACGAATCTGGTGCGAGCAATGAATGCCATTCGTGAGTATGAGGCGTCGTTATCTCGTGAAACGCTGCGGGTACTCGGTGAGTGCGGGGCATACGTCTACGGGATTAATGAAGAACAGAGAATCGGGGAGCGCGTGCCGACGATCTGCTTCAATTTGGAAAAGTCCTCCCCCCAGGTCGTCACTGAGCGATTGGCGGAAGCAGGGGTTGGCGTGCGCGACGGGCATATGTACACACCGCGCCTGATGAAGCGGCTTCGCCTGAGCGAGAGCGGAGGCGTTCGTGTTTCTCTGGTGCATTACAACACGCTCGAAGAAGTTCATCGCTTCGGGAACGTCTTGCTTGACGTGAGCAAACATGCATGACCCGCGAGAGTCCGCGCGGTTTGGCGGTTAACCCGCTCAGATGTGGTCGCTTGGTCTGGGAGTCAGTGCCGCAACACAAACCTGTAGTGTCACTCTACCGCGCGCTGCAGAATGTACTGGTTCTTGGATGGGAAGGTCAGGATGAGACGATTACCCTCAATGCGATAGTCGGTGGCTTCGTCGGGTCCCGCTCGCGAGAGGATGGAATCTTTCGTGCTGCCCGGCCTCACATGGATCTGCACCCATTGGGTGAACACGACTCGTTTGCCATCGGCGGCGTACGGCCCCGCATTTCCATTCGCGTCGTCCATGGGACCGTCCGATAGTTTAAAGCGAACGTTAGCGGAATAGTGCTGAGCGGTAAAGATGAATAGCCCCTGCATGGGATGAGGCTTGCCATCGATTACATAGGTTACCGCCTTCCAGGCCCCAACCAGTCGTCGGTCTTTGCAGGCCGCGGGAACGGCCGTGCACATAATCAGGACAAGCGTGATGATCTCGCGGTTCACTGATACCTCCGTACTCGAACATCCGTCGCGGAACCCTCTATTTTGCTGCTAGAGAGCTGTCCTTATTGAATACGACTTTCCCGCCGACCATGGTGAGCAGCGGAGTGATGTCCTTGATCTGGTCTTCACCGACCTGCATGTAGTCCGCCGAGATGACTACAAGGTCTGCGAACTTGCCTGGTTCGAGCGAACCCTTCACGTTTTCTTCAAAAGTAGAATACGCGGCCCACAAGGTGTGGAAGCGCAGCGCTTCCTCGCGCGTCAGCTTCTGGTCGGCCCCTACCACCTCGCCATCAATCGTCTTTCGACTAATCGCGACCCACATGTAGAAGAATTGATCGTTGGGCTCGAGCGGCCAATCGGTTCCGCCCGCGATCGGGATTCCGGCATCGAGCAGCTTGCGGTATGGATGCGACATGTCCGCATAGGCGCGGCCAAAGTTCTCTAAAAAGTTCCGCCGCAGGTTGTACAAATGCCAGGTTTGAGGATGAAGCATTACGCCCAGCCGTTTGATCCGCTCGAGGTGTTCCGGCCAGAGCATGTACCCATGCTCGATGGACCAGCGCTTTCCAACAATCGATCTGTCCTGGTTGGCAGCCTCGTAAGCGTCGAGAACCAGGTCGATGGCCGCGTCACCGAGGGCGTGAATCCCAACCCGCCAACCATACTTGTTACAAAGCCGCGCGGCGGTGATGAAATTCTCGCGGGTACCACCCGGCTGGCCGCGAAACCCCGGCCTGTTACTGTAGTCTTTCCGAAGATAAGCGAGGTCCGAGCCACCGTCGGCAGTCATCTTGATGCCCCACACGTTGAGCATGTCGTCGCCCAGACCGGAACTCACGGGAGAGTCCTTGAACATCTTCTCCAGCTCTGCCGCCGGCTGGTTGGGGTTGATGTGGATGGTCACACTCGTGCGCAGAGTGATCTCGCCGCGCTTGTGCAGCTCGATGTAGGCGCGCATGCCCTCCGGGCTATCGGCGGCCGAGCGGACACTGGTTACCCCGGCTTCGCTGAGTTCTTTATACGACTGGCGCTGCGCAGCCATGAGCTGCTCTTGAGTGGCATCTGGCACCGCGCGACGCACTACGTCTTGCGCCCGTTCATATAGGCGCCCGGTAAGCTTACCGGTGTGGGGGTCTTTCTCGATGGTTCCGCCGGGCGGGTCTGGTGTGTTGGGGTCGATGCCGAGTAGTTTCAAGGCCACGCTGTTCACAACACCGAGATGGCCCCGGGAGAGGAACACCGGGTTGTTGGGAGATATGGGATCGAGATCGAAGCGAGTAGGATTGCGCCTCTCGGCCAGCTTGGTCTCGTTCCATATCCGCGAGTTCGTGATCCACTCGCCGGGCTGGCTCTGCTTCACCTTGGCTTCGATGAGCTTGATGATTTCAGCTAACGTTTTTGCTTTCGACAAATCGGGCTGAAAGATGTGCATGCCAAACGACGTGGGGTGCGAGTGGCTGTCGATCAGCCCAGGAATTACGGTCCGGCCGTGAAGATCGATCACCTGCGTGCTGGAATCCTTCAGCTTGAGGATGTCGCTGTTCTCTCCCACCTTCAAGATACGTTCGTTGCGAATAGCAATCGCCTGAACGATTTCGCTGCGGGGGTTCAGAGTGATGATCTTGCCTGAGTGGAGGATCAGCGTCGCCGGTACGTCGGCGGCCCACGATGGTTGCAAGGCGAGCAGCGCACCGATCATGAACACCAAAAGCCGTATCCGCCAAAGCCGAATCACGATTTGAATATCTTGCATATTCGCTCCTGACGAGGACCTGAGGCCATGGCCGCGAGACAATCGATTGCAATCGGTGAGGTCAAAAGAGGTACTTCGCGCCGAATTGCATGCTCCGGGCATCTCTCGCGCTGGTCACGGTGCCGAATGGCGCGGTGCCGAAATTCCGGTTGGGTATATTAAAGTTGACGTTATTGAGCGCGTTAAACGCCTCCACGCGGAGCTGTAGTCTGTGCCTCTCGCTGATGACTACGTTCTTCAGCACAGCCAGGTCGAGGTCTTTGTAGTTCGGTCCGTTAATGGTGTTTCGGCCGGCATTGCCAAAGGTCCCGCCCGGTTGTAGCCGGAACGCCGCGATATCGAAAAACTGCGCCGGCGTGCGTTGAGCAATGTTGTTGGGATTGCCGACCTGGTCGGGGCGGTCCGCGAATCCGCCAGTGCCGCTGCGGTCTGAGGGCAGAATCGGGGAAAAGGGAGTGTTGCTTTGCAAGGTCAGCACCCAGCTTAACTCCCAGCCACCCACCAAGCGGTTCAGGCCTGCACTGCTCGAAGAAAACGGCAGTTGGTACAGGCCATTGGCAACGAAACGATGCCGCGCATCGAACGACGAACGGCTGTACTCCGCGTCGATGTTGCGCGAGTTTTGCGGCACAGAAGGATTGGCCGCGTTCGAGAGCAGGTTGGATGCGGTATCAAGCGCCTTGGAAAACGTATAGTGCGACACCAGACTCAGCCCATGCCAGGGCCGCTGTTCAAACCGCAGTTGCATGGCGTTGTAGTTGGACCGGCCGATGGGCCCCGACCAGATCAAGTTGGCAGCCAGCAACGGAAATGGTTTTCGTGAGTTGAGCGATCCCGCACCCAGCACCGCCTGGTTGGGGAGTTTCTGGGAATACAGGCCATCACCATGCGAGCCCAGGTAATTGATTTCGACCACCGAGGATTTAGCGAGCTGGCGTTGCACTCCCAGGCTCCATTCCTGGGTGCGGCCGGCGCGGTAGTCGGTGGAAAACGGCTGTCCCGCGAAGGCCGCCGCGGCCGGAGTGGTGAGGATGGTGGCAGTCGTCACCGGCGCGGTGAGGCTATTGGTGGCGGTGATCTGGCTGAAGAATGGAATGCTGAAACTGGGAGTGCCGATGCGCACGGCCATGGGCGGATAGCTGTAGAAAATTCCATATCCACCGCGCACAACGGTCTGGTTGTTGGCGGTGGAGTACGCAAATCCGAGACGCGGCGCCCAGTTGTTGGTGTCTGTTTTGGTCAATCCTTTGCCTAAATCCACTTTGTCGTTACAAACGAAGGTGAACGCCGGGAACTTGGTCAGGTTCGCCTTGGGGCTGGGTTTCCCGGAATCGCACGGGATGATGATGTTGCCATTGCTGAGATCCAGATTGCTGATGCGGTTGGTGGTGTCGGTGGGCGGCGTGAGTAGCTCGTAACGCACGCCGAGATTCAGTGTGAGGTGCGAAGTGACGCGCCAATCGTCCTGGACGTACGCGCCCAATCGCCAAGCGCGGCCGTTTACCAGTGGATCGCCAACTCCGACGCTCGCCGTGGTGGGGAGGCCTAGCAGGAAATCCGCCATTGCGTTCCCTGTGTAGGGCCCCAGATAGCTGAAGTTTCCGCGGGGAGTAACGGCAAAAAATGGACTGGGCTTGAGGCGGGACAGCGTCACACCCGTTTTTAGAGAATGTGATCCGATGCCGTGCGAGAAGTCATCAATGAAGTGGTAATCGCCCGTCTCTCCGCTCAGCGTGCTCACGGTATCCCCGATCGCGCTGAAACCGGTGATGGTGATGCGCGGAACTCCCAGCACTCGGGAGTCGTGAGAAGTGCCCTGGATTCCCGCCTTGGTGGCAAAGTCAAGGTTGGGATTCGCGGTCAGGGTAACGCTGGCGCTGCGTGTGTACCCGAATCGGAATTGGTTGATGGCCGTGGAGCTTAGCACATGGGTCCATTGCGCTCCCAGGGTTTTCGTCTTGAGGGTGATGATGGGCGCAAACCCAGGAGGCGATCCGGCGACGGGGTCCTGTCCTAGGATGTCGGAGATGTTGAGATGGCCGGAGAGAGAATCGGATGCCGACAGCTGGTGATCCATTCTCAAGTTTCCCTGGGTGGAACGGCCATGCGAGTTATCCACTCCACTAAAATTGTTGGAAATGCCCGCACCCGGTGGCACGGGCAGGAGAGCGAGCACCGCCTTCGAAATCACATCGATGCGATTGTCCGGGATCTTGTTGTTGGGGAACGGCAACTTGGTAACCGGATCAACGACGGGAGCAAACCCGGTAAAGTCACCGGTCCGCAGGGCCTGCGTAGGTAACGAACTGATCAGGGTAATGCCCTGTGTGGCCGTCTGCCGCTCCAGGTTGACGAAGAAGAAGGTTTTGGAACGGATGATCGGCCCGCCAAGGCTGAACCCATAGTTATTCCGTTCCAGCGGAGGCTTCCTGGAGGCAAAGTAGTTCTTGGCATCGAACTGATCGCGCCGGAAGAAGCCGAACAACGAGCCGTGGAGCGTGTTCTGGCCGGAGCGCATCGTGATGTTTATCTGCCCGCCACCCGCTGAACCGAATTCGGCGGTATAGAGGAACGACTGGACCTTCATCTCCTCGATCGCATCCAACGATGGCGAAACCGCCATACGTCCCCACATGCTGTCGTTAATGGGAACGCCGTCGAGTAGGAAATTGTTGGCATCCGCGCGGTTGCCGTTAACGTTCACGGAGGTACCGGCAAGAGCAAATTGCCCGCCAAAGGCACCGGCCACCTCCGGGGTGCTCCCCGCAGACAACACGACAAGGTCAATGAATTGGCGCCCGCGCATGGGTAATTCCGCAACGCGCCGTTGCTCCACTGTCTCGCCGATGTTCGAGGAATCGGAGTTGACCAGCGGAACCTCTCCTGTGACCGTGATCTGATCGCTCACTGCGCCGACCTGCAGCGTGAAATCAATGCGCAGACGCTGATCGACTCGCAATTCCACGTTCTCCTGCGCCTGCGACTTGAAGCCGGCGTAGGTTGCGGTAATGCGGTATTTTCCGCTGGGCAGGAAGCCAAGTTCGTAGGCACCGGTTTCATTCGTCTCGGTTGAGCGCTGCAGGTTCCGATCGACCAAAGTGGCCACCACCTGTACGTTGGGCAGGACCTGGCCGCTGGGATCGTGGACTGTGCCCAACAGGGTCCCAGTAACCACCTGTGCCTGGACATCCGGCACCAGCAGCAGCGATTGGCATAACAGGAATCCGGCGATAGCGGTAAAGCGCAGCGGGTTCCACACAGCTTTTCTCCAAATCATGGTCTCTCCTTCGGCCCAATCACGACGATCAATGATCGTTCTTCGGTATGACCTTGGTTGTAAACGGTCTGGCGTGAGACGTTTCACAGTAGCGGCCTATTACGCTCCAGCAGCAGTTCCGTGTCAATGGGAATTGGTCGTGCACGCACTCGCCGATTAGCGACGAAGAAACTGGCTCATTTTGGTTTCGCCTTGGCTTGGATTGCAACGCCAAGCTGGGACGATTTCCTGCCGCAGAGACGTCCAACGGGCCATTAGCGTTTCACATCTCTGTTCGTACTACGGCACACTTCGTACACCTTCGCGGGCAGAACCGAATCCGCCGTCCAAGCGACGTTGCCCGAATTCGCATACTGCGCATCGAGCATGATGGGATAGACCAGGGAGGGATCGCGGCTAGTGGATTTTACCTGCGTCATCTCTGCTTCGATGGGCGCCATCTCGTTTAGCGCTTTGTCGATGCGTGGCGCGTCGGCGGCATTATCGAATAAAGTGAAGTCCTTGTTGTCGCAAACCGCCGGGAACGATTCCCGGACTGCTGCTATCGGAAGGTCGAGGTCGTTGATCTTGTTTTTGCACCTGCCAGTAGGTGTACCGCCGTTGTTCTTTCCTGTTACAGCCGATTCCGTCACCGCGCGCGTTCCGGCCACCAGCAACTCTTGCACCATTAAGTTTTCATTGCCTTGCGCTTTGCATGGACGCGGTTCCGCCAATAGCCGATTGAGATGATCCCCAGCATCGGCGCAAATGTGGGGAGCGTATACTGCAGCCCGTCAACCCAGAACGTGGTCAGGGCGATGGCCACAACCACCACGATGGCGAACATGGTCGGAACAGGATGCAAGGGAAGGCGCAGCGGCAGTTGAGCCACACGCGCAGGCCCTAGCGCCGCACGGAAGCGAAGGTGCGAAAGCAGAATCACCACCCAAACAAAGAACATTCCTGAAACGGCCGTCCCATACAGCAGCAGGAAAGCGTTCTTGGGCGCATACACGGCCAGCAGTACGGCGGCGGCCATCCCCGCCGTTGAGACCATCAAGGCCCGCCTGGGTACGCCATGCGAAGAGAGCCGACCCAGCCATCCCGGAGCGTATCCGCCGCGACCGAGTGAAAACAGCATGCGGGTGGAAAGATACAGATTGGCATTCGCGCTCGAGAGCGCGGCCGTGATCACTACCAAGTTCATGATGCCAGCGGCAAATGGAATGCCGGCTCCGGCAAAGGCGCGCACGAAAGGGCTGCCGGTCAAACCCGAACCGCTACTGCTGTTCCATGGCGACATGCAAAGCGTAACGAACAGCGCGAGGATGTAGAACAGGATCAGGCGGAAGACAATTGTCCGCATGGCGCGGGGAATCGATTTGTCCGGATGCTGCGCCTCGCCCGCCGTAACGGCAATAACTTCCACGCCCATGTAACTGGTGATTCCCAGCGTGAGCGCAAGCCAAACGCCCCACCAGCCATGCGGCAGGAACCCCCCATGTGCAGTCAAGTTTCTCAGGCCGACCGCCGGTCCGGGCCCCAGGCCAGTAATCATTGAAGAGCCGACGAGAATGAATCCAATGATCGCAACCACCTTGATGAGCGCGAACCAGAATTCGAATTCGCCGAAGCGGCCCACCTGCATGGCGTTAATGGCCACCAGTCCCACCGAAACTGCCATTACCCATGTCCATTGCGGCACCGCGGGAAACCAGAACGCGAAGTAGATTGCGACGGCGGTCACCTCTGCTCCGATGGCAATGATCTGCACGATGCCATAGGTGGCGCGCACGGCGAAGCCCGCCCATGGTGAGAGGTACTGCTCGGCATAGATGCCGAAGGCGCCGGCCACG